>MTEY01012070.1_pt1 | contig 48495 bp, 63 predicted proteins | sample 1042721 | NCBI WGS metagenome assembly MTEY01 (sample SAMN06185809, study PRJNA358809) | soil metagenome | isolation source: soil biostimulated with seedmeal as carbon source | place: India | collected 2015-05-23 | reverse complement strand
AAACGAAAAAAGCCCAATAAGTGGGCCTTGATCTGAGGATTTTGGAGCGGGCGAAGGGAATCGAACCCTCGTCATGAGCTTGGGAATCTATAAGGCATGAAATATCGGGGTATCGCGTAGGGTATCCAGAAGGGGCTACAATCCCCGCACCACAAGGGATTGACCGACCTTCAGGCGTATCGCTGAGTATCACCTCGGAACGCCTTAGTTCGGGACAACTGTCACCGGATACTGTCACCAATGCTCACTGAAAAACAAGTTCGCTCGCTCAAGCCGGAACCTGGTCGGGACTATGTGATGTCGGACGGGCGCGGTGCCCGGGGTGAGGGCGTGCTCCTTTTGAAGGTGCGCGCCAATGGCACCAAGGAGTTCTATTACCAGTGGCACGTCCAGGGTAAGAAGAAGCAACGCAAGCTCGGGGTCTGGCCCACCCTGGGGCTGGCGGATGCCCGCGCGAAGTGCAAGCAGGCATCGCCCACCGCCGAGGCTGAGGGTACGCTGCAGGACTTGATCGATTCCTACGTGGCCAAGCTGGACGCCGAGGGCGCGGCCTCCGCCGGTAACGTGCGCTGGGCGCTGAAGAAGTATGTCAGCGATGCCTTCCCTCACCTGGCGAAGCGCCAAGCCGCGGCCATCGAGCCGGGGGACATCCGCGACATCCTGGCCAAGATGATTGGCGATGGGGTCACTACCTACTGCAACCGGGTGCGGTCGCAGTTGCATGCCGCCTACCAGCACGGCCTGAGCCAGGAGTTCAACCCCCGCAGTTACGGCGAGGTCTCGGTACGCTTCGGGCTGCGCTTCAATCCGGTGGCGAGTGTTCCTGTGCAGGAAGACTGGGAGCGGGCCGGGCAACGTGTGCTGTCACAGAAAGAGCTGGCCACGCTCTGGAACCTGCTGCCTGAGCAGCTGAGCCTTGTCACCGCCGAGCTGATCAAGTTCCTGATAGCCTCGGGCGGGCAGCGGCCAGAGCAGGTGGTGGCCTCGGACCGCACCATGTACCACAAGGACCACTACCTGGTGCGCAGTCGAAAGGGGGTGGAGGGCGAGCGCGAGATCCACGTGGTGCCGCTCAACGTACTCAGCAAGGCCTGCCTGACTCGGCTGGAAAGCATCTCCAAGGACGAGCCGTATCCATTCATGGGGCGTTACGACAACAGCTCGATCAACGTCCAGTCACTCTCCAGGGCGGTGACCAAGCTCTATCAGCGGCATACCGACAAGTTCGATGGCGCTTTCACGCTGCGGGATCTGCGGCGTACTTGCAAGACGCTGATGGGGATAGCCGGCATCACCAAAGAACTGCGGGACCGGATTCAAGGCCATGCCTTCAGCGATGTGTCGTCAAAGCACTATGACCGCTACGACTACCTGAAGGAGAAGCGCGAGGGGTTGAGGCAGTGGGCGACCTGGTTGGTGAAGGTCGCGAAGGTGAAGCACTGAGGCGGTCAGGCCGCCTCAGGCTGTTGGTAGTTGCAGGGGTCATTCAGCCAGCGGTTGATCTCGGACACTTTCCAGCCTACCCGGCCGGGTGACAGCCGTACTTGTGGGGGGAATCGCTTGGCCTTGATCTCTCGCCAGAGAGTGGCATGGGACAGGGTAGTCACTTCCAGCACCTGTTCCTCACGCATGTAGCGCTCAATCTCCAATGCCATTACGCCGCCTCCCGTGCCGGCCACGCTCCGACGGCGTCGAAGATGCGGGCGGCCTGTTCTTCGTCCAGGGACACCGGGTTGGGTATCGCGATCCAGCCCGAGCCCACCAGGTGGTTCGGGTTGCAGCCGTCGCGCAGCTCCTTGTAGTAGGTCTCGATCACGTCCGTCAGGGTGGCGGCAAGGTACTGGCCCTGTGGGGCAACCTCGACTGACTTGATGTAACGCTGGCCGAACTGATCGATGCATAGCGTACTCAGGTAGATCGACCACTGGTGGGGGAAGTCGCAGACCGCGTCAGCAATGGCCTGGCCCGGGGCGATACTCCGGCAGTTCTTCCAGTTGATCAGACCCTGCCGGCCGCTGGGGTCGATGTTGACCACGGCCACGTGATTCGAGCTGAGCATGGCCCGGCAGTTTCGTTCCAGCCGGGCTCGTCTGTTGTGGGGTTTGCGGCGGCTCATGCTGCAAGCTCCTGTGCCAATGAAAACTCGCCGGGGCGGACTCGGTGGAAGTGCTGGCCGGCGACCTGGCGCACCTTCTCGCGCCACCATGGATTCTCGCTGGGGCGGTTACCCTCGATGCAGGCGTAGAGCTGCTTCAGAGTCGCTTGCCCGCCACAGGCCTCCAGCGCGGTCTGCACTACTTCGCGCCAACAATGGGCGCGCGCTTGGTTGCCCAGCATCAGCGCGCGCAGGTCGCGGTGCATTGCCGACAGCGCATGTGTCTCGGTGTAGAGGAAGAAGCCAGACAGGAAGGTCTTGCGTTCCTTGGTGAAGGTGGCCCACATGATCGGCTTGGTCAGGCCGTCAAACAGGTTTCGCGGCAGCAGTTCCTGAGCGATGGAGAAGCGGCGCCCCAGTTCCATCACCTTGCTTGCCGTCTGAAGGTAATAGACAGGCAGCAGAAATCCGACGCGGCCGCCGTTCTCCAGTTGCTCATGACAGCGGTCCAGGAACGCGTCGATTAGATCTGCCTGGTAGGGCGGGTTGCCAATCACTACGGTTGGCCGGCGTGGCAATTGGGCTTGTAGGAAGTCGGCGCAGATGACCTCTCGGCCTGAGTTGACCCGGGCGGCGGCCGCCGCCTCGGGATCAATATCCACTCCGTAGGCATCCACGGCTCGGGGGATGGCCATCAGAAAACGGCCGTCCCCGCAGGCGGGTTCTAATACGGTATCGCTGTGCCGGAGGTTTCCAAAGTGTCGGGCCACCAATAGCTCAGCTGCCCAGGTGGGTGTGAAGTATTGGCTAAGTTCGGCCTTCCTGCTCATGCCGCCTCCTCGCTCTGCTGCTGATCCACCAGGTTCGCGCGCACCAGAGCGGCGGCCACGGGCGGGCAGACGCTGTTGCCGCACATGCGGACCTGGGCGGCCTTGCTCAGTTCGGGGTTGGTGGCCGTGCGGTTGTGGATGTAGTTGGCCGGGAAGCCTTGGGCGGCATAGAGCTCGTGGGGCTCCAGCATGCGCATGCCGATGTCCACGATCTGGTAGGGCTCGCCCTTGACCATCACCAGGCCCATGCGGTGCTTGGTGGTGATGGTGTGCAGCGGGTCATCGAGTACCTGGCCCACGGCGGTGTCGTAGTACTTCAGCAGGAAGGCGCGTACTTCTGCGTGGTGGTTGCCTTGGGCGCTGACGGTGTGCAGCGGCTCGTCGAGGGGCTGGCCGTGACGACTGGTCCCGCGGAGCTTCACCAGACTGCTGGCCACCAGGGCTGCCTTGCCGCTGCCGCCGGCCGTCACCGTGGCTAGCGGTTCGTCTGCCGCGTGCCCGGTGCTGCCAGTGAAGTCTCGCTGGATGTGGGCGGTCACCAGCGCATGGTGGTCCTGGCAGGTGATGGTGTGCATCGGCTCGGCCAGCTCGGCGCCGGGCCCGGTGTAGTTGCCGCCAAAGTGCTTCGCGAGGAAGGCGGCCACCAGGCCGTGCTTGCCGCCACCGGCCATCACGGTGCCCAGCGGCTTGTCCAGGCCGGGCACTCGGGGCGCCTGGCCTTCGCGCTCGCCGTAGCCGAGCTGGACCAGGGTGGGAGAGACCAAGGCGAAGTGCCCGCCCTTCACCTCCGCGCAGATGGTGCGCAGCGGAGCGTCGGCTGGCATGTTGCGCTGGGTGGTGCCGTTGGCGTGTTCGGTGATGAAGGGGGCCAGCGTCGGTACCACTAGGCCGGTGCCCAGTTTGCTGGTGATGGTCTGCAGGGGCTCGTCCAGCGATTGTCCGCGGAAGTAGTCGTAGCCATGGTTCACCTTCACCAGGAAGGGCTGCTCGGCATCCAGCACGAAGCGCTGGATGCCCCGGGCAATGCGACGCATGGTGGCGTCGGCCAGCGGCCGGCGCACTCCTGCAGCCTTGCCTTCCTCGCGGGTGAGGAAGATGGACGGGCAGGGAATGGACCAGTCGATGATGTCGGCCGCCAGGCGCTGGGGTAGGGCGCGTTTGGCCTTGACCGCCGGGCTGTCGGTCGGCGCGTGGGTGGGCTCCGGCCAGACGATGGGCTTGCCGTCGCAGCGGGCGATCAAGAACAGCCGTTTGCGGATGGTCGCCGCGCCGTAGACGTTACCCCGCAGTTCGCGCCACTCCACCTGGTAGCCATGGCGGCGCAGGGCGTTGACGAAGCTGTTAAAGGTGCGGCCCTTGTTCTTTGGGCAGGGGCGGCCCTCGGCCAGCGGCCCCCAGGTGACGAACTCCTCGACGTTCTCCAGCATGATCACGCGTGGTTTCACTGTGGCGGCGTAGCGGATGGCCACCCAGGCGAGGCCACGGATCTCCTTCTTCACCGGCTTGCCGCCCTTGGCTTTGCTGAAGTGCTTGCAGTCTGGGCTGAACCAGGCCAGATCCACTGGCCGGCCGCCGGTGATCTCGCGTGGGTCGACCTCCCACACCGACTCGCAGTAATGCTTGGTGTGCGGGTGGTTGATCTCGTGCATGGCGATGGCTTCGGGATCGTGGTTGATCGCGATGTCCACCGGGCGGCCCAGGGCCATCTCGATCCCAGTGGAGGCGCCGCCGCCCCCGGCGAAGTTGTCGATCACCAGGCCGTCGAAGTTAAAGCTGGGCTGGGGATGGATGCGGTAGAGGTTGTTCATGCCGCGCCCCCTGGCACGTGCCCACAGTCGGCGCACTGAATGTGCCCGTTGCTGAGGTAGCCAATCATGGTCTGGCAGCCGCCCTTGCAGACGGCAGCGTGAGCCTGATCAATCTGGGCCGGGGTCAGGTGATCGTGTTGGCCGATCCCCAGCACGGTCCTGATGGGCTGGCCGATGTTCGACTTGCCGCCCTGGTGGTGATACAGGGTCCACAGCAGCAGACTTTCTAGCTTGCGATTGCGTGCAGCTGCGTCGGCGAGGGAAATCTCCGCCTTCGCGCAGTGCTCGCTGAGGCCCTTTGCAGTCCAGCCGCCGTCGATGTGGTCCTGGGTCAGCCCTTCGCACACCTGGTCCAGCTGCTGCAGGCGGCGCAGTTCGGCGCGGTCGATGGTGACGTAGCCGTCTTCGAGTGGCTTGCTCATGGTCGTCACTCCCAGCCGCCGAGATATTGGGGATAGGTGCAGGCCGCGAACGCTTTGCGCCACGGCTCGGCTGGCGTGGTGCCGTCTTCCTCGAAGCAGGGGCGATCCAGTTCGGCGTCGGTCCAGGCGGACACATCCTCTACGGAGAACTCGTCTTTCTGGTACCCGGCGAAGGCACAAAGGAGCTTGATTGCCTGTTCGGGTGTATAGGCTGCTACGAGTTCCTGCTCGCCCACCTGGTAGCACTTCAGCGGCGGCGCGTTGCACGCCAGCGGGTGGTCGAAGGGCACAGAGAAGCCGGCTGCATTGCGGTGGCCGCCACCGCCGTAGAGCTTGGCGACCTCGGATACGTCCAGGCCAGCGTCGGTGCTGCGCAAGGAGAATTGGCGGTGCTGTGCGGTGTCGGTGTAGCAGGCCGCGAAGGGTTCGCCTTCGGCCATTAGCGATCCGGCGTCACTGAACATCGTGTAGGGCAGGTTGGCGACCGGCACATCGTAGCCACCGATGGTCACGCGGCGCTTGCCCTTGGTCACCAGCTCGGCCACGTCTTTGTGGTGTTTGCGCTCTATGGCTTCGCCGGAGTTGCAGTGTGCTTCAGCGGGCATGGTCATGAGTGCGTCCCAGGTGCTGAAGTCCTGCGGGTGGCTGAAGACGTTGGCCATGACTTCGCGAGTGCCGTCCAGCCGGAAGCGCCAGAGGTCGCGGTCCTCGATATGGTTGATCAGGGCTGGGCGGTGGTTGAACGGGAAGAAGAAGTCCCAGGTCAAGCCGGCGCCGGAGCGATCCATGTCGAAGACAGTGCTGAGCTTCGGCAGTCGTAGGCTCCAGGCCGTGAAGTTAGCGGGCGCTGCAGGCAGGCCGGCGAGGGCCTCGGCTGCGCTCTTGTGGTGATCGATCACCAGCACGGCGTGGGCGGACTCTGCCATATGCTGCAGTACTTCCCAGGGGAAGGAGAAGTCGACGATGAGCACCAAGCTGTCAGCCACGTCAGGCGCGACCATGCCGTAGGTGCCAGCGATGAACTCGACGTTGGAGCCGCCCAGGGCGTGACGGACGGCCCATGCGGCCCCGAAGCCATCGGCGCAATTGCCGTGATAGATGCAGAGGAACTTCATGCTGCCACCTCCGCGCGCTTGGCTTCGACCAATTGCATGGCGGGCTGCTCGGCGTTCTGGAGCTTCAGCGCCTGCTTCAGGCGGTCATGCATGTCGCGGGTAACGGCAAGCTGGCTGAGTGTTTCGGCGAACTTGTCCATGGCTTGCAGGCCCGAGAAGGTGTCGCGCGCCAGTTCCAGGCTTCGTACCGTACCGGCTAGCACATTCAGATCCCGCTCGTTGAACGGGTTCGCGCGGCGGGCGTACTCGGCAATGCGGCGGTCAGCGTCCTGAATCACCTCGTCGTACTGGCGATTCAGTCGGTCGATGTCCAGGTGCAGTAGGGCGATGCGTTCGGCGGAGGCGTTGGTGGCGATCCGGTGGCCTTCATCGAAGCCGGCGGTGCGTGCGGTTCGGGCAGCCCAGAGGCCCATGATTGGGGCTGCCAGCAGGCTGATGAACAGCGCCGCGGCGAGCAGTTGGATGATGGTGGTCGGTTGCATGTGCTGTGTCTCCCTGTAGGTGCCCGGCGCCGGGAATAGCTGTCAGAGTCCGGCGGCCGGGGCTTGAACGTGGCTTACTTGCCCAGGCTGAAGGTGCCGATGGTCAGCGGTACCAGGCCGCCCACCTTGTCCTCGAGCACTTCCTTGAACTCATTGGCGAACTCTTCGCGCTGGGCTTCCTCGCCTACCCAGCGGAGCTTCAGCAACGGCTCATCGCGGCCAGTGATGACCGACAGGCGCAGGGTGATGTTGGCGGCTGCGAGGCCGTCGTACGGCGAGCAGGTGAACACGAAGGTGGTGGGCAGGGTGTCGAGGCTGCGGGCCTCGATCTCGTCCATAGCGCTGCGGCTGGAAGACAGGTCGCCCACAACGCTGTCGCGTTGGCTGGCGGCCTTGATGGTCATGCGGCGCACGGCGTTGATCGCGGCCGGCATGCCAATGGAGGTGTCGCCTGCGCTGGCCACTAGGTGCGGCATCCAATCCTCCAGCCACTCGGCGAGAGCCTGCTGAGACAGTCCGCGACCAAGAATGGCCAGCAGGCCGGAGAAGGCCGCGGTCTGTTTCAGGGTCAGGCTGGCGGTGTCGTCGCCGTGGCCGGGGGTCTCGTCGTCGCCCAGATTGAAGATGATGGTCGCGCTCATCTGGTCCTGGTCCACGAAGCCGCTGGGCTTCTGCGCGTCGGTGGTGTGGCTGGCGACGTAGTCGGAGAAGTCAGCGATGGAGTGAGTCTGCAGCGCACCACGGAAGCGGAAGCGCCCGGGCTGATAGGGTTCGAGGTTGTTCAGCTTCACCGATTCGGGCAGCACGGCCAGCGTGGCGCCATCGGCGATGGTGATCTGCTGTCCGGCGGCGGCGAGTGCGTTGGCGAGGATCAGTTGCAGGGTGTCTTTTTGCAGCATGGTTCAGTTCCTTGTGTCAGAGATTGGGTGGAACAGGGATCAGGTGCGGGCGTGGACCGGCGCGTCCTTCTCGGTGAAGAGCTGGGCCGTGGGGTTGGTCAGGAACAGCTGGAGGCCTTCGGCAGTGACATACAGCGGGGTGTCCAGGCTGGTGTCCTCACGCTTCTTGCCGCGCTTGGTCGGCTGGACGTAGTCCAGGGTGTGGGTCACGGCCACCTGCTGGCTCTGGGCGATCTGCTTGAGCTTGAAGGTCAGGGTCACCTGGCCCTGCTTGCCGAACTCGACGACGCCTAGGGCGACGTCGGAGAGGGCCTTGCCGACCTGCTGGGCGAACACGCCAGCGTTGAGTGAGTTGATGAACTCGGCGGTATCAGTGGCTTTCATGTGCTGTGCCTCGTGGTTATGAATCGTCAGAGAGTTGCCCGGTACGGCCGGGCGCCGGTTCACGTTGCCGGTTTGGCCTGGGTGTCCAGGAAATCGGCTAGGTCCGTCAGGCGCACCCGAGGGCGCTCCAGCCGGGATTCGGTGAGCTTGAAGATGCGCAGCTTGATCTCGCCGCTTTTGATCAGTGCCCGCAGGCGCTTGTCCGTCTTTAGGTGCGTGAAGTAGTGCTCGCGTACCTGAGTCAGGGTCAGGCTGCTGGTTTTCCACTGCTGCATCAGCTGGGTGTGAGTGATGCTCATGCCCGCGCCTCCCCGCACCCCGCCGGCAGCCGGAGCCGCAAGAGCGCGACGAGACTGTCGACAGTCTTCCCCTTGTCCCGGGCGGCGATGTTGCCGGCTTCATCAGTGATCACTGCGCCGAAGGGGCGCACCGAGTCATTGGTGAGGGTGACGTGCGGCAACCAGCCCATGGGCGTGATCGCCAACAGCGCGGTGTACAGCGCTACCAGGTGCAGCGCCTCCGGGCGGATCGCTTCGAGGCGTTGGATGCACTCGGCGGAGGCATCACGAACAGTCGCGGCATCCACGGCGGTGGGGTTACGGAAGTGCATGTCGGCGAGCTTGACCACGCCGATGGCATCGGTGATGGGATTGGTGGGCTTCATGCCGCGTCTTCCTTGGTTTTAGTCACGGTGACGGTCACGCCCAGGCGCTTGGCCAGCCAGGCAATGCCCGACTCGGTGACCATCAGCACGGCGTAGTGGGTGTGTTTCTTCAGCTTCGGGTTCCAGCGCGAGCGTGGGTCCATGAACAGGTTCCCGCCGCCGACATGCTTCGCTGCCAGGGTGCCGTCCTTGTTCAGGGAGCTGGTGGCGCGCAGGTGGTCGCGCAGTGCGCTCTCGCGCACCCCCAGCACCTGGGCCGCCTCGCGGATTGTCCTGTTCATGGCCGCGGCCTCAGGCTGCCCGCTGCAGCGCGCGGTGGTGGAGCTGGGTGATCAGGGCATCGAGCTTGTCGTACAGCTCGGCCAGGCTGCCGTCATTGCGGATCACTAGGTCATTCGGGTCCCAGGCCAGCCCCTGTTCGGAGCTGTGTGCTGCCACCGCGTCGGCGTCCGGACGCATCAGGTGGACGATGACGCCGCCCTTGCTGCGCAGCCAGTCGGCCTCGTTCTCGAAGCGCACGTCGCGGATCACGACGCCATGCATGTCCTGGTGGTGCTCGCACAGCAGTTGCAGGTTCTGCTCGGCCAGCAGCAGCCAGAGCTCGGGGTGGATCAGGTTGCGGCCCCACTCGGTGCCGAGCAGCTGCATCAGCTCGCGCGGGGACTTGCCGATGCTGGGCAGCGGGGCCTCCTTCAGGTCGCCTTCCAGGTGGGCCTGGGTCAGGTGGAACAGGCCAGCCAGGGCCTGCTTCAGAGGCTCGGCGAAGGCGTAGCTGAGCAGCATCAGATGGGTGGCCAGGTAGCGGGCCACGGTGTCTTTGCCGGTGCGGGCGCGGCCGTGCAGGCCGATGATGATCTGGTTCATGCGGATTGCTCCTGCGCGGTGGTTGGGGTGGGGCGGTAGGTGTAGGGCGCCTGCTTGGCTCGCAATTCGTGGCGGCGGCAGTGGCAGGCATTCAGGTTCAGCTCGCGAAGTCGCTCCGCTTCATCGTTGGAGATGGCTCCAAGTGAGGTGGCTGCCGAGATCATTCCGAGAGCGATGTAGAAATCGCTGCTCGAGCCGATGTCGAAACGCTCAGTGCGAATCTGGCGTAGGTAGTACATCAGGGTCGTCAGCCAGGCGGCCTGGTGGGGCGGGGTGATGCTCATGCTGCATCACCTCCGAACGGGCCGGTGGTGGTGGTGCGGGCGCGGCGCTGTTCCGTGGAAACGAACTGGCAGCCGGCATCGCGCGCCAGACGGCGCACTTCAAAGGGGCGGTCAGGATTGGTGACTGCCGGATGCATGTGCACCTGGCAGCGGGTGGAGCTGTGCTGTGTCGTTTGCATCGTCGCGTACTCCAGAGGTCAGAGTGGGTACGGACGAGAAATTAGCTTCACTAATTTATGAAGTCAACAGTGTCACTTATAAAATTAATTGCGGGCACAAAAAAGCCGCCAGGGGCGGCGGCTCTCAAGCTGTCAAAGTAGGACCGAATACCAGAAGACTTTGCCGATCACTCGAATGTGCTGTTGCACGTATTCGGCTTCATATCGCTCGTCGGGATGCTCCTCGGTGTTGTAGCTTCGTAGGCGCAGCCCTCCTGCCGGGAGTCGATAAAGGACCTTGATGCGCAGCTGGCCGGAATGGTCGACTGCATACATTTTCCCGTCCTGGATCTGGGTTGTCGCTGTATCAATGCCGACGGTACTTCCCTCAGGCAGCACGGGCTCCATGCTGTTCCCAGTTACCATGGCGGCTGCTGCGGCTTCTGGCGAGACCTGCTTGCGTTGCAAGGTCCTTTTGCCAAAGCGAAGCTTTCTCCCTCCGGACTCCAGCATTACTTCTGATCCTTTGCCGGCCGAAAACTCGACTTCCTTGAAGAATGGTAACTCCACCTCGTCTGGACCCAGCGGGGTCTCATCGTCCCAGGTTTCGACGGGGAACAGGTTAATGCCACTGGCGGTGGACTGAGCCTGGTTAGAGGTTGCTCGTTCTGAGGTGGGAGATAGCCCCTTCGCCTGCTTGACCGTGTCGGCTAGGCGGGGGCTCACCTCATCCAACTGAAAATCCAGAACAGACGCGAATTTCATGAGGGCGATGAGATTGAGCGGAATCTTTCCCGTCATGTATTGGCTGACAACGCTTTGTCCAGCCCAGCCGCACAGCTCTGCCACACGCTCTTGGCTAAGAGTGCGGTCTTGCTTCTTGCGGGCTTTGTAGATGGCCTGGAGGCGGCTGGCCTCGGTGGCTTGCTCGTCGTTTTCGATGTCCATATGCCGACTGTATAAGCAGCGCTTATTTCATACAAACAGCTGCACTTCTTTTTCTGGTTGCGGCGCAAAAGAAGTATCACTAATATCTGTCTCGACCACCATCGAGGAAAGAGTGATGGACGAGTGCAGCGATCAAACCTTGGCGGCCTTCGCCGAGGGGAAAACACAGCCAGAAGTGGCTGCCCTGATAAGAGTCACACAGAGCGCGGTGTCCCAGATGATGAAATCAGGGCGCGACATTCGTGTGCGGCAGCTGCCGGACGGGCAATACGAAGCGTATGAGATTCGCCCTATTGGGGCGCGCCGTAAGAAAGCGGCGTGAGGTGCCGGCGCGGGACTCTGACCTCCCGCGCCGGCGGGGTGCCTGGCAAGGTCTCTGACCTCCTTGCTTCGGCGTACGACGACACAGCACATGCATCGGTCGTGGTCATAGAGTAGGGCGCGTCCCGCTCGATGGCTACACCGTAAAGGGAGCTTTTACGGTTATGAGCCGCACTGACCTTTTGCCGGACGCCGGTCCGGTCCTTTCTCTCCGCCAGGCGCTGTATCGCGCAGGGCGCGACTACCACGGCGGGATCACCGCCCTGGCCCATGACCTGGGCATGGATCTCGATTCACTCCAGAAAAAGCTGAAGCTCAATGAGGAGCGCCGTTGGCCGACGCCGGACGAGATGGAAGAGATCGTCGGCGCCACCAAGGACCCTCGTCTGCTGGACGCGTTCAATCGCGCGGCTGGTGTGGTGTGGTACCGGCCGGTGCCGGTCAATACCACACCAGAGGCCCTTGCGGCCTTGGCGGATAAGCTGGAGAAGGAAAGTAAGTATGTGCGCAGCCTGCACGAGGGTGTGGAAGACAATCGCTGGCAGCCCCACGAAGTGGCGGAGCTGGAGTTCCACACCAACGAGGTGATCCGCATCCTGCTCGGCATCTTGGCTGGCGCCCGCTCCGCGATGGAGGGTCAGCAGCATGGATGAGCGCTACCTGGAGCTGGCCGAGCAGGCCACTGAGGCTGCCCGCCAGCGTGCCATTGATGGCCGCGTGCGGTATGAGGGCGTGAGCGCGATGGAGTGCGAGTCATGCGGCGATGACATTCCCGAGGCACGCCGTGTGGCAGTGCCGGGGTGCCAGACCTGCGTGCATTGCCAGGCGTATCGGGAGGCCACTGCATGACACAGGCAGGGAACGCCGCTCCAATTGCCGCATGGGCGCGGCGCTACATCGAAACCTTCAACCTGGCCCTGGTGCCAATCGACCCGGGCGAGAAGGCCCCCAAGGGCAACGGCTGGAACAAGCCGGGCGGGTACTTCACCGACGCCGACAAGGCTGAGGCTTTCTGGAAGGCACACCCGAATCACAACATGGGCGTGGTGCTCGGCCCGAGCCGCGTTTGCTCGCTGGACGTTGACCATGTGGAGTATTGCCGCGATGTGATGCGGGACGTGCTGGGCATCAACCTGGATGACCTGGCAGCGGCGTACCCCACGCTTGTGGGCAACCCGGCGCGCTTCCGCATCATGTTCAAGGTGCCCGAGGGGCTGGAGTTCAGCCGCCACTCGCTGAGCTGGCCCAACCCGCTGGACCCGGACGGCAGCAAGCACAAGCTGGCCACGGCAGCGTTGAAGAAGGCGCGCGAAGTCGGCGACAAGAAACAGATCGAGGCCATGCAGTCGCGGCAGAAGGAGTTCTCGCCGGTGACGGTGTTCGAGCTGCGTGCCGGGGCGGTGCAGGATGTGCTCCCGCCCTCGATCCACCCGGACACCGGCCAGCCCTACCACTGGCGCAACCCGCCGGCCGAGGGGCTGCTGGATTTGCCGAGCGACCTGGTGAAAACCTGGCAGAACTGGGACATCTTCAAGCGCACGGCGCTGGAGGCCTGCCCGTGGGCGCCGGCCGCCCCGAAGCCTCCCGCGAAGACGAAGAAGAGTTCGCCGCCCCGAAAAGAGGCCGGTGACCACCCCTCGGTGATCGACTCGTTCAACCGGGCCACGGATATCGAGAGCCTGCTGCAGCGGCACGGGTACACCAAGCGCGGGAAGAAGTGGCTGGCTCCGCAGAGTTCCACCGGCTTGCCCGGAGTGAGCGTGGTGGAAGACCATGGCGAGCAGCGCCTGTACTCGCACCACGGCTCCGACCCGCTGGCCAACGGGCACATGAATGATGCCTTCGACGTGTTCAACATCCTGGAGCACAACGGCGACACCGGGGCGGCGATCAAGGCTGCGGCGCGCTCGCTCGGCATTGAACACAAGCGCTCCGGGTCACGTCCGCCTGAGCCGCCGCCCATCGGCGCGCCGGTGTCCTTGGAAGAGTTGGAAGAGCTGGTGGAGCAGGCTGTCGAGCTTCCCCCTACCCCAACTGACGAGACGGAGGCCGCGGGCGAGGCCGGCTCCTCCGGCAACCGGGGGGGCGGGGGCGGGTTCAGCCTCAAGGCCTTGCTGCGGCGCTATGCGCTGATCGAAGGCACCACGCATGTGTGGGATATCGATGCGGCGAAGAAGATCAAGAAGGCCGGCTTCGTCGCCCACATCGGCAAAGATGCCTTCAAGGAGTGGGAAGCCGTCACGGACCCGAAGCAGAAGAAGCGGGTCAGCGAAGAGTGGGTGAAAGACAACGAGCGCACGCAGGCGCTGGCCGGCAAGGCGCTGGGTGACTTCTCCATGCCGATGATGACGCGTTATGTGTACATCGACGGCACCAAGGACGTGTGGGACTACGCGAAGAAGCGGCGCGTTGCCGAGGGCGCGGTGAAGATGGCGCTGGGCGATGCGTACAGCCTGTGGCTGAACAGCCCCGACCGGCGCGTGGTGGATATGAACCACATCGTGTTCGACCCCTGCATGAAGCATGACCCGCAGGTGTACATCAACACCTTCGAGGGGCTGCCGCTGGAGCCGAAACGCGACGATGCGGCCTGCGAGAACCTGCGGTGGCTGATCAGCTTCCTGTGCAACCACGCCGAGGATTCGGCGCAGTGGTTGACGCGCTGGCTGGCGTACCCGCTGCAGCACTCCGGGGCGAAGATGGACACGGCGGTATTGATGCACTCGACGATGGAGGGCTCGGGCAAGAGCCTGCTGTTCTCGGTGGTGATGGGCGCCCTGTACGGCATCTACTCGGCCACAGTGGGGCAGACGCAGCTGGAAGGGAACTTCAACGCCTGGCAGAGCGGCAAGCTGTGGGCGGTATTCGAGGAAGTTGTGAGCCGCGACCAGCGCTACAACCAGGTGGGCAAGATCAAGCAGTTGATCACCGGGCAGACGGTACGGATCGAAAGCAAGTTCGTGAACGGCTGGGAAGAGGCCAGCCACATGAATGCAGTGTTCCTGTCGAACGAGATCATGCCGTGGCCCATCGGGGAGGCCGACCGGCGCTTCCTAGTGATGTGGCCCGAGGAAAAGCTGCCGGCCGAACGCCAGGTGGCGATCAAGCGTGAGCTGGAGAATGGCGGCGTCGAGGCCCTGTATGGCTGGCTACTGGCTCAGGACCTAGGAGACTTCGACCCCCAGACCAAGCCGCCCAGCACACCTGCGCGCGAGCGGCTGGTGGCGTTGAGCAGGGCCAGCTGGCAGACGTTCGTGCACCTTTGGCGGCATGGGCAGCTCGGCGCGGGGCTGTGGGGGGCGTGCCTCTCCTCTGACCTGTACTCGCTGTTCCTTGAGTGGTGTCACCGCTTCAAGGAGCACTCGATGAGCCAGACGAAGTTCAGCCTGTTCATCGAGACGGTGGGCGTGGAGAAGACGCGGGCGATCCCCTGGACGGAGCGCAACACCAGGCGCTTCAGCGCGTGGTTTTTCCCCAAGGATGAGCAGGCCTTCCTGCCACCTTCCACAAAGAGCGCCGAGCTGGGCGCGCACGCCGATGCATGGCGCAGTAAGGCGCGCCTGGCGGGCTGGAACGTCGACAGCTGGGACCACGTAAAGGGGGCTGCGGCATGAGTACGCCTGCGAGTGTGTTGGGTGTGTTGGCTGTGTGTCGGGTTGATTCGCCAACCTTACACAGCTGCAAGCCGCGTGGTTCGTGGGCTGCGGGGGTACTGTGTAAGGTGTGTAAGGTTTGCGCGCGGGCGCGCATGCGTGCGGAAAATTTTCTCACCGATCACTTGGCCACCGAGGCGCCTTTTTCTCTCTACGCGAAGACTGAAAACCCCTACACACCTTACACACCTTACACAGATGCCTTGAAAGCATTGATTTTGCTGGGTTCGTTGTGTGTTGGGTTTGTGTTGGGTTGGGGCTTTTTGTGTTGGGTTGGTTCTGGCGAAGGTGTGACGGGCCATGATTGAGGCGATTGAGGCGGTGCTGAAGCATTGGGGCGATGCCATGCGTAGCGGCGCGCCGAGTGGCGGCTTGGCCAGCCCGGCCGGCACCCTGGTGGAGTGGAAGGGCTGCCCGCCGCGGACTGGCTCATCTGGTTCGCGCCTGTTGCTGGCCGGCGCTGGCCCGGATTACCTGGCCAGCGAAGTGGATGCGGCCCTTGGCGCCATCGAACGGCAGGAAGGCGGCGCGGTGCTGAATGCGCTGGCCTGGCTGCGGTACACCTACGAGCCGGCGCTGGCGAAGGTGGTGCAAGTGCGCGATCTGCACCTGGGCCACGGTGAGGCTGGGATGAAGGCGTACACCCGCCTGGTACATCGGCTGCACCAGTTGGTTGATGCGGAACTGAAGGCGCGCCACACCCGGGCCGGGAACCAGCTGCGCGAGTCGAAGCGGGCGGGCGACCGCATGCGCAAGGCTTCGCTCCAGCAGGCTGCCAAGGCGCACCGTGGTCGTGGGCATGAGTTCGAGGAAGCGCAGGGCGGACAGGGTGCCATCGCCGCTCACAAGGCGCGAAAGGCTGCTGGTGGCTCTTCAACTCGTGACCGTTCGTCGGGCGACTCGGCGCCGGTCGGCTCCGGTGCGCCCCCGTCAGCCCCCGTCAGGAACAACCGTTAATAGGGGGTTTTCGGTTTGTCCTTTCACCAGTACAAAGTCCCCACGATTCGACAGGTGCGCCTAGTCGAGTTCACCGAGCACAGTGCTGTGCATCTAGCCCCGAGGTCCCCACTTCGGGCACCTGCAAACCCCGCCGCCTGGCGGGGTTTTCTTTTCCGCCCAGGCGAATGGCAGCGCCTGCGGCCCTTGCCCGTGACACTCGGGCTTTTTTCTTCGAGGTGATGCGATGAGCGATACCCCGCAGGCATTGGCGGATGTGCCTACTTTCGTGCTGATCCTGGTGGCGCTTGCTGGGCTGGTGGGCGAGATGCGTCAAGCCGATGTGCCCGGGGTTGCGCTGGCCGAAATCCTCAAGCGGATCACCCTCCGGTTCGGCAGCTCGACGCTGTTTGGCATGGCCACGCTGCTGATCCTGTTGGCCCTGGACCAGCCGGCATACATGGCGGGTGCAGGTGGAATCATTACCGGCCTGCTGGGTGCCGACATCGCGGGTGCGTTCTACACCCGCTACCTCGCGAAGCGCGCGGGGCTTGGTGATCTGGAGCGCCGCCGGCAAGCGGACGGTGCCGAGCAAGACGTCTGATCCTGAGTATCCAACATGTTCAATGTCACCTTTCGAGGGTTGCGTGATCGCCTGATGTCGCTGGACAGGTTGGAGCGGGAGCAGCTGCCGTTCGCCGCTGCGTTGGCGCTCACCCGCACCGCTCAGATCGTCGCTGATGACATTCGCGGCGAGATGCAGCTGGTCTTCGATCGCCCCACGCCAGCCACGCTCAACAGCCTGTACATCCAGCCGGCTACCAAGGATCGGATGGAGGCGCGGGTGTGGATCAAGGATGGGAGAAACGCCACGCCCAGCGGTTCAGTCGTTGGACAGGCCGGGCGATGGGGGAAGGGTAGGGCTGCCTCGAAGTGGCTCACCCCTGAGATATACGGCGGGCCGCGAGACGAGAAGGGCATCGAGTCCATGCTGCGGCGGCGTGGTGTGCTCAAGCCGGGCCAGTTCATCGTGCCAGGCGACAAGATGCAGCTGGACGCTTACGGCAACCTAGGGCGTGGTGTGCTGAACAAGATCCTGTCTGGCGCCTCCCTCTTCACTGAGGAGGGTTACAACGCCAACGCGACGGACAGTGCGCGCAGCCGGAAGAAGGGCAACTCCAAGCGCTACTTCGTCATGCACAACTCCAACCGTGAGCCGTTCGCCATTGCCGAGCGGACACGAAAGGGCCGGGCCGGTTTACGCATCGTCCTGGCGTTTGCTCAGCAACCGACTTACCGGAAGTCGCTGGACTTCTTCGGCATTGCCGAGCGATCTGCCGAGGCGGCGCTGCCAATCGAGTTCGAGAAAGCGCTCGCCCAAGCCCTGGCCACCCGGCGCCGATAGGGATTCCCAATCGGCCGGGGGCCCCTAGGGAGGCGGGCTCAATGAGGGTAATTCGAGCCCCGTTCTCGCGCTAGCGGCTGGCCCTGGAAGTTAGTTAACAGGGGTTAATCGGGTTAACCCTCGTGGTTCATCGTGGTTAACAGGTATCCCCATGTCTCTTATGACCAAGGCTGAGTACGCGGACCGGCGGGGCTGGTCACGCGCCTACGTGTCCAAGCTGGTCAAGCAGGGCCGTCTGGTGATCACCGATGACGGCAAGGTGGATGCCGATGCAAGCGACGAACTGCTGGCCGCCAGCGCCGATCCCAGCAAGGCCGGTGTTGCGGAGCGGCACCACCTGGAGCGCCTGGAGAAGGGCGTCTATGCCCACATCGCACCGAGTGCAGCGGCCAGCCCGCCAGCCGGATTGCCCGGCGGCGCCCCCGACTACCAGAAAGCCCGGGCACGGCGTGAGTACGCCCTGGCGTTGCTGGCCGAAGACGAGCACCGCAAGACCCGCAATGAGTTGGTCGAGCGCGACCTGGTCGACTCCGCCGCCTTCACCGCGGCTCGTGCGTTGCGCGACCTGCTGATGGGTATCCCGCCGAAGCTCGCGGGCGACCTGGTCACCCTGACCGACCCCTGGGAGATCGAGCGCCGCCTCACCGAGGCGTTGCGCCGCGCCCTGGAGGATGCCGACCGCCTGCTGCAGATTGATGCCGAAATCGAGCAGGGCGGCAAGGAGCCGAATTGAGCCATGGAACAACCGTATGCCGACGGTGCCGCCGCGTACCTGGCGGCATACCGCCGAGGCCTGAAACCCGACCCTGAGCTGTGGATCGACGAGTGGGCCGATAAGTACCAGATGATTCCGGCGGACACCGGCGCCGCCGAACCGGGCAAATACCACACCGATCGCACGCCCTATGCCCGCGAGGTGATGCGTTGCCTGTCGCCCATGCACCCCGCGAAACGCGTGGTCACCATGATCGCCTCGCAGCTGATGAAGACCCAGGTGGCACTCAACTGGATTGGCGGCTGCATTCACATGGCGCCGGCCAACATTCTAGTCCTGCTGCCTACCGAGAAGCTGAGTAAACGGGTTTCCGGCCGGATCGATAAGACGATCAAAGCGGTGCCAGCGCTGAGCGCACGCGTTGCGAAATCTCGCTCTCGCGACGCGCGCAACACCCTCGACACCAAGGAGTTCGAGGGTGGCGCGCTCTACTGTGCCACCGCAGGCTCTGCCTCGAACCTGGCCGAACTGTCCGCCCGTTGGATTTACGGCGACGAACTCGATCGCTGGGAGCTGGATGTCGACGACGACGGCGATCCCGTCAAACAGGCGGAGGCTCGCGGTTCGACATTCGGTCGTCGCGCCAAGTTCTACTACTCCAGCTCGCCGACGTTGAAAGGTGTGTCTCGGATCTCCGACCTTTACGAGCAGGGGGATCAGCGTCACTTCTACGTGCCGTGCCCGCACTGCGGCACGATGCAGGTGCTGGAGTGGGAGGGGCTGAAGTACACCGACGATTACCGCCTGGTGCAGTACCAGTGCTGCACGCCTGGCTGCGCTTTGATCGAGGAACATCACAAGTCCGCCATGCTGGCGGCCGGGGAGTGGAGAGCCCACGCGAAGGGCGACGGCGAGACCGCCAGCTTTACCCTCAGTGCGCTCTACGCCTCGCCCGGCTGGCTCAGCTGGACCGACATGGCCAAGGAATACGACGAGGCCAAGAAACTGCAGGAAAAGGGCGACCCCGGTTCCATGCAGGTGTTCTACAACACACGCCTGGCCCGGCTCTGGGATAGCGCCGAGGAGATGACCAAGGCCGCGGAGTTGCGCAAGCGCGCCGAGGCCGAAGGCTACCGCCTGGGGCTGGTCCCTGCTGGTGCACTGATCCTTACCGCCGCCGTGGACACCCAGCACAACCGCTTGGAGCTGCTGGTCATGGGCTGGGGCGAAGGCATGGAGCGCTGGATTGTGGACTTCCAGGTTATCCCCGGTGACCCGGCTGATGAACGAACCTGGGCGCTGCTGGATGAGCGATTGAAGGCACGTTATCGCCACGTCAGTGGTGTGGACATGTCCATCTGCGCGACCTGCATCGACTCCGGTGGCCACCACACCGACGAGGTTTACCAGTTCACCCGGCTGCGTCGCTGGCGCAATGTGCTGGCCGTGAAGGGGGCGAGCAAGCGCGGCCGACCTGTCCTGGCGCAGCGCCCCTCCAAGGTGGACCTCACCTGGCAGGGCAAGACGGAACGCCAGGGTGCCGAACTGTGGATGATCGGTACCGACACCGCCAAGGACTGGATCTACAACCGCTACCAGTTCGAATCCGGTCCTGGCGCGCTGCATTTCTCGCAGGACCTGCCGGAAGAGTTTTTCGACCAGTGTGTGGCGGAGCGCAAGGTCATCCGCTACGTGAAGGGCTACAGGCGTATCGACTGGGTCAAGGCCAAGTCCGAACGCAACGAGGCCCTGGACCTAATGGTTTACAACTTGGGCGCCGCGCACTTCCTCGGCCTGCACCGTTATCACGAGCCGCAATGGAGCGCCCTTCGCGCGGCAGTGGGCCAGGGCAGCCTGTTCAGCGAGCAGGTCGCGACGGCGCCCAGTGCCGCCGACGAGGGTGACGGTCCAGTCGCCAGCCCGGCGCGGCAGCAGCCCGACGAGGCACGCCCTGCGGCACCGGCAAAACCACAAACCAGCGGCCGCCGCTTCTCGCGGAGCGCCTATCTGAAACGCCGATAAAACCGAGGCCACAATGAGCACTGCGCAGCAGCGCCTGGACGAAGTCCGGGCGGCCATCAGCGACATCCTCGCCAAGGGCCAATCGGTTCGCAAAGGCGACCGGCAGATCGACCGGGCCCAACTGGCCAGCCTACGAATGCTGGAGGCCGAGTACGCGGGCCAGGCAGCCCGTGAAGCGGGCACTGGTCGGCCCCGGCAAATCCGGCTCTACAGCAAAGGCAAGGGGGTGTGATGGCTAAGCGAATCCGACACACATCCTCGCGCATTCGTGCCGGCTACGAAGGTGCCGGCCAAGGGCGCCGGGCGAAAGCCTGGGATGCACCCGAGGCCGCTCTGAACGCCGTTGCCATCCCGGCCTTGCCCACGCTGCGTAAGCGCTCGCGAGCGGCTGTTCGCAACGATCCGTATGCCTTCAGCGCCATCTCCAAACGGGTCAGCAACCTAATTGGCACGGGCATCACTCCTCGCTCGCGCATTGACGATGAGGCCCTTCGCGAGCGGGTCAATCTCCTGTGGGAGGACTGGACGGACGAATCGGATGCTGACGGCCTGACGGACTTCTACGGTCAGCAATCGGTTATTGCTCGCATGGTGGAGGAGAGTGGCGAGTGCTTCGTCCGGCTCCGCCACCGGCGACCGGAGGACGGGCTTTCGGTACCTCTGCAATTGCAGGTGCTGGCGCCAGAGTTCGTGCCGCTCGATCGCAACTTCACCACCCGGCGCGGCAACGTCGTGCGGGCGGGCATCGAGTTCGGCCCGACCGGCCAGCGCGTGGCCTATTGGATGTACAAGTCGCACCCGGGTGATCCCCGCGCCGCTGGGGCGCACTACAACCAGCTCAACCGCGTGCCGGCTGACCAGGTCCTGCACATCTTCGAGCCGCTGGAGGGCGGCCAGCTACGCGGGGTACCTCGCCTGGCGCCGGTGCTGCTCAGGCTCAAGGCGCTGGACGGGTATGACGACGCTGTGTTGTTCCGGCAGGAGGTCTCCAACCTCTTTGCCGGCTTCATCACCCGCCCCAAGGACGAGGCACTTCCAGCCCTAGACCCCCTGACGGGCTTGCCGCCGGTCAAGGATCCCGATGGCACGCCCATGGTCGGCTTGGAGCCGGGAACCATGCAGGAGTTGATGGACGGCGAGGAGGTGACCTTCTCCGACCCGCCGGATGCCGGCAACACCTACGTGGACTTCATGCGGCAGCAACTGCAGGCCGCGGCAGTTGGTGCCGACCTGCCCTACGAGTTGCTGACCGGGGATATGGGTGATATCAGCGACCGCGTGTTGCGGGTGGTGCTGAATGAGTTCCGCCGCCGCATCGAGCAGCTGCAGTTCTCTGTCTACGTCTTCCAGCTTTGTAGGCCCGTCCGGGCAGCCTGGTTCGACGCAGCCTGGCTGTCGGGCGCGCTGGACTTGCCTGACTACCCAGGGCGGCGCCGGGAGTACCTGCGTACCCGCTGGGTTCCCCAGGGCTGGGCGTATCTGCACCCCGTTCAGGATGTGCAGGGCAAATTGCTGGAGATCAATGGCGGCTTGGCCAGCCGGTCGGAGCACGTCTTGCGCACTGGCTATGACGCCCGGCAGATCGACCAGGAAAACGCCGACGACAACGCCCGGGCCAAGGGTCTGGGCCTCGACTACACCACCGACACCAACCTGGCCGCCGAGCCGGCTGGCGAGAAAGAGGAAACCCCATGATGAAACACACTCTCCGGCTTGCCCTGGCGATGCTGCTGGGCAGCATGGGCGTCTGCACGCTGGCAGCGCCGCGCATCTTCAACAGGGCCGCCGGCCTGCCAGAGCTGCACGCGGAGCACTGGTACCACCTCCGCGCCGCGGGCGAAGGCACGGCCAAGGTCATCGAGGTATTCATCTACGGCGAGATCGGCATGTGGGGCGTGACCTCCGGCGACTTCATCCGTGACCTCAAGGCCTTGGACGACGGCACATCGCAAGTCCTGGTCCGCTTCGACACCATCGGCGGTGACCTCTTCGACGGCATCGCCATGCACAACATCCTGCGGGGGCTGGGAGAGCGCTGCACGGCGCGCATCGACGGTGCCTGTTTCAGCGCGGGCAGCGTCGCGGCCTGCGGCGCGCACCGCGTCGAGATGGCGGACAACGCCCTGATGATGATCCACAACCCCTGGACGTGGATCGCCGGTGACGCGGACGAGCTTCGCAAAATGGCCGACATGATGGACAAAGCCTTCGCCGGCATCGTGGCCAGCTACCAGCACCGGGCGCTCACCATCGACGAAGCCGAGCTGAAGCGCCTGATCGAGGAAGAAACCTGGCTGACGGCCACCGAAGCCAAAGCCATGGGTTTCGTGGACGAAATCCTCGGCGCCGGCCAGCCAATGGCCGCCAACGCCGCCCTGGGCAAGATCCTCAACCGCTACCGCAACACGCCGCCGGAGGCGCTGAAGCTGCTGCAGGCGGAGGTCGAACCTGACGAACCCCCGGCGGATGACCCGCAGGCGGACGATCCCACCCAGGATGATCCGCCCGCGCCCCAGACTCCCGAAGCGGTCGCCCTGGCTGCCCAGCTTGCGACCGATTGCGCCGCTGCCGGGCTGTCAGCGTGTGTGCCCGCGCTGATCAAGGCCAGCGGCCTGAAGAGTGCCGCTGATGTGAAGGCGCACTTCGAGCGTGCCAAGGCCGTGCACGCCGTGTGCTTGGTGGCGAAGTTGCCCGATGAGGCCCCGGTCTTGATCGATGCGGGCCTGGATGCCGACGGCGCCCGCGCCAAGCTCTTCGACAAGATCGCCAGCAGCAGCAGCGCGCTGGAAATCGACAACAAGCAACCGCTGCCCGACCAACCTCAAAACACCGCTTACCAACCACCGGCGCCAAGTGATGTTTATGCCCAGCGCCGCAATAACGCCTCGAAAGGAGGAAAGAACGCATGACCATCAAGACTGAAGGCGTACACGCCGGTGAGTTCCTCCTCTCGGAGGCCAACGGCTCTCGCAGCCGTGAGAACGTCGTGATCTGTGCCGGCTCCGGCGTCGTGAAGGCCGGTACGCTGATCGCCCTGATCACTGCTGCCAACGCGCTGACCCCAACCGCCCAGGCCGGTAACACCGGCAACGGTACCGTCGGCTCGGTGACCGTGACCAGTGCGGCCATCACCGGCACGTACGTGCTGGAGATCACCGAAGCCGCGGCCAACGGCGGCACGTTCGAGGTGACTGACCCGCTGGGCCGTGTCGCCGGGCAGGGCCAGGTCGGCCAGGCTTTCACCGGTGGTGGCTTGACCTTCACCTTGGCTGATGGCTCCACCGATTTCGTGGTGGGCGATGGCTTCAACCTGGCAGTGCTGGCGAACCTGGGGGAGTGGACCCCTTATGACGACGACGGCACCGACGATGGCCGCCGTGCCTGCACGGGGATTCTCTTCGCGCCGGTCGATGCCACCGAGAACGACGTTCTGGCGGCTGCCGTGGTGCGTGATGCCGAGGTGATCGAGGACGTGCTCACCGGCCTGGACAACGCCGGCCGCACCGATCTCAAGAACCTGGGCATCGTGATCCGCGCCTGACCCCACCTCCTCCTTCTTCTACTCCCAACCCCGCCTTAGCGGGGTTTCTCATTTCTGGAGCATCACATGGCTGAAATCAGCATTTTCGAAGACGAGGCGTTTACTGTTCAGGCACTTCTCGCGGTCATTAACGCGGATCACGTCGTGCCGGGTCAGATCGCCTCCCTGGGTCTGTTCGAGGAGCAGGGCGTTCCGTCCCTGGTCGTGCAGATCGAGAAGGATGGCACCACCCTGAAACTGGTCGAAGCCAAGGCCCGTGGTGGCGTCGGCCAGGCCGTGATCGCCGACAAGCGTCAGCTGATCCCGTTCAACACCGTCCACCTGCCGCAGGTCTTCCAGATCCTGGCGGATGAGATCCAGGGCATCCGCGCCGTGGGCAGTCGTACCGAGCTGCAAGGCGCAGAAGCCGTGGTGGCCCGACGCCTCGAGAAGGCTCGTCGTCAACTGGATCTGACCCATGAGTACCAGCGCATAGGTGCCATCAAAGGGCAAGTGGTCGACGCCGACGGCACGACCGTGCTACTGGACATCTACCACGCTTTCGGCCTGAAGAAGCCCAAGGCGCAGTCGCTGTTCCTCGGCAACGATGACAGCAATATCAGTGGCATCCTGGCCGACGTCCTAGACATCCAGGAGGATGAACTGGGCAACGTCACCAGCACCGGCTCCCGCGCCCTCTGTGGCAAGGACTTCTGGAACGGCTTCATCGACCATCCGAAGGTCCGCGACACGTACCTCAACACCCTGCAAGCTGCGGAACTGCGTGGCGATCGCCGCCAGTCCTTCGAGTTCGGCGGCATCGTCTGGGAGCGTTATCGCGGCAAGCATGGCGGCACCCCCTTCGTGGCGGCGGATCGCGCCCATGTGGTACCGGAAGGCGTGCCGGACCTGTTCATCAGCGCCTTCGCCCCGGCCGACTACATGGAAGTGGTCAACACCGAGGGCCTGCCGTACTACGCCAAGCTGGAACGCATGGAGTTCGACAAGGGTGTGAAGGGCGAGGCCCAGTCCAACCCGCTGCACCTCTGCACCCGTCCGCTGACGGTGCGTGAGCTGACTCTCTGACATGGCCAGCTTCGGCGACATGCTGGAGGCCATGGACGAACAGATCATGGCCTCTTTCGCTGATGCGACTGGCAAGTACATGGACCCCTCCACGGGGCAGGTGCACTGCGGTATCGAGCTAATCGTCGACCACAACCTGCAACAGGCCGGCCCTGATGGCCTCTTTCTCACCGACGCAGTGGGCCTCACCTGGCGCCGCACAGCCCTGAGCTGTGCGGCGCGGGGAGGGGTCTTCACGCTCGGCCCAACCCGCTACACCGTCGAAGACATCATTGCTGATGACGGCTACATGGTGACGGCGGCATGCCAGGTGCAACCATGACCCAGAACTTGCTTACCGCGGGGCGCGAAGCCTTGGTGGCGCGCCTCGGTGCCATCAGTACAGCCGATGGCTACCTCACCAACGCCGGCGCCAATGTGCAAACCGGATGGCTCAACGAAGTCATCAAGGCAAAGCAAATGGGCTTTCCGCTGCTAGTGGTGCAGCCCTCGCGGGGGCAGCCCCCAGTGGCTGGCCCTGGTGCGCTCAAGTTGTCACCGGGCTTTCGCATTGTTGGTGCGGTGGAGGCTGGCGCCAACTATGAAGCGGCGCTGGAGGACCTGCACCTGGACGTTCTGCGGTGCCTGATGCCAGGCCACCGGAACTTCCTGAAGTGGTTGCCTCTGGGGGTGACGGGCATCCAGTTCGGAATGCCCGATTCATTCCCGCCTGGTGATGGTTTGCCCTGCGCCACGTTCCTCCTGCCGGTCTACCTGAACACCGTAATCCAGCAGTAATTATCCCAACCCAGCGAGCCCGCCCAGTGCGGGCTCTGCCATTTCTGGAGGCCATCCCATGGCTCGTACGATTGAAACTGTGATCATCGGCGGTATCGTCAAGATTCGTCCGGCCGGCACCGGCCTCCCGTTCCGCGACGCGGGCCTGGTGTCGACCGTGACCCAGGCGACTGAAACCCAAGAAATCACCCTGGCCAATACCCGGACCCCAGAAGGCGGCAACTTCGACAAGAAGACCCGCATCACTGCCCTGAACCTGGCCATGAACTTCCGCGAGTTCAACACCGCGAACATCGCTGCCAACCTCTGGGCAAACGTCAACCAAGTGCCCTCTGCGGCGGTGCCCGACGAGACGCATGTCGCTCAGGTCGACATGACCATCGTCCTGAACAAGATGCCGTTGACCATTACCTCGGTGAAGGACGCTGAAACCGGCCTCGTCACCTTCGAGGAAGATGACGACTTCCGCATGACCGGCTCAGGTATCGAGGTTCTGCCAGGCAGCGCTCTGGCCACAGCGATCGAGGCGGAGACTGAGGACTACTCGGTGAAGGTCAGCTACACCTGCGCCGCTTTCGATGAGATCGAGGTGCTGACCAACTCCAGCCAGGAATTCGAGATCATCCTGGAGGGCCAGAACGGCGCCGGTACCCAGGGTCGTATCAACCCGCGCTTCTGGCGCTGCAAATTCGCCCCGGCCGAGTCGCTGGACTGGCTCGGCACCGACGATTTCATGGGTATGAACGTTGCCGTGGAAGTTCTGGCGGATCCGACCCGCGGCACTGGAAAATCCGCCTACATGAAGATTCAGAAGGAAAAGCCTGTTCCCGCTCCGTGACCATAGTGCGGGTGCTGGGCTACATTCCCTCCCGTCGCGAACCGGGAGGGAAACCCACATGCAGTGCCCCAAGTGTCATTACGAGCCCACGCTCTCCGAGCAGCAAACCAGCCCGGATGACTGCGTGAAGTGCGGAATCAATTACCAAGGATACGCGAGGAAAGCTGCCGCCGGCCAAGCCGCGGTTGACCTACGCGCCGCGGAGTTGTCGAAAATGTCGCCCTCGGTGCGAGAGGCGGTTTTCAACCATCAAGGGGCTCAGCCCGTAGTCGTGATCGATATCCGCATGGGCTTCTGGTCCATGGTGATCTTCATGGTGAAAGCGGCCTTTGCAGCCATCCCAGCGATGATCATTGTGGCGGCGATCACGACCCTCTTGGTGGCGCTGATTTCCAGTGTCGGCGGATTGGCTCTTTTCGGCAGTAGCGCGGTGAAGTCAGCATTCAAGGCTGATCCCTTGCCGCCCATGCCAGTCTCACAGTTGGAGCCTGAACCATTGGAGGTTCCCAGCGATCCGACGGCGATCTACACCGTGCTCGACGTCCAGCAGCGAGGCGGCAGCTTGGTGGCGATTACGACCAAACGAATTGGCGCCAAGGGCGTTGTATACACGCGCAGCCTCGTGGATTGCAGCTCCCGCGAAGTGAGGGTGCTGGGAAGCGGTGCAACGGATTGGGAAATGAACGATGCGAAGCCGAGCCAGCACGCGATAGTGCCCAGTCTGGGAAGTCCTGAAGATTTTGTCGTCAGTCGTGCCTGTCAGTAGGGCAGACCCCAATACACACAACCCGCTTCGGCGGGTTTTTTTATGTTCGGAGGAAGCATGGCTGAAGCCGTCACCATCAAATCCAAGACCATCGCCGGGAAGAAGGTACAGGCAGTAGAAATGACCGTCGCGCAGGTGCGGCAAATTTTCGCCGATCGTGGAGACGACCTAGTGGGAGATCTGCTGTTCGAGGATTGCCGCCTCGCCGACCTGCGGATCGCTACCAACCTCACCGAAGAGGATCTCAGTGAGATGTTGCCCAGCGAGATCGAAGAAGTGATCAAGCTGGCGAAGGAGCAGAATCCCCATTTTTTCAAGCTGCTGGCACGTCTGAGTCCGGCCCGCGCGCCAGCCTAGCAGCACTCGAATCCGCGATTTGTACCCTGGTCCGGGTCGGCCATCTGCGGGTGCTGGACTATCCCTGGTCCCTTTTCCTCCATGCCTTGAAAGGGTGAGCTGATGAATCCCGAAGTCGAACTGCGGCTCACCGCCGATATGGATGGTGCGACCCGTGAAGTGGCGGGCTTTCGCAAGGAATATGCCGGCTTGGTCCGGGAGGTGGAAAAGCCGCTTCGGCAGGTGAACTCCTTCCGGGACGTAAGTCAGACCTTGGAAGGAACCCAGCGCCAGATCGCATCTACCAAGGACCGCCTGCGGCAGCTGCGTGATGAGCTGGTCAGGGCTGAAACGCCATCCAAGGAACTGCAGGCCGACTACCGCAACGCAACCAGCGAACTGAGGCGTCTGGAACGGCAGGAGGCTGCTCAGATCGGCCAATTGCGCACTATTCGTGCCGAACTGCAGGGGGCCGGTGTTGATGTTGGCAATCTGGCCGATGAGCAGCGCCGACTGGGCACTGAGTTCAACAAACGACTCGAGGCCGGAAGGGCGGATGCCGCTATCACCGCGGCGCGCAATGCCCTGGGCGTTGGTGAGATTGAGACCGCGCAGCGTAAGCTGGCCGAACTGCGGCAGCAGTACCAGCTGGTTACCCGCGATGGGAACCTGTCTGCTCGGGAGAGGGCGGAGGCGGAAGCCACCTATCGCAGGAACGTATCGGACACCCTTGTCCGATTGCGCGACCTGCGATCCCAATCTGCCAAGCAGTCTTCTGCGGCCGAACGAGAAGCCGCCGCCGAAGTGCGCCGGCAAGGTGAGGCCCGGCAGAGCATTGCTCAGGTGGCGGCAGCTCAGCGGGTGGCTGCAGTGGAGGCCAGGCGGGCGGCTAGTGAGCGGGCTCGCGACAATCTTGGCATCAACCAGGTACGCGCGGTCGAGCAGGAAATCATCAACCTCAGGCGGCAGTACGAGCTGCTGCGGACCTCAGGTGGATTGACCACCAAGGAACTGGCGATCGCGCAGCGCCAGTTCAAGCTGCGGATTGCCGAAACCAAGGCCGAACTGAAGGGACTCTCCGCAGGCGGACGTGGAAGTGATGTGCTCGCAGGCATTGCTGGCGAGCTGCCAGGCGGCTCGCGGCTCTCGGGTGGCGGGGCCGCTGCAGCGGCTGCCGCCGGCACCGCGGCAGTGGTGGGCGGCCTTGCACAGGTTTCCCGGGGTTCCGACGAAGTGGGGCGGCTGGATTCCCGCTTGCGTCTCGCGACCCAAGCGCAGGACGAGTTCAACGCTGCGCAGTTGGAGCTCGATCGGATTGCCGACGTCACGCAGGGCGATGTCGCTGACCTAGTTGGCCTTTACTCCAGGCTTCAGCGCCCAATGCGTGAGGCTGGTGCGGATCAGAAAGCCACGCTGGAAACCATTGAAGCGGTCACGCTGGGGCTTCGCATTGGGGGAACTTCTGCCGAGGAGTCCGCCTCGGTGATCCAGCAGTTTTCCCAGGCCATTGGCAGCGGTGTACTGCGAGGTGAGGAATTCAATGCCGTGCTGGAGGGTTCCGATCGCATTGCCGGGGCCCTGGCCGATACCTTCGGCGTCACGACCGGCCAGCTCCGCGAGATGGCCGAGAACGGTGAACTGACGGCGCAGCAGGTGACCAACGCTCTCCGCAAGGAACTGCCCAAGCTGCGGGAGGAAATGAATTCCTTCGCCCCAGAAATCGGTGCAGGGTTCCGCCGGATCTTCGTCGAGACGCGTCGATACTGGGGCCGATATGCCCAGGAATCCGGCGCTTCGGGTGCCATTGGCGAACAGTTGAACAACCTTGCCAAGAGCATCAACGGTGCCCACAACCTAATCTCCAAAGAGGAAAAGGACCTCACTTCGACCCAGCGGAAGGAGCAGCAGAGCCGGGAGGCCCTTCTCAAGGAGCACCAGGGTAACGTCGACCGTGTGCGGCAGCAGATCCTGGCTGATCTGAAGTCGAACATCACCCAGCAGCAGGAAACCCTCGCCAAGGCCAACAAGGACTACCTGGCTGCCAAGAAGCGCCGGGAAGAAATCACTGCTGAGTTCAGGGCAGCCAGCAAGGAGTTCGCTGCGGGCACTGCTGCCACCAGTGAACCCAGTTTTGGTGCAGCGACCGCCGCCAAGGCGTCGGCGCGGCAGAAACTCCAGGCCGGCGATATCGCCGGTGCAATCACTGAGGCACAGCGTGCTTTGCAGATCCTGCGCGATCTGCGAGACGCCGGAGCAAACGACTACGGCTTCGCCGGTGTGGTGAAGGAGTTGGAAGCGATCGCCGCGCAGGCGGCGACGGTCGAGGAGAAGACCCAAAACGTCAAGGTCGCGTTGGCAGAGATGGAGATCAAAACCCTGCGCGACCAGGCGGATGCTTTGGCGAACATCAAGCTCGGCTTCGGCCTGGACGCTGAAAATCTAGAGCAACTGCGCGCCCAGATGGCCGACCTGGCCAAGGGATTGAAGGAGCAGATGGTCATCCCAGTGACTGTGCTTCCGCCCGCTGGAGCTGGGGTCCCGGGTGCACCGACGGTACCGGATATCAAACTTCCGGGTTTGGCCCAAGGCGGGATGCTTCGCGGCCCGGGGACAGGTACCAGCGACAGCATCCTGATGTGGGGTTCCAACGGCGAGTACATGGTGCGCGCAGACGCGGTTAGGCATTACGGCCAGGCACTGCTGGACCAACTGAACGCGAAGCGGCTTCCGAAGTTCGCGGAAGGTGGGCCGATAGGTGGGCGTTCCTTGCCTTCTATCCCGATGCCAGCGGCGACCTTGTCTCAAGGTGCTGTGCAGAGAGGCGGAGGCAATACCGTTGTCCTGCAGATGCCCGGCGGCGACAGCTACACCCTGCAGGCGGATACCCCAACCTATGACGCGCTGGTGCGCAACGAATCGCGCAAGCGTGGGAGGCGAGTGTAAATGGCTGATGTGATGCTCGGGGGAATCCCCATCCGTCTGCACTGTGGCGCTCCAATTCCAGAGCACACTCCTATCGGGGGGAGCACCGTTGCACGCCGGTCCGGCGGTGCCGCCGTGAAGATGCAGCATTGGCGGAAGTGGGCGATCACCATCCGAAGTGTGGGATGGCTGGGCCCTGGCCTGATGGGGCTGGACTTCAGCCAGCCCCTGGAGCTCCGCTGCATTCGCCAACAGTCGCTGACCACGACTGCACTCACGGGCACTTTGCCGGGTTCGCCCAGGCCAGACGATGCCCCCTGGGCGTTGGCCTATGTCGGAGGCGAATGGCAATTCACGCCGGTTGTGGTAGCGCCTGACAAGACCTTCACCATTACCGAAGTACCCGGAGCGCTTGAGTACAAAGTCTGCTGGCTCCCTGTGTTCATGGTCTTTAGCGAGCCGCCGGCAGAGTCTCTCGACGTGGCAACCAATACGCACACCTGGACCATCACCGCCGAGGAAATCTGATGGAGCTGAATGGTTCCGAGCTGAACGCCGTCGAGTTGAACGGTACTTCGGCCGGTAGAAGTGTGCCCGTCGATCCGGTCACCGTCGTTCCGGTGGTCTCGGTGATCTGGTCTGCGCGCCTGCTCCTGAATGGGGTGGATGCCACGGACCTGCTGACGGGTGCTGTCAGGATAGAGCGGGAGGAGGGCGCCCGCTGCCTGGCTGATTTCAGCCTGCTGCTCGATGCAGGCCCGGTAAACCCTGCCACTTACACCGGCCAGACGGTGGCGCTCTACTACCGCGATTGGGTAGGTGGGGGTTGGCGCGAAGAGCTGTGCTTCAAGGGCTGGATAATCCGGCCGCAGTTCACCCTGCAGACGAGCGTCCTGGTCTGCGAGTGCAGTGACCGGCAACAGGAAATCGTTGAAGCCATGGACCTCGTGGCTATCGATGCCCTGACTGGTGGCTCGTGGTCGGCTGACGTGTTTGAACCGGTCGATGGCCGTTCCCGCTGGGACTACGCCATGGAGCGGATGAGCACGCGCGCGGCCAGTCTGCAGTGCAGTGTTGAAGGAGTGTTGCAGGTAACGCCGTGGGCGGCCCGCGCCGCGACCTTCGTGATTCCTGCTGGAACGGTGCTCGATGGCAGCCTGGAATGGGTGCCGGTGGAACTGAACGACCGCATCAACGTGGTCGAGGTTGCCGCCGACTATCGCTTCATTCGCCTGCGCGAGCGCCACCAGGACTTCCTCTGGGAGCACCCGGCAGTCGAGGGCGTTACCATCCTCGATGGTTTCTGCCTGACCTGGGGGCGCGAGGACAACACCGAGGTGCCGGACATCGTCATGGTGGAGTCGGCCAGCAGCAGCGCCGGTTACCAGGCGGTCCTGGCGACGGCCAACTGGGAGCGGGTGCCGGCCACCGGGAGCGGCTCTTTCTGTGATCCGCCTTTCGGTTGGCGCAACCCGTATCCCGACCTGCTGTTGCGGGCCACCTGGACCAGCGCCATGCGGTGGAGCCAGCGGGTGACCGAGCAGTACACCCTGCGGGTCGAGGCGCCTGCCAGCGTTGCCCAGGCCGGGGAGGTGATCAGCCGCGAGCGCATTGCGCTGGAAACTGAGAGCGACCGCGAAGCGGAGTTCGAGGGCGCTGAGTTCACCGAGCCGGATGCGGATGCCACCGAAGACGCCCTGGGCGACTGGGTGGTGGATGTGCGCGAGGATGATCGGCGCGCCGCGGCGTTGTCCTGCGGGTTGGCCATAGCCACCGCCACCATTCTGGGAAGTCACCGGGGTAACCGGTTTGCCTTCCAGTTGCCCACCTCGGACACCCTTGGCATCCGTCTGGAGCACACCCTGCATGTGCAGGATGAGATTCTCGCCCGACCGGTGCAGTGCCGAGCCAAGGTATTCAGCATCATCCACGAATGGGATTTCGACAGCGGCTCTGCCCTGACCAGCATCCAACTGGCCGTGAGCCAGGGCGGGGGGACCATCAGTGATCCGCTTACCCTGCCGGCCATTCCGCCGAGCACTCCACCGGGAACCCCGTCGGCGTTGATCATCCTGGGGACCCAGCTGGGATCGCGGAACAGCAGCCCGCTGTATGACGACGAACTCGACGGGTTCGCCGGCAACTACACGGACAACGACCTGGATATCAACCCGGAACTCGAGGAGTTCCCGCGCCGCTTCGACCTGACGGCGCCGGAGATTCCCGAAGACCATCGCGACGAGTACACCGCCAGCCAGGCCAAGACCTACTTGTTGGCGATCCCGAACGACCTGCTGGAGTTTTAACCCATGACCTTGGCACAAGAGCGCGCCGGTATTAAGGCGGGGATCTCGGCTGCCCGGGCGTCGACCCTGAAGCGCGATCTGAACTCGCTGGAGACCCAGCGCCGGAAGATTCGGGAATTGGTCGCCCTGGAGCGCCGCGGCCTACGTCCGGCAACGAAGGGACGCGGCACCTGGGACCCGAACACGCCGAAGACCGGTGGCGGTGGAGGCGGTATCGCCAGCCCGCTGACAGAGCCATCGTTCGCCGCGCGCGAATTCTGGTCAGTGGGCCTGAAGAGCACTGACGGGCTGTTCATGTTGCCGGCGCCGAAGGCGTTCCACCTAGAGGATGCCGACGGTGCCGAGGTGGTGATTAATCTGGCCGATCCGGAGGCGGTATGACGCTGCCTGTGTGGGGAAATCCCTGGCATGGCCCGGTGCTGCGGGTCGGTAGCCAGCACATCCTGACCCTGCCCAATGGGCAAACCATGGTGTACCCGACGTCGGTCAGCTCCAGTCGCCGCACGGGCGACACCTACCTGGTGAAGGTGCCCGGGGTGGCCGATGTGGTGCGCACGCCGGAGGAAGCGGCCGACGATGTGGTGCGCGGGCGGCAGTGGTGGAACAAGGCGATTCTCTCCAGCCAGACCTTCCACCTGTATGGCAAGGCGCTCAACGGCTGGATTTACTGTGACCCGGCCGGCGCGCGCTGGCGGGTCGCCGGCTTGAACAACATCGGGATCTCCAGCAACTCGGGCAGCTGGGCGGTCACCCTGACGCGCTTCGGCGAGTTCCAGGGCGAGCCGCAGGCGTTTGGATACACCGTGTCCCTGAGTGACCTGGGCCAGGCCGCCCCCATTCTGAGCAACCAGGTGTCGCTCCAGTTTCAGGTGCGGGATATCAAGCCGGAGGGCTCGCGCGCCATGGTGGCCATCGTCGCCACGCGCGGGATTTCGTCGGAGGGCGGCTTTTGGCCGGAGTTCTCCGGGGACCGCTGGTTTCCGGTGGTGGGCTGGCTGGAACTGAGCATCAGCGGTGCGGGGTCGGCGGCGGCACTGAGCCTCAGTGTGCTGCACACGCGGGCCGAGACTATCGGGACCTACGCGGCCGATCTGGGTGAGTCGGCGCCCCTGGTGCACCATTGGCTGGAGGTCACCGAGACCGTCATCTCCCCTGGGCCGCCGCTGATCAAAGAGTTCACGCCGACCCAGCATGCCACCAGCACGTTCGAGGAGGGCGAGGTGGCGGGCTGGACGTACCTGTGGTTCTCCGGGCCGGGTGAGCTGGATACCTACCAGCAGCGTACGGGCGCGATTCTGGCTGTGTGGTACACCCCGACCGGGGGGTATCAGCGGCTCACCTATGACGTGGAGTTCACCCAGTCGGTAAACGACGGGGCCGTCAACTGGGTCTGCGAGGGTGTCGACCGGGTCGAGGATGGCGTGGTGGTCAGCCGGTACGAGCACTCGGGCAGCCAGTTGGCAGACAGCCACCGATCCAGGAAGGCGACGCTGCGTCTGGACGGGACGGTGGTCGAAGTCTTCGAACAAACAAGGACGAACATCTACGAGTACTACTACGAGCGCTCCGCCGGCTTCTGGCGGGTCTTCAATGGCGTCGTCATCGATGACGATACGCCGAACTGGGCGCGGGCCACCGGGTTCGATCCGGTGGAGAAACTGACGGACAGCAAATACCTCCTGCTGGACCAGGTGATCTTCTGGCTCAGCGACGACGTGGCAGACCTGCGGATGCTCTGTCCCTACGAGCTCAGCAACCACGCCTGGTGCCTGCTGGAAAACCGCAAGGTGGGCCTGGGCTTCGAGTGGAACTGGCGCCCCACGATTGCGCCGGACGCTGCCACGGATGGCGTGACAACCACGCTTGCCCATGCCGATGGCCTGCGCCTGCATGGCAGCTGGTGCCCGGTGACCCATCAACTGACGCGCAATACCGCTCGCGTCTTCTGGATCTGATCCCCCTGACTGAACCCCGGCGGCTGGCCGTCGGGTAGGGAGCTTGCATGCTGCGATTCGTGAACAACTGGAAAACCACCCTGCAGGCGCCGTTGTCGGCGGGGGCTGGAACTTTGCAGGTGCCGTCCGGCGCCGCCGCCCTGCTGGTCGGCCTTGGTGCGGGTGACACCTACCGCCTGACCCTGGCGGAGGTCAATGTCGATGGCGTCGAGGTGGCCTGGGAAATCGTCACCGTCAGCGCCAATGCCAGCGGTGTGCTCACCGTGGCTCGCGGCGAGGAGGGCACCGCCGCCCGTGATTGGTCGGCGGGCACCCGGATCGCCCAGCGCCTGACGGCGGGTTCGGTGCCAACCGCGGACGGCCCCCCGTCCTGGGGCGATATCGGCGGCACCCTCGCTGACCAGGGCGACCTGGCCACTGCGCTCGCCGGCAAGGTCGACAAGGTCGCCGGCATGGGCCTCTCCAGCGAGGACTACAGCTCGGCGGAGAAGGCCAAGCTGGCCGACATCGAGGAGGGGGCAACGGCCAATCCCGACTTCGCGCCGGTGGTGGGCGAGACGGGGACGGCGCGGACAGCCGGGCTTGCCGATGCTGGAAGTTACCTGCGCTTCACCCATACCTCGGCGAGCACCTACACCATCGCGCCTCAGGCGTCGGTCGCCTGGGCGGCGGATACCGAGATCCATATCCGCCGCGCCGCTGCCGGCAACCTCACGCTGACGGCGGGCGCAGGCGTAACCCTGAACGCCCCGAGCGGCGGAACCCTGGTGATGACCAACGCCATGTCCGTCACTCTCAAACGAGTAGCCGAGAACGTCTGGGACGTGATCGGGCAGACGGTGGCAGCATGATTCAGGGCATCGCAGCAGGGCAGTTCAGGGCAGCGGCGCCCCCCGCGGGTTCTTTGCTGCTGGCGGTGGCGCATAACACCACACCCTTCGTTTCGCGCTACAACACGGCCGACTGGTCCAAGCTCGCCAACCCGTCGACCCTGCCAGTTGGCACCGGTAACGGCGTGGCATTCAGCCCGGACGGCTCCAAGCTGGTGGTGCTGCACCTCACCTCGCCTTACATCACCATCTACAACACCGCCGACTGGTCGAAGGTTGCCAACCCAGCGGTCCTGCCGAGTGGCACGGCCAACGGTGCAGCCTTCAGCCCAGACGGCTCGAAGCTGGTAGTGGCGCATGCCTCGGCGCCCAACCTCACCATCTACAACACGGCGGACTGGTCGAAGGTTGCCAATCCTGTCGAGCTGCCGAGCAGTGCCAGCGCGAGCGCAGCCTTCAGCCCGGACGGCTCAAAGCTGGCGGTGGCCTTTGGCAGCGCGCCCTATCTGATCATCTACAACACGGCCGACTGGTCGAAGATTGCCGATCCGACGACTCCGCCCGCTGGCATTGCCCGTGGCGTGGCCTTCAGCCCGGATGGCTCGAAGTTGGCGGTGGCACACGAAACTGCTCCTCACATCACGCTCTACAACACTGCCGACTGGAGCAAGATTGCCGACCCGGCACAATTGCCGACGAGCATTGGCTACAACGTGGCGTTCAGCCCGGACGGCTCCAAGCTGGCCGTGGCTCATAGCTCCTCGCCGTACCTCACGGTCTACAACACGGCCGACTGGTCGAAGATTGCCAACCCGGCCGCCCTGCCGGCGGGCCATGGGCGCAGCGTGGCATTCAACAGTAGCGGCGCCATCCTGGCGATCGGGCATGCCACGTCGCCTTTCCTCAGCCTCTACAACGTCGCCACCTGGTCGAAGCTCGCCAACCCGGCCTCCCTGCCGGCCGGTACAGGCAACGGCGTGGCGTTCAGCCCCTGATCGAGGGCTGCTGAACCGTCGCCATACCCCCCGTAATTCTTCTGAAGGAGCAGCCAGCCATGCAGCCGGCTTGTATACCCCTGCGCCTGATTCAGGGCGCGACCTACCGCGACACCCTGCGGCTCAGCCAGCCGACCCTGATCTACAAGACCATCCAATCCATCCCGGCCGAAGCGCCCGCCCGGCTCGTGGTGCCTGACCATGGACTGGCCGGCGACTGGCCGGTGTGGGTGCGGGGCGTCCAGCAGTGGCCGGAGATCAACCGCGAGCCCCACAAGAGCCTGCCCTGGTCGGCCAAGCGGCTGGATGCCAACACCCTGGAAATCAACGGGCTGTCGGCGGTGGGCCTGAAACCCCTCGGCGGCCAGTTGATCTACCAGGCGCCGGTCGACCTCACCGGCTGCAGCGCGCGGATGCAGATCCGCGACAAGCCCGGGGGCCAATTGCTGCTGGAGCTGAGCAGCGGCGCCGGCCTGACCCTGGAGCCGGCCGGCACCTTGCGCCGCGAGATCACCGCCGCGCAGACCGGCGCGCTGAGCTTCGCCGCTGCCGTCTACGACCTGGAACTGACCTTTGCCGACGGCACGGTGCAGCGCTGGGCCGAGGGCCCCGTCACCCTGTCGCCGCAGGTGACCACATGACCGACCCCACCCAGACCGCCGAGGCCTACGTGCTAGTGGTCGAGACGGCTGTTGCTCCGGTGCTGGTGGAGGGCGGCGATGACTTCGCCATAACCCTCGATCAACCCCAGACCATCGTCGTCGCAGCCGGTGAGCAGGGCCCGCCCGGCCCGCCCGGCAGCGGCGGCGCTGCCGAATGGCAGGACAACGACTGGTAACCCCCTAGACCGGAGGCCGCATGCCCTCGATCACCTTTCACAAGGTCGCGGCGCTGCCGACCACGCTGGAGCCGGGCGCCCTCTACTTCGTGCAGAACGGTGCCTTTGCCGAGGCCTACCTCTCCACCCTGACCGGTGAGCCGCGAGCCATTGGCAACAGCGCCATGGTCAACGCGCTGATCGTCGAGGCCCTGAGCAGCCTGCCCAGCGGCGGCGCGCCGATCCTGTTCGTGGCCGACATCGCCGCGCGCAACGCCCTGGTGCCGAGCCTGACCCAGGCCGCCCTGGTGCGCGTGCAGGACGCCAGCGCTGACGTCGGCATTAACGCGGGCGGTGCACTGTACGCCTGGAACCCGGCCGGCATGACCTGGATCAAGCTGGCCGAGGACGAATCCATGGACCTCGGCAGCATGGCCAATCAGGACGCGAACAACGTCGCCATCGGTGGCGGTGTCATCAACAACACCGTCATGGACGGTGGTTTCTTCTGACCTCAAGGGATTACCAACCATGAGTAACCTCCTCATCCACAAGCGTTCGGCGGTTGCCAGCAAGGTGCCGCTGCCGGCTGACCTGGTGCTCGGCGAACTGGCCATCAACACCACGGACGGCCTGGTCTTCCTGAAGAAGGGTGACGGCTCGGTGATCCCGGTGGGCTCCTTGGCCTACTCGGCACAGGTGCTCCAGACCGCGCGCCTGATCAGCATCGGCAACGATGCCACCGGCTCGGTGAGCTTCGACGGCTCGCAAGACGTGTCGATCAACATCACCCTGGCCAGCTCCGGCGTGGGGGCCGGCACCTACACCAAGCTGACGGTCAACTCGAAGGGCCTGGTGACGAGCGCCACCCAGTTGGCTGCGGGGGACATCCCCACCCTGACCGCTGCCAAGATCAGCGACTTCGACTCGCAGGTGCGCACCACGCGCCTGGATCAGTTGGCCGTGCCGACCGCCGACGTCAGCCTGAACAGCCGCAAGATCGTCAACCTCGCCACCCCGACCGCTGCCAACGATGCCGTCAACAAGGCGTATGTCGATTCCCTGGTGCAGGGTCTGGCGCCCAAGCAGTCGGTCCACGTCGCCACCACCGCCAACATCACCCTGTCCGGCACCCAGACCGTGGACGGTGTGGTGCTGGTGGTGGGTGATCGTGTGCTGGTGAAGAACCAGACCACCGCCGCGCAGAACGGCATTTACCTGGTGGCCTCGGGCGCGTGGACCCGTGCACTCGACGCCGACACCATGCTGGATCTGGCGTCCGCTTACACCTTCGTGGAGGAGGGCACCACCCAGGCCGACACCGGCTGGACCTGCACCAACAACCAGACCGACACCTTGGGCACCACGGCGGTGGTCTGGGCGCAGTTCACGGGTGCCGGACAGATCATTGACGGCGCGGGCCTGAGCAAGACCGGCAACACCCTGGACGTGAACACCGGCGCAGGCCTCACCATCACCTCCGATGCCGTAGCGCTCACCGGCCAGGCCCTGGCGCTGCACAACCATGGCAGCAACGGCTTTTTCGTGCGCACCGCTGCCGCCACCATCGTGGCGCGCTCGCTGGCTGCGTCTGGCTCGGGCCTCTCGTGGACCAACGCCGATGGCGTCTCCGGCAACCCGACCCTGGCCCTGAGCGCGGCGCTGTCGTCCATTGGTGGCCTGACCCCGGCAGCGGATCGGCTGCCGTACTACACGGGCAGCGGTTCGGCAGCGCTGGCCACCTTCACCACCAAGGGGCGCGAGCTGGCCGGTGCGGCAGACGCGGCGGCCGTGCGGACGGCGGCTGGCGTAGGGACCATGGGTACGCAGAACGCCAACGCGGTGGCCATCACGGGCGGCAGCATCGACGGCATCACGCTGGACGGCGGCGCGTTCTAAGGAGGCGACATGACGGTTACGCTCGTCCACAAGCGCTCCAGTACGCCCGGCGATATCCCGACGGCCGCGCAGCTCGTGCCGGGTGAGCTGGCCATCAACACAGCGGACGGCATCCTCTTCACCGAGAAGGCTGACGGCTCGGTGGTGGCGTTCACCCCCTCGGTGGGTAAGAACCGCATCATCAACGGTGGCATGGCCATCAGCCAACGTGGGGCATCGATCAGCTGCCCGCCGAACGTCTTCACCTATACCCTCGACCGCTGGGTGGCGGGGGTTACCGGCGCGACCATGCTGGTGACTCAGGGGACAGCCTCGACTTACCCCTACACCTACATTGCCACCTATGGTGCAGTTGGCAACACCGGGATCAGCTTCCGCCAGCGCATCGAAGCGCTCAACTGCCGTGATCTGGCAGGCAAAGTTGTCACGCTGTCGTTCTTCTTCTACGACATCCTGTCGACCGCCTCCAAGAAGCTCACCGTGCAATACGCCAACGCGCTGAACGACTTCAGCGCGGTGACCACGATCATCAACGGGCAGGTGCTACCCAGCACGGGTGGCCGGCAGTCGGTGACCTTTACCGTGCCGGCAGGAGCAGTCAACGGCATCGAGGTGATGTTCCTCGGCGAGAACCATACCAACAACGCCAACCCGCTGATCCTCTATGACGTGCAACTGGAAGAGGGGCCAATAGCCACGCCGTTCGAGCGGCGCCAGATAGGGGAAGAAGTGCTGTTGTGCCAGGGGTACTTCCAGCGCATCCACCTGAGTGGACTGGCGAGCGCTCTCGCAGCAACCACCGCGGGCGTGACGCTCAACCATGCCTACCCCACCAGCATGCGGGCGACCCCGACGCTAATCAATCCGTTCATTACCGACGCCAACTACTCGACCAGCGGTTCGCCGCCCGCAGGGACTTACTCCTTCCATGTCCCCGGTGTACTGGCCTGCACCAAGACCGGCACCATGACCATTAGCGTGGGCGGTAACCATGAGGTGTTGTCGATACTTTTCTACGGTATGACCCTCAGCGCCGTGCCCACCACCCTGGTGTGCGGTAGCGGGGTGTACCTCGACGCCAGCGCGGAGCTTTAACCATGTACCGCATCGATCTTCTCGGCGCCATCATTCGCGAAAGCGACAACGCCACCATCCCCCAGGACGAGCACAACGCCGACTACCGCGTGTTCCGCCAGTGGCTGGACGAGGGTGGCGAGCTGGAAGTACCGCAGACGCCGGATACTGGCCCGGCCATTCGCCGCCAGATTGCCGAACGGCGCTACCGCGCCGAGGTGGCGGGCATCACGGTAGCCGGGATCCGCGTCGACACCGACGACCGCAGCAAGCTGCTGATCAATGGCGCCGCCCTGGAGGCGGTGATTGACCCGGCCTACACCCTGGAATGGAAGACGCCGGCGGGCTTCGTGCCGCTGACCGCCAGCCAGGTCATTGCCGTGGCCAGGGCGGTGCGCGCCCATGTGCAGGCCTGTTTCGACCGCGAGGCGGATCTGCTCGCGGCGCTGACGGACGGCAGCCTGACCGACACCATGCTGGAGGAGGGCTGGCCCAATGGATAGGTTCCCGCTGCCCCTTCAGATCGAACTGCAGCATAACCGCAAGAAATGGCGCCTCCTGGCGCCGTTTTCGTATCTGGACCCCGCTCACGGCCTGCTGGTAGTGCCGTCCGGGTTTGAGACGGATCTGGCCTCGGTACCGCGCCTGCCCCTGGCCTTCCTGCTGCTCGGTGCCTATGGCCACGCGGCGGCTGTGCTGCATGATCACCTGTACCACGCCGGTCCATTGGCCCGGTCGGCGGCTGACAGGGTCTTTCTCAATGCCTTGCGCTCCAGCGGCCATTCTCGCTGGCGCGCCTGGTTGATGTGGGCCGGCGTGCGCCTGTTCGGCGCGGCGCGCTACCGGCAGTGACCCACCCACAACCCCGCTTCGGCGGGGTTTTTCATTTCTGGAGATCAGCATGGATCTACAACAGGTCCGCCGGGAAATCATTCGCCCGGCGTTTGCACTGCTGCCTGAGCGGATGGCCAACCTTGAAGCCGAGGTGATGCTGCTTGCGATCGGCCTGCAGGAAAGCCGCTTCCTCCACCGCCGGCAGATCAAGGGGCCGGCCCGTAGCTTCTGGCAGGCGGAGCAGGGCGGCGGGATGGTGCATGGCGTGCTGCTGCACCCGCTGACCCGGCAGCCAGCCTTTGCGGTCTGTGACGCCCGGGGCGTGCCGCCAGTGGATGCCAACGTCTACAAGGCGATCGAGCATGACGATGTGCTGGCGGCGGCGCTGGCGCGACTGCTGCTCTGGACCGATCCGGCCAGGCTGCCGTCGGTCGGTGAGGCGGCCAAGTCGTGGGAGCTGTACCTGCGCACCTGGCGGCCGGGCAAGCCGCACCGGCACACCTGGGATGCGCTGTACGCCCAGGCGCTGGAGGGGGTAGTCGGATGATGGGATTGAAGCTGATACCGGGCTGGGCATGGTGGGTGCTGGCGCTGCTCCTGGTGGCTGGTGGGCAGCAGCTTCGCCTCAGCAGCGCCCGGGCCGATGCTGCTGAGGCCCGCAGCGACCTGGCTGATTACCGCCTGGAAGTAGCGGAGCGCGATCGGCGCGCCGACGCCCTGGCCCGAACGGAAGAGCAACGCCGCCAGAAGGCGGTAGATGAGGTGGGGAATGAGGCAGAAGGAAAACTGGAGGTGGCTCGGGCCGATGCTGCTCGGGCTGGTGATGCTCTGCAGCGGTTGCAGCAGCGATTCGACGAAGCCCAGCGAAGGAGTCGCGCCTGCGGCAATTCCCTCACTGCCCAGTTCGGCCAGGCAGCCGAAGACGAAGCCCGAATGCGCGCCGACCTGCTCGGCCGGATTGGAGCGGCTGCTCGACTCTATGCTGCCGAAGCCGACGAGCGGGGAGTAGCGGGGCTGGCTTGCGAGGCGGCCTATCGCGGGGTGAGAAACGTCAGTCCTAGATGAACGCCATTAGTCGATAAACGGGGGAGGCGCATCCGAGTAAGGGGTCTATACCCGATATGCCGAATTTACTATCGAGTGCTGACCAGGTGCCACGTGAGAGTCTGCTGATGCATCAAGGCATAGCGCACTTGCTGCAAGCGAAGCTTTGCAGGGCGTTACCTTTTTGTCTGATTGACTGCTCCGCAGCGACGACCGGAGCGCTGACGATTGTTGCGAAACCGTTTGGCGGGAATGACGGCTGGGTCATAACTGGCATTAATGCAAAAGATCTAGCCACGCCGAACGCGCTCGACCAGGCGGTTCACGAACTCTACTGGGAAATTCGGGACGCACTCCGGGAGCTGTGAGGCCGCCATGGTAGAGGAGAGAACCATGGCGGCCCCTGAGACGTTCAGGATGGTGCGCCAATGAAAGTGGTCCTGAATGCTCAAAGGGTTTGATGAATGTCCTTCCCGAGCGTTCGAACAAAATCGCAGTGGCCCTGGTAATGTTGTCTGATCATTCTCTTCCTCCAGCGATCCATCTCTTAAGAGGAGCCTTCGAGCGCGGCTGTGTCGCGCCCGTGTTCCACAACAATCGGGAGGATCTATGGACACTTACCACGTAGTCCCCGCAGCTGCGGGTTGGCAGTTGCAGCAGCAAGGGTCGGATCGCATCCTGGCCAGTGCCGAGACAAAGGCCGCGCTGCTCGAGGAGCTGCCGCGGTTCATGGCCGACCGCAACGGCACTGTAAAAATCCATACGCAAACGGGGGAAATCGAGGAAGAACGAACCTACCCCCGAAGCGAGGATCCGCGTCGTAGCAAAGGGTGATGGCTGAACGCCCATTTGCTGTCCGCTCAGTGTGAAGGCACAGGGGCTCGCATTACCCTCGTGGCATAGTCTGTTCGCCCCTCTCGCAACGTTGCCTGCAATCGCTCGCGATTGGAGAAAGGCGAAAGCCATATGCTGAACTGGTCCGGAGAAAGGATGACCGGCATGCGGGTGGTGTGCGCCCCGGGAAGGGCAGACCTGGTCAGCACGGCGCAAGAAATACAGGGCCGACCGCTGCCGCTGATCCAGATCGACCATAGCCCTGCGATCGCGAGCAGAACGCCATTGTCATGCCGGTAATACTGGGTAGGGCCTATTGGGACTGCATCCCCAGATACCTGCTCGTCGAAGCCGTCTTCGTACCATCCTCTGGCGGGCATCAAGCATCGCCAACTGCGCATGCTCTCGTACCACATTGCGCTGCTTGCGGCGTCCTCGCTCCTTGCACTGAAGGTCATCAGGGGAGGGGGCAGGTCCGAACGCCACCAATAGGGAATCAACCCCCATCTGGCGGGGACCATTTCAAATTCGCCATGCTGGTTCAGGCGCAATATGGGTACTTCATCCAGCGGGTTAACCTGGTAAGCCCGCTCCCATTCGCCCGAGGCGTAGGTTCTGATTTGCCAGTTCTCTTCGATGTTGCGGGTGGAGGCGGTGATATAGCGCGCGCACATAGCTGGCCCTCCGTCTGGGCAGTGATCGCTGAGACCAGCGTCGAAACGGAGGGACGGAGGGGTCAGTAAACCACCAGGCAATGCAGCCACCGAGAAAGCTCATTGCAGGCGACTGTAGAGTATTCGGCCGGATCGACGCTTTAGGGGCGGCGACGACTGAGGGCCCTTTTTTGAGCATAGGCCGTGTGTAAACGTGCACGGCTGACGGTGACCAGCGGCGTGCCAGCCTTTGACGATACCCTCGGCTTATCCCAACGACCTCATTCCTCGGTTACACCGGGTTCCCTTGTGGAAAGCTCTTCCGTACGCTCGCTGCTGCTTTCGGATTGGGGCGTTTCTGCCTGCAATTGCTCTTGAGCCTGTTGCCAAAATCGGTCGTCCAACCCCTCGGGACACCCCGCCTGTTTCCAAAGCTCATATGCGCGGTCGCGAATGTCGTTATCGTTCATGGATGCCTCCTGAACCAAAGATGCCCCCCGGCAGCGCCGAAGATAAAGGCCGCCCCACTGCTGCGAATCAGTGGGGCCGCCAGTGGAGCCACAGACTAGCAACCCACTCTTTCGCCTACTCCTGGAGAATCAGACCAGGGGCTCCAATCGGATAGAGGGCGGCATCGCGAAAGCGTTCAGGTAGTTTTCTACCTCGTTATCGCGGACCTACGGCGTCATCGATTCGCGGCTCTGATACCGGCTCGATCAGCTCGGCGTAGTTGTTCCGGGTGTTGCCTACATCTGGGGTGACCGGATAGGCCGCGAAGTCTTGGCGGCTGAGCGCAATGGCGTCGTGGACTCGTTCCAGGCGGGTTTCTGGTGAGAGCCACAGTTCGAACTGCTCCGGCGCCAGGATGACGGGCATGCGGTGGTGTATGGCCGAAGCTGGGCCAAGGGCGTCCTTGGTCAGGAGGGCGCAGGAGAGAACATCCTCGCCGTCGGAATTGCACCAGGTGGACCAGATGCCGGCGATCGCCAGCACTGTGTTATCCAGCGCGTGGTGATAGTAGGGCTGGTTGACCTTACGCCCGGATCGGCTCCATGCGTGCTGCCGCTCATTCCATTCGTACCAACCTTGCGCCAGCATCAGGCAGCGGTGGGTGCGCAAGCTGTCGCGCCACATGGGCTTGGTCGCCGCTTCCTCACTGCGCGCGTTGAAGCCGAAGGCCGGTGGCTTGGGCTGCTTCCACCAGAAGGGGATCAGTCCCCAGCGCGCCGCGCGCAGTTCGAGTTCGCCATCCTGGTCTCGCCGCAGAATGGGCACGGGGGTGGTGGGTGCCACATTGAACGACTGAACCCATCCGCCCGAGTTGCGGGCGCCGATATGCCAAAAATCCTCAATGGCTCGGTCAGATGGGGTGACGTAGCGTCCGCACATCGCCAATCCTCCACATCCCTAGTGGGTCAATACAAATGCGACCGTGGAGAGTAGCCCGTTGGTGGTGGTCCTACGTTTTTGAGAGCCTCGCCGCTGTCCCGGCCGATTCCTTGGAAGTCGGGGCGGTATTCCGAAAAGCGCTTACGCAAGTATAGCCGGGCACCTTCGGTCCCCAGTTCCTCGACCAGCAGCATGAGCGCGAAGCCGGCCAGGTCCTCGGCGGTGGAGGGCGTCAGTAAGAAGTCGTGCTTGCTGCTCCTGACTGATATCAGCGATTGGATGCTGATGTAGCGACGCATAGCTGTCTCCCAAATCTGCTTCACAACTCACCAAAGAGAAGCGACCGGTTCAGGTGTTCCACCACCTGAACCGGTCGCTGAACCCGCAGACCGTACCTGCAAGCCCAGCCACGGCTCCTCGCCTCGTGCACGAAGCGCGGGGAGTCTATCTGCTGGATATCCATACAGTAAAGGCTTGCATAAAATGACTAATCCGATCGTTCCCTGGATGGGCGGTAAGCGCCGCCTGGCCGACCGTCTTATCCCGCTGTTCCCGCCCCATGAGTGCTACGTCGAGGTGTTTGCCGGCGGTGCTGCGCTCTTCTTCCTTCGCCCGATGCCAGCACCCACCGAGGTGCTGAATGACATCAACGGCGACCTGGTGTGCCTCTACCGGGTGGTGCAGAACCATCTCGAGGAGTTCGTGCGCCAGTTCAAGTGGGCTCTCTCTAGCCGCCAGATCTTCGAGTGGCAGAAGATGACCCGTCCCGAAACTCTCACCGACATTCAGCGTGCTGCGCGCTTCTTCTACCTGCAGCACCATGCCTTCGGCGGCAAGGTGTCCGGGCAGACGTTCGGCACAGCCACGACCGGTCCGGCCATCAACCTCCTGCGGATCGAGGAGAACCTTTCCTCGGCCTGGCAGCGGCTGTCTGGAACCTACGTCGAGAACCTGCCCTGGCTGGACTGCGCGGAGCGTTACGACCGGCCGCACACCTTCCACTACATGGATCCGCCGTACTGGCAGACCGAGGGCTATGGGGTAGATTTCCCCTTCGAGAACTACGAGCGGATGGCCGACTTCATGAGGCGCTGCAAGGGGAGGGTGATGGTCAGCATCAATGATCACCCAGATATTCGGCGCGTGTTCGAGAGCTTCCACCTGGAGCGGACGGATATCCGCTACAGCAACACCAATCAGCGACAGGGGCAGGCGGAGGTCACTGGAGAATTGGTTATCATGAACTGGGAACCGGACGCCCTCGGGGGGCTATTCGCCAGCTGCTGAGGTGCTGGTTACTGCAGGGTTCATTGCGCTGGCGTCGGTCGGTGTCGGCAAATCTGGCCACTAATCGAGATGTGAACTGGGGGCAGTAGCGACTCGCCCTGGAGTGCCAAAGTGTCTTGCTTGTAGTTAATACATATCTGAACTTTTAGCTTGAGCTAATGATGTTCCCGTCGAGTGTTGCCTGCACGCCATTTGTCGACCGACGGGTGGCGTGAGATTCTGGCGTGGAGCTTCTGTCGGGCTGAATCGCGCCCTCCTAGCAATTAGTATTGATTGTTACGGTTTGGCCGATCACTGACTGCCCTTTCTTGATTTTCTCATCGGGCCAGCCAAACTCAGATTTCTGCGTCTTGCAGGGATCATGGAGATGGACAAAATGAGCTACAAAAAACTGGACGTTCTTACTTCTTCTCCCGAAGTTGAACTTTCGAACTACAATCTTTCGTCAGGAGCTGATAGTGAGGTAGAAGTGCTAAGTGGTCCATGTGATGGGCGCGATAGGACTTACGCTATATACATTGGTAATAAGACTCAATGGACTATTGATGTTTTAATGTTTCAGCTTAAGTCAACGATTCCTGCAAGGCCAGGATATGTTACCGATACAGGTACGTTTGTAGCAGCGTCCAAAATGGGACCAGGAGGGTCGGATACAGTTGATCCATGTGAGCTTGGAAAGGGCGCAATATTTGGTACTTGGGGGCAGTACGCTGTCAAGGCATATATTGATTGGCACGGAAAGCGATATCACCAGGACTATGTGAGGACTGGATCTGCTGCGGCTGGTAAGTATTGGCGGGAACTTAAAGTCGAGTTTGTGGAAAAGCCTGCGGCGGCGAATTCAGATCTTCCGCCAGGCCTTGAGATGATGGTTGAAGAAAGGGAGTAAGTCTAAAGTTATAGGTTTGGGGTGTTCTTGAGAGGAAAAACAAAGCCCCGCAAGTGCGGGGCTTTCTCGTGCTATTTTCTGAGTTTTTTCATCAATGCGGCGCTATCGCAATCCTCGCCTGCTGGGGGCGAAGTGCCGAGCAGGGATCCGATGTTGCGGATAACTACCTGGCCCGACTCAATCAGATGGGACGTTAAGTCAACGGGCGGTCTCGGAGGGGAGGGGTGGTTTCGAAGCCTTGAATTTTTCATAGACTTCAAAATCAAATTTTGTCGCAGAAATAATCTCATCTTGGCGAAGGATAAGGGTTACATCAGCTCCCGCCTCTTTATATTGAGTGGTAAAGGTGACAGTCAAATTGTCTTTGTCCCGATAACCACTCATTACTGGTTTTATGGATATTTCTTGGTCGGCACCTTGGGTTTCGTTGGGCTCGCCCATTGTTGATATAACTCCGACATATACTTTTCGGTCATCCATATGGAGCATAACTAAGTCTCCGCTCAGTGCGGACTTGAATAAAAAGGCATCTAGTGGACTATCGTTGAAAATAGTGGCCATTACCATCAATTTTACTTGGCCTGCGTTCTTCGCGCCCAGCCGCCACATGTAATAGAGGCGTCTGGTAAGGTAACCCCAAAGATGTGGGATTGGATAGAAAGCAAGGAGAATCGACCAAGAAATGATAGCTGCGCTGACAGCCCTTTTCTGGCTAACTACACCGACTCCCGACAAGTGATTGGCCGTCCAGTTGATGAAATTGATCTTCTTAAGATCAAAGCAGAGAAACTTGTAGTTTTCCAAGAAATGATACAAGGCCACGCAGATTAAGAAACCAAAAACCAAGCTGTAGATGCCAAGTCGCACGCATTGAATATAAAAATATTGGCCGTCTTGTCGGTGGATCTTGTAGAAATAAAGAGGATGGTGGTGCAGAACTAAAAAGCCACTGACTAGCAGTGGCAGAATAAGCAGGATACCCATCAGCGTTTTACGATAGAAGCGGCCCGTTCAAGAGCTTTCTTGAACTCAGGGGAATCAAAAATCGTCTCTGGCTCGATCACGACAGTGCCGCGACCTACCACGTCGATGACTTGGGATTCGCGGATGTGGTCGAAGAGTCTAGAGAGTTCGTTTTCCTCTTTGGACTTCGACTTAAGCAATTGAAGGAACATGTGACCTCCTTGGTCAATTGCGAGCCCGCGTGGCTGCGTCTAGAGAATAGCCTGTAAAGGGAGGGCTGTGTGAAAGGCTTTGGTCACAGCAGTGCGTTTGCCATGCTCTAACTGTCACCAAAACTGTCACCAAGGAAAGCGAATTCTCCGCTTTCAGGGCTCAAAAGCCCGTGGAATGTGGAGCGGGCGAAGGGAATCGAACCCTCGTCATGAGCTTGGGAAGCTCAGGTAATGCCATTATACGACGCCCGCGAAGGGTGCCCT
>MTEY01014629.1_pt1 | contig 49982 bp, 67 predicted proteins | sample 1042721 | NCBI WGS metagenome assembly MTEY01 (sample SAMN06185809, study PRJNA358809) | soil metagenome | isolation source: soil biostimulated with seedmeal as carbon source | place: India | collected 2015-05-23 | reverse complement strand
TAGGGAGAACTACGCTGAGATTGTCAACCGTAATAAGGAGATGCATCAACGTAAATATCCACAACTTCATGACACCATTGAGAAGGTGTACAACGAGTATGTCCATACTAAGCGTGTTCTTCCTAGTATGCGCAGCCTTCAGTTTGGGGGCCGCCCTATTGAGCTGGCTCATAATCGCATTTTTAATTGTGCGTACATGCCTGCTGAGGATTATCACTTCTTCCCAGAGTTGATGTTCCTCCTCCTTGGTGGTACAGGTATGGGTTATTCTGTACAGGAACGACACGTAGGTAAGCTTCCAGAGGTGAAGGAACCTAAAAGTCGTAACTATCACCGCTTCCAAGTACAAGACTCCATTGTAGGTTGGTCTGATGCAATCAAAGTTGTGGCTAAAGCGTTTCTATGTGGGTGTAATCTCCCAGCTTTTGACTATCGTGACATCAGAGAGAAAGGTAGTGAACTCGTTACGACCGGTGGTCAGGCACCTGGGCCGGCGCCTCTTAAAGCTTGTGTTGATAGTCTTGTGCTACTCTTCAACGGTGCTATTGGCCGTCAGCTTAGACCTTTGGAAGTGCATGACGCTGCTTGTATTATTGCTGACGCTGTATTGGCTGGCGGCATTAGACGGGCTGCTATGATTAGTCTGTTTGACCGCTGGGATGAGGAGATGATTAGTTGTAAGAGTGGTGCTTGGTGGGAGACAGCGCCATATCGTGGACGAGCCAACAACAGTGCTGTTCTTATTCGAGGGGAAGTAGGAGAGGAAGAGTTTAAGGCGCTGATGAAGCGTGTTGAGGAGAGTGGTTGTGGAGAGCCTGGAGTGTATTGGAATAACAATCCAGACTGGGGAACTAACCCGTGTTGTGAGATTGCACTTGAACCATATCAAATGTGTAATCTGACAGAGATTAATGCCTCTCTCATTACAGATCAACATTGTTACAACAACACTGCCGCTGCTGCCAGCTTCGTTGGTACGCTCCAAGCAGGTTACACGGATTTCCACTATCTCAATCCACAATGGCGTGAAACTTGTGAGCGTGGAGCACTTCTCGGTGTAAGTATGACTGGCATTGCTTCTATGACAGTGACCAATCTTGATATGAAGGAAGCTGCTAAACATGCTAAGAAAAGTAATGAAAGTACTAGTCGTATTATTGGCATTAATCCTGCTGAGCGAATTACTGCTGTTAAGCCTGCTGGGACCACATCATTGGTTCTCGGATGTTCTAGTGGTATTCATGCTTGGCATAATGACTATTACATTCGACGAATGCGGGCTGGTAAAGATGAAGAACTGGCTCAATACATGATGCGGGTTGCTCCTGCGTTGGTTGAGCAGGATGTAATGGTTCCCCATCAAGTTGTTCTTAGTTTCCCTCAGAAGGCTCCTGATGGCGCTTGTGTGCGCACTGAGTCGTTCCTCACTCTCCTTGAGCGTGTAAAGCAAGTGAGTATGGAATGGGTTGATGCAGGCCACAGGAAAGGTTCTAACCGCCATAACGTATCATGTACCATTAGTGTTCGTGATGAGGAATGGAAAGAACTTGCTGATTGGATGTGGGAGAACCGAGAGCATTACAATGGTATTAGTGTCTTGCCTTACAATGGTGGTACATATGTACAAGCTCCCTTTGAGGATTGCACTAAGGAAACTTACGAGGCTCTCCTCGTCCACTTGAACAACATTAACATTGATGAGGTGTTTGAACAAGATGGTAAAGCCATCAATCTTGCAGGTGAACTTGCCTGTGCAGGTGGGTTTTGTGAATTGGCCTGACATTAAGTTCCCTCCTATTAATTTGTGGAGCATGCCTAAGCGGTAAATGCAATGCTAGAGAGAGCAATTTTTGCTAGAAAAATTTAAGCAAAAAGAAAGGGGCCTTCTTGGCCCCTGCTCTTTCACCTCTCTAATTTCCCCTCTAGTCTGGCAACGCTTTTGGAAAGACTCTCCACGTTGTCAGACAACTTCCCCAACACAGCCGTCATAGCTGCTTGAGTTTTGTCAGAGTTAGATAGACGCTCTTCAAGCACTTTGGTCTGTGCCTCTAAGTCTCCAGTCTGTGAGACTTGTCTTTTGATGTCTTGAACATCTCCATACAACATCCCCACACCAAATACCAAACTCCCCACAGCAAGTAATGTTTGAGTCCACGTTCCAATTTTGTTTGTGAAGTCGCTCATAATCATTTCTTCCTAGCGAAGATATCGGTCACCTTCTTGATACCAAAGGAAGCGGCAAACACAACACCAATGAGGTATTGATACCAATCAGGGCAGTTCTCTAAGTTATCAAAGCCTGCCCTTACATTATCCTCAAGTCCAGGAATGAACGCCATAATCATAGGAATGGAAATGAGGATGGTGAGCCACTCATCTTTCCAACTTGACTTACTAGCCTCTGCTTGAGCTAGGTCCCAGTTAGCTTCATTCTGAAGTTGACTCACTTCCTTCTGAATGGTTGCTTGTTGAATTTCTTTACGCCCTTGCAGCCAACCCCCTACGAGGTCAGCTAAAGGTTTAATAAGAAGTTGCCACATATGTTAGCTCCTCATTTCTTCGCCTTCTTACTCTTAGGTGGTTTAACTGGCTTCTTCTTTTCTTTCTTAATGTAACTCATTGCCATTGTCCTGTCTCCATCTGTTTAGATAGGCGTTTAGCTCTGTCACCAACTTGACTTGCCCATTTAGATTTAAGCATCTCAACCGATGCTTCTTTGTACTTACCCGCACCTACAAGACTTAATGTGTTCTTAAAGGCCAGCAAACCGTCAATACCGAGGTTAAAAGCCATGTTCAATAGGACACCACGTCTTGCCTCATCAAGGCCCTTATAGAAGCTTATACGAGCTTCTAGAGCCTCTTCTACTTCGTCAATGTCATTGCTCAGCAAGAAATCAATTTCATTGTCACGAAGCCTACCCCCTTTACGCTTATCAATAAGACGACCTACACCAATAGTCCAATAACCTAGGCTGTCTTGATAAGCACTCTTCTCTACTCCTTCATCCCTACGAAGCTGTTTAGTAATTTGTTCCTTCATCTTTACTCCTGTGGATTAGTGTCAGTTTGGACTTCTGGTTCAAACAACTGAGAATAGTTCTGTTCATACACAGACTTATAGTCAGTGGTTCCGCTCAAATGTGCGCTAACACGAATGAGGCGGTTAAGAACTGGAGCCACTTTGTCATTCAACTCTTTAGCCTTAGCACGAGTGAAAGTACTAGTATCACCGGGTTTAACATTAAACACTACACCACTACCAATGAATTGAGGAGTGATGAGGTCTTTAGTAGCTTGTTGACCTTTAACACCAGGAACTTCAGTACGGCCATAGTAGCTCATAGAAGCTTGACCACCAGTCTTGCTCTTCTCATACTCTTGCTTAATCAGTGGGAGAACAACGTTAGCGTATTGATATTCAATGGCTTGAGCCGCTTTGTTAGCTGCTACAGTGTCAGGCAACCCACCTTGAGTAGTAATGTATCGACCAACCTCAGTCTTAGACAAGAAGTCCATAACACCATTATAATCTGACGCATTAGAAGTAGAAGCACCATATACATCAATACTGCGCAGGATGTTGGTCAGGTTGTTATCTACATCTTGCTTAGTGCCTTCAGGATCAACAGCAGTACCGGCGTTAACTTTACCCATAGTCTGTTGCATCATGTTAAGATAGGTATTCAAACCATCCTTACCTTCTTGATAATCAGGAAGTACATCAGCAGGTTTAGTATTAACGTCTTGACCGCCACCAATGAAGTTCATCACTACATCATTAGACTGAGTAAGACTAATAACGTCAGAGTTGGGGAACAACTTACTAGCGGCAATGAGTTTAGCGGACTGAGGGTTATTGCTCAGGTTAAGAGTCTGCATTGCTACGTTAGTATCAGTGCGAGTCTTCAGGTCGTCAAGTTTAATCTGACCAGTCATATAACCTTTATAGTTCTCAACCATCTGACGCATAGGTGCAGTGAGGTTATTAACGTAGTCTGAGCCTGCCTGAGCACCAATCTGACGAGTGAGCTGGTCTACTACCAAGAACGCCTGATCAGTTGCCATAGCCGCTTGTGTAGCGTCAATACGACCATCTTCCTTAGCTTGACGGATGTTCTCCAAGTCACCTTGCAGTTTAACAATGTAAGCGTTAGAAGCTTTACCCAAAGCATTCTGTGCATTGAGTTTGTTTTGTTTCTCAGCAAGGGCAAGACGAGCGTTCTGCTGTTGAATGCCAGCAGTGGTGAGTCCAATACGCTCACGTTGCAAACCTACACGAGAACTTTCCAGAGCAAGTTTCTTCTGTTCAAACCCCATCAACTCCATGCTACGCTTGAAGTCTTGATAAGCGTATGCTGCCTTCTCCTTATCTTGAGGCGACTGGTTAGGACGCACCCAACCAGCTTCTACTGCCTCAGTTTCAATATTGACTTGTTGCTTCTCAGCTTCAGTCCCCTCATACACCGCTTGACCCAATCCAGTGGATTTAATCGTTGCAGTGTGTGCTTTACCAAGGTCAACTGCCAGAGCAGGATTGTCTGCAATGGCACGACTAAGGTTAGCACGCATACGAGTACGAGCTTCAAGGGAAGACATGCCACCCGTGTCTACAGCATCAGCAAGAGAAAGCTGCCCACGTACAAACGTGGAGACAGCTTGATCCTGTTGTTGTTGAAGAAGAGCTAGGCGCTCTTTCTCTTTCTGCTTACCAATCTTTTCTACAACATCACCTACACCACCAGCAAGTCCTTCCAATAGACCAAGGCCAATTAGAGAACTATTATCTGTAACAGGTTGTAGTGGGCGGATGGGGGAGGTTTGCTCCCCACCCACATAACTCTGAGTAAAATCAGCCATTATTTATCCTCTTCTTTATACTTGTTCATATATTCTAAAGTGCCTAATGCTCGTTGACGTTGAGCCTCATCCTTATAAGGAACAGCTCTCATTAAGTTCTCCAGTTCAGCGGCATTAAGAATGTTATTGTTCCTAAGCACTTGTTGATACAAACGAGCGTCCTTATCTTGAAGGTCTCTACGCAGTTCACCAAGCAGCAATTGTTTAGCCCTGATGTTATCATTGCCCCATACACGCCATGCTTCACCAGTGAGCTTATGAGCCAGTTCACTAGAAGTGATTCCTGGGTCTTGAGACAGCAGGTGGTTCTTAGCTTGCTTGTAATATTCCTTAACATCCTTCTCCAAATCTTTAGACTTGTTATACAACTTGTCATTTACATAACGAGTTTGTGCGTCAGCCAAGGATTGGAAACCAAACACCAGTGCAATGGCGTTAGGAGTTGGAATGTTGCTGTTAGTATTACCACCAAGAGTACCGTACTTCTTACCATACTCAAGCACATAAGCTGCTTTGTACGCGTTAGAGAAACCAGACGATAGCTTAGCAAAGTCTGTCACTACTTGTGCAAACGTAGTTGGGTCTTTGTAGTCATCAACCAGATTGAAGTAGCGAGCAGCAGACTTAGCAAAGTTAGTGAGACGCGGATTGTTACCAAACAGCAATTGACCACTAGGAGTGTTGGAAACAATAGTTCCTACATCAGTGGTAAACAAGCTGTGGATAAAGTCCATAGTCCCATACATATCTACTGGGGACAAACCAGACCAGTCTACTGAAGACTTCTCACCAGAAGCCAAGGACAACAGTTTGTTCAGTGTATAACCTTCCAATCCTTGTACAACCAAGTCACGAGCTTCTTGATCTTTAGGCAAGATGTCAGCACCGCTCTCACCAAACCAGGAGTACATAGCTGCTGGAGGCAGTGTGTACATTACAGCGTTAAACCCAGCCAGACGTAGTTTCTGAGCAGGGGTCAACACACGGTTGGTAGTCATAGTGGTGATGGCTTTATGAGGCACTTGCTGGAACTGGAACACAGCAGCCAAGGTGTTTTGGTTATATGGCAAGTCACCAGCAGCATTCATATTGTAAGTGAAGTTACGTGCTGCACCAGCTACTTCAGCTTGTACGTCACTACGCTTCATATCTTTACCAGCACGAATAGCCAAGTCACGATTTGCCAACCAAGCACTCATGGTGTTTACCAACTCACCCGCATCAAACCCTACACGACGACTCCAAGTGATTGGTGCTGTAGTGTATTGCCAAGTGCGTCCTACAAGAGTCTTACCAACATTCATCTGATCAGCCAAATTCAGCAGAGACCCTCGAACAAGATTCTGTTTATCAATAGCTGCTACTTGACCAGTCTTCTTGAATTGCTGGAACATTTCTTCAGCGGACTCAGCAGTGAAGCCAGCGCCCTTCAAGAGTTTCTCAGGAATGGGTGCACCCATCTGTTTCAACATCAGAATGGTAATCTGAGGAACAGCATCAGCATTAGCAATCCAACGTGGGTTCAATGCAGCAAGCTGTACAGCCTGATGACTTTGAACAACAAATTGACGCAATGGATTCAGAGCAAGATACATATTGAAGGCAAGGTTCTTAGCCATAGCACTAGGACCACGACCTTCAGCCATCCAACGAAGACCTTTATCTACGTTGTTCAAACCAACGTTACCTGCAATGTCGGCGATAGATTTCAGTGTTGCTTTGTAACTGTCATCAATAGCATTGACATAACCATCTTCCAAGTACTTAATGTAGTTGTAAGTGGTGATAGCGTCAGCCAACTTCTTCTTATTCTCAGGACCACCATAGTAGCGTACATCTTGTACAGTTGCTGGCATTACCTTCTGACCAAATTCACCCGTAGGCAAGAAATCACCATACTGAGAAACAAATCGAGTCTTGGTAGTTTCCAGCATGTCACGCATAGAGGCACGATGTGCAATGGAACGAGCAGAAAGAGTCATACTCTCAACAGGGTCCATGATGTTAGTCTGAGCTGGGCTAGGCACATTAGTGTCCGCTTCCTCAAGACGCTTACCACGGATACGTTGAGCGCTACGACCACTTACTTGTTGTACATCCCAGTGGTCATTACTGCCAGTGTCAATCTTCTTAATGTCACCACGGACAAAGAAGTCATCACCATACACACGACCATCATTAGCTGCTTTAGATTTAGCCCATGCTTCTGCATCTTTACGACTACCAGCGGTACTAATAGCCTTCTCGTATTGTACCTCACCTTTAGAGTTCTTAACACGCTCTACAATGAAGTATGGGTCTTTGTAGTGTACCGAGTAGTAGCCCTTACGGTAATTCAACACTTGGGTATCGTCAGTAATTGCACGGAGATAACTTTCAGCAGGAGAGTTAGCAGTGGTAATAAATTCTACAGTCTCGTCACCAATAGTCATAGGAGAGCGGAGTTGTGCAAAGGTGCCACCAGCATCGTACATCTCTTTTACTTGCGCATCAGTAACACGTTGGATGGTCCCGCTTACAGGGTCAAATACTTTACCAACTTTACCAGTTTGATTACGTGCTACAGGTCTAGCAAAGAGACGAGTATCAGATACACTATCTACATACTCCATGTACCCACGAGCTTTGAGAGTCTTAGCAAAGTCCTTATTCTCAAGGTAGTACATGGTGTCCCAGTACTTACGCCATTGCTTCATAGCATCAATCTCATTATCCCTGAGGCCTTCAGCAATCATCTTGTTATAGTTGAAGTCAATGCCCTTATCGTTAGCTTCAAGAATGTATTTCTGCATAAGCTCTTTACGAGGCGCGTCCGCTTTAGAGAAACCATCAGAGAAACCTTTACCCAATTCAAGAAGTTCTTTCTCCAGACCTGCTGCTTTATCCACTGCTACAGAAGCACCAAGAGTAATCTTAGGGTGCAACATAGAGTGCGCATCAAGCATATGTTGTTGGAGAGAACCTTGACCACTCTTACCAGTGAGCAGACCCATGCGGTCAAAGATGTTGTACTTAACATCGGCCTCAGACCATTTAGCTACGTCACCTGGATTGAAGGTGTATTTGTGGTCTACAGCAACCAGAACATCAGGAGACTTCTTCTTAACCGAGATAGTCATCTTAGCACCTGACATATTCTCAGCAACAACCTTAGGCTCCATGAGCAGAGGTTTATATTCAGAAGGGTCCATCTCTACATATTCGCTGCCCCTGCGCTCCAATAGCTTAATCTGGTCAGGCGTAACACCACTGTCCCTCAAAGCCCAAGTAGCCATGTTCACCGCATCCTCTGCGGAAGCAAACCCACCATTAGTTGGGCCATACACTCCACGAATGGCTACACCACTTCCAGTGTCATTGATCTGGAACATTTCCTTACGGGCGTTCATACCAACAACGTTTTCAAAGCGGTTTACAGCTGCTGCACGAGCTTGTGCTTTCTCATCATTGAAATAGTAAATTGCACCATCTTCAGCAACAAAGTCTGCAATGTTAGGATCAACACTTTCAGATACTTCGAGGTTCTTCTCAGGAATGTAGGTTTTAGCCGTCACAGATGCATCAGGATTCGTGATCTCGGGCAAGACATCGTTAGCTATAGCATCGTTCCTAGAAGCTCCATAAAGGGCCTCTGCGGCCTCTCCAGAGTCATCTGTTACAGCCGCATCAAAGGTGGCTCGTGCTTGATCTTGGTTAGTGTCCTTATAAGTTTGACTAAGGGTGGTTGGTTGTACACGAGACTTAACCATGCGACGTTGCACGTTCTCTACAACATTGCTAGCACGCTCAGCAATCTTAGTACCTTCCAGTCCTGCTTTAGCACCTCGTCCCAACAGACCACCAAGGAAGGTCATATCAAGGATAGAGATGGTGTTGTCAATCCACTTATCAGTATCATCATACGCACCTTGATCCAAGACAGTTTGCAAGTAATCTTTACGAGCAAAGTCGTTACCATCGGGCATGATGATGGTGGAGCTGCTGTTAATAATATCTACAACAGACTGAGTAACTGCAAGACGGTCTTCTACAGGGGTGCGCTCAAGCATCTCCCTAATACCCATCTTGGCACTACCAAGTAGAGTAAGAGCCTCACCATAAGCTGTAGGGTCACCATCACGCATCTTAGACAGAATGGTACCTGCTACTTTCTGTTCAGCGTAAGGAGCAAGATACCCAAGGAAGTCACCAATCTTCTTAATGGTTTCAGGATCATCCTTGTTCAGTTCAGAGTTAAGGATGGCTTGTTCCTGACGTTTAAACTCATTGACACGAGTGACAATAGCACCCACATCAATACGAGCATTCTCAGCTCGTGGTTCCTCATTACGTACTGGTGCTGCGAGACTCTCTACAGAAACAAGGTTACGCACATCATACTGAGCAGAGGTCTGATCAAGAGTATCAAGAGCCATTGCCTTCTTCTGCTCATCAGTGTACTCAGGGGAGGCAAGAGCATTGATCAGCTGCTGAGTATTCATGCGCATAGATTTATTACGCACTTCGGTTACAAGAGCATCTGCAATAGGGGAATGACCAGTAGTGTCGAGTTCAGCACTAATAGCTCTGTAAGTATCTACTGCTCCTTCAGGATTATCAGAGATGGCGGTAGCATAAGACGCCATGTTCAGGTTAGATGAGCGACTGGTCGCAGGAGCAGCCAAACTCTTACCAATAGAGAAGTCATCTAGAGTTTCTCCAGCAACTGTGCTAAATTCTTCAAGACTAGCCATTTATACCTCTTACGGTCTTGGACCAAACAAATTATTCAAATTATCAGTGTAAGGATTAGGTATCTCAGCAGGAGATTGTTGTGCTGTAGTTGTAGGGGTAGTAGTAGGAGAGAAGAGACCTACCCCAGCGCCACCCAAGCTTACAAGAGACGTAGCCAACTTACCCATGGCTGCTGCTTCATTACCCTTACTAATATGATCAGCGGCACTCTGTTCAAGATTACTAATTGCCGTAGCACTATTAGCCTGCCTAGAAGCTGCTGCAATGTTAGACCCAATATTGGTCTGCAAGGCTCCTATAGAACCTACCTCTCCAGAACTTCCTGACACCCCAGTGTTCTGAGACTGTTGTGCAATCTGCGCCCTACGAATACGCTCTTCCCTAATTTGTTGCCTAGTCTGTGCTGTCTGTTGCGCAGCTTGTTCAGCTCTAGCAACCTCATTAGCTTCTTTCCTGTCTTTAGAAGCGGCTTTTTGTTGTCGGCTTTGTTCGTAGGCAGAAGCACCTGCAACCACTGCTGTGGTCACAATGATGGCTGTTTCAATTCCCATACTATTAACTCCAACCCATGTATAGTTTGTAAATGTGAAAATCCTGGGCCTACAAGAAGGGCAAAATGAGGGGAGGGAGTTGCAGCAAAGAGTCTATCATACCCCTTGCTAACAACCTCCTCTTTAATCTTAGTAAAAGCTTTCCTGCCCCGTCTAATATCTTGTAAACTAAGTTTACCTTTAACTTCTACATGGAAGAAAGCTTTACCATCAACTTCTTGCAAGTGGCATAGGTAGGATTCATCCTCGTATATCACTTTAAATTCAGACATTGTTATTTGCACTCATAATCATTGACCAACCAAGTAAATAGCAATCACGCTCTGGTTCTGTCTCAATTAACAGAGAAACAACTTTACCTTTGCCTCTAAGCTTACTTTTAGTCTCAACAGTGTAGAAACCATTGTTAAACTCATCTTCGAGGGAACTTGGGAAATAATGTCTTTTAAGTCTATAAGCTTGGAATTGTTTTCCCCACCTACCAGAATTAATACTGTTAGCCCACTCCCATTGAGCGCTTACAAGACAAGAAGAGCGGTTAGTAGGTACCCAATCCCCTGAAGCGTCTTCTTCAAATCCATCTTCTGTTTTTATAAAGTGGAAGGTTATATATGGCACTTGTTTATACCTTTGATAATCTCCACCAGACATCCAACCAGTAAGAAGGAATGCCTTAGCATCTACCCCTACACCATTTGAAGATTTCCAATCTTTAAACTCATTATTTCTGTAAGTACTAAAAGTGTAACTAATAGTGGGGCCTACAGAAGTTATAGTCAGATAGACTGTTTCATTAAGAACAGATTGAATAGTTTCTGCGGAAATTACAACAAGCTCACTAGAAGCTGTTACATTATCTCCAGACACTGTTACAGGCTCAGGAGTTACCTCCACTCTGTAAGGTGGTACTTTAACACCTGCAACTATCATTGGATATTTACTACCATTAAACACAAATGGGTAGAACGCACCCAAGGTAGCATCAAATACTAGTTGCTTAGATGTACCGCTTGATTGCAGCCTGTTGCCATAGGTCCAATAAACTTTACGCTCATAGTTGTCATAAGTGCCTGCACAATACAGTCTATCTACAGAGGGGATATTTTCATAGAAGGATTGTATTGTTTTTTGGGTGAGATTCTCAGCAACGTAGTCACCGTATTGATTCTGAGCTACAACATAAATAGCATCTTCTCCCCAATACATTACACTGGTGTCTACTTGAATTACTGAGCCTGGGCTGTTGCAACCATAGCTTGTAACTTTAGTGGTCAGATAGTTGGTTGCTTTAAACCCATAATCACTACCACCTTGGATAAGCCATACACCATTAGCTGCAACTACTACGAGAGCGTTGTTCACTGCAATCATGCGAGTGATGCCATACGCACCTTCCAATCTAATGAATCCACCATCAGTGTCAACCAGATCAGGTTCTTCCTTAGATGTTGGGTCTCCAGCTTGATAGCAGTTAAAGATGTCTGTAGGATCTTCTACCAATTGACTAAACAAAATGTAAGAAGCCATTTTAGGGGAGTTAGCATCACCCCCTACAACTTCTCCACTAAAACCACCATAGAAGATACGTCCAGCATACTCAGCTACAACTGTAGCACCTCCAGGAGTTTGGTCAACTGGAAGACTCGTAACAGCGTATTGTAACTGAGGGTAGCGCACCCTTAACTTAGCTTCTTCTTGAAGCCTGCTGGTACCTCTGTTTAACGCGTCAATGATGAAATAACCCCTTGGAGCTGCTGTAGTACCAATAGGGTTATTAATAACATCCTTAGCATTAAATCTATCACTAAGTCTATCGTCTCCATCGTTCGCATCTGGATAGATAGAGAAGGTAGTTACATCCGCGTTAGATGGAAACTGACCAGGGGCCATGTTAGTGAAGTTGATGATTAAGTCTAGAATGGCTTCACTTTCAACAACCTTACGAGGCTCAGCCCAAGTCTGGTTACGCAGATTATAAATGTGGTTAGAAGGAATGCTGGAAGGTCTTGAGGTGATACCATTACCTACTCTGAGGTTCTCTCCTGCCACAATATCTTCTACCCCAAACAAATCCCTTATAAGGAGTCTATTAGAAGTTACAGTGATTGCCCCTGCTACATACTTAAACAATAAGATGGTGGGAGAGCCAGAGGCAACAACCAAATCTCCATCTACTGTTGCGAAAGAGAATCTAGTAGAAGTGCCCGCCCCAGCAACTAGATAAGTGAAGATAAGATTGCTAGATAGTGGAGAGAAAGAGGCATCAAAAATTTTAATTTCATTACCTGTCTGCACCACTACCAATGTTTTAGAAGCATCGCCTCCTGCGTTAGGCCACTGATAAGTTTCAAAAGCAACTTCTTGCGCAATGCCCGGAGCAATGCTAGAGGTCACAATTGAGTAAGAGTCCTCATAATCAATACCTAATCTACGCCTACGAGAACCATCACGCTTAAGTACGAAGTTCTGTTCATCAAGGGAGGCATTATTAGGAAAGGTAAGAGGACTAGCTTCTGTAATTAGACCAGCAACAAAGTTGCTAATCTCTACTGCACTAGTCTGTCTGGGCACCTTTCACCACCTTAATAGTGTCTAGATAATTATCAATAGCTCGACGAGCATGTACGGCGTTAGTATATTTACCACGTAGACTTAGGTGTACAGAGCCTTTACCAACAGGTTTAATCTCTTTATAACCATAAGTCTTATCACCCACAATCAGGTGGTCACGATATTCTTCTGTCATTTTAAATCCTTATTGTCTGAAGGTGGGGTCTTTTTGATATTTGTTATTACGACGTCCATAGTCAGGGTATTTAATACCACCTTGGACACGCCAGTCTTTCCTACTAAGCCAAGTCTTTTGACGGACAGCTTCTTGTTCAGCTTTTGAATCTTGCACCTGTTTGAGCTTCAGAGAGGCCCTAGATTTAGCCTCTTCAAGCAAATAGGTAAATGCTTCGTCTGGCAAATCAGGAATGAAATCATCTTCAGGCAGCCAGGTGGGCATATAGTAACCTTGCGCTTGAATCTTAGACTCTTGTAGAGTGTCATCTACAGCTTTGTCATAAGAGTCAAATACAATGTGACTATCATCAAAAGAAGTGTAATAAGTAGGGGCTTGATCATTGCGAATGAGGAGTTCAATACCTGAGTAATCGATAATTACATCAATATTATCTTCATCACTATTGCGCTGATTGGTGTGTCTCAGAAAATCATCTGGTTCCACCCAACTTACTTTACCATAGCGTTTACGAGTTTCTCCTTCTTTAACTTTGTTATAATTTACAAAGAGTAGTTCTTTAACGCTATCAGGTAGTTTCATATGAGTCGGGTAGTTATCATCACCCGAAGCTTCAAAAGAAATACCCTTCTTAAGATGAGGCCAATTACGATTGGACGTAATAGCAAAAAATGTGCTCTTTACAATTTGTGCTATTTGTTGAGATTCAGCAGTGTCATCAATACTGTTGACTTCATCACTATCTAAGTCGTTAAGGATGTCAACCACAATCTCTAGGAGTGTCATTTTCATTTAATCACCCCGACAACTTATTAACTACGAGTGTAGCGGAAGGTGCTACGTTCCAACCTGACAACACAGGAGTAAGAGCAAACAAACCACCATTATTAATACCAGAGCTGTCACGAAGCAACTGTAGTTTAAAAGTGGTTCCCGCTGTCACAGTGAACAACAGTGTAGTGGAAAAAGGTACAATGCTGTTAGAGTCTGGCATAGATACTGCGTTAGAGTTCAGTCCTTGGACGTTATTAAGCAAGAACCGAGAAACTAGAATTGCATTACCTGCCCCAGTTGTACGTCCAAACCGCAGGAACAGTGTAATAGCATAAGTTCCAGAAGTGTTGAAAGTCAAGGTTCCGTCAGCCGCCAGAGAAGCATTTGCAGTGACTTGTGGGCTACCAAAGTTTACTTGTATTGGTGTATCAACAGCGGTTGGACTTTGTGACGCAGAAGAATAAGCACTTAAGACTGTAAGTGGTGCAAATGGCGTTGGTGTATTGAGAATGTTTGCATAATCAATAAATTTAAAAGTGGTGGTACCATCACCATTAGAGTGTGCCACTTGATTCAATACTGCTGTGGATGCTCCCCTAGGCTCATGCCTCTGAGCATCGGGTATGTTAATATGCTCTACCATTTAATTTTCTCCAATAAAAAAGCCAGCCACCCATTTCTGAATGACTGGCTTAAGGCCCTCACTTATTAGGATTTAACCACTCAGGGCCAAAGCAATTAACTAGCTGACATAACACCAGCATTGATCAATGCCGTGCGCAATGCATTGTAAGCATTGGCAGCAGCAGTAAGATCGGCAAATGGTACAGCGGCTGCCGGGACATTATCTGCTTTCTTAACAATACCCGCCACAGTCTCAGTGGCAAGAGGAGCTACAGGAGTAGCCCCACTTACAGCACCTTCATAGTAAGCTGCTTCAAGGTCAGCCAGAGCAGTTTGGTCAAGGCCAAGTGATTTATAATACGCAATTTTAGCTTCAACTACAGAGGTCATATCAACCTCCTTACACAGCTACGTTGCGGTAGTGAATCACAATAAGGCCGCCAGTAGCACCAGTCTGAGCCAGTACACCAGTATTGTTAGCAGCGATTGCTACAGGAGCAGCAGCAGTTGCACCAATAACAGCTACACCACCAATCGATACTGCGGTGGTAGTACCTTCATCGAAGAAGATGTCTACCTGAGTAACTTCACAGCCACCATCCGGTACTGGGAATTTAAATGGAAGACCAGTGTCTTCAAGGTTCCAAACAAATTCGTATTGGTAACCTTCGGTCTTGAATACGCCACGAGTGCCACCCGTTACACGAGGACCATAGTGGTTACTGACGTTGAGGCCAGTGTTGCTTTCATAAGCCATGTTAGTCTCCTATTAGAATGCGGCAGGGTTAGTTGCCAGAAGACCCATGGTATCCAGACGCTGAACACCAAAGCCATAACGGCAGCGAACTACGTGTTCATCACGAGCACGGTCTTTATTACGCTCACCTTCCGACTTAGGCATACGACGCCATGCACCCATAATCGGCTTGGTCTGATCATCCAGAACACACATGAACATGTTACCAACATAGTTAGCACCAGTAGTGGTACCATCGTTGTAAGTAGCAATGTGCAGACGGTTCGATTGGATAATGTTCCAGCCAAACAGGTTCATGATGAAGCGCTGACCACGAGCCAGACCATTTTGGAGAATGTTCTCACCGAAAGGAGTAACATCGTGAGTGATGGTTACCAGGCCATTCAGAGTAGCTTCAACAGTTGGGTCACAGATAAAGACACGACCTTCTGCGGGTACGTTAGCTTTATCAAAGGCCAGTCGCATAGCGATCAGATGACGCAGTGCAAAGACACCATTGGTCTCCGACGATACGATTACATGAGGGAAACCGTTAACACTGTTAGGACCAGTGTTGGTGGCGTAGTACTGAGCACCGGTAGCAAGGAAGTCAGTTTCAAAGACTTCTTGAATAGCACGGGTGGACTCAGCAGCACGTTCAGCCAGCAGACGATCAATGTCGGTGCCGTCTTCACGGAGGTCATCAGTCACATACCAAGCGTCACCTTTGTACTCGGTGATTTGGAAGGTGATCTCGCCAGTCTCAATCGGGTTGTAGATCAGCGGAGTATCTTCTTCAGCTTCTTGGAGAGTAACAGTACCAACAGTTTTAATGTGGAGAGTGTCACCAGAACCGAAGTCAGAGATGTTGCGATAGAAGGTCTCAGGCAGAAGACCATCGTGCAGGTTCAGGAGGATGAACGAGGAATATTGTTCCGACTCAATGAACGCACGAGTGTTAGAAGTAAGTTGCATCTAAAACTCCTTAATTAAGATTCAATACCTAGGCGTGCATACACATCCGCTTTCACTTTAGCCATGAAGTCCCGTTGCTCCGCAGAAGTGGCTCCAGAGAGGAGAGACTTAGTAGGACGCTCCAACTTAGGTTGGACGGGTTGGTAAGTGGAAGGAAGGTGTTGGCTACCAGTGGTTGGTTTTACTGTCGGACTAGCCGACGCATTGAAAAGTGCAAGAACCAATTGGGGGTTCTCACTAGCTAGTTGCCCCAGTTTCTGAGCGGTGATACCAAGTTCTTTTGCCTTGGTCTCAACTACCTCTCGGGACTTATCACCGAAACGCTGAATCAGGGCTTGTTGTACTTGAGCAGTGTTCTGAGACGCTTGGTCATGAGCCTTTTGTTGTCCCAATACACCTTGTACAAGTTTCAACACTGCTTCTTCAGTAAGACCACTGGTCGCAGGTGGTTGACCTTGACTATGAGGTTCTTCCTTTGCCGCAGTTAGGCGAGTAACGACATCTTCTACCGCTTGGCGCTTAGCCAGCTCTTCCCGCAAAGTAGCAATCTCCTGGTCTTTAGCGACTAGTTCAGACTTAAGCTGAGGGATGTACTGCTGAGCATGAGCAAGGCCTTCAAGAGCCTTGGGTACGCTATCGTACTTCTGTTGACCGCTCTCGTTCTTGATACCGCTCAGCAGGTTTGCCAATTGAGTATCTACGCTAGCAGGTTGTTGTACCGCTTCAACCGCAGGTTGGGTAACTTGAGGTTGCGCTTCAAAAAGATTAGGCTGGTCAGCCATATATTACTTCCTTTAGATATTTATATTATACTAAATACTATTATTAATATTATACATCTATATTTATATTAGTAAGTAGTAGAAGTTAATTATTAATTATATATATATATTAGAAATATACTAAATATACTCTTTTTTAACCCTGAAAGTCTACAGAGTCATCAAAAATAAGTGAAATAATTTCTACTAAGGCTCTCTCATACCCTCTAGCGTCAGCTTGAAGGTATGCCCAGTTAGGATTCTCATACTCCGCTTTGGAGCGTGAAGTCTTTTGAGAAGCGGCAATCTTTTCATCCAGAAGCGTAATGAGCCTCTTACGCATGACGAGGCTCTCCTTAAAGTTCTGTCGAATATCTACTGCTAGTTCTCTATCAACCCCTTTAGTCCATGATACCTTCATCCAATATTACCTTCAGCTGGAGTAGTTTGTTGTACTTGCAAATCTTCTTGAGCTTGTGCAGAAAGTGCTTGACTTTCTTGAGACTCAAAGATAGCAATGTTAGGACGGAAGATCTCATAACCACTGATATGCGTAACGTCTTCCACAAACTTAGTGAGGTTCTTACCACTAGTATGAGGAGCAATGAGCTGAGCAATTGGAGAGTTGAATACACCAATGATGTTCTGCAAGTCTTGTGCTTGCTTGGCAAAGTGACGAGCGCCTACGGGGCGAATCTTACCATTAGCGGTGATGTCTTCTTTGGTAATGGTCAAAAATTCTTGTACACCAATATCAGTGTCCATTACACGGATAACATCGGAAGTATCCATCAGACGACGAGAGACTTCCAGCATGGCATTAAGGCAAGGCTCAAGCAGTTCAATCTCAAAGGTAGTGATCTTCTCTTGGAAGATACGACCAGCGGCATTCTGAAGTTGTTGCACTTCGAAAGCGGTCTTTTCACCTGGAGTACGGATACCCATAGCGTCACGAGGAGCACCAGCATACAACTCCATCTTACCTTCATAGAGTTGAATGTTGTTATCCGCAGCTACAATGCCTTGCAGGTTCTTAGCAATCTCTGTTACAGTACCACCTTCATCAAGATGAATCTCTTTACCTGGACCCCATTCAAATTGTTCTACATCACCTACAATAGCAAGAGGTGGGTGGACAATAAGGTCCATAGCGTCAGCTTTCAAGTTCTCCAAGTGATCAATGCGGTATTGCATACCAACAAGGTTGTCCAGAGGCCCCATAGCCCACAAATTATCGGGGCGAAGCCTCCACCCTACATGGTAGATAGGGGTGTGACCAAACCAGCTTGGAATCTCTTCGTTACGCACTGTAAGGGCACGATCAATAACAGTGATGATTCGATTAGTGTACAGGTCACCAGTAGACTGATCATGGTAGTCCCCATAGAACTCAAGCACTTCAATGAAGTCACTCATGTAATATTCATAGAGATTACCAAAGCCATCTACATCATAGGAGCGTGCTTTGTCGAAGTCCTCAATGGAATACCCTCCAAAATTGATTCTAAGGGCCTCCCTGCGCTTAATCGCCTCTTCCCAATAGGACTGCTCAGGTTCGTCCTTAGCAAGCCTCTTAAGCTCTCCTAGGGTCTTTACAGACCGTACAATTTTAAAGCTTTCTACAAAGGAATCTGCCAGTGGATTAAACACAATGTCAAGAGGGCTAATACGTTTAGCACGAGGACCAATATAGTCCGGGACAGTGGTTCCATCTGGAAGTTCCTTATAGGAAGATTCGAAGGTTGTAGTTACAAATGCGTTACCATAGTCAATGAAGTCATACAGCAATTTAGACATTTCAGTACGGAAGTGTCCTTCTCGACACTTATTGGCCATATACGCTTCAATAGCTGCTGCCTTACGCTTGATGGAGTCTTCACGACTATAACCTTGCCAACGCATCCAATCATCATTAGGAAACAACGAACTGATATAGTTGGAATGCAGATTGTCTCGAATCTGACACAGCTTAGGTGTAGTAGTGGAGTTCTTCCAAGGAAGGGCACCTACACTTGTGGTTGATGTATCAGTCGCAAAGATGTAGTTACGAAGTTCAAGCCACTCTTCAATCTTTGGACGACGTTGTTGGTTAAACTTATCCCACAGATAACTAACCCATTTAGCTGGGTCATCTTGATTAAGGAGCACTTTAAGCTCCGCTACTTTTTTAGACACGTATCATCACTCCTATTTGAAAGCAACACCACCGAAGCGTGATCGGGAGCCACTTCCTGTTAAAAAATCTTTCATAGCTGAGGCACTACTCTTAGCAGGGGCTACAGCAATCTCTACGGCGCTTGCTAGTGCATCTTTGATATCATCATGTGCTGGTCTAGCCAGAACAAGTTCTTCTTCTAAAACAGCCGTCCAGCCGCCTTCTAGGTGCCATACCTTGTAATCATCATACAAGTGTTCCAGAGTAGCGGCGATACGTTGCTCTTTGGAGCCTTCATGCCTAGTAGGTCTATATTCTTCTACAGACAATCTCAGGCCGTCTTGTTTCACATAATCCTTAATAGCGTTAACAATAACCTTTTGAGCTACAGTTACTTCTGCTCTAAGTTTATTAAAGTTCCATTTGACATGAAGAGCTTTAAGATGTTGGAAGTACTCAATAGTCTTGTCAGATTTGAAGCGGTCAATGTCCAAGACGTAGATGTTACCATCTTGGTCAATACCTACAACAACAATAGCGGTATAGTCGGCGTTCTTAGCAAGAGAGAATGCAAAGTCCACAGCAGCATAGATGTTAAGCCTACGACCGTTATAGAGCCACCTAGAGCCTTCTTTCTTCAAGAACCTAGGGTTATAGTACTGAAACTTATCTCGTGCAATACGATCGCTTCCAGGGTCGTTAGGATCATTATAATACTGAGCAAAGAACTGCACTCTATCAGTATACTCAGCTTTAATACGCGCGAGGACACGAATGTCAAATCCATACGCTTTACCATCGTCACGAATGGTACGTGGCCAAATGAATAGGCCATCATTCTCTACAGCGTACTCTTTTATTTCCCATACAGGAACTTCATCCTGTTTTATCCCATCATCATCGAAGACTTCGTACTTCTGTCCTTTCCATGTAGCATAGATGTCATTTGGATGGTATCGAGTTCCACATGCCATGGTGAATCCGCCAGCATTACGAATAGATGTAAATTGACTGGCCTTTTTGGACACAGATTCTCGACCATCTTCTGTGTAAGCATTTTCCGGGACAACCAAGTCATCGGCAACAACAATGTCTGCGTGCCATCCGGTAGTATTAGTGGTGAGACCTGCGGTTGAGATTGTTGCATCTCGAATACCTTCTTGTCTGCGCTTGATATGATCCACACTAATCATAGTGCTAGACCACTTCTCACGTTTACCTTCTTGGGGATGAATGTACTCAGGGAAGAATCGATTATAAACACTAGAAGCAAGAATATTCTTAATAGCGTAAAGCTGTGTATCGGCAAGACCAGCAGTAGCAGATACATAGAGCATAGTTACTTCAGGGTGTCTAGTAATAATCCAAGCACACCAAGTGGCCACCATGTGTGACTTCAGATGTGCTCGTGGAAGCATAATAAGTTTGTTACTAGTTTGGTCGTTACCTACACCAAACAAACTATACTCTTGCATCCATCTAAAGATTTCCCTATGTACTTCTCCATACATATAACCAGGGTTTACTAAGCGGGCAAAGAAGAACAAATCTTCTTTAGCTTGTTCTCGAACATTCTTAGCAGCCTCTGGCATACGAGCTAGTTTACGCTCTACCTCTGATTGCCAGTCAAGTTCCATTCATCACCTCTACTTACGATAGTCTTCCATACGCGCTACATCAGCACCAAACTCTTGGTCAAGACGTTCTTCAACACGAAGATGACGTTCTTTATCAGCCTTACTAGGACGGCCTGCACCTCGCTTCTCCCAACCCCTGTCAGCCAAGAACTTAGCAGCGGAGTAATTACCGCTTTCAGAAGCACAAAGATTCTGCATATCCCGGATGGCTTGACAGCGGAGTTTAAGTTCTAATTCTTCACGCCATTCATCAATATGCTTGGCAATAGCCTTATTCTCGCAGAGACGTTTCCAATGTTGCCAGCCAAGGAGGTACTTAGTGGCAAATGCATATTCAGTAGGGTCTTCCTCTTTTAGGTAGAGTTTTTTAAGTGAAGGGTACACTTTACCCTTATACTCATAATCATCTTCTTTGAGGGTATAAACCGCATAATCAGAATATTGTAATTCTAAGAAGAGGCTTTGAGTAAGTGGCCTCCCCATAGTGTCTTGTAACTTTTCTTTATCAATCATGTTAGTAAGGACTTCCTTGTCCTTCTCCTTATCTAGATACTTTAACTTTAAGTGTGCCCAATCCCAAGTTTACGACAGCACCTGTGACGTTCTCAATACGCAATGCTACCAGTCCAGTAGAAGGAACCCAAGCATTAACTAAGCAACCTTTAAAACTCTCTGAGAATTCTACTTGCACATAGTCGCCAGGGTTTGCACCTACTACAGCAATAGTATCTCCAATCACCCCGTTAATAGCTATAGTCTGCGGGCCAAAAGACTTGCTAGCCCTGAGAGTTGGCAGAGTGGTATTAGTGCCAGAGTTAGTAATTGCAGGAACAGCTCCATAATAAGTGTTTAACTCATCAATAAAGGTGTTCATTACTGTAGGTTGTGCAAGCGCAATATGAGAGACTGCACCTTTGTTAATATCATTCTGAGTGATGTAACCATAGTTTGTAGTACCAGTAAATGCCAAAGCATTTGGTACTAAACCAGGATTTGAAGGGGCAGTTGCTGCGCCGTTGTCAGGGTTAATAGTATTACCTTCAACTCTAGGTTTGTAGCAGTTGAAGAACAGTACAGCGGTATCTCCAGTCCCAGTATAACCACTCAGGTAACCAGGATGTTCCAATTGGTTATCTCTCACAGTGGCTTCTTCAACATTCTGTAGTTGGATTAAGCCGCCATGAGTAGTAACGTTGTTATCTTCAATGATCATCTGGCGGGCGCCAGCAACACCAGTAATGTTAAACCCACAGTTTTTGCCATATACTTTATTGTGGCCAAAGGTCAGGCTGTCACCAAGATTAACACCTTTAACACCATTGACAATAGTGCAATATTCAAATTGGCTGGTGAAGAATCCATCAGTATTACCTACACTATTATCAAGGTAGAGACCACCATTGTTAAATGGTCCTAAGAACATCTTGTCCATCTTGCAATCTGCAAAGAAGCAAACACCCCCACCACTGAAGGGCTGTAGTGCAACCCTGAGACCATAAGTACCAGCGTTCTCTACCCTAGGCCTGATACCGAAATTACTGTAAGTATACCCAATATTAGACACCCCAAGATAGGGAGGAGTTACCTTCCATGCAGTATCAGGTGCGGTAGACTCAATTACGCTATTATACATCCCTGCACCATACGCTGTTAAACGTTTGGTTTGCTGGATAGTTTGAGTAGTGTAATAGGGATATTTTGATCCTGGAAGATACCAATGACCACCATTATCTTGCGCCCAATTAATACTAGACTGGATAGCACTAGTATCATCATGAACGCCATCACCCAATGCTCCCCACCATTGTGGAATGGTTGGTAGATTATTGGTGCGCCTGATGTATCTACCAGTGGCGATACTAGTGAGTTTAATCACTGTACCGCCGTTATCCGCTACTACACTATTAGGATCCCAATCAAACATCCCACCACCTTGTGGGACAGGAATAGCCCTCACTGCCCAACCACCATAATAATCAATTACCTGCGCGATGCTAGGTGCAGAAGTAAGTGCCCGTAGTTGAGATATGGATTCAACTGCCTTAGCTTTGTCTACCTCAATAATAACTTCTGCAAGATCAACAAGGCCTGTAGCTAGGTCTTGGACATCTACACTGTACTGATCATCAAGAGTGGTTAGAGTATTAGTTCTTAAGGTGCTCATTATGTATTACCTCCAGAGAGCTTATTAATTTGATCTCGAAGATAGGCACATTCAAGAGCTAGAGCCTCTTCATATCGGATACCATACCTATTACCTGCTGGAATTGCGGGATGTACAATTTCTCCATCTTCCCCTATTACTGCATCTTGCGCTTCCCAGGCGTCATAGCATAGAAGTCCATACTGACTCGCATCCAGGCCCTCTGCCTCAAATGCTTCTACAACCCTTTGTGCAATTAATCCAATATGCCACCGAGCGCCATCAGCTTTAGCTGCGACCGCATCTTTAAATTTATATTGCGTATATTGTACTCTAGCCCAAGCACGAAGACAGGCATCATCTATAGGTTTAATTTCTTCTTTATAACGTTCATCAGAAGTGTTAATAGTACCTGTACCAGCGTATACTACAGACCACCTATTAGCAGCAATACCTAACGATTGAGTGTTATCTGAGGTAGATCGTGCTACCCCGCTTACTGCAAAGGTTGCAGAAGTAATCGTATAAGTACCACCACCATCTGCCCCAGTACCACCAGATATCAAAGTTTGCGCATCATAGTTAGGTGCTGCGGTTGCACCGCTCCGATACCTATGAAAAGGTGTATTAGCAACACCGCTGGCACCCATCCTTGTACTAGGGCTTTGTGCAGTTATCTCTAAGAAAGCTGGGGTAAGTTTAACAGTAGGGTGGTATAGAATGTGATTTACTGTTCCGATAGTTTCTAAATTTAGAACTCTATCTGCGACTTCCTGGTCTACTGTAATAACACTACTGGTGTTATTGAAGCAAGGTTGACCATTTTGACGTCCAAAGAAAATGCCGTCCTTCCAGAAGATACTAGCAGTTCCAAGGTTAGATACCGAAATCGCAGTATCAGTAGAGGAACCACGAACTGCACCACCACCAGCAATTTGTATACCAGTTCTAATCTTTGCTGAAGCACCAGTCGCGATACTTGAGTTAAACTCACAGGCAGTTACATTAAGACAATTAGTAGCTCCATTACCTAGAGTACCAACAAAGTTGCCTCCGAAATACCCACCTTTTTCCGCTCCAGGAGTACCACCATCTCCAACAGATGACCTTGCAAGCCCAGTTACCGCAGAATAGTTCCTGTCAGTGCTCGCAGCATCGGTTACTCCTGTCTGGTCTAAAATACCTTCAATGGCATGCCTACCACCTTTTGTACCAGCTCCACCATAACTGTGGTGTACGCAGAACCCATCTACTTTAGTACCAGCAGCGGAATCTGTCACTGCGTCTAGTTTATCATCATAGATGCGTATACGATGGATCATATAAGTGTCTGCACCGGCACCATAAGCAATGCCAGTTAGACTATCTCTAAGTTCATGAATGGAACCATGTGCCCTGCTAGTACGCCCTGCGCTATTAGCATCTCCTGCAAACAAAGAATAGAAGTTTGGCTGATTAGTAATAGTACCGCCAGCTGTAAAAATCCTAGCCCCGCTCTCATAAATGAACTTCACACCAGCAAGATCAATGCTACCAGAAGTAATTGCATATTGCCCGCCTGCAGCATCTTTGGGCACATAAATAGGGCGCCCATTCGATCCAGCTACCGCTGCACTAATAGATGCCAGATTATTAGTAACTCCATCACCTATCGCTAGAGGCTCAAATTCTAAAAGACTTACTACATCTCCATTCTTGAGAATGAGGTCTCTCACTTCAATGGAAAAACTATCATCCTGTGTTGCTAATGTATCTACTCTAATTTTACTCATTGAACTTCTCCACTAGCAACTGTCCAGAACGACCCATCTCCAATGGTAACTTCTTGTCCCACCGCGATAGTAAGAATGGGGCCAAAGGACCAAGCATTCTTATCTTCAGGAATGGTAATGGAGTTGGTAACAATTTGATCATGCCAACTAATTACACTAAACGCACTACCCATAGGCGGGTTAGTACCATTAATTTGGTTTTGCAGACTAGCATCACCACTAATCCTAGCTGACGTTTCCGCATCAAGCATATCTTTACGAACAGGCTGATGTGGTTGTGTCGGTACCGCTAGATTATTAACTTGTTGCCCATTAACATTCATAGGACCAGTGAGAACATCACCATCAACATTATAATATCTAGCGTCACCTTCTGCTACTGTAAGCAAACTATCTGGATTGTCTGGATTAGTTTGTACATTAAGCAAGGCATAACTATTCATGTCCAAATCTTGAAGCATGGTGTTATTACCACCACTCAAGTTAAGAACACCATTATTAATTGCTTCTTCAATTATTTCAAAGTTAGCATTAAGTTTACTTAAATTATAACCTGACGTAATTGGAGACAATGTTATGTCGGTCATTTATCTTTCCTTCATTAATATTTACGTTGCGGTGCAACGAGTATGTGTCGCATAGCGACGTTAAGAATTCACTAACACTTATCTGAGAGACCATCCTCATATACTTAGCCCTTCCTTGTCCTATATGCTAGGAACCCATTGCCCAACATTTTCCAGAGGGGTTAATATTGGCTAGAAATTTTTGAGGTGCAATGCATCAATACAGCACTCCCCGTACACCCCGGCATACCCCTAGACGTTGACACGAGGATTTCTCACTTGAGGCACGTGAGTGACGTGGTGCATTGCATTACCATGCCACCTACCACTTGTATATACACGTACACATCAGGCTACAAGCCACGTAATACGTGGGTTACAGGCTTATACGTTCCCTTCGGTCACGAGAGATATAACTACATGTTAGGGGTGAGTGCAGCTACCGCTGCGTATAGGTATACTAAACGTATTGCATACGAGTACGTCTTAGGGTATATACGCGTACACGCGTTCCTTATACACATGTATACCGCTGTATAAATAAACAGGTTACAAAGGGGTTGACATGGTAGGCGACTTGGCTTAATCTACAACCACTGAGAGCAAGACAGCCGCTCAGGGCAGGACCGGTAGCTAATCCCGAATCTACCCCGGCAGTGCGAGATCACTGATACGTCAACCCTACGGACAGCTAACAACTGAGGGGTTGACAAACAAAGCAACATGCGGTACAGTGGTAACCAAGATGACAAGGGTAAGACCGGCAGGCACTAAGTCATCTAGTTAGCAAGGGGATGAAGGCCCGATACCTGAATCGACTTCCTGCTAGCGACACAGAAACAAACGCTTGACAACTGATTCAAATGTTGTATAGTGGTAACTAACAAGGCAAACGGGCCTTGCTGCTAGCACAGAGTGAACAGTATGTCCTTAAGAGGGCGACGTAAGGTGAAGTGTAACATGTAGCTAGACGTGATAGTCATGGTGGCATGTGAGAAAGCTTAGCGTACCGAGCCGGCGGTTTATAGACAGGCCCGCTTAGACTTCAGCGAAGAGAAGTCTCCATATCGATTGCTTGGGATAGTTAAGCACGGGCCATAGCGTGTGGCTAAAGACTGGGTGGCTTGAAGCGGATTGACAACCCGTGAATGGCAGGAAGGTGACGCCGGAGTTGGGTAGCGTATCGAGGCTACCGGTTTATCCCTCCGTTAACCCTCATGGGTTACTTAAGCATACTGGTCACCTGTATAGGGTTAAAGTTACCATGGCTCTTCGCCAGTATGCTTAAGTAAACTATCAGGAGAACTTGACAATGTACGTCAATGAAACTCTTTGCTTTGATGAACAAGACTTGAACAACACTATTGAAGTTATGAAACAGGAAGGCTTCGCATACAGTGTTGTAGGTATGACCATTTACTTCTGGAGCTAATCATCATGGCTTTCGAAAAGAAACAAGCTGTACGTGTGGATGGCAGACCTAAAGCTAGCAAGATTGAACTGCGTGAAGCTAAGGTAGCTGCGCTCAAAAGTGAGAACACACCTGAAGCACGTAAGACCCTCAAGCGTATGAACGATGTTGTCTATCGTGGTAAGCGTAGTAACTTGAAAGAATGGTTCAAACCGAAAGGGAAGGGGCTAACATGCAAATAGAGAAAACCCCTCTCCATTGTTACTGGTGTAACACACTAGTAGCTTATGGCTACACAAGAGCATTGGTAGTATGCCTGCAATGTGAAGACCATTTGCGCAATGCTGGCCGCTTGAATAAACGTTAGAAAATCTTTTACACAAACCAAAAAGGTAAATTGCTATGAACGCTAACAAATTCTCCGTATACCCTGTCGTTGGTCAAGTCGTGAACGTTATGCACGCAACCAATGGTGAAGGTAAGCTGCAAAAGGCAGGCCGTGAAGTGCGCCGTGTTGCACAGGTACACATCATCAGTGGTGGCTACCCCACTGTGAAAGACCATGTCGGTGACGTATGGTCTGTGAAGCCAGCGAAGCTGGGTGAATGGGACACTGTGAACCCTGAGCAACACTGAGAGTAATACTCAAGCGTATTGGGGCAACCTAGTACGCTTTATGAATTACTCACATGAGGTGTATCATGCAAATTAATCGTCAAACTCGTGACCGTAAAGGCGGCCACAAGTCCTCTGTGCTGACTCATTCTGTAGATGGTGATGATCCTTGCATCATCCACTATACCCCGGCATGCCGATCTCTTGTTAAGAAACTGGGGAAGAAAAAGGTGCGACGTCAGTTCAACCGTTCGATGAAACACATCCAGCGTGAGTTGGATAATGACTACAGCACTGAAGAGTTCCTGATGGACTTGGAACTGGCTGAGTTCTACAATGATCAATGGTACGATGATGACTGGCGTCATGAGTTGGAAGCTGAGCCAGAGGAAGAGCCAATGGATTGGTATGATCCATGGTATTACTATGGTGATGAAGAACCCTTCTTTAACGACGATGATCTGGTGAACTAATATGGCTATCAAATATGTATTCGCTCAAGATGCTGCTGGTCTGGAAAAGATTCAAGCTAGTGCTGTGAAGAGCGTCACTAAAGCTCGTGAACAGGTGCAAATTGCAGCTGTAGCAACCATCAAGCACGCTCATGTGCATGGTGACTGGACCTATGCACAGCGTCTGGTAGATGCATTGGGTAACACTATCAATGGCGCAGCATTGGTCGAATGGTTCAAGACTTATGGCGGTCTTGAGACTGATGATAACGGGTTCATTGGTTGGAAGGGTGCTCAGCACATTGAGGATAACTTCCAAGATGCTAAGGCTAAGATGTGGTGGGAGCTGAAGAAGGCCAACCCATTCAAAGGTTATAGCCTTGAAGATGCCTTGAAGAAAGTGATTAAAGAGCACGAGGCTATGCAAAAGAAAGTGGTTGGTCTCACTGAGGAAGACAAGGCGAAAGTTAACATGCAAGTTAATGACGCTACCATTCGTCAAGTGTTGGCCTTGTGTAACTTCGAAGCTATTATGACTGATGATGGGGAAGAACAAGAGGCAGCATAATGAAAAAGAAAAAGACTCAAAAACAAAGACAAGTTAGCCACTGGCTAAAGTCATTGCCTAATGATCTTCTACAAGGTGAACTCGAAGTGCGTGTGTTCGAGGGAGCCGGTGAGCTTCAACTACTGTCTGTGTATCGTAGAGGTGATACTTTGATGGTAGAGGTTGGTAACTATATCTAACCCGCTGATGAGTCACTGTGACAGGTGACGAAACGTGTGCCCTGTTGTCCCTCTTAGCGGTTGGGCAGGGCAGCGTCCGGGAAGTCATGAGAACTTGGGTTCAACTCCCTTGTCTCGGATGGCCTGCCATTATAACAAGGCTGATAGCTTACGCTGGTTAAAGTGCATGACTTCCCACCTAATCAACAATGTAGGACTGCCATCATGGAACTTAAATGTCTATGTTGCGTGGTTGTACTAACTCTTCCTCTCATTGGTTGTGCTGTCACTAGAACTGACAGGCAGTTTCAAAGTTCTGTAGGTAAATGGGACCAAGAAGTTAGTGACGCATGTAAAGTTGTTGCTATTACGTTAGTTGCTGACGCATTGAAGCGTACCGAACAACGTCCTAGTGATGAGCAAATAGAACAAGCATTGGTCAATGTATATGGTCAATGCTTAGTTAACAATGGTCGCACCATTTGAGAGGAACTAATATGAAACGTGTAGAATTCACTCACTGTCATTACGCTCTTCAGTTTATTGAGAGTAGGGTAATGCAGAAAGATACAAACTTTAAGCTGTACAAAGAGAAAGGTAAGTGGTACGTGGAGGTGTTGTCATGATTACCATGCACTGGGCTGAATTAGGTTTAGCACTCATTGTCTTCCTGGCATTGGGTGGTTATGTCATGTCCGCTATGCAGGAAGACGAAGATGACCATTGAAATTGATGTGCGTAGAAGCCCCGCTAAGGTGTGTTGGTGGATTTGTTGTAATGGACGTATGGTGTTCACCGCTGATACACGTAGGGACGCTCTAATCGAAGCTGAGAAGCTTAGGAGGGCATATGCTTAAGGCACCTGAAAGGAAGCCTGAAGAAATTACTAGGGAAGATGTTCTTCGTATGCTCTATGACCTGAAGGCAAGTAATAGTGTCTTTGGTTTTATTGGGCATAAAAAGAATATGGGTGATGTTATAGACCGCATCATCTGTGAAGTTAAGAACAATGGGCCAGTGTGGCGCCAATAGCGCAATGCCAGAGCCAGTAATTTGCATTAGAAAATAATTAGGAGTTTGTATGCGTCCTAAATTTGAAGTGGGTGAGGAAGTCATTTTACAAAGCATCTCAGCACCTGAGTTGAATGGTGACACTGTGGTGCTTGATGTGAGGTATTGCACCTATCGTAATTGGTCAACTAAAGAACTAGAGGAAGGTTATCTATACCAACTAGGTATTAAAGGTCACAATGATGGCTGGATGGAGTCTTCCCTTAGGAAGAAACACAAACCTTCTGATATGTCATTCACTGACTTGATGATTTCGATTAAGTCTAACGCTACTGCGTAGCACTTATACATAGTAATTATACTAAGGAATATATTATATTAGTATATATTAATAATAATATATTTCTAAGGATTACTCCTAAATATACTTCTTTTAACCATACATCGACTACAGGAAAGATGTTCTTTTCTTTTGGAGAGCGTAAAATGGTAATTATTGATTGGGCACAAGCCCCTGAGGGCACTACTCATGCCTTCGGTACTGGTCAGTGGCGTAAGATCACTGATGAAGCAGTGTACGCTTGGCGTAAAGACCATTGGGCACGTAGAGATGATGTAGGACCGGTTGAATGGTTGGCTACCTATCCTACAGCAGTAGGTGGTAATGCCCAACCCAACCCAGCACCTAAAGAAAACCCTCTTCCCGATGGTAAGATGTGGTTTGAACATGCCACTTATTGGAACCCTGAATATCCTGAGCAAGGTGGTTTGTTCTTTACAGAAACTCACCACTACTGGGATGGTATATGGCAAGAGTGGCAACCAGGCAGTTTTGAATGGTGGGAAAAGTGGGAAGGAACTATCAAACGTTTCCCTGAAGGTGCTAACCAACAGGTGAAACAAGAACAACCTAAACGTCCCGTCGGTTGGTGGGCATAAGGAGACTCTCATGATTACGCTTCAAATGATGAAAGGCACTGGTCCTTACAATCAAATGCAACGTTACATTGCTGATGTTCATAAAGACCTCACACCACAACAGCGTGCTGGTAAGTTTACAGCGTTGCTTAAGAAATATGTTTATGAACATAATTCACAACACCCTAAAGAAGTTGAGGTTTCTCTTAGTGTGGCTGGTAGTTTCTTTTGGTACACTACAATTGATGGTGACGAATTCTGGCGTAAAATAGGGAAGTACAGCGTAAAACCTATGGGTCAACAACCAAAGGTTAAACCTCAACCTGTTGTAGCAGAGCAACCTCCTGTGAAGGAACAACCAAAACCAGCAGCGCCTGCTCTTGTATGGCCTAAAGGTGCTACGCACTATCGTCCTGATATTAAAAGATTCTTCAATGAGAAGGGCCAATGGCCAGTAGACCTGAATCTACAGTTCTATGACTTCGTTGGGGAGCGAACCTATGAGAATTGGTCTGCCCTCCCTCAAACCATCAAGCGTCCTGAAACACCTCTTCCTAATGGGTTGCAATGGGAGGAAGGTTACACTCATGCTAATAGGCATGAAGGACAGTGGTTCCAATTTAATGACGAACATTACAAATGGAGGGGTGAAGTTAAACCATGGGGCTTAGCAGGGCGTAAGAAAGAATGGTTTGAGAAACGTACAACCATTCAACGTTATCCAGACAACCAACCTCTCATCTTGGACGTCCCTCCACAAGCTCCTGTAAGGCCCGTAGGAAAGCGTGGTGATGAGCCTGTACCTCGGGTTCCAGAGATGGAGAACATCGCTGTTAAGGCCCCTGTAGAGCCTCCTAAGGCCCCTCCTGTAGCTAAGAAGCAAGTGGGGTGGTGGAAATGATGTCATACATACTTGTTTTCATCATTGGTGGAGTGTTTGGTTTCGTAGCAGGCATACGCTATGTATGTGCTCGTGAAGAAGAGGAAGATGATGATGAACCGCCCCTTGGTGTATAGCTGTGACGTCACGTTGTATTTTAACGGACAACCTGGAGTAACTAAGTTTATTGACAGGGCAAAGGATAAAGACCACGCCATTAGTCTTGCTAAGCTTGACGCTCAAGCAAGAGGTTGGGACTTGAAGAAACTTGTAGAGGTTCATACCTCAGGTGGTAGGTTCGATTAATGTTACACCCAGTTCTCTCGATGTTCATCATCATTGCTGTACTTTTAACTTTCTATACCATTAGTAATGCCTTCTTTGGAGAAGAAAATGAACGCTAAGAAATGTAAAGCCCTTCGTCAGTACATCCGTCAAGGTGAGAAGGACACCACCACCTACCAAGAAATTAAACGTCATCCTAAAACTGTACCTACAGGTAAGTTGAACCCTGACGGTACTCAACAATTCACTGTCATCACTCCTGTTACTGTTGTTCTTGGTGATTGTGACCGTCGTGCATACCAACATGCCAAGAAGGCTATGCGTAAATAGCTCTATTAACCCCTAGGAAGCGTTTCTAGGGGTTTTGAACGTGTACCTTAAGCAACCCTACAGGGTACAGGTGAAAGGCCCTTAAATCTAAGCATAGGAGTTTTAAATGGAAATGCATTTGTACCGCCAGATTATGGCAGGTCGTGAAGAAATGTTGGCCGCTCTCAATGGCACAGGTAAGGAACGTCGTCGTTGGGACGACATGGCTTGTGTCAACATCATCTTCGATGGTTCAACTCATCTGTCTACTAACCAAGCATGTCATGCTGGTCTTGAATGTCGTAAGGTTGGTGCCGTAGCTGTTATTAGTGCACTGATGAAACCTCGTTATGGCAAAATTCTTGAGGAAGAAGAAGCTCTCTACTTCCTTGAGTGGCTGCTTAATGAAAGTCCTTACTCTTCTACGTTTATTACGAAGAGTCCTGAGGAAGCTTTGTTCTACAAATCCACTATCAGCTCTGCTGAACATCCGTCCAATCTTATGGCAGCTGGCATGGTAGCTAGTCGTAGTTTGTGGGAGTTCCCGGAAGTTGCACGCTTCTTTGTGGATATGGGTAAAGCTGGAGTACAGAAAGACTTGGCTTTCTATCTTGCTCTAATGCTCTCCTGCAACTGGGAGCGTAAAGGTAATGCCAGTTGGGAAGCAGGTGATCGTGGCCATGTGAGCATGAAACCTAACCTCATGGGAGGGAATGGTTTGCTCAATTATCTTAATCACAATGTAGTGAAGCCAAATCAACCATATAGTAAATCCACTGCGTATGGTGGTTATGATTATATGTATAACATTGGTGGCATTAAGATTGGTCAATACCTGCGTGACAAGTTCCCATTTAACGGTAAAGTGGAACAGAAGGCAGGTTTCTTCCCAGCTGATGCCGGCGCAGCGGACAAGAAATGCAAGTACGAAGATTTGATTCAAGGTATGGTTGAGTTCCAACATACTTTGTTTAAAGAAATTGGTTATGAGGAGAAGAAGTAATGCCTAAAGTTTTCATTGTAGAAAGCAGCCGTCAGTATGACACCATGTTCATTGAGGCAGGTTGGACTCTTGTAGGCAACCTGTATGACGCTGATCTTGTACAGTTTACTGGTGGTGAGGATGTAAGTCCTTTCCTTTATGGCCAACCTAAACATCCAACTACTTACAGTGACCCACGCCGTGATTTGGTAGAGAGTGGCTATTACTCTTGGGCACAACGTCGTAACATTCCTATGGCTGGCATCTGCCGTGGTGGTCAGTTCTTGAATGTTATGAATGGTGGCAGTATGTACCAAGATGTTAAGGCACATGCCATCCATGGTACGCATGAAGTGCAAGACATTATCACTACCAAGAAACATCAAGTCACTTCAACCCATCATCAAATGATGAAACCGGGTAAGTCTGCGACATGGATTGCTCTTGGTGATGAAGCCCATCATATCATTGACCATAATGGTGCAGAGTTCTTCGACGCTGGTAGCATGAACAGCATTGAGGTGGTGCATTACGCACCAACTAATAGCCTGTGCTTCCAACCTCATCCAGAGTTCACTGGTGCTTTCTCTACTCGTGATTACTACTTTGAATTGCTTGAGCGTTATCTCGGGCTGAGGGCTTAACTATGGACTTTAATCCTTTCCGTTGCAGTAAATGCAATAACCTGCATAGCCAATGTATTTGTGGCTGGCGAGTAATGCAATACAGAAGCTCTTGATTAATTCTAGAAAATTTTAAGAGGTGGCCATGATTTACCGTACTGATTTAGAAGGTTGCTGTACAGCAGAAGTGTTTTATGAATTTCAATTCGACTATCAAAAACCTAACGTAGAAGAGATTAAACGTAAGGTTGTAGATATGGCAAAGTTCTCTAAGAAAGATGGCTTTGCTACAGTCATTGTAACTCTCACTACTCAGCAAGAATTGGCCCGTAAAGCTCTTCTTGAACTGGGTTTTATCTGCTCAGAACCAATGAAGAAGACTCGTCACAAAACTCGTGACTTGTATGTTCTCTATCTTCCCCTTGACAAGTTTGTTCCTCCTGTAATTGCAGGTCGTGCTCCACAACCACGAGACGCACAAGGTCGTTTCATTAAGAAAAACCCATTTAAGTAAGGAGAAAGTTATGTGTGGCCTCGTCGGTGTAGCTGGTAATGTTGGCGTGAATATGGAGAAGGTGTTTCGTCGCCTTCTAGAACTGGACACCACTCGTGGTCCTCACTCAACTGGTGTACTGTCTGTAAAGAGTACAGGTGAAAGTGTTGTAGTTAAGTCGTTGGGAACTCCTTGGGACTTAGCTGAGAACAAGAACTACAGTAGTTGCTTCACTGGCGTCATCAAAGTATTGCTTGGTCATAATCGTTGGGCAACTAAGGGTAAGATTAGTAAACAGAACGCTCACCCATTTGAGTTTGAAACCCTTGTTGGTGCGCATAATGGTACTCTTCGTTCTGTAACCAATCTTGATGATTATAAGGACTTTGATGTAGACAGTGAGAACTTATATCATGACATGAACCAGAATGGTGTGTATGAAACCATTCCTAAACTCAATGGTGCGTTCGCTCTCACTTGGTATGACAAGATTGATAACACTATCAACCTCATTCGTAACAATGAGCGTGAGCTGTATTTCACTTATACTGAAGATATGAAAACTCTTCTGTGGGCAAGTGAGGATTGGATGTTGATGGTGGCTGCTCATCAGTGTGATGTCAAGATTCAGAAACCTAAGCTGTTGCCTGTTGGCGTGTTGCACACCTTTGACGTGCCACGAAAGTGGGACGATCTTATCAATAACGTACATACACGTAAGATGGAGATGTTTTCATACACTCCTCCCGCTAAGACGTTTCCTCAAGACAATAAACCGCCTGCTAGGGTTGTAGAACTGCGGCCCAAAGTAACTGAAGAAACTGGTGGTGCTTCTCTTGCAGAAGTTCTCAAGTGGGTGGACAAGGAAATTGTATTTGAAGTTCATAGTAAAGGAGTGAACAACTACAACCAAGAGTATGTCAAGTGTTTCATGAAGGAGAGCGCTCAGAAACAGATTGAAGTGCGTATCTATGCTCCCGCTAGTGGTGAGTTGTGGAGCAAACTTATGGCTTCTCCCAACTTGTTTCGAGCCTTCGTTAAGAACTACAGCATGGATGAGAAAGGTAAATATCTCATTATAGATATTCGTACCATTCTAGAAATCATTCCTGCTGACTTGGTGGAGGACACTCCTGTCCTTACATTCATTGGGTTTGAAGGAGAAGAGATTAGTGCAAAAGAATATGCAGACCGTACTTGCAAAGGTTGTGCATGGTGTGCATGTCCTGTGGACGAAGATGAAGCAGAAGAATTGGTGTGGTTCTCTAAACGAGACTTCATCTGTGGTAGCTGTGCAGATCAACCAGAAGTTCAACAATATCTAGTTAAATAAACTCACAAAGGTAAATTAAAATGTCTATGGAAATTCTCGTTGGCGCCGATCCTGAAGTGTTCATGGCTAAGAACGGTAAGTTCTTCTCTGCCCATGGTGCAATTCAAGGAGACAAGAAAAACCCATTCAAAGTTAATAAAGGCGCCGTACAGGTTGATGGTTTGGCTCTGGAGTTCAACATTGACCCAGCCAAGAATGAAAAAGAATTCATTACCAACCTGAAAACTGTTATGCAGACTTTGGGTGAAATGGTCCCTGGCTATGAACTCAAGGCTGTACCTGTTGCTGACTTTGATGCAGATCACATGGCCGCTCAACCAGAAGAAGCCTTGGAGCTTGGTTGTGAGCCAGACTTTAATGCTTGGAAAGGTGGTGAAGTTAACCCGCGTCCTAATGGTAAAGTGAACTTCCGTACTGGTGCTGGTCACGTACACATTGGTTGGGGAAAGGACTTCGACGTTGCTGACCCAGCACATATTGAAGCGTGCTGCATGGTTGTTAAACAACTTGACTACTACCTTGGCCTTGGTTCTCTCCTGTATGACATTGAAGGCACCAAGCGTCGTGTAATGTATGGTGGTCCCGGTGCATTCCGTGCCAAACCATACGGTGTTGAATATCGTGTGCTATCCAACACTTGGCTCAAAGATGAGAAGCTTATGAGCTGGGTGTACCGTAATACCATCAAAGGTGTTCAAGAATTGATGGCAAACAATAAGGCTTATGTACGCTGGGGGCAAGAGGCTTACTATGCTCTTCTTCGAGAGAAGCCCAACCTTGAATATGTGAAAGATATTCTTCAAGATTGCGATATTGAACTTCCTCCTATTCAAGCTGCCTAAGGTGAAGTATGTACGGTAAAGACTGGGAATATGCAAACAGTCGTCTTCAAGGGACCATTGTACGCATTGGAGAAGAGCCAGTGTTCGTACATGTGGTTCAGCGTAACTGTAAGGCACTGGTGGCTAAGCTGAAAGACATTTACACAGACTTTGAAGTGGACATGAATGACTTGAATGTTGTTCCTGTTCCTTTGGGTATGTGCAATTTCAAGAACGAAGTTAGTTATCTGCAACGCATTCCTATGCGTCGTGACTGGCGTCAAGGGCTACGTCGTGAGAACTTCTGTAGTAATAACATTCCTCACCATATGGTTCCTCCTGAGGTGCTGGGAGGTGTTATTGAGGGAACCTATCCTACCCTTAAGGTTGCTCTTGAAAACGTTAAGAAGGGCATTTCTACAGCGTTCCACAGGCATTGGGCCATTACTAAGAACAACGCCCTAGTGTACAAGCGTGACATTGTAGGTGTTGTTGATGGTGATTTGCTTATGCTCAACCGTGAATATCAATACTTGGCAGAGGCGTTAGAGGAGGCGCGTAAATGAAAACTGTTGCGGAACTGTTCCGTATCTCCGCAGAACGTCTTGTTGATGGTGACGTTGGTGTAGAGATTGAAGTGGAAGGCAAGAATCTTCCTGTAGAAGCAAAGGGTTGGAGGCGTGAGGCTGATGGTAGCCTCCGTGGGGAAAGTGCAGAGTATGTTTTGTCTAAGCCACTCACCACAGCAGGTCTTAAGGTTGCACTCAAAGAGTTGGCCCATCAGTATGAACTCAACAAGAGCCGTATTGATGACTCCATTCGAGCTGGTGTACATGTGCATGTAAACGTACAGAAACTGAACACCATTCAGCTGTACAATTACCTCACTTTGTATTACATCTTCGAAGAGCTTCTCACTCGTTATTGTGGGAATACTCGTGAAGGCAACCTGTTCTGCCTCCGTGCATGTGACGCTGAGTTTGTTATTGAGCGTCTGCAATATGCAGCCAAGACACGTAAGTTTGGTGTGTTGATTAATGACGACTTGCGTTATGCCGCTGTAAACGTTAAAGCCTTGGGTAACTATGGTAGTTTGGAGTTCCGTGCTATGCGTAGCACTAAGGACTTCTCTGTCATTCAAACTTGGGCTGAGATTCTGGTACGTCTTCGTGATGTTGCTAAGGCTTACTTTGAACCGACTGATATCATCAACGGGTTTAGTGAGGGCGAAGCAGAAGGTTTCTTGAACCATGTCTTTGGTCCTTACGCTGAACTATTCACAGAGTATAAAGATTACAAAGCATGCCTCACCCGAGGTATGCGTATTGCTCAGGAAGTTGCTTTCTGTACTGATTGGCAGAAGTTCCGTGAGCCTGTAAAGAAACCAGTGTTCCCGCTGGATGACAATGATGAGGTAGAGTTCTAATGATTACAGCTAAGCAACTTAAAGATACATATCCACATCGTCAGATGCGTATGTACATTGAGGATGAATACGCTCATATGACACCAAAGGGACGGGCTGCTAAGCTCGGTGCTTTGGTTAAGAAATTTTTGTTCAATTTCAACAATGAACCTAATGCTCCTCAGTGGAAAAATCTTGACCAAGTACCTGAGAATGTAGATGCTGCCTTTCTTTGGTTCGGGACTCCCGAGGGTCAAGATTTTTGGGAACGTATTCATGATTACGCTCCTCCACGAGAAGAGGCTCGTATTGCTCCAGGCCCTTGGGATGTTGCTCCTTTTGGAGGAGGCTTTGAACAGCTTATTGGTAAACCAGTTAAAGTAAAACTTCCTAAGGCAGCCCCTAAGAAACGTATTGGATGGTGGGTGTAAACATGAACATTTTCCCTTATAAAGCAGGCTCTGCTTCCGCTAAAGCATTGGCTGAAGCTCTTGGTGTTAAGCGTATTAAAGAGAAGGGCAGCAAGTTCAAAGGCGCTGCTCATAAACTCATTATTAACTGGGGTTGTTCTAAGCTTCCAGCAGAATTGCTTAAGTGTCGTGTCCTGAATAGTCCTGAGAGCGTCTCTAAGGCCTCTTGTAAGCTTGCTAGTTTCAAGGCAATGCATGAGGCAGGTGTAAGCATTCCACGCTTCACAGAGCGACGTGAAGACGTTGTAGAGGGTATGTTCGAAGACAAGACTATTGTAGCTCGAACCATTCTCCGTGGTCATAGTGGTGCTGGTATTGTTGTAATTGAACCAGGTCAAGAAATTGTAGCTGCTCCGCTATATGTTGAGTATGTTCCCAAGAAGGAAGAATATCGCATTCATGTGTTCAATGGTGAAGTCGTCGATATACAGCGTAAAGCACGTAAGAAAGATGTTCCTGATGACCAAGTGAATTGGAAAGTGAGGAACCTTGCTAATGGTTTCATCTTTGCTCGTGGTGAAGATGCCCTTGGCAATGTACCACAAGATGTATTGGATCAAGCGGTTAAGGCTGTAGCTTCTCTTGGTCTTGACTTTGGCGCTGCTGATGTCATTTACAATGATAAGCAGAAGAAAGCTTATGTACTTGAAGTGAACACCGCTCCAGGTCTTAGTGGTTCTACACTTGAAGGTTATGTTGAACGTCTTAAGGTGATGAAATGATTAATTGGGAAGAAGCTCCAGAAGGCACTACTCATGCGTTATGGAACAAACCTCATGAACCAGGTTGGTGTAAGATAGAAATTGATGTAGTATATTACTACAACGAAGATGAAGAATGGGAAGCTCTTGAGTACGATCCAGATGAGTGGCTAGAGAAATTTGAAGCAATCATCCATGAGCGTCCTAAAGTCCCACCTCCTGTAGAAGCTGAGTTGCCTGATGGTAAAGTGTGGCCTGAGGGTGCTGATTTCTACTATTGGCCAGCGGATGCTTTCTTCAGGTTTGATGAGCCTGCGTATAAATTTGGACATGTAGATCGTTGGAGTAAATTTCCACTGGTTAGTGTACAAGAGTATGCCGGGAGACCTGAATCTATCCATAGATGGGTAGGAGCACAACCTAAAGCTGCTCCTAAAGAAGAACCTCCTAAGAAACGTGCTGTAGGTTGGTGGACGTAAACACTACGTGTTTCCTCACGCCGCAGGGGCGTGGTCGTAATGAAATGCTAGAGGCTGTAATTTTCATTAGAAAATTTTGAGGGTGTTAAAATGAGTGTAAAAACTGTAGGTGTAAAATTCAAATCTGGTAATGCTGGTAACAGTTATGGTGCCAAGATTTATGAGTATATAACAGAATATGATGTCAAAAAAGGTGATGTGGCTGTAGTAGAAAGTCCTTCTGATGGTTTTGTAACTGTTGATATTGTCACAGTTACAGAAGGTGCTAATGGCAAAGCCACTAAGTACCTTGTACAGATTGTTGATCCAACTGATTATATTGCAGGTGCAGAGCGTCGGGCCAAGCGTGCTGCCATCGTCCGACAACTTGAAGCTAAGAAGAAACAAGTTGAAGAGTTGCAAGTATACAAGTGGCTTGCGGATAACGATAGTGAGGCTGCTGATCTTCTGAAGCAACTTCAAACTTTGTAAGGAGGTGTGAATGGGCGTATGCCTGACAAAGCTGCCCCATAGCTGTGGTACAAGGCAAGGGTTGCAGGTTTATGAAAAAGAAGATGGTACAGTAGATGGTTATTGCTGGAGTTGTAAAACATATGTAGCCAATCCATATGGGCAGCCAAGGAAGGCTGATGACATTCCAGCAGCAGAACGTCTTGGTAAAACTAAGGAGGAGATTGCTGAGGACATGGCAATGGTTGCCAATTGTCCTGTGGTTGATTTGGTTGACCGTCGTCTACGTGCTAAGGAGCTTGAACACTTCGGTATTAAGATTGGTCTTAATGAGGAAGATGGTAAAACTCCTAAGTTCCACTACTACCCATATACGCGTAAAGGAAAGATTGTAGGTTACAAGGTTAGGCTCATTGAGAACAAGCGTATGTGGGCGCTTGGTGAGCAAGGTGATGTTGATTTGTTTGGCTGGGAACAAGCCAGACAGTCTGGTGCTAAACGTCTAATCATTACGGAAGGTGAACTAGACGCTGTAGCAATGTATAAAATCATTGAGACATATACCACTGACCAATATGCAGACTTTAAACCTGCTGTAGTTAGTCTTCCTCATGGTGCAGCAGCCGCTGGTAAGGACATTGCTAAAGCTCTTCCTGAGATTAGACGTTACTTCCGTGAAGTAAGCCTGTGCTTTGATGATGATGAGCCAGGAAAGAAAGCGACAGAAGATGTTTGTATCCTCATTCCTGACGCTACAGTAATACATTTACCATGTAAGGATGCTAATGAATGTGTTATCAAGGGTAAAGGTAAGGAAGCTTTTAAAGCCCTCACCTTCAATCACAAGCCAGCTAAGAATTCACGTATTGTCTGGCTTGATGATGTATGGGAAGAAAGTAAGAAACCCGCTGAGTGGGGTGTATCATGGCCATGGAAGGATGTAACTGACGCTACCCGTGGTATTCGTAAGGGTGAAACCATTTACATTGGTGCCGCTCAGAAGATGGGTAAGAGTGAGTTGCTTAACCAAATTGCTACACATCTCGTAGCGGTGCATGATTGGAAGATTTTGCTTGCTAAGCCAGAAGAAGCTAACGTCAAGACAGCTAAACTTCTTGCAGGTAAGATTGTACATGCTAGGTTCCATGATCCTAAGGTAGAGTTTGACCTAGGTAAGTATGAGGAAGCAGGTAAGACACTCCTTGGTAACAAGGTGTGTATGCTTAACCTCTACCAACATTTGGGTTGGGAAACTCTTAAAGCAGATATTTACGCTGCGAAAGCGGAGGGTATTGATGCTGTCTTCATTGACCCAATTACAAACTTAACCAATGGCATGAATGCTGCTGATGCGAATACCAAGCTTCAGGAAATTGCTCAAGAACTTGCCGCTATGGCAAAAGATTTGGACATTGTTATTTTTATCTTTTGTCATTTGCGTAACCCTGATAGTGGTCTTTCCCATGACCGTGGGGGGCCGGTACTTACTAGTCAGTTTGCTGGTAGTCGGGCTATGGGCCGTTCATGCAACTATATGTTCGGTATCGAAGGGAACAAAGACCCTGAGTTGCCGGAAGAAGAAAGGAACGTGAGAATTCTCGTTCTCTTGGATGACCGTGAGTATGGTGAGGCTGGTAAGTTCCCGCTCTATTGGTCAAGCAAATCAACAATGTTTACAGAGATGGGTCGATGAGTAAATTTCCTGAGCTAGAAAAGTACTTCGAGAAAGAATATAACAAACTTGTACAGAAGATTAGTCGCCGAGCAGGTAGTCCTGAGAATGCTGAAGATGTTGTACAAGAGAGTTTCTTTCGAGCGTGTAAGTATTGGTCCTCATACAATCCAGAACGACAGAAACTTGGTGCATGGTTTAACACTATATTGAGTAATGCTTGTAAAGACAAGGTGCGTGATGAGCGCATGCTTGGTATGTCTGTGGAGCTTGAAGAAAGCCATATTGATCCTGTAGAAATGGAGGAAGAGGTTTACGCTCAACAGAAAGTAATGGCTCTATGGGAAGATAAGAATGATGTACACAAGGAAGTGTTGCGTCTCTATTATGAATGTGGGTATAAGCCTGTAGAGATTAAGGAGGTGTTGGACTTGGAGCTTGGTACCACTAAGCAAATCATTTGGCGCTTCAAACAAGAAGTGAAGGAGAAACTAGGTGAATGACAGCACCGGGTGTAGTATTTGATATTGAGGCAGATGGTCTTAAACCAACTAAGATTCATTGCTTAGCTCTAGATAATGGCAAACCATTCAACACCATAACTTATGAGAACATGCGTAAGTTCTTTACAAGCGCAAAGATTCTTGTAGGTCATAACATTCAACGGTTTGACATTCCTTCTGTAGAACGTTTGTTGGGAATCAAAGTAGAAGCTAAGTTAGTTGATACTTTAGCACTCAGTTGGTATTTGTTTCCTGACAGGCTTAGGCATGGCCTCGCTGAGTGGGGGGAAGACTTCGGTGTTCCTAAGCCTCTTGTAGAGGATTGGGAGAATCAACCCATTGAAGTGTATGTCAATCGTTGTACAGAAGACGTACGCATTAATAAACTGCTATGGGAGAAGCAGTGGAAGTTCCTGTTAAAGCTTTATGGTTCTGAAGAAGAGGCATGGAGACTCATTGATTACTTAGCGTTCAAGATGGACTGCGCTAGAGAACAGGAGAGAAGTAGATGGAAACTTGATGTTGAATTATGTGTCGAGAAGCGTGACATGCTTCAAGGCATGGCTGATGAGAAGGTGTTGGAGCTAGCTAAGGCTATGCCGCAAGTAGCGGTTAAAGCTAAGAAGACTAGACCAAAGAAACCTTTCAAACAAGACGGTTCATACTCTGCCACTGGAGCAGCTTGGTTCAAGTTGTTGGAAGAGAACGATCTACCGCTTGACTACGACGGAGTGGTCGAAGTTGTTACAGGGTGGAAAGAACCAAACCCTGGCTCACATGACCAAATCAAGGCGTGGTTGCACAGTCTAGGCTGGGTGCCCACCACCTTTAAGTATGACAGAACACCTACAGGAGACTTGAGAAAGATTCCTCAGGTGCAACAAGATAAAACAAAAGGAGGAGGTCTTTGTCCTAGCGTCAAGAAACTCTTTGACAAGGAACCTAATCTCCGCATTCTTGAAGGTCTGTCCATTCTCACTCACCGTATCAGCGTATTGAACGGTTTCTTAGACAACGTGGATGAAGAAGGGTATGTCCAAGCACAAGTGCAAGGACTCACCAACACGTTGCGGTTTAAGCATAAGGTTGTGGTTAACCTTCCAGGCGTTGATAAGCCTTATGGCGCTGATATCAGGGGTTGTTTGGTTGCTCCTGAAGGTTATGAGCTATGTGGTTCAGATATGACTAGTCTGGAGGACCGAACTAAGCAACATTATATGTGGCCTCATGATCCCGAGTATGTCAAGGTCATGATGCAACCGGGCTTCGACCCTCACCTCGACTTGGCGCAATTTGCTGGGGCATTGCTTCCAGCTCAAGTTGCTGCACATATAAGGGGAGATGAAGACCATAGCGGTGTACGTAAGCTCTACAAGGGCGTGAACTATTCATGTGTGTATGGGGCGGGAGGGCCTAAGGTTGCGTTAACCGCTGGTGTATCGGAGCGTAAAGGATATGAGTTGGTTGAGGCTTACTGGAAACGTAATTGGTCTGTAAGGGCCATTGCGGAGGAACAAATAGTAAAAACTTGCAATGGAAGCAAATGGCTATTCAATCCAATCTCCAAGTTGTGGTATTCACTACGACATGAAAAGGATAGATTTAGTACGCTCAATCAAGGAACAGGTGTATTTTGTTTTGATACTTGGGTGAAGCACATTCGAGAGGAACGCCCCCAACTTACAGGACAGATGCACGATGAAATCATTTTGTGTGTAAAGATTGGTTTTAGAGAGCAATGTAAAGCGTTGCTTAATAGAGCCTTGGATAAAACTAATAAGTTATTGAAGCTCAACAGGGAACTTGGTTGCTCTGTTGATTTCGGTAACTCATATGCGGAGATTCATTAATTGCCTTCTATTAAGATTAAAAAGGAAGATGCACAAGAACTTATATATCTAGATGATTTGGCAGTTGCTAATTGGCCTGGACTTGGCTACAAGTTGCAGCTTATGCACTCAGAACAACTTGGCTCAAGTCGTTGGTCCGCTCATTGGGAGGCCGTCTATAAAGATATTGAGACTGGCAAGTTCTATCAGACTAACTACAGTTGCGGTTTGACTGAGTGTCAAGATGAAAGCCCTTATGAATATGAGGGTGATGAGATTGAGTTCGTAGAAGTAGAGCAATACGAAGTTAAAACATTTAAATATCGTGAGGTGAAGTAATGGCTGGTCTTAACGCCAATAAAGTAAAAGCTAAAAGTAACAAACAAGTTGTACAACAAGAACCACTTGATCCGGGCACTTATCCTGCTCGATTGGTTCAAGTATTGGACTTGGGCATTCAAGCTCAGAAACCTTACCAAGGTCAAGAGAAACCACCTGTACATAAAATCATGATGACATATGAACTGCTTGATGAGTTCTGTGTTGATGAGAAAGGTGAGGTTATTGAGGATAAACCTCGTTGGGTTAGTGAGGAAATTGCTTTCCGTAGCTTGAAAGCTGACCTTGCTGTCTCAACTAAGCGTTATCGTGCCCTTGATCCAGAAGAGGAAGCTGATGGTGATTTTCAACTCCTGCTTGGTCGTCCATGTAATGTGACCATTGTTAATAATGAGAGCAAAGGTAAGATTTATAACAACGTAGGTAATGTCTCTGGCATGCGTCCTAAAGATGCAGCAAAGGCTCCTGAGTTGGTTAACCCACCCAAGTTCTTTGCTCTTGCAGAGCCAGATATGGAAGTGTTTCTGTCTCTTCCTGAATGGTTGCAAGACAAGATTAAAGGTAACCTGGAGTTCAATGGTAGTGCCCTTCAGGAGGCCCTAGAAGGCCCTCAGGAGAAGCCTGTGAAGAAACCTAAGCCTGCCCCACAGGTTGAGGAAGAAGACGCTCCAGAAGAGCTTGTAGAAGCTCCTGAAGAAGACACTGATAACCCTGATGATGACATCCCTTGGTGAGTAAGGAGTCACCTGTGATTATTTACATTTGGCCTAGTGGTGAATGGAAATATTCTTGGGACGTAACAACCGTCCCTAAAGATGCAAAGATAGTCAATCTAGACAATTGGTATGACTATAACTTGAATGATAAAGAAGTGTTGGCTTGCCTGGAGGCATTAGAAGAATGAGCGTAGAAATTATCGAAGTGGGTCAGTTCGCTACTCTGGTTAATGACAACCTGAAAGATTACGATCTGTGTAAGGGTGACATTGTATACGTAGCTGGTGATGTGTTTGTAGCGCAGAGTGAAGAAGACCCATATGCTATGCGTCGTATCTTCCTTGGTGCTAAGATGGAAGGAGACCATATCAAAGCTACTGACGGTGCGTTCACTATTGATGGTTTTAGTCTTAAAGCTGTAGATGAGTTCACTCAAGCACGCCTTGATAAACAACGTGTAGCAGACTTCGAGGAGAAGTAATTGCAACCACTAATCGATGCCGACGTACTTCGGTATGAGATTGGATTCTGTGGACAAACCACTAATGAAGAGGGGGAAGTAATTCCCCTTTTCTTCGACACTGTAGCTGATATGTTTGACCAACGCATTAAAGAGATTTGTGCTGAGGTGTGGGCTACAGAAGAACCCATTCTCTATCTTACCATGGATAGACGCCTCCATAAGAAACAAAACAAGCAACGTAAGAAGGAAGGTAAGGAAGAGGTTGAATATAAACCTAACTTCCGTGACCAAGTTGCTAAAGAGAAAGTATATAAAGGTACCCGTAAGACAGATAAACCCTTCCACTATGACAACTTGACAGCGTACATTCTTGGTAAGTATGAAGTTAAGATTGCAGAAGGTATGGAAGCGGATGATTTGATGTCCATTGATCAATGGGCTAGGGTTAAAGTTGGTGATCTGTCCACGATTATATGTTCTCGTGACAAGGATTTACGCATTACTCCAGGTATGCATTATGGTTGGCCATGTGGTAAGCAACAACAATATGGTCCATGTCGTGTAACTGATCTTGGAGAGTTGGAGCTTAAGAATGGTGGCAAGAAACTTGTCGGAACAGGACTTAAATTCTTCTATAGCCAAGTTGTTACAGGAGATACAACAGACAACTATGGAGGACTACCAAGAGGTGGTCCAGCACTTGCTTACAAACATTTACATGACGCCGAGAATGAAGCTCAGTTGTTTGAGAGAGTGGGAAGCCTTTACCAAGAGAAGTTTGGTGATGAATGGCGAATGAAGATGCAGGAACAATGTCAACTTGCATGGATGGTTAGAGAACTTACAGAAGAAGGTGAGCCAGTTATGTATGTAATGTATGATGAGAGAACTTAATGGGGAGAATTTCAGGACCTCTAGTTAAGTGTGATGGGCAATGGACACAGGCGAAGTTCAATAGCTTCATCAAGAACAATCTGCGTAGTGCTACACGTAAGTGGGCGCCTATTCAGAAATGTAAGAAGAAAGCTCACGTAGCACGAGGATTGTATAAATGTGACGAGTGTGGACAAGAAGTTCCACCTACTGTGTTTGATGAGGAAAAACGTAAACGTGTCAAGAACATCTTTGTCGATCATATCGAACCCATTATTGATCCTGCTGTAGGGTTTACAACTTGGGACGAATGTATTGAGCGTATGTTCTGTGACTCCTCTAACCTACAGTTGCTATGCAAACAATGTCACAGTGCTAAATCTCAAGAAGAGATTGAAGTGGCTAAGAAACGCCGGGCGGCGTCTAAAGAAGAACTTTTTGAGGAAGATGAAGATGAGTGAACCTATTTTTGTCTTCGGAAGTAACCTAGCTGGGAGACATGGTAAAGGTGCAGCATTAGCCGCAATGAAGAAAGGTGCTAAGTATGGTGAGGGTGTAGGTCATTTTGGTAACACTTTCGCCATACCTACCAAAGGATATAAACTTGAGGTATTACCTCTGCGTAGAATTAAGCAGTTTGTAGATATGTTTTTATATTACGCACAAGTAAATCCTCAGTTGACCTTCCAACTAACACCTATTGGTTGTGGACTAGCAGGTTATAAGCCTGAGCAAATTGCACCAATGTTTAAAGATGCTCCAGCAAACGTGCAACTTCCAGAAGAATTTAAAAAGGTATTGTTCAATGAGTAAGTTTAAAGGTAGCCCCCTGTTTAATGCTGTAAAAGATGTACGTCTTCAGACATGGAACCGATGTGCAATTGTATTTAATCTCACCGCTGATCGAGGCCGAGAAGCTGCTAAAGAATATGTAAGTCAATTCAGTGATGAAGACAAACAACGCATCACTAATATGTTTAAACTCATTGAAAAGTATGGTTATGAAACCATTCGTAAACAATGTACTCCACAAGTATTGGAGGCGTAATGACTAACGTCAAAGATCGTTATGAAGCGGACGCTATTCTTCATATCAATCCTTTAGCAGATCGCTACAACGAAGGTAAAGCACCTTTCTCTATGTTTATGGAAGCACGCCATGCCCTAACCGGTATGGCTGCTGTTCTTCAGTTTGGTGCTAAGAAATATGACCGAGGTAATTGGCGTAAAGGTCTTCCTCATGCAGACATTTGTGACAGTATGCTACGTCACATCTCTGCTTATCTAGCAGGAGAAGATAATGACCCTGAGAGCGGACTTCCCCATGTAGATCACATTCTCACTAACGCATTGTTCTTAGCTGAAGGCTACCGAACTAATCCACATCTCGACAATCGAAGTAAGGAAGGTAAACACATTGGCTAAGATTCTATACATTGATATTGAAACAAGCCCCAAGCTTGCTTATGTATGGCGTTTCTGGAAAGAGAACGTAGGTGCTAAGCAAGTGGTAGATCATGGGCATATCATGTCCTTTGCCGCTATCTGGAACGATGATGAATATTGCATCTACGCTGAAAACCGTAAAGACACAGACGATGACATTGTTAAAGACCTCATCAAACTTCTTGATGAAGCTGACATTGTTATTGGGCATAACGTTGATAAGTTTGACTGCAACACCATTAATGGTCGTGCTCTTGTTCTTGGTGTTAAGCCTCCAAGCCCTTACAAGATTGTGGACACTTACCAAGTAGCTAAGAAGCACTTCAAGTTTGAAAGCAACTCTCTTGAGTATTTGGCTATGGTGCTTCAGTGTGAACATCAGAAACTCATGCATCAAGAATTTGCTGGCTTCCTGTTGTGGAAAGAGTGTCTTGCAGGCAATCCTAAAGCTTGGGAAGAGATGAAGAAGTACAACATTAAGGATACCTTTGTTGTACGTGACGTCTATCGTAAGATGCGTCCATGGATTCCTAACCACCCTAACATTGGTGTGTTCCAAGATGAAGATAAACCACTGTGCCCTAAATGTGGCTCAGCGCGTATTCAACGTAGAGGCTATGCGTACACCCAAGTATCCAAGTTCCAACGCTTTGTATGTATGGACTGTGGCGGTTGGAGTCGTACCCGCTTCAATGAACAACCTCGTAAACAATTACTAGTAAACGCGGTGCAATAATGCCAATTGTAATCCAAGGACTGATGGTGTTCTTTGCAGCATACTTCACTGTACTTCTCCTTGGATTTCAGTCCAAGTTAATGCGTGATAATAAGTGGTTCCTCAGCTTCTTTACAAGTTGGGGGATTACTTTTGCTCAAGTGGCAACAACATGGTCCATTGCTAATAACCATTTAGGTATGGTGTTGTTAGTTGGATTGTCTGGATTTGGTGGGAGTTTGGGAATTGTCTCCTCCCACTTTGTATATCAATGGTATGATGGGTTAGGTAAGAAATGAACAATAACGAGGCTATTTGTGATTAAGAAAAGTGGTAAGAAATGGATTCTGTACACTAAAGATGGTAAGCGTAAACTAGGTACGCATGATACACGAGAAGAAGCTCTCGCACAGGAACGTGCTATTATGGCTAACAAAGGTGGTAAATGAGTCAAATTAAAGTAGAGCTGTTAGATTATATGGGAGATGATCTTCGGGTTAGTAATGTAGCCCGAGTGAGCTTCGCTAAATGGAAAGAGGAATTTGACGACAAAGATGCTCGTCTTATACATTACCTTGCTGCTCACGCACATACTTCTCCTTTTAGACATACTAGTATTCAACTTCGGTGTGAAGCTCCTGTGTTCTTGGCTAGGCAGCTCGTTAAACACACGATTGGACTTACTTGGAACGAAGTGTCTCGTCGCTACGTCGATGCTGATATTGAATTCTATACTCCTGATAGTTGGAGGAGTCGCCCTACTGATGGTATAAAACAAGGAAGTGGTGATGTACATGAGCATAATCAATATTTCAAGGAAGTTTATAGTCAATTCTGTAAGCGTGCATTATATGACTACCAAGAGATGATTGAAGCCGGTGTAGCACCAGAAATGGCTCGTATGGTGTTACCTCAGTCTCTTATGACTACATGGATTTGGACTGGTAGCTTACAAGCTTTCTTCCATGTTTACGAACTACGCTCTGGAGGTGGCGCTCAGGTTGAAGCACAAGAGTTTGCACAGAAGCTTAAAGATGTAATACAACCTCTTTTCCCACATTGCTTCGAGGCGTTAGAAGAGAATGCTAAAACCCACTAAGGCGCATGAACTGTATGACCTCTGTCTCCGAGACAAAAAGAATTTCCCTGTTATTGGTTATGGAAGTGCGGGAACTGGCAAGACTTATGGGGCTATCGGACGAGCAGTTCAATGGCTTGATGAAGGACGAAAGAATCAAGTCATCCTTGCACGACCAAATGTCAGTTTCGCAGATACTAACGGTTATCTCCCAGGTGATGAAAGAGAAAAACTAGCTCCTTGGATTCGTCCGCTTCAACAGAACTTCATTCAACATGGCGTAGGTATTCGACATCAAGAAGATTTGGAGAAGAACCGACGCATTCAGTATTATATGCTTGAGCACATCCAAGGACTTACTTGGGACAATTCCTTGGTGATTGTTGACGAATGCCAGAACATGTCCTTTGAACAGATTCGAGTCCTTGTAACGCGTATTGGTGAGTATAGTAAGCTTGTGCTTTGTGGGGACATTGCACAAACCTCTCCTAAGTTCCATAACAGCGGCCTAGCTGAGTTCATTAAGATGGTGGAACGTTATGACCTACCTGTTCATACCATCCACTTCACTGCTGATGATATCTTGCGTAGCCAAACTTGTAAGATGTTCATTGAAGCGTTTGAGCAATGGGACAAGGAAGGTAAACGATGAGTGTACTTAACACGCTAGCTGAGTGCTTCCTTACAGGCATTGTAACAGGTTTGACTTTGTGGGGCTTGGCCAAGGTTGGCCTTGTCCCAGTAATTGGTATTATGTATATTAATAAAGAGGACGAAGAACAAGAATGATTGAGCAAGATAAACAGGCGTTGAGTGATATTACGGTTTTCAATAAATATGCTAAGTTCCTTCCTTCTCAAGGACGTAGGGAGAACTACGCTGAGATTGTCAACCGTAATAAGGAGATGCATCAACGTAAATATCCACAACTTCATGACACCATTGAGAAGG
>MTEY01001692.1_pt1 | contig 51062 bp, 50 predicted proteins | sample 1042721 | NCBI WGS metagenome assembly MTEY01 (sample SAMN06185809, study PRJNA358809) | soil metagenome | isolation source: soil biostimulated with seedmeal as carbon source | place: India | collected 2015-05-23 | reverse complement strand
CGTGGCAAAACCACCGAGATCACCACCACCGAATACATCAACGGCGTGAAGCAGAAGGTGAAAGCCGCCTTCCGCGTCTACGACTCGTACGAACATGCGCTGGCGGATTACGCGAAGCTGCTGACCAAAAATCCGCGCTATCGCGGGGTGGTGCAATCAGATTCGCCAGAGCAGGGGGCGAAGGCGCTGCAGGCGGGCGGCTACGCGACCGATCCGGCCTACGCCAAGAAGCTTATCACCATTATTCAGAAGGTGAAAGGCGATATTCAGCAGGGTGTGAACGCCTATAAAAACGATATCGACAAACTTTTCTGACACAGAAGTTTTAGAGAATTTTTAAATCACCGATGAAATAAACAGAGCCATGAACTTTCTGGCCCGGAAAGAGAGACCGGGCCTGCAATCAGGAATGTCTATCTTATGAATAATCTTTATAACTTAGCGAGAAACGGCCTGAGCGTCGCGCAGGCCGCACTACGGGTGACGGGTGATAACCTGACCAACGGGATGTCCGCGGGCTACAGCCGCCGTAATTTGATCATTGGTGAAAGTGGCGGCATGTCGACGGGGCAGGGCTTTTTCGGTTACGGGGCAAAAGCTGTCGGCGTTGAGCGTGCGTATGATGCTTTCGCCAATAACCAGCTGCGCGGCTCGCTGTCGAGCTGGTCCGCGTTGAACGGGCGCATGGAGCAGCTGTCGGATATCGACAACATGCTTGCCGATGAATCCGATAACGTGTCGGTATCCATGAACGATATGTTCAAAGCCATGGCGACACTCAGCGGTGACCCGTCTGACGGCCCCGCCCGTGCGGCGGTGTATAACTCGCTCGGCACGCTGAGCAACCGTTATAACGCCAGCGCCAAGCGTCTGACCGGGCTGGAAAAGAGCACCAACACGCAGATTGAGCGCAGTGCGAAAGATATCAACACCGCGACCCAGCAGCTAGCCGAGATCAACAGGCAGCTGGAACGCGCCCAGGGTAACGGCGCGCCGCCTGCCGACCTTCTCGATCAGCGCGACATGCTGCTGGAAGAGCTGAGCGCGCAAATGGGGATCACCGTTAACGAGGACCCCACCTCCGGGCGCGTTGATGTGACGCTGTCGGACGGACGTCCTCTGGTTTCGGGTACCACCGCCTCTAAACTGCAAACCTCTCCATCGGATGCCGATCCCAATAAAATTATCGTCTCCTACGTGGATGCCAGCGGTAACGCCACGCCGCTTGATGAAAGCAGCATAACGAAAGGGCGTCTTGGCGGGCTGTTCAAATTCCGTAATGAAGACCTGACGGTAGCGCGCCAGGAGCTGGATCAGATCGCTTTTATGATGGCGCATCGTATGAATGGGCAGAACCGCGCGGGCTTTAAGCCGGATGGAACGCCGGGTGAAGATCTCTTCTCACTGCCGGATATCAAAGCCATTGCGAATGCGAAAAACCAGGGCCAGGATCGCTTAGAGCAGATAACAGTAACTGACTATAAAAAGGTGAAATCGGAAGATTACACCATCACCTTTAAGGCTCCCGATTGGGAAGTGACCGGGGCAGACGGGCGAAGTGTGTTGACTGGGCCTGGTCCCACACTCAATTTTGACGGTATTGAAATTACGCTGCCGAATCCCTCTACTGCCGTTGCTGGGGACACATTCACCTTGAACCCCATGGCAGGTGCCGCAGAAGGCCTGGCACGTAAGATTACCAGTGCGGAAGAATTTGCCGCTGCTGGTGATAAATTGGCAGAGCCTGGCGATAACGACAACCTTCAAAAGATGCTGGAGATTCAGAACGAAAAGCTGATCGGCAAAAACACCCTGAGTGAAGCTTATGCCAGCCTGGTCGGTACCATCGGCGATCGCGCACGAGTGGCGAAATCTGACGCGGCCAGCGCGGAAACCGATTTAAGAAGCAAATATGAAATAAAGCAAGAGATCTCGGGCGTGACGATGGACGAGGAGTACATCAACCTCGATATGTTTAAGCAGTATTACAATGCCAATGCGCAGCTCTTACAAACCGCGAACGCCATGTTTGACGCGCTGTTGTCGATCAGATAAGGAACAAAGAAATGCGATTAAGTACGCTTTATATGTACAAGCAAAGCGCTGAGTCGATGGCAAAGCGCATGAGCCAGAGTAATGATGCTTACATGCGGATGTCTGCCGGGAAAACCTTATTAAAGGCCTCTGACGATCCGGCTGCGGCGACCGAAGCGGTCAAACAACAGGATGCGCTGGCACAACTGGAGCTTTATAGCGGTGTGCGTACTCGCGTACGTAATTCACTGGAATATCAGGATCATATTTTGAGTGGTGCAGGCGACCTGTTAACCACCACTCTGAAAGAGAAACTTGTTGCTGCAAATAGTGATGCCTACTCGGACGAAGACCGCCGGGCGCTTGGCGAAGAGATCAAAGGTATCCGTGAAAATCTGCTGGATTTAGCGAACAGCCGTGACAGCAGTGGCCGCTATATTTTCTCCGGCTATAAAACCGATACCCCAGCCTTTGATGAGGTTGGCAACTACCGGGGTGGGAATGAGGTGCGTAAGCAGACCGTTGCGGATGGCGCGGAAATGCAAACCAGCCATCTCGGTGATGAAGTCTTCGGTGATATTTTCATGGTGTTAAATGATGCAGTGGCGGCACTAATCGCGGACCCTATCGATAAAAACGCACTGGACGCCGCGCTTAAAGCTGCCAGTCAGGCGGTGGATGAAGGCATTGACCGTCTGGGCAAGGTGCAGGCCGAGCTGGGGACCAACATGCAGCAAATTGCCGCCCTGGACTCAACCGGTGCCGTGCTGATTAACGACACCATCATTAAAGTCCAGGATGCGATTGGGTCTGATACCGGCATGCTGGTCTCCATGGTAGCTGAATCGCAGATGTCTGAGCTTGCCTTCAATGCCTCAATGTACGTCTACAAAAATATGCAGAAGATGAGTCTGTTTAATATGTGAAGTGAATAACTTCGCCATTTACTTTCCTTCAGGCGCCGCCGCGTCCGGGTAAACCGTGCGCGGCAGGTGAGAATCTATGTTAAAGAAACTTAAAATCTACAGCACAGTCACGCTTATTATCGGACTGTTTGCCGTCATGCTGTTCGGCGTTACGGCCTATTCCGTTTATAACGCCGTGGCGAACAACAGCAATTTTAAAAGTATTGTCGTCGCCGCTGAAAATAACGATCAGATGCGCGATGCCGCCTATAACATCAGCGCAGTCATGGCGAATACGAACGGCCTGATGCTGCAGGCGGCGCTGGGTAATCCGGTATCGGAGAACGTGGCGAAGCACACCCTGAACGTGGTGAAAATGGCCCGCCGCAATATGGATGACTTTATGTCCTCGCCGTTTAATACCCCGGAAGAGGAGCGTTTGGCCGCCGAGGTCAATGCGGCGTTTAACGCGGTCTATAACGTCGCGGAAGTGAAGCTGGGTTATCTGCATAATCCGACGGGCTATACCGGTTCTCTGGAACAGGATATGGAGCTGCGTACCACCCTGCGTAATAAGGTTGAGCAATATACCGATGCCAGCGCCCGCGTCAGCGAGGGATATATTCTTGCTTCCGAGCGCGGCTACAAGATTATGGTGGGCGTGGGTCTTGTGGTCGTGTTGCTGGCCATTGGATTGCTGTTCGTGATCCGCTTCTGGCTGCGCCAGACTCTGGTTCAGCGCATGGCAATGACGGTGGGCGTACTGAAGCGTATTTCCGGCGGTGACCTGAGTAAAGCGATTGAAGCCGGCAGTGAGAATGAAATCGGTAACATGCTTAACGAGATGGAGAAGATGCGTACTTCTCTGGCGGAAACCGTGTCCGGGATTCGTGAGAGCGTGTTACGCATCCACACCAACGCCCAGGAGATTGCCCACGGCAATAACGATCTCTCCTCCCGTACGGAAGAGCAGGCGGCCGCATTGCAGGAGACGGCGGCCAGCATGGAGCAGATCAAAACCACCGTTCGTCAGAATGCTGACAACGCCCATGCGGCGCGCGAACTGGCGGAAAGCGCCAGCGCCAATGCCCTTAACGGCGGAGAGGTGATGCAGAGCCTGGAGCAGATCATGGCTCAGATCACCACCAGCTCGCGCCAGATTGCCGATATCAACGGCGTGATCGACAGCATTGCTAATCAGACCAACATCCTGGCCCTGAATGCGGCGGTGGAAGCGGCACGTGCGGGTGAACAGGGACGTGGTTTTGCGGTCGTTGCCGAAGAAGTGCGGAACCTGGCAAAACGCAGCGCCGATGCGGCGAAAGAGATCAACCAGCTGATCAACACCAGCGTGAGCAATATTGATACCGGTTCGCGTCAGGTCGGTCAGGCCAGCACCGTGATGCAGGAGATTGTGACCTCGGTTTCGCAGGTGACGCAGATCATGGGGGAAATTACCTCTGCATCGGACGAGCAGAGCGCGGGTATTAATCAGATTTCGCAGGCTGTTAACGAAATGGATCTGGTGACCCAGCAGAATGCGGCGATGGTGGAAGAGGCGGCGCTGGCGGCGAGCGAACTGGAAGCCCAGTCTGATGCCCTGGAAAAACTGGTCGCGCAATTCCAGCTTAATCAGGAAAGCGCCAGGGTGAAAACTGCCGCTGAGCCGAATAACGTTAAGCGTCAGAAAGAGCCGGACCTGGCCCAGTGGGAAACCTTTTAATCCCGTTAATTAGCCGCATTAATAACGCTATATTTCAGCAGCGACGATTAATAAAAGCGAAGTAACAGAAAGCGCATTTTTATACAGGCTTATTGCACTATTTGAATGCGCCTTTTCACCGGATAATTCTCAAAGAGAATAGCAGGTGGAATGCAATCGTGGATGGTATTTATACGGCCGAAGGGCTGGAAGATAAATCGGTAGTCTGGTCTAAGTATCATTATCTGGTGCGGCAGGAAGCATTGCGTTTACATAAGCGGCTTCCTGCCAGCGTAGAACTGGATGATTTAATTCAGGCTGGCTCACTGGGTTTTTTAAGCGCAATCGAAAGTTTCGACCCGAAAAAAGGGGTAACGCTTACGGCGTGGATCGCCCAGCGGGTGAAATGGGCACTGTTAGATGAGCTGAGAGAAAATGACTGGGTTCCGCGTCGGGTGCGAACCCATACGCGGGAAATCGTCGCGCTTATTCAGCAAATCGAACAGGAAAAAGGGGGCGAAGCCACCGAAGCTGAAATTGCGGAACGCATGGGCGTCTCATTACAGGAATTTCAGCAGATGCTGGCGGATAATAACTCCAGCCAGATGTATTCGGTTGATGAGTTGCAGGAAAATTACGCCGACAGCTGGGAAATGAATGATGAAGAGAACGCGCTGCTTAATCCTCTGAATGATGCCGTTAAGCAAAACCTGATCGAGAAGATTACCGAGCATATTGCCTTTATTCCCGAACGGGAGCAGGTTTTGCTGCAGCTCTATTATCTTCAGGATCTGAATATGAAAGAGATTGGACTGGTGCTGGGGATTACGGAAACACGGGTCAGTCAGCTGCACAGTCTGGCAGTAAAAAGGTTGCGCAGCCGCATGGATGTAGGCGCGAAGCCATAACAAACAGGTAACATTAACAATATTAAAGGCAGCGTTAACAATGCGTTATGTCGTTTAATATGAGGTTTAAGAACGTTTAATAACTTAATTAACTTTTTTAAATCATGTAGTTAACAGCAATTCGTGGATTTGCGGAAACTTTTGCGGGTTGTTCGGAAAATTTTTAATGAATATGATTTCGTCAGTTTTTTGATGCGTCCATCCTTTGGCATTGAACAGTTGTCGATCATTTACCATGGCCATTATGTGTTGTCTGGTGAATATCAATGCCAAAAGACTCTCTGCATCAGTATGGTCATAGTAATGCACTTACATGAAATGCCATTCCTGGCTGATTAAAATTGGGAGTTTTCGCCTGTGTCTAATTTCGACGAGTACCTGCAAAATATTCATGATATCAACCTGTCTTATCTGCTGTTGGCTCAGCAGCTGATTCGCCAGGATAAATTTGCCGCGGGTTTTCGCCTCGGCTTATCCGAAGGAACGATTAATAACCTGAAAGATCTGTCATTGCCGCAGTTAATGAAGCTGGCAACCACGAATCAACTGATTTGTCGTTTACGCGTTGATGATGAAGTGGTGATTGAAAATCTGACCAAAGATTCGCGTATTGAAGCGCTGCAGCAAATTCACACCGGCATTATTTTGTCGACCAATCTTCTTAACGCCTTAAGCGAAGAAGATGCCATTACCGCGGAGGAGGCATAATTATGTGTGGTGAAAAAAGTCTGCTGCAGGAAATTGATGAAGTAAATATCGCCATGGGATTAATTTCTCTGGGCGCGAGAATGCAGGTGCTGGAGTCGGAAACGTCGCTGAGTCGCCGTCGTCTGCTTCGCTTATATAAAGAATTACGCGGCTGTCCTCCGCCAAAAGGAATGCTGCCGTTTTCAGAAGACTGGTTTATGTCATGGGAGCAGAATATTCATTCTTCCATGTTCTACAACATCTATCTGTATTTGCAAAAGACCGAACAGGGGCGCTCCATTGAAATGCTGATGAAGACCTACCGTCTTTATCTTGAGCAGTGCAGTACCTGTTCTGATGAGAAGCCGGTGCTGGGTCTGACGCGTGCCTGGACATTATTACGTTTTATCGACTGCGGCATTATTTCGCGTAAAGCCTGCAGCGTCTGTGGCGGCGGGTTTGTCGTCACCACCGAATTTATTAAAAACCCATTTACCTGCAGCTTGTGCAGTCCGCCATCGCGCGCGCTTAAAAAATCCCAGGTGAGCAATACCGGGCTTCTGGGCACGTTTGCCGCGCCGGAAATCATGACGGCGTAACCGCTGACGGACGGCTGTGCGCAAGATGGCGTTTACCTGATGCCGGAAAAACCGGCATCGGTCAAAGAAAGTAAAAGGAGAGAGTGTGTTAGTTATTGTTGGCTATCTTGTTGTCATACTGACCGTTTTTGGTGGTTTTCTTCTGTCCGGCGGTAACCTGATGGCGCTGTTTCAGCCGCTGGAATTGCTGATTATCGGCGGCGCCGGGGTCGGGGCGTTTATTGTCGGCAACAATATTAAATCCCTGAAGTCGACGGGGAAGGCGCTGGTCAAAATCTTTGTTGGCAAGCGCTACAACAAAGCGGTGTATATGGATCTGATGGCCCTGATGTTCCTGCTGCTCTCCCAGAGCCGCGTTCATGGGCTGATGTCGCTGGAAAAGGACATCGAAGACCCGCAGAACAGCGATATTTTCAGCGCCTATCCCCGCCTGATGAGCGACCCAATGCTCGCCAACTTTATCCTCGACTACTTCCGCCTGATGATTGGCGGCAGCATGAACTCCCATGAGATCGAAGCCCTGATGGACGAAGAGATCGAGACCTGCGAAGAGGAGCTGGAAGTGCCTGCTCACAGCCTGAACACCGTGGGCGACGCGTTTCCGGCGTTCGGCATTGTGGCGGCGGTGATGGGGGTGGTAAACGCGCTGGGGTCGGCGGATCGCCCGGCGGCGGAGCTGGGAATGCTGATTGGTCACGCGCTGGTGGGCACCTTCCTCGGGATCCTGATTGCTTATGGCTTTGTCTTACCGCTGGCGACGCTGCTGCGCCAGAAGAGTTCTGACCAGGTTAAAGTCCTCCAGTGTATTAAAGTCACGCTGCTCTCAAGCCTGAATGGCTATGCGCCGCAGATTGCCGTGGAGTTCGGTCGTAAAACGATCTTTACCAGCGAACGTCCGTCGTTCGAAGAGCTGGAAGAGCATGTTCGCGAAGTGAAATCTAACGCCTCGCTGAAAACCAAATCGGCGGACCGCGCAGCATGAAGAATGTCACCCCTGTCATCATTTCCCGTAAGCGTAAAAAGAAAAAGCATGCGCACCACGGCGGCACCTGGAAGATTGCCTATGCCGACTTTATGACCGCCATGATGGCCTTTTTCCTGGTGATGTGGCTGCTGTCGCAGTCCACGGACATGGAAAGAGAGCTCATTGCCGATTACTTCCGCATGCCGCTGAAACCCTCGATGGCCAACGGCAATAAAACCAGCCTGAGCGACAGCGTCATCCCCGGTGGCGGGGACGATGTGATCAAGCAGGAGGGCGAGGTGTTTAAAGGGCAGCTCAGCCGCATTGATAAGCTTAAGCGTGCCGAAAGCCTGAAGCAGGCGAAAGAGAAGCTGCAGAAGATGATCGAAACCGATCCGCGGCTGAATAACTTTAAATCCAACATTCTGCTCAACCTCACCAACGACGGTCTGCTGATCCAGATCACCGATTCGCAGGACCGCCCGATGTTCCGCGTCGGCAGCGAACTGCCGGAATCCTACATGAACGGCATTCTGCAGGCGCTGGTGCCGCTGCTGCAGGAGCTGCCAAACGCGCTGAGTCTGACGGGGCACACCGACTCGCTGCCGTATGCCGGTGGCGACGGCGGCTACAGCAACTGGGAACTCTCTGCCGGGCGCGCGAATGCCGCCCGCCGGGTATTAGTCCGGGGCGGCCTTAACGATGAGCGCTTCTTACGCGTGATCGGCACCGCCAGCCGGATGCCGCTGGAGAACACGCCGCCGGAAAGCGCGGTGAACCGCCGCATCAGCATTCTGGTCCTCAGCCGCTCGAAAGAGCAGGAGATCCGTCTGGAAGATACGCAGGCCCAGCGTGCAGACAGCGTGCTGAGCGATATCAATCTGCAAAACGTGCAGGGCTATACCGATGGACATGAATGATTTTTCGCAGATCTTCTTTACCGAGGCGGAAGAACTTCTGACTGAGATGGAGCAGCTTTTGCTGCAGCTTGACGTGGCGGCGCCGGATCAGGAGCAGCTGAACGCCATCTTTCGTGCCGCCCACTCGCTGAAAGGGGGCGCGGCCACCTTTGGCTTTACCGCATTACAGGAGACGACCCACCTGCTGGAGAACCTCCTTGACCAGGCGCGGGCAGGGGAGAGAACGCTCAGTCGCTCAATCATCAACCTTTTTCTGGAATGTAAGGACATTATGCAAGCGCAGCTGGAAGCCTATCAGTCTTCGCAGGAGCCTGATGAAGCACGTTATCGCTATATCTGTGAAGCCCTGAGGGAGATTGCCCTTGAAGGCCAGCAGCCAACGACGCCAGCGGAACCCGCGCCAACGCCAGTCAGCACGGCTCCGGAGACGGAAACCACGCTGGTGGTGACCCTGCGTAACGTCGGGGCGCGCGAGCAGGCGACACTGCGCGACGAGCTGACCAACATGGGCGAGGTGACAGACGTTGAGGCGACGTCAGACAGCATGACGGTCACGCTACAGACCACCGCCTCGGCGGATGACATCACCGCCGTGCTCTGCTTTGTGCTCGACAGCAAGCAGATCGAGGTCCGCCCTGCACAAGCCACACCGCCGGTACAGACGCCAGCTGCGGTGCCAGAGACTGTTGTCAAAAAAGCGCCGCCTGCACCGCGACCGGCCAGTCAGGAGTCGGGCAGTATTCGCGTGGCGGTGAGTAAAGTCGACCAGATCATCAACCAGGTCGGGGAGCTGATCATCACCCAGGCAATGCTTTCACAGCTGTCGAAAACCCTCGATCCGGCCAGTTACGATCTGCTGTCCGGCTGCGTGGCGCAGATGGAGCGCAACACCCGCGAGCTGCAGGAGTCGGTGATGTCCATCCGTATGATGCCGATGGATTACGTCTTTAGCCGCTTCCCGCGTCTGGTGCATGACCTGGGCTCCCGCCTGAATAAAGAGGTCGAACTGACCCTGAAAGGCGGTTCCGCCGAGCTGGATAAGAGCCTGATCGAGCGCATTATTGACCCGCTGACCCACCTGGTGCGTAACAGCCTTGACCACGGTATTGAAGAGAAAGAGGTGCGTGCCGCAAAAGGCAAACCGGTGACCGGGAACCTGACGCTCTCTGCCGAACACCACGGCGGCAATATCGTGATTGAGGTCAGCGACGATGGGGCGGGGCTGAACCGGGAGAAGATCCTCGCCAAAGCCCGCTCTCAGGGGATGACGATCAGCGACACCATGAGTGATGACGACGTGTGGATGCTGATCTTCGCCGCCGGTTTCTCTACTGCCGAGAGCGTGACGGATGTCTCCGGGCGTGGCGTCGGCATGGACGTAGTGCGACGCAACATTCTGGCGATGGGCGGCCACGTGGACGTGATCTCGACGCCAGGGGCGGGGACCACCATCCGCATTATTCTGCCGCTGACGCTGGCGATCCTCGACGGCATGCTGGTGAAGGTGGGGGACGAGATTTACGTTCTGCCGCTGGGCGCGGTGATGGAGTCGCTGCGACCGACCGACGACATGCTGTGCCGCTTTGTCGGCGAAGAGCGCCTGCTGCAGGTGCGCGGCGAATATCTGCCGCTGGTGCTGCTGCGCCAGCGTCTCTCGGTGGCGGGTGAAGCCCCTGCCGACGACGGCATTGTGGTTATCGTGCAAAGCGCGGGCTGCCGCTATGCGCTGTGGGTCGATCAGCTTATCGGCCAGCAGCAGGTGGTGGTGAAGAACCTTGAACATAACTATCGCAAAGTGCCTGGCGTCTCCGCTGCCACCATCCTCGGGGATGGCAGCGTGGCGCTGATCCTTGATGTGGTTGAGCTTTCAACGCTCAACGCGCCACAACCCCAGAGGGAGGGGGTAAACGCATGACTGTAGCAACCGCCAGTAAACCCGCCGCAACCGACGCCATCGCCCAGGAGTACCTGGTATTCCGCCTGGGCGATGAAGAGTACGGCATTGATATTCTTAAAGTGCAGGAGATCCGCGGCTGCGATCGCCTCACGCGGATCCCGAACGCGCCGAATTTTATTACCGGCGTGACCAACCTGCGCGGCGTGATTGTGCCAATTGTCGATCTGCGCGTGCGCTTCGATCTGCCCGACCCGTCACAGGACGATAAAACGGTGGTCATCGTGCTCAATCTGAACGATCGCGTGGTGGGTATCGTGGTTGACGGCGTGGCGGACGTGCTGTCGATTGACGTGGATAACATCAAGCCGACCCCGGACGTGGCTTCGGTGCTCTCTGGCCGCTACCTGCTTGGGCTGGGCGTGCTCGACAGTCGAATGATTATTCTGGTGAATATTGAGATGCTGCTGAGTCGTGAGGAACTGGCGCTGGTGGATGCCGTGGCGGCGTCGCACAGCGACTCCCACGGAGCAGTGTAGCGCTTTCCGGACACACATCAGCGGCAGAGGTTGCCGCTGATTCATAAGTCGCTATTATGAATGTCCGAGTTTCCAGAAAGCGCTAAGGATTGCCAGAATCTATGCCCGTCAATTTCGACCTCAACGATCTTTATGCCTTCAGAGCGCTGGTGGAGTACGGTAACTTCCGTATCGCCGCAGAATCTATCTGTATCTCTCAGTCCGCCTTAAGCCGCCGCATTGAAAAGCTGGAAACCGCCGTCGGCGCGAAACTGTTCGACAGAACCACCCGGCGCGTGACGCTGACGCTCTTCGGGCAAACCTTTGCCGATCGCTGCGGGCAGCTTCTGGAAAACGTGGAGTCAATGCTGGCGGATATCGACAAGGTGAGCGAGGAGCGCACCGGGCTGATTACCGTCGCCACCGTGCCGTCGGCGGCCTGCCATTTTATGCCGGAGGTGATCCGCCAGTTTCATCGCCGCTATCCGCGCGTGCGCATCAAGCTTATCGACAGCAGTGCGGGCAACGTCATTGACGCGGTAGCCAGCGGGCAGGCGGATTTTGGCATCTGTTTTGCCAGAAGCCTTCAGCCAGATCTCACCTTTATTCCGCTGGTGGAGGATGTGTATGTCGCCGCGTGTCGTCGCGATCATCCGCTGGCGGGACGCAAAAGTCTGACCTGGCAGACCTTTTATCAGCAGGATTACATCAGCCTGGACATTACGTCGGGGAACCGGAATCTGCTCGATCAGATGCTCGGCCACATTAAGCCGGAGCGTCCGGGGATCTGCGAGACGCGCCACGTCACCACGATGCTGGGAATGGTCGAGGCGGGGATTGGCATTGCCGCCGTCCCCGCCATGTCAATGCCGCACTCTGAGCACTCCTTCCTGACGCATATTCCGCTGACCGAGCCCGAGGTCAAACGCACTGTCGGGCTGATCCGGCGCAGCGGGCGTATTCAGTCGTGGATTGCCGCTGAGCTTGAAACTCTCATTACTGCGCGTTATCGCGCGGCGGAGTGACGGGCATCATCCCGGTGGCAGTGATGGTCTCCTGCGCGTTTGCTGAAGCGAGATAATCCAGCAGGGCTTTCCCCTCGGCAGGGTGCTCCGCGTGGGCGGTGACCGCGCCGGCAAAACGGGTGATGTACTGCAGGTTATCCGGCAGTTTGCCGACAAACGTCACGCCGGGCACGGGTAACAACTCGCTGACCTGCTGGAACCCCACGGCGTATTTCCCTTTCGCCACCTCAGAGGCGACCGGGATCCGCTCCACCTTGTGCGCTTTCCCCTCTACCTGCGCTTCAATCCCCAGCTTTTTGAACAGCTCCGTTTGCACATACCGGCCGCTGGCGCTGTCGGAGTAGGCGATGGTGCTCGCCTTAAGCAGGGTCTGTTTTAGCGCGCTATCCGTGGCGATATCCGGCACCGGCGAGCCGGCTTTCACCACCACGCCGATGGGGGAATCCGCCAGCTCAACGCGCGAACCTTCTTTGACCATCCGGTCCTTCGCCAGGTGCGTCAGCGCATCACCCACCATAATCACCACGTCTGCTTTTTCACCGCGTGCCAGCCGGTTGGGGATCGCCTGCGGCGTCTGTCCCATCGACGGCCCCGGGATCAGCACGATATGGTCACCCGTCCGGGCTTCATACTCGGGGGCGAGTTTTTCCAGCGCGGCCTTAAAACCGCCTGAAATCATGACCGTCACCTCCTGGGCCAGCGCGCCTGCGCTGGTCGCCAGTATTACCAGCCCGGTCAGTCCTGAACGTACAAATGTGTGCATATTATCCTCTCTGTACCTGCAGATTCATCGCGCTGCGACGATAGAGATAAAGCGTTGCCAGCAGTGCGCAGACCGCCGCGAAGCTCATCCAGTAACCCGGCGAGGCTTTATCGCCGGTGTACTCAATCAGGGCCGTTGAAATGACCGGCGTAAACCCGCCGAAGATCGCGGTGGCGAGGCTATATGCCAGTGAGAAACCGGCAACGCGCACGTCCACCGGCATGATCTCTGTCAGGGCCGGGATCATCGCGCCGTTATAAAGGCCATAGAGGAAGGAGAGCCACAGCAATACGCTCAGCATCATGGAGAAGCTCGGCGCCTGTGCCAGCAGCGTCAGGGCCGGATAGCTGGTCGCCAGCGCCAGCAGCGTCATGGCAATCAGCACCGGTTTACGGCCAAAGCGGTCCGACAGGGCACCGCCCACCGGTAGCCAGATAAAGTTAGAGATGGCCACCAGCAGCGTCACCAGCAGGCTGTCGGAGGCGCTGAGCATTAACACTTTTTTGCCGAAGGTAGGCGCGTAGACGGTGATCAGGTAGAACGCGGTGGTGGTCATGGCCACCATCAGCATGCCCGCGACCACAACCGGCCAGTTCGCCAGCAGGGTGGTAAAGACCTGACGCATCGCCAGCGTGTGACGGCGGGTGCGGAACTCCTCGGTCTCTTCCAGCTTGCGGCGCAGGAAGAAGATAAACGGCACAATCAGACAGCCGAACAGGAACGGGATCCGCCAGCCCCATTCACGGATGGCGCTCTCTTCCAGCATTGCGTTTAGCGCAAAGCCCATTGCGGCGGCCACCATAATCGCCACCTGCTGACTGCCGGATTGCCAGCTGGTAAAGAAGCCTTTGCGGCCCGGCGTGGCAATTTCAGCCAGATAGACCGACACGCCGCCAAGCTCCGCCCCGGCGGAAAAGCCCTGCAGCAAGCGTCCCACCAGCACCAGCAGCGGTGCCCACAGGCCGATGCTCTCATAAGAGGGGATCAGCACAATCAGGAAGGTGCCGGCCGCCATAATCGACAGGGTGGTGATCAACCCTTTACGACGTCCGACCTTGTCGATGTAAGCCCCGAGGACAATGGCGCCGATGGGGCGCATCAGGAAGCCTGCGCCAAAGACGGCGAAGGTCATCATCAGCGACGCAAATTCACTGCTCGCCGGGAAGAAGGTATGCGCGATGTAGGTGGCATAGAACCCGAACAGGAAGAAGTCGAATTGCTCAAGGAAATTGCCCGAGGTGACGCGAAGTATCGCGCCCGCTCTTGCGCGAACGGTTGCAGGTGGGGTTGAGGAAATCATGGTCGTCTCCAGTTTATTATTGACGTGTTGTCCGTCTGTTTTTGAAAACTGGCGCATTAAACGGAAATTAATAAGCGCAAATCACGCATGAACTGATGCGTGCTGCGCATCAATGACAGGACGTTGACCAGGATTTACCTATCCAACAATAACTTAACAATTCATTGATTTTTCATTCACCATAATTTGCTAAGTGGCTGATATCGCTATTTTGTGATATCGCGCAGAAGGGCAGAATAGCTGCTGCTCTTGTCGGGTGGCGCTTCGCTTACCCGACCTACGAATTTTGTAGGCCTGTGCAAGCGTAGCGCCGCCGGGCGAAACTGGCAGAGTGCTGTATTCAGCGCAGCGCCTGTGCAATTGCGCTAAACATCAGCGACGCTTCCAGCGGCTGGGCGCTGAATGACGGCTCCGCCTGCGGCCAGGTGGACCACTGGACAATCACCAGGTTTTCCTTTTGATTCACCATAATCATCTGGCCAAAAATCCCCAGCGCCCAGAGTGAATCTTTCAGGGAGTCCTGCACCGCGGGCTTAACGTCTTTGGCCGTGGCGGGCACCTCGTTATTCCACCACTGATAGCCGTACAACCCTTTCGGATGCGCGTCAGACACGGATCCTTTCGCCTGCGTCCACTCTGACGACGCCTTCACCCAGCCGTCAGGCAGGATCTGTTTGCCCGAAGGGAGCGTACCGTTATGCAGGATAAACTCGCCGAAGCGGCCCCAGTCTTCCAGCGTGGCGTTAAAGCCGTGCGCCCCGACATCGTGCTGGCCTTTACGGTAGGCATGCCATACGCCATCGCTCGCCATCCCGTACGGTTGCCAGATGCTTTTCTCCAGGTACGCCGCCAGCGTCATGCCGGTGGCGCGCTCCAGCACGTCACCCAGTAGCCACGCCCCGCCCGATGAATAAGACCAGTTCTCTCCGGCCGGGTGTTCCCGGTGTAATCCCTTCACCAGCTTACGCACGCAGTCGTAGGTGCCTGGCTTCGCTTCGCATTCGGTAAGCTGCGCGAAATCAGACTGTGGGTTGGTGTAGTCTTCGTTCCACGCCACGCCAGAGGTGTGAGTGATCAGCTGTCTCAGCGTCACGCCATCCCACGCCGTGCCTTTTAAATCGGGTTCGTAACGGGTGATTAGGTCGTCGAGGGAGTGGATTTTGCCCTCTTTAAGGGCGACCCCGACCAGCGCAGAGACCACGGATTTCCCCACCGAACGGGATGTCCAGAGCGTGGAATCGGTATTGCCTTCACCCAGATACTTCCACGCAATTTTGCCGTCCTTCAGCACCAGCATGCCGCTGACGTTCTGGCGTTTCAGGTAATCCTGCAGGTTATACGTCTTGCCATTGACCTGATAGCGGGCGTCGGTGAGCGGTTTCCCGGCAGCCTGCAGCGGCGTGGCGTTACCGTGGCGGAAAACATCGCCCGCGTAGTTGCGATAGTCGTTACGAAAACCCACCACGCGATCAGCCTGACTCCAGGTCAGCATGCTGTGCGTGTCGGGAAGGGTTGCGTCAAACGGCGCAGGGCAGGGGTTGAGATCGGTGCCGTGACAGGCAGCCATAACGGCAGGGGATAAAAGACTGCTGACCACCAGCGCGGCGAGCAGGGTGCGGTTTAACGTTTTGTTTTTCATGTTTATCTCGTTTGGTTCAGGAAGGGCTTCAGTTTAAGAAGCCGCGACCTATAATAAAAAACGGGTTATGGGGGAAAATCCCCCGGAAATGGCACGGGAGGGAGAGGTGGCGATAGTCTATTCATTTGCCCAGCTGGAGGCGTTTACCGCGGTGGCAGAGCACGGCAGCCTGATGAAGGCGGCCATTAAGCTCGGTAAAGACCGTACGACCCTGCGCGATCTGATCGATTTTCTTGAGGACGGGCTGGGGTATGCCCTGTTCCTGCGCGAGGGACGCAGCGTGCGCTTAACGCCTGAAGGGGAACAGCTCCAGCGACAGGCGCACCTGCTGATGCGCCAGGTGAAAGCCTTTGAGGCCTTTGCCACAGCGGTGCCGGAAAGCGCGACGCAGGACATTGCCCTTGTTTACGATCCGTTCACTCCCCGGGCTTTTCTGCAGGCGCTGATTGCAGAGATGGCGGCACAAAAAATACGCCTGAGCCTGACCAGCGCGTCGCGTGATGAGGCGGAAGCCCTGCTGGCGAGCGGAGAGGCGGATTTAGGTATCTGCCAGGCGCGCAACCGCAGCGTGGGTAATGAGATGGAGTGGCGGGCTTTAGGAGCCATCGACATGGATTTTTACGCCGCAGACGTGCTTTTTGCGAAGGTTGCCACGCCGGTTTCGCTGCTCGATCTCTCTCTGGTTCCGCAGGTGGTTATGCATGCCGCGTCAGATGAACCGGTTGCCCGTCGTCTGCAAATTGCCGGGCATACCCTTTTTACTAATGAAATTGAGATGCTGCGCGGCCTGCTGGAGCAGGGCTGTGGCTGGGGCTTTTTGCCGACCCATCTTCATGCGACGCAGTGGAAGAACGTAAAAAGGCTGCCCACCGAAGTGGGCAGCCAGGGGATTAGTCAGACGATGGTCACTATCTGGAAGCCGGGCAGCGACAAGCGTGAGCGGATCAATCACATGTTGTCGCGGCTGCCGGCACTCTGGAAACACTCAGCGCTGTGAACACCCCTGGCACTGTTTGTTCTGGATCTGCTGGAAGAAGTCGTTACCTTTGTCATCCACCAGGATAAACGCCGGGAAGTTCTCCACTTCGATTTTCCAGATGGCTTCCATTCCCAGTTCCGGGTACGCCACGCACTCCAGGCTCTTGATGCTGTTTTGCGCCAGCACCGCCGCCGGGCCACCGATGCTGCCCAGGTAGAAACCGCCGTGTTTGTGGCAGGCATCCGTCACCTGCTGGCTGCGGTTGCCTTTGGCCAGCATGATCATGCTCGCACCGTGGGATTGCAGTAAATCCACATACGAGTCCATGCGGCCCGCAGTGGTTGGGCCGAGGGAGCCGGAGGCATAGCCTTCCGGGGTTTTTGCCGGGCCCGCGTAGTAAATCGGATGATCTTTAACGTACTGCGGCAGCGCCTCGCCGTTATCGAGCAGCTCTTTCAGCTTCGCGTGGGCGATATCACGCGCCACAATGATGGTACCGTTCAGCGACAGACGGGTAGAGACCGGGTGCGCGGAGAGCTGCGCCAGGATCTCGTTCATCGGCTTGTTGAGGTTGATGCTGACCACGTCGCCTTCGCCCTGCTGGCGCAGCGATTCAGGAATGTACTGACCTGGGTTGTGTTCCAGTTTTTCAATCCAGATCCCGTCGCGGTTGATTTTCGCCTTGATGTTACGGTCGGCGGAGCAGGAGACACCCATGCCGATTGGGCAGGAGGCACCGTGGCGCGGCAGGCGGATCACGCGGATATCGTGAGCGAAGTATTTACCGCCAAACTGCGCACCCAGACCCAGATTCTGCGCTTCCTGGAGCAGTTCCTGTTCGAGCTGAACATCGCGGAACGCCTGGCCGTGTTCGTTCCCCTCGGTGGGCAAGGCGTCGTAGTAGCGGGTGGAGGCCAGCTTCACCGTTTTCAGCGTCGCTTCTGCAGAGGTTCCGCCAATCACGAAGGCAATATGGTAAGGCGGACAGGCCGCGGTACCCAGGGTACGCATTTTCTCCACCAGATAGTTTTTCAGCTTCGCCGGGGTGATCAGCGCTTTGGTTTCCTGATAGAGGTAGGTTTTGTTGGCTGAACCGCCGCCTTTCGCCATGCAGAGGAATTTGTACTCGTCGCCGTCGACGCTGTAGAGGTCGATCTGCGCAGGCAGGTTGGTGCCGGTGTTCACCTCTTTATACATATCCAGCGCAGCGTTCTGGGAGTAGCGCAGGTTGTCTTCGATGTAAGTGTTGTACACCCCCTGACTCAGCGCTGCTTCATCGCCACCGCCGGTCCAGACGCGCTGGCCTTTTTTACCCATGATGATCGCTGTACCGGTATCCTGGCAGGTTGGCAGCACGCCTTTAGCGGCGATTTCAGAGTTACGCAGGAACTGCAGGGCAACGTACTTATCGTTCTGGCTCGCTTCCGGATCGTTAAGAATGGCGGCGACCTGTTTCTGATGGGAAGGACGCAGCATAAACGCAGCATCGTGGAACGCCTGCTGCGCCAGCAGCGTCAGCGCCTCTGGCTCGACTTTCAGGACTTCCTGACCGTCGAACTCAGCAACGGAGACGTGCTCTTTGGTCAGCAGATAGTATTCGGTGTCGTCATGGGAAAGCGGGAAGGGGTTCTGGTAGTAAAACGGTTTGTTTGACATAGCGTATTGCTCCACAAAAATAAAACCGCCGGAGGAGAAGTCCGGCGGTCAGGAATCAGAACATCATGGACATCCACGGATAACCAATCAGCAGCAGGGCCGCCAGGAAGATGGCACCGAAGATAGTGCCCAGGCGCCAGTAGTCTTTGGTTGGCAGGTAGCCACTACCGTAGTAAATCGGGCTTGGGCCGGTACCGTACGGGGTGATGATCCCCATCACACCCAGCGAGGTCACCATCAGCAGGACGAACACTTCCATATTCATGCCCGGAATGGTGGAGGCGATGGTCAGCATCGCCGGCAGCAGCGCGGTGGTGTGCGCGGTGGTGCTGGCAAACAGGTAGTGCAGCAGATAGAACGCCAGCAGCAGTACGATGGTGGCGACGCCCGGCGAGATACCGCTCATTAACAGACCGCCTTCTTTACCCAGCCAGCTGATAAAACCGGTAGAGGAGAGGCCATCCGCCAGCGCAACCAGGGTGGCGAACCAGACGAAGGTGTTCCACGCGGCTTTATTGCCGGTGATATCGTTCCACTCCAGCACGCCTGTCCACAGCATCAGACCCACAATCAGCAGGGCTGCCATCGCCGGTTCAATCCACGCGGCGGCGAAGATCCACATCAGCAGCGCACAGCACACGAACACCAGCAGCAGAATTTCATTGCGGGACAGTTTGCCCAGTTTTTCCAGCTCACGGGTTGCCCACAGCGGTACTTCATTATTCACTTTGACTTCTGGCGGGTAGAACCAGTAGGCCAGCAGCGGCATGGTCAGAATCAGCAGGATGCCCAGCGGCAGGAAGGCAAGGAACCAGGTACCCCAGGAGATATCAATCCCTACCGTGCTTTTCACCAGCGCCAGTGCCAGCAGGTTCGGCGCAAGGGCGGAGAGGAACATCGAACTGGTGATACAGGCCGCGGTGATCGCCACCCACATCAGGTACGAACCAATTTTACGCGCGCTGGGGTCGTTTGGTTTTGAACCATACAGCGGCGGCAGGTTAGCGATAATCGGGTAGATGGTCCCGCCGCTACGTGCGGTGTTGGACGGCGTAAACGGTGCCAGCAGCAGGTCCGCGAAGGTGATGGCGTAACCGAGCGTCAGGCTGCGACGGCCGAGATATTTCACCAGAATCAGCGCCAGACGGCGGCCGAAGCGGGTTTTGTCATAGCCAGCGGCGAACATGAAGGCACCGAAGATCAGCCACACGGTCGAGTTACCAAACCCGCTGACCGCCCATTTAAAAGAGGCACCCGCCAGCTTGAATTTCGGGTCGGCCAGCTGTTCAGGGCTGAACAGCACCCACTGACTGCACAGCGCAATCGCCACCACGCCGGTCAAACCGATCACCGCACCCGGCAGCGGTTCAAAGATTAAGCCGACGATCACGCCGACAAAGATAGCGAAGTAGTGCCACGCATAAGGCGGCAGTCCTTCCGGTACAGGAACAAACAGCAGCAGGACGGCGACGATGACGGGCAATGCCATCATCAGCAGTCGTTTTGCTTTCCCATTTGATGCCTGGTTCGCCACAGGGGGCGTTACAGCAGTTTTTGTATTCATAGTTTCACGTCTTAAGTTGTCAAAAATTCGGTCGCACTGAAAAACAAAATTGCTTTCTTAAGTTTCTTTGCTTTTTTTAGTTATTTAAGGTGCTGTTTTGTATTTTCAGTAATAGCGATTTAACGCATTTTTGTTTGCGCTAAATTAAAAATTGATGATGTTTTTATATTGCGCTTTTGGATGCCATAACTATTGATCGGGATCAAAAAAAGAGAATTACAGCGTTATTTTTGTGCTTTTATTAATAACCACTCTGGCGTATGTGGGTATTACGTATATTATGGATTGAATTTATCAATTTTTTAACAATTCAGTATTTTGCTGTTTTTTATGTTGTTGATTTATAATGATTACTCCTCCTTATGGTGAATTGGTTTTACCATTATTAATTTAACGAAGTTTAAATTATTGTGAATAGCTGAATTACAATCACTAACACCAATGTGTTATTTGTGTTATCGCAGGGATTAAATAGTTTTTTAACTAACGTAATAACTTTAGAAACTAAAAAAATCATTATATTAATATCATGACATCGGCAAATAACGACGAAATAAAAAATCAATCCGATACCGAATTCTTAATTTTTAAAGTTTGGAGTTTCAATTATGAGCACTAACGAACGTATTCTGAGCCCCTTCACATTACCGAATGGCACTGAACTGAAAAACCGTTTGTTAATGGCCCCCATGACCACCTGTACCGGCTATTACGACGGCACGGTCACCAGCGAGCTGGTGGAGTACTATCGGGCCCGTTCCGGCAGCATTGGTACCATTATCGTTGAATGCTGCTTTATCGATGACCTCGGCCTTGCGTTCCCCGGCGCGATTGGTATCGACAACGACGAGAAAATCGCCGGACTGGCGAAAATCGCGGACGCCATTAAATCCAAAGGCTCGAAAGCCCTGCTGCAGATCTACCACGGCGGCCGTATGGTCGATCCGAAACTGATCGGTGGCCGCACGCCGGTTGGCCCAAGCGCCGTTGCCGCGCCGCGCGACGGGGCTGCTACGCCGGTTGCCCTGACCGGCGAAGAAGTGGAAGGCATGATCGGCAAGTTTGGTGAAGCCGTTCGCCGTGCCATCCAGGCCGGTTTCGACGGGGTTGAAATTCACGGGGCCAACACTTACCTGATTCAGCAGTTCTACTCCCCGAACTCAAACCAGCGCGACGACGAGTGGGGCGGCAGCCGCGATAACCGTGCTAAATTCCCGCTGGCGGTGCTGGATATCACGCACAAAATGGTGCGTCAGTACGCGGACGACGCGTTCATTATTGGCTACCGTTTCTCCCCTGAAGAGCTGGAAGTCCCGGGCATCCGCTTTGAAGACACCATGTACCTGCTGGAAAAACTGGCGGCGCGCGGTGTGGATTATCTGCACTTCTCCGTGGGGGCGACCCTGCGTCCTTCGATTGTTGATACGCAGGACCCAACCCCGCTCATCGAAAAATATTGCGCCATGCGTTCAGAAACGCTGGCACAGGTTCCGGTGATGGGGGTCGGCGGCGTGGTGAATGCCGCGGACGTCAATGAGGCGCTGGATCATGGTTATGACCTGATCGCCGTAGGCCGCGCCACCATCGCCTACCCGGACTGGACTGACCGGATCGCGGCAGGTGAAAACCTGGAGCTGTTTATGGACAGCACCAAACGCGAAGAACTGAGCATTCCGGAACCGCTGTGGCGCTTCTCGCTGGTGGAAGCGATGATCCGCGACATGAGCATGGGCGAATCAAAATTCAAACCGGGCATGTTCACTGAAAAGGTGCAGGACGATGTTAACGAGCTGGTGATCAACGTCAGCCTGGAAACCGATCGCATCGCCGATATTGCGCTGGCGTCTGGCCCGAGCGAAGACGTTGAGTTTGTCACCAGCTTTGAAGAGATCCGTACCCGCATTCTGGATGCCAATACCCCGCACGTGGATGCCATCACGGGCGCGACCAGCCAGAGTGAAGCGGTGAAAAAAGCCGTCTCTAAAGCGATGCTCAAATCCAGCAAAGCGCTGGCCGCAGAAGAGGGCGCTGACCCGAACGCGACCCGCAGTGTGGATGTGGTGGTCGTTGGTAGCGGCGGTGCCGGTCTGGCCGCAGCCATTCAGGCCCACGATGAAGGCGCGAGCGTGCTGATCGTTGAGAAGATGCCAACCATCGGCGGTAACACCATTAAAGCCTCTGCCGGGATGAATGCCGCCGAGACGCGCTTCCAGCGGGTGAAAGGGATCCAGGACAGCAAAGAGCTGTTCTACCAGGAGAGCCTGAAAGGGGGCGGTAACAAGAACAACCCGGAACTGCTGCGCCGCTTCGTGGAGAATGCGCCACAGGCGATTGAATGGCTGGCAACTCGCGGCATTATGCTGAATGACATCACCACCACCGGTGGGATGAGCATTGACCGTACGCACCGTCCAAAAGACGGTTCTGCGGTAGGCGGCTATCTGATCAGCGGCCTGGTGCGTAACGTCAACAAACGCAACATTGAGGTGATGCTCGATACGTCCGTCAGCGACATCCTGTTCGAAAACGGCGAAGTGACCGGCGTGCGTCTGACCACAGAAGAGAACGAAACCCTCACCGTGACCACCAAAAGCGTGATTGTCGCCACCGGTGGTTTCAGCGCCAACAGCCAGATGGTGGTGAAATACCGCCCCGACCTGGAAGGTTTTGTCACCACCAACCACAAAGGGGCAACAGGCGGCGGTATCGCGCTGCTGGAACGCATCGGTGCCGGTACGGTTGATATGGGTGAGATCCAGATCCACCCAACCGTTGAGCAGAAAACCTCGTACCTGATTTCTGAATCCATTCGTGGGGGCGGGGCGATTCTGGTCAACCAGCAGGGGAACCGTTTCTTCAATGAGATGGAAACCCGCGATAAAGTCTCGGCGTCAATCATCGCGCTGCCGGAGAAATACGCGTATATCGTCTTTGACGAGCACGTTCGTGCCAAAAACAAAGCCGCGGATGAGTATATCGCCAAAGGCTTTGTGACCAGCGCCAGCTCGCCAAAAGCCCTGGCCGAAGCGCTGGGCATGGATTACCACGCTTTCCTGGCGACCCTGGAACGCTACAACGGTTTCGTTGAAAAACAGCACGATGACGATTTTGGCCGTACCACCGCGCTGCGTGCGCCTATCAACGAAGGGCCGTTCTACGCCATTCAGATTGCGCCGGGCGTGCACCACACCATGGGCGGCGTGACCATCAACACCGAAACCTGCGTGCTGGACAGCAACCATAACGTGCTGCCAGGGGCGTTCGCGGCCGGTGAAGTGGTCGGTGGGATCCACGGCGGTAACCGTATCGGCGGTAACGCGGTGGCAGATATCATTATTTTTGGTACGCTTGCAGGACATCAGGCGGCTATGCGTTCGAAAAAGCAGTAAGACCCCTGTGTTGTATGCCGGAGACGCGCAGCGTTATCCGGCATTTTCCCCGGCGGCGCGGTGCTTGCCGGGGCTACATCTGAGGACTCATGCTATGCCTGATGACCATCGCGTTTACAGTTATTCCGCCGTCCTGATGGGATCGCCCATCCTCCTCAAACTCTTTTCCCATGACGAAGCCCTCGCGTCCCGCGTATTTCGCCTGATCAAACAGTATGAAGACCTGCTTACCGTTAACCGTGCGCATTCGCAGGTGATGGATATCAACCATGCGGCCGGTCAGCATCCGGTTGCCGTCAGCCGTCCGGTGTTTGAGCTGATTCGCTGCGCGAAAGCGGCAAGCGTGCTTAAAGACAGCGCGTTTAACCTGGCCATCGGCCCGCTGGTGAAACGCTGGAAAATTGGCTTTCGCGGCGACAGCGTGCCGCCAGCCGATGATATTGCCGCGTTGCTGGCGATTACCCGTCCTGAGGATGTGGTGCTGGACGAGGCCAGCAGTAGCGTGTTTTTAACCCGAAAAGGGATGGAGATTGATCTGGGGGCCATCGCCAAAGGCTATATCGCCGACAGGGTGCGGGATTACCTGCGTAAAGAGGGCGCTGAACTCGGGCTGATCAACCTCGGCGGCAATATCCAGACGCTGGGCTCACCGGAAGGGGGCTGGAGCGTGGGGCTGAAAAAGCCGTTTGCCGGTGATGCGCTGATCGGCGCAATGACGGTAGAGAATCGCTCCGTGGTGACGTCGGGAACCTATGAGCGCTACTTTGAACAAAACGGCAAACGCTATCACCATATCCTGGACCCGCGCACCGGGTATCCTCTGGATAACGAACTGGACAGCGTGACCATCATTTCAAACGATTCCATTGACGGGGATATCTGGACCACGCTGATGTACGGTATGGGCGTGGAGAAGGGCTGCGCGGTGCTGCGCTCGCGCCCTGATATTGAAGCGATCTTCGTGACCAAAACAAAAGAAGTGGTGCTCTCTTCAGCGCACCACTTCCGCTTTACCTTGTTGGATAACAGCTATCGCGTTACTGACAGTACTGTTTGAGCAGGCCTGTCTGCTCGGGCTGGAGACGGTAACGATACACCGGACGCCCGGTGGCACCGTAATGAATGCTGGTGAACAGGATATTGATTTGCGCCAGCCAGATCAGATACTTGCGGCAGGAGACGCGCGAGATATTGACTGCACTGGCGAGGTCATCGGTGGAAAACTCGGTCTCCGGGTGGGCGTCAATCCACTGGCAGATGGTGCGCAGCGTCTGCGGCGTTAACCCCTTTGGTAGCTTTTTGCTGTCTGCCAGCTCCGGCGCCCCGCCGTGGATCAGCCTGTCGACGTCCGCCTGCTCATAATACTGGTGCGACCCCATCAGGTTGTGCTTTGCCTTCCAGCCGTTCAGGGCCTCTTCAAAGCGCGGGAACTGGAACGGTTTAATCAGATAATCCACCACGCCGTAATGGATAGAGGTCTGGATGGTTGCGGCGTCGGCGGCCGAAGAGATCATGATGACATCGATTGGGCGACCAGAGGCGCGGATCACCGGCAGCAGATCCAGCCCGTTATCCTGCTGCATGTAGACATCCAGCAGCACCAGATCGACCGGCTGGGCAGGGTTGTTAATAATGGCCTCGGCCTGGTTCAGCGTGGAGGCGACGCCGCAGCAGCTAAAGCCATCAACACGGTTGACGTACAGACGGTTGAGGTCGGCTACCATGGCGTCATCATCGACAATTAATACATTTATCACGCGATATTCCTCTCGCTATCCCAGGGGATGTGAACAAAAAATTGGGTAAATACGCCAGGTTCAGATTCTACGGTGATGTCACCGCCCAGGTTCTGAATTTGCTGGCGGGCAAGGAACAGCCCAACGCCCCGGTTTTCACCTTTTGTTGAGAAGCCTTTAGTAAAAATAGTCTCCAGCTGCGCGGGATCAATTCCCGGGCCGTCATCGCTGACTTCACAGCTGAGCCAGCCATTCTGATAGTGCAGCAGCAGGCTGATTTCGCCTTCCGGCTGGCCTTCCATCGCGTCCAGTGCGTTTTCAATTAAGTTACCGAGTACGGTGACCAGCACCGCGACCTGCTCTTCGTTGGCGGTATCCGGTATCTGGCACTCATCCGCCAGGGTGAGGGTGATCCCCGCTTCTTTCGCCCGGTTGATTTTACCCAGCAGGAACCCGGCAATCACCGGGGATTTCACCTTGCTCTGGATAGCGCCGATGTCCGTCTGATAATTATGTGCCGTCTGCAGGATGTACTCTTCCAGCTTGTCGTAGCGCTTGATATGCAGCAGGCCCAGGATCACGTGCAGTTTGTTCATAAACTCGTGCGTGTGGGCGCGCAGGGCGTCGACGTAATTCACCATGCCGTCGATACGCTGCATCAGCTGGCTGATTTCGGTTTTGTCGCGGAAGGTGGTGATAGCCCCGATCACCCGCTCCTGGCTTTTGACCGGCACCATGTTGCACAGCAGCAGCCGCCCGTTGCAGCTGATCTCCTGATCCTGGCGTGCGATGCCCGTCTTCGACACCTCGCGCAGGCTGGCCAGCAGGGGCGCACTGGCGTTTTCGGTCTGCTTGCCGGAGGGCAGGAGCAGTATCTCTCTGGCGGTGTGGTTAATCATCGTCACGCGGCCATGAATATCGACCGCTAACACCCCTTCACGCAGCGACTGCAGCATCGCCTGACGCTGTTCGAACAGCGCGGAGATTTCGTACGGCTCCAGCCCGAACAGGATGCGCTTCAGAACGCGAACCAGCCCCCAGATCGCCATGGAGCTCATAAAGATACTGAACAAAATGGTCCAGACGGCGTTCAGTCGCCCGCGGGCGATCTGGTCTTCCACTTTTTTTAGCGAGATGCCGACCACCACCACGCCGATCTGCTCGTGCTGGCTGTCATACACGGGCGTAAATACGCGAAGGGCTTCCGCGAGTGCCCCCCGGTTAACGGAGACGTTCTCCTTACCTTCCAGCGCCGGGTTCAGATCGTCGCCGATAAAATGCAGCCCCAGCAGCGCCTCGTTCGGGTGAGAATAGCGGATCCCGCGCATATCGGTCACCACGGTGAACAGCAGATCGTTTCGTTTCGTCACTGCCTGGGCGATAGGCTGAATAATATTTTCCTGCGGTGCCTGCATCAGGCCGCGCTGTATCTCGGGGCTGTCGGCGAGGGTGCGGGCAATGCCGAGTGCGGTGTCTTTGACATCATCGCGTGTTGCCCGGGTGATCTGCACCGAATAGAGCGCAAAGACCACCAGTAGCACTGAACCGATGATCGCGCACACCATCAACGTGACCAGCGTGTTCAGTTTCATGGGGCGCTTGCGCGTCTGGGGGAAAGGCTGCAAATCGCTCATCAACACTCCGCGATGAAGAAGAAAGGGTAATTATCGCCGATGACGCGCTTTTCTTAAAGCTATGTAAAAGCATGCATTTGGTCCGCTTTTCGTGACCCTCCTCGCATGTCATCCATATAAAACACTTTATAGTGTGTGGGTACTCATAATAAGGAGGCTGTTTATGAGCATTATGCTTACCGGTTCGGTCAAGGAAAGACGGCACGCCAGCACGATGAATATCGATAGATTGTCCACGCTGGACATGCTGAAAGTCATTCACCAGGATGATGCACTTATCTCCGCTGCAATCACCCCTTTTTTACCCATTATTGCCCGTGTGGTGGATAACGCCGCCGCGACCCTGAGCCACGGGGGGCGTCTGGTCATGGTTGGCGCGGGGCCGTCAGGCTGTGTGGCAAAACAGGCGGCGGATGAGTATGCCCCGGGTAAAACCCCGGTGATTGCCATCACGGCGGGCGACGACGCCGCAAGCTACGAGCGCGGCGTTGCCGACCTGCAGGCGATTAACTTTGGCGAGCACGATATGATGCTGGCGGTCACCGTAAGCGGAAAAACGCCGTGGGTCTGGGGCGCCATGCGGCATGCGTGGTCGCTCGGTTCACCGGTGGCGGTGATTACCGATAATGCGCAAAGCGAAGCGGCGCAGCTGGCGAGTATGGTAATTGCGCCAGAGCTGGGCCCGGATGTGGTTGCCGGGTATCTGAACACCAAAGCGGCCATCGCGCAGAAAATGATCCTCTCTATGGTGACCACCGGGCTGGCCGTCCGCACCGGGCGGGTTTACAGCAACCTGCGCGTGGATCTGGAGGCGAGCAGCACCCAGTGGACCGAACGGCAAATCGCGATTGTGATGGAAGCGGGGGGATGCACCCGCGCGGTGGCGAAAGCCGCGCTGGCGAGCTGTAACCATAACTGCAAAACGGCGGTGCTGATGGTGCTGACCGGGCTGGATGCCTGGAAAGCGCATGAATTGCTTGCGCAGAATAACGGGTTTATTCGGGTGGCGTTGCAGGAAGCGCCGTAATAGAGAGCGCAGGAATAAAAAAAGGCCGCGATAGCGGCCTTTGGTGTTTTGGGGGATTAGAACTGGTAAACAATACCCATCGCGAACTGATCGTCAGTTGCGTTGCCAGTGATGGCACCGTCTTCTTCGTCCAGCAGGTTAAATTTATAGGCAGTATAAACGTTCATGTTTTTATTGAAGTAGTACCAGGTACCAAGTTCGATGTAATTTACACGATCAGCGTTGACACCTTCGTAACCATCTCGCGCACCGAAGTCTTTGGCTTGAGAATAAACATAGCCAAGGGATGGACGCAGGCCAAAATCAAATTGATATTGAACTACAGCTTCAACGTTCTGGGTTTTATTAGCAAAGCTGCGGTTAGAACCTGCTTTAGTCATATTACGTGTTTCGCCATACATTACAGCGGCGTAAACGCTATTTGCATCATATTTTGCAGACAGTGCCCATACTTCAGCATTGTCGCCATAATGATCAGCTGTTTGTTCATCGGTACGATCGGATTTACCGTAGACACCCACGAAACCAAAGCCATCAAGGTTATAATTTACAGACATGCTGTAACCATCGCCGTTTGCTTTGAAAAGATCACGGTCGTCATTTTTACCCTGATACTGAACAGCAAAGTTAAGACCTTCAACCATACCGAAGAAATCGGTGTTACGGTAGGTCGCAACGCCATTGGTACGCTGAGTCATAAAGTTGTCCGTGGCAGCCCAGGAATCACCACCCCATTCAACCAGCATATCGGTGTACGCCGCGCCGTCATAAGCTACGCCATAGTTTCGGCCATAATCGAATGAACCGTAATCCGCATATTTCAGACCAGAGAAAGCCAGACGCGTGCTCTCATCCTGTTTACCTTCAGGCTGGCTTGCATCAATATTGTATTCAAACTGGCCATAACCGGTCAGTTGGCTATTAATTTGCGTTTCGCCTTTTACGCCAAAACGGGCATATGACGTATCTTCATTTTCACTGTTGCTTTCATCAGTGTTGGACCAGATGCGTTCGCCAACCATCTTTCCGTAGAAATCGACTTTATTACCGCCTTTATTGTAAATCTCAGCGGCATTTGCTACGCCAGCCATTAATAATGCGGGTACAAGAATAGCCAGTACTTTTCTTTTCATTATATATTCCCTTTAGAGATAATTTATATGAATATATGTAATCACGCTCCGCAATTACAGCGTCGATACTATTCCAGGAGAGGGGGTTTAAGTTCAATAATAAATGTAATTAAATAGGTAAAAATATTACCAAATATTTCTAACTGTCGCTTTATTTTTCTCGTGAATTATAATTTGAAATATATTTTGGTTAATTATTGTTAAGTATTTTTCGTGATTATTTTATAAATTCTATTATTAACCTTAATTATATTTCTCCGGATTAAACACTCACCAGTCGTCCTCTTCTGCAACCTTGCTCAGGATCAACTTAACGCAAACTGCGCGTCAGAAACCTTCACACAGCACAGGGTTTAATGCCAAAATGTGACAATTATCACGAAATCAGTGTAAGCATGTGCAAACGGTACTGCGGTGACCGTGGAGTCAAAGATGGAACGAAAAATCGAACGCAGCCTGGGAGGCAAACTGGCCCTGTGGGTGTTCTACGCTTTTTGCGGTTACTTTGTCTGGGCGATGGCGCGGTACGTTTGGGTTATCAGTAAGATACCCTCCCTGCCGAATGCGGCAGTGGAAGGGGATTTGGGGTCAACCAGCGGCAAATGGCTTGGGGCATTGCTGGGGTTTCTGGTACTGGGCACGGTCGGCCTGATCCTGGGCGCGATTGCGTGGTACACCCGTCCCCGTCAGGACAAGCCGTGATAGCGGCGGGGAAAATTGCTATCGTAGCCATTTTGACGACAGGACGTGATGATGGAACTTACGCAGTGGCAGCATCGATTTGAGCGCTGGCTCGGGGAAAACCACACAACCGACGACACCGCGCATGATATTTCGCACTTTCGTCGTGTCTGGATGACGGCACAAAAAATCATGGCCAACCAGGCGGTGGAGCCACTGGTGATCCTGGCCGCATGCTATTTCCACGATATTGTCAGCCTGCCGAAAAACCATCCTGAGCGCAGCCAGTCATCGCAGCTGGCGGCGCGTAAAACGCGTGACATTTTGCACCGCGATTTCCCGGACTTTCCCCCCGCGCATTATGCCGCCGTGGCGCATGCCATTGAGGCGCACAGCTTCAGCGCCAGTATTGCGCCGCAGAGTCTGGAAGCCAAAATTGTGCAGGACGCTGACCGGCTTGAAGCGTTAGGGGCGATTGGCCTGGCGCGGGTGTTTGCCGTTTCGGGGGCGCTGGGCGTGCCGCTTTTTGACGCAGTTGATCCCTTTGCCGACGCGCGAACCCTTGATGACCGGGCGTTTGCCCTCGACCATTTTCAGACCAAGCTGCTGCGCTTGCCTGATACAATGCAAACAGAAATGGGGCGCGAGCTGGCACGCCACAACGCCGATTTTCTCATCCAGTTTATGGCAAAACTGAGTGCCGAACTACAGGGTGACTGCCTGGGGCTGGATAGCCAGGTACTGAGCCGCTTCCGTCGCAGTTTGCACGAATGAACTGTGGTAATCTGTTTCCAGTCTTTATTGTCCGGTTAAAAGAATGCAGGAAAATCGATCTGTGAGTGAGCCCGCGCCAGAGCAGGCTGTGAAATCAACGGCTTCGGTGCAGGCGCTGCTGCGCCAGTTGCTGGATATCTACGATGCTAAAACCCTGGCAAACCAGCTGGTGGCGCACGGTGAGGGACACTGGAGTCCGGCAATCATTAAGAGACTTATCACCAGCGAGCGGGCAGGGCATCGCCTGAGCGACGGCGAGTTTCGTTATCTGCAAACGTTGCTTCCGCGTCCTTCCGCCGCGCATCCCCATTATGCCTTCCGCTTTATCGATCTGTTTGCCGGTATCGGAGGGATTCGACACGGGTTTGAAGCCATCGGCGGTCAGTGCGTGTTTACCAGCGAGTGGAACAAACATGCGGTCCGCACCTATAAAGCCAACTGGTATTGTGACCCCGATGCGCATCGGTTCAACGCCGATATCCGCGATGTTACGCTGAGCCACAAAAGCGGCGTGAGCGATGAAGAGGCTGCAGACCATATTCGCCAGAACATCCCGGCACATGACGTGCTGCTGGCGGGCTTTCCGTGCCAGCCATTTTCCCTCGCTGGCGTATCGAAGAAAAACGCCCTCGGACGCGCGCACGGTTTTGCCTGCGATACCCAGGGAACGCTGTTTTTTGATGTGGTCCGCATTATTGATGCCCGCCGTCCGGCCATTTTTGTGCTGGAAAACGTCAAGAATTTAAAGAGCCATGACGGCGGCAAAACCTTCCGCATTATCATGCAGACGCTGGATGAGCTGGGCTACGACGTGGCGGATTCAGAGGACTCGGGCGCCGATGATCCGAAAATCATTGATGGTAAACACTTCCTGCCCCAGCACCGGGAACGTATTGTGCTGGTCGGGTTCCGCCGCGATCTCAATCTGAAAGGCGATTTTACCCTGCGCGATATTCCGTCGTTGTATCCGGCGCGCCGTCCGTCCGTGGCCGATCTTCTTGAGCCCGCGGTGGACGCGAAATTTATCCTGACGCCAGTGCTCTGGAAGTACCTCTATCGCTATGCCAAAAAACATCAGGCAAAAGGCAACGGTTTTGGTTTTGGCATGGTCAACCCGAACGATCCGCACTGTGTGACCCGCACCCTGTCCGCGCGCTATTACAAAGACGGTGCAGAGATCCTGATCGACCGGGGCTGGGATAAGGCGTTAGGTGAGAAAGATTTCGACAACCCTGAAAACCAGCGCCATCGTCCACGTCGCTTAACCCCACGTGAATGCGCGCGGTTAATGGGGTTTGAGACGCCGCAGGGTTACAGCTTCCGCATTCCGGTCTCTGATACCCAGGCGTATCGACAGTTTGGCAACTCCGTGGTAGTGCCCGCCTTTGCGGCAGTGGCAAAACTGTTGGCTTCACGCATTCAACAGGCGGTTGCCCTGCGCCAGAGTGAGGCCGTCAATGACGGATGTGCACAATAAGGCGACGCGCAGTAAAAACATGCGTGCCATCGGCACGCGTGATACGGCGATTGAGAAACGCCTGGCCGCGTTACTGACCGAAGCGGGTTTTGACTTTCGGGTGCAGGATGCCGCACTTGCCGGGCGTCCTGATTTCGTTATCGACGCCTATGGGTGCATTATCTTTACCCACGGCTGCTTCTGGCACCGGCACAATTGTTACCTGTTCAAAGTCCCGGCCACGCGCACCGATTTCTGGCTGGAGAAGATTGGCAAGAACGTCCTGCGTGACCAGCGCGATATCACCACGCTGGTCGAACAGGGATGGCGGGTGCTGGTAGTGTGGGAATGTGCGCTACGCGGCAGACTGAAACTGAACGATCGGGATCTGAGCGACCGGCTGGAAGAGTGGATCTGCGGCGGCGGTCAGACCGCGCAGATCGACACTCAGGGCATTCATCCGTTTACGGTTTCTCCACCTGACACGGCACCCCCTCAGGCTTAGCGGGCAGCAGGTATTTGCCCAGCGTCACCAGCACCACGGCAAACACAATCACGCCCAACGCCAGCCATTCAACCGGCGAAAGCACTTCACCGCCCAGACCCGTGCCAAGCAGTACCGCCACGACCGGGTTAACGTAGGCATAGCTGGTGGCGACCGCCGGAGAGACGTTGCGGATCAGGAACATGTACGCATTAATCGCGATGATGGAGCCAAACAGCGCCAGGTAACCCACGGCCAGGAAGCCGGACAGATCCGGCATGGCCGTCAGTGTTTCCCCCGTCAGCGTGGAGGCAATCAGCAGCACAATGCCTGCGGCAAGCATCTCAATGGCGCCCGCCATCATGCCGGACGGCAGCTCAATACGTGACCCGTACACCGAGCCAAACGCCCAACTGATGGAGCCGATGAGAATAATCACGGCGCCCCACGGGTTACCGCTCAGGTTGCCGCCGCTGTTGAGCAGAATGATGCCGGCAAGTCCAATCCCAATCCCCAGCCATTCCAGCTTGCGGGTGCGGATGCCAAAAAGTCGACTAAAGCAGAGCGTAAACAGTGGGACGGTGGCAACCACCACTGCGGCGATCCCGGAGGGCACGTTCTGGTGCTCTGCGACGGTGACAAAGCCGTTGCCGACGGCCAGCAGCAGCAGGCCAATCAGGGCGGCATTAAGCAGCGGGCGCAGCGGAGGGAGCTTATGCCCGCGTAACAGCAGGAAGGCCATCAGCAGGATGCCTGCCGAGAGAAAACGAACCCCCGCCATCATCAGCGGGGGCCAGCTTTCCACCCCGATGCGAATGACGAAGTAAGTTGATCCCCAGATGATATACAGCGAAAAGAGCGCTCCGATGAGCGGTAGTAGTTGCCGAAAACGCATAGTCCCTCACGACGAAATAAAAAGTTCGCTCATAGTAAACGCCAAAACTACCAGGCTGGCGAGCCCTTTAATTGTGTAGTTGCTGTGAAATTTTTGTTGACGTGATGTACCTGTTTCCGGGTGTTCGGTTTTGTTCCATACTATTCACTTAATTAGCAAAAAAAGAAGGATAGTGATTTTGGCGGGAAGTAGCTTATTAACATTGCTGGATGATATTGCCACGTTGCTGGACGACATTTCCGTAATGGGAAAACTGGCGGCGAAGAAAACAGCAGGGGTTCTGGGGGATGATTTATCGCTGAATGCCCAGCAGGTGAGTGGCGTACGGGCTAACCGCGAGTTACCGGTGGTATGGGGCGTGGCGAAAGGCTCATTCCTCAACAAGGTGATTCTGGTACCGCTGGCGCTGTTGATCAGCGCCTTTATTCCCTGGGCGATTACGCCGTTGCTGATGATTGGTGGCGCATTTTTATGCTTCGAAGGGGTAGAGAAAGTGCTGCACTCCTTCGCGGCGAGTAAGAAGAATGACACGCCAGAAGTGCGTCAGCAGCGTCTGGAAGCGCTGGCTGCACAGGATCCAAAAACCTTCGAACGCGATAAAATCAAGGGCGCCATTCGTACCGACTTTATTCTGTCGGCGGAGATCGTGGCCATTACCCTGGGGATCGTGTCTGACTCGCCGCTGCTGAATCAGGTGCTGATCCTCTCCGGGATCGCCATTCTGGTGACGGTAGGGGTTTACGGTCTGGTAGGGCTTATCGTCAAACTGGATGATATCGGCTTCTGGCTGGAGGCGAAATCGAGCGCGATAGCTAAAGGTATCGGTAAAAGCCTGCTGGTGCTTGCGCCATGGTTGATGAAGAGTCTGTCTGTCGTGGGGACGCTGGCGATGTTCCTTGTCGGCGGTGGGATTGTGGTACACGGTATTGCGCCGCTGCACCATGCGATAGAACATTTTGCGGCAGAGCAGGGTGCCGTGGTGGCGGCGATTCTGCCCACGCTGCTTAATCTGGTGCTGGGCTTTATTGTGGGGGCTATTGTGGTAGCCGCCGTGAAGCTGGTTGAAAAAATGCGCGGAACGGCGCACTAATTGTTACCTGTGCCAGGATGCAAAAAGGCCATTCCTCGTCTAAATTGAAACAGTTTCACCCTGATACAGGAGGCAGGTATGGTCTTTTTGGTCAGTGATGAAGTTAAGCCTAAGAAGGGCGGCCCACGTATGATTGTCACCGGGTATTCCAGCGGAATGGTGGAATGCCGGTGGCATGACGGTTACAGCATCAAGCGGGAAGCGTTTCGTGAAGATGAGCTTCAGCCAGGTGACGGGCGGCAACAGCGTGATAAGGCTTAATCACTTAACGCCCGGCCTTGCCGGGCGTTTTTATATCAAGTATCAGGTGTAAGGAAGCGATCAGGGAGTATGTGTGCAGCGTGATACCTTTGTTGTAAGACGGTCTTTTCTGCAATGGCTGCATAAGCGTAGCAATCCGGGTGCGATTGTTAATCTCTGTTTTCTGGTGGTACTGGTTTTTTCGACTCTCCTCACCTGGCGAGAAGTGGTGGTGCTGGAAGATGCCTATATCTCAAGCCAGCGCAACCACCTGGAGACGGTGGCCACGTCGCTGGACAGACAGCTCCAGTTCAGCGTGGATAAGCTGCTGTTTTTCCGCCAGAGCATGCGCGATGCGCTCCAGACACCGCTGGCGTTTGATGTCCTGCGTGCTGCGGTGACACGCTTCAATGCAGACCGGACGCGTCCTTTCTGGCAGCTTGCCGTGGATACAAAACGCACGCTGCCCATCAACGGCGTTTCGGATGCTTTTGTTGAAAAAACCACGCTCCTCAATCGCGACAATGAACTTCTCGATAATGAAGTGTCTGCTGCGCTTGAAGTGGGGTATTTGCTCAGGCTGGCCTCACCGGTCATGCGCAGCGAAGAGCGGGTAGTCTATGTCTCCCGGGCCGGGTTTTACCTCTCCACGGATACGCCTGCACAGAGCGCCGATATCATCCCGCGCTATTACCATCTGGTGACCCAGCCCTGGTTTACGCAGCAAACGGAACGTAACAACCGTGCGCGCGCGGTGCTGTGGTTTATCTCCACGCCGTCAACCTGGACCGGCAACGAACGCATGATCACCGCCAGCGTACCCATCTATTTTGACCATTACTGGTACGGCGTGGTGGCGATGGATTTTTCTCTCAATACCATGAAACGTCTGCTGGCCGATGCGACGGATGACCACGCGGAAGGGGAGTATCAGCTGTACGATACCCGGCTCAATATGATCGCCTCTTCTGAAGCATCCACGAGCGAGGCCAACCATTTTGATGAGCGTGAAACGGCGCAGATTGCCCATGCCATTGAGAGCGATACCGGCGGCGGGATCCGGCTTGGCAGCCGTTTTGTCAGCTGGGAGCGGCTCGATCATTTTGACGGGGTTATCCTGCGGGTCCATACCCTGCATGAAGGCGTAAAAGGCGACTTCGGCAGCATCAGTATCGTGCTGGCGCTCCTGTGGGCGCTCTTCACCGCCATGCTGCTGATCTCCTGGCTGGTGATTCGTCGGATGGTCAGCAACATGTACACGCTCCAGCACTCATTGCAGTGGCAGGCCTGGCACGATCCGCTCACCCGTCTGAATAACCGTGGGGCGCTGTTTGAGCGGGCAAAAGTGCTGGCGAAGCAATGTCAGGCACAGTCGCTGCCGTTATCGGTTATCCAGCTCGATCTTGATCATTTTAAAAACATCAACGACCGTTTCGGCCATCAGGCCGGAGATAAGGTGCTGTCCCATGCGGCGGGGCTGATTGCCAGCGCCCTGCGTAAGAACGACGTTGCCGGGCGCGTGGGCGGGGAAGAGTTTTGCGTGGTCCTGCCGGGTATCGGGCTGGAGGAGGCGAGAGCGGTGGCGGAACGCATTCGCTCGCGCATCGACAGCAAAGAGATCCTGGTGAAAAAGAGCACGACGTTGCGTATCAGCGCGTCGATGGGGGTCAGCTGCGCGCAGGAGAAGGGGAATTACGACTTCGAACAACTGCAGTCGATTGCGGATGCCCGGCTGTATCTGGCCAAACAGCGCGGCCGCAACCAGGTGGTGTGGGACGATCATGACAGGAAGTGATCCAGCCCTTCATGCCAGCCCGCCGGTCCTGCTTGCTGCGTGTGATACACCCGGGCAGGGTTATCGTCGCGCAGCGTGATGCCCTGGCGGTTAATGCCTTTGATCACCACCGCGAAGTCGACGCTGTCGAGCAGGGGCGCATCATTCGGGCCATCGCCCAGCCCAAGCGTTGTGGGCATCATGCCTTCCTGTTCGCGATACTGCGCAATCAGCCAGTTCACCGCCACGTCCTTACCGCAGCGGGCGTCCAGAATGTGCCAGAAGCGGGCACCCTGCAGGCATTTCAGACCGCGCTGCGCCAGCTCCTCTTCAAACTGCGCCATTTTCTCATCGGTGTCGCGCCAGATGAGCGTGACCGAGGCTTCATGTTTACGCGCAAGCGTCGAACGATAGCGGCTCAGCCCCGTCCACTCGCTGATAACCCGGTCATCCACATCGTCAAAAGTAGTGAATTTATACCCTGCCTGCAGGCGGATTTGTTCGATGAACGGGCGAATGTCACGGTGGGTCATTCCCCTGATCTGGCGCTGAGTCTTTTCCCATCGCACATCGGGCTGGATAACCGCGCCGTTCTCGGCAATGAAAGGTAAACCTTCCAGCCCCAGCTCCTGCTGGAGATCCAGCATCTCCGCCGCGGTTTTGCTGCTGCACAGGATGAGCGGTACCTGAAAATCCACCAGTTTATCCAGCCAGGGCATCGCCGGTTGCCACGCGTAGGTATGAATATCCAGCAATGAGCCATCAAGGTCGGAAAAAACCAGCAGGGTCTCCTGCAGTGAAGGCATAACGGCTCCTTATCGCAGATAAGTCATTTTCTAAGAATATTCCTAAAAAATTAGGATTCCCGGAAGGGACGAAGTCGGAACCGATCCCGCCAAACCCGCATTCAGCGCACCTCGCTGCTCATAACAAAAATTCAGGTTTAAAAAACAGTATATTCGCCATGAGAATATATGCTTGTCAGCGAAAATCGTTGGGGATAGTGTGTTGAATACATCAGATTTCCTGGTGTAACGAATTTTCAAGTGCTTCTTGCATAAGCAAGTTTCATCCCGGCCATCCCCATGACCGGGATTTTTTTCGCCCTAACGATTCGCTTCAGACACGCTAAAGTCATGGATATCAAGCTCGAAGGCCTCGGCCAGTTCACGGTAGGTGTGATAATCCCTGCCGTTAACAATGACCCGGTCAGAATTATCATCCGTACGACGAACTTCTGACTCACTGATCTCATTGATGGCGGCCAGCAGGGCATCGACATCCACCTCGACCTCGCGTTTGATGGTGTCGCTGTACTCTTTGTCGGTCTTCATTACGGGGTCCTCATTCAACCGTGTCCAACGGTAAGTATAGACTGTACATACACGTCATCCTTCAAGCTGCTTCTGCGTTGGCTGCGTCTGCTCACCCCAGTCACTTACTTGAGTAAGCTCCTGGGGATTCTCAGACTTGCCGCCTTGATGCAACTTGAATGATTTAGTGTATAAAAACGCCATTCGCATCCGGTGGCGATGTGTGTTTTTACGTTTTGTTCTACACTGGCTCAAAACCACAGGAGGAACGTATGAAGGTCAACGATCGGGTCACTGTCAAAACGGATGGTGGGCCACGCCGCCCGGGGGTGGTGCTGGCAATTGAAGAGTTTAGTGAAGGCACAATGTACCTGGTATCACTGGAAGACTACCCGCTCGGCATCTGGTTCTTTAATGAACTGGGACATCCGGATGGCATCTTTGTGGAAAAAGCAGAGTAACAAGGCGTCGGGTGGCCGCTTGCGTGCCCGACAGCGCCCGTAAAAGCAAAAATCTCTGGCCAGGCCAGAGATCGTGTAGGGTACTCAAGGTCTCATGCAACTAACGCATATTGACGAAAATCCCGTTCGTCACATTATCGGTCAGGCGAACAACGTGGTAGATCACTTGCTTATTATGGGTTTTAATTTTCCTTTTAATATTTCCTTTATGTGACGAAACGGTTTTAGCTTTAATATTCATCTGGTCTGAGATTTGAATAGTTCCTTGCCCTGCCATCCACATTCGCAGCATACTTGATTCAGTTCTGCTTAATGATAGGGTGGGTAAGTTAACCGCGCCTACATTCTTAACTTCCTTATTCAAATAATCCCCCAGGATGTCATCCAGCGACTCTGGTTTTATCGATTTAGAACTGATCAATAAATTTTTACGAACCAACAAATACTCATCGAAATGGATATTTGCGATCGCCATAAAGACAATAAACAGGGTCTTAGGATGCTGATTAATGATTTGCTTAATGTGCTGACTGTTGGCTGGATCGTGTATGAAACAGTCCTCATTAATAAACACCACGCCTGGTTTGAGTTCATCACAAGCGGCTGCGAGCTCCTCAACGGTGTGTGCGTCGTTGATGTCTCTCTTTCTTACCCCTCTGCTTGCCAGGTACCCGGTTAACCCTAGCCGGGTGTAGCTGCATAAATCCATAATGATCGTTGACATGGCATACCCTCACTCAATGCGTAACGATAATTCACCATCTGCCTGAGAGCTCATAAACAGCCATACGGGATGGAAAAAATTAATAAACCTGTGAGCATGACAAAGACTTTCAGGCGGACTCACTATCCCGTAAAGTTACGTATAATTTGCCAGGAATCATCTTAAAGTAAAGTAAATATTAAGTATTGTGAGGTGGTTAGAAACAATTAAACCGCGTCAGATATATCCTGGAAGATGTTTTTCATGTTTTATTTTAGGAATATCCTCAGAAAGACAATATCAACTGTGGGGGCTATTATTTACGCGGTAGCTCGCTGACAATATCCGCTAACAGGTTGAATATCTCGCCGAATAAATGTTCACAGAAGGGAGCGATAAGGGGCATCAGCAATGACATTAATAAAATTCCGACCGTTAGCGTCAGCGGAAAACCAATGACGAACACCGACAGCTGCGGTGCCATACGGTTGAGTAACCCCAACGCCAGGTTAACGGTCAGGAGCAGGGTGATGATCGGCAGCGCCAGCATCAGCCCGTTAAGGAACACCAGCCCGGCGGCACGGGTCAACGCCAGAAACGCGTTGCTGTTTACTGGATTTTCGCCAATCGGCAGCGTGTGGAAGGTATCCACCAGCAGGGAGATAAGCCACAGATGGCCGTTGAACGACAGGAAAAGCAGCATCGCCAGCATATCGATAATGCGCGCCAGCACCGGCATGTTGAGGTGGCTACCGGGGTCGACAAACGTGGCGAACGATAACCCCATCTGCAGGCCGATCAGTTCCCCGGCGGTACGCACGGCGGCGAAGGCCAGCTGCATGGTAAAGCCAACCGCGACGCCAATCATCACCTGTTGCAACGCCACCCACACCGCATTGGCTGAGAAGATTGGAATATTCACCGGCGGCAGGGAAGGCGCAACGATGATGGTGATAATGATGCCCAGCCCCACCTTGACCCGCTTGGGGATCGCTTTTTCGCTGAGAATCGGGGCGGTGGTGATCAGCGCCAGAATGCGCAGCATGGGCCAAAAATAGACCCCAAGCCACTGAACCCACTGGTCGCTGGTAAAATGGAGCATCGTCGCGTCAGCCGATGATGTACGGCAGATTGGTAAACAGGTTACGCATGTAGTCCAGCAGCAGATTCAGCATCCATGGCCCGGCAACAATGATTGCCACGAACACGGCGATGATTTTCGGGATGAACGAGAGCGTCATTTCGTTAATCTGCGTGGCGGCCTGCAGGATACTGATAATCAGACCGGTCACCAGGGCAACAAGCAGCAGCGGCGCGGCAACGGCAATCGCGATTTTCATCGCTTCCGTGCCCATCATCATGACCGATTCTGGCGTCATTGCGCGCTCCTCAACTGTAGAAACTCTGCGCCAGCGAACTGACCAGCAGCTGCCAGCCGTCGACCAGCACAAAGAGCATGATCTTAAAGGGCAGGGCAATGGTGGCCGGCGGTACCATCATCATACCGAGCGCCATCAGCACGCTGGCGATCACCAGGTCGATAATCAGGAACGGGATAAAGATGGTAAAACCAATCTGAAACGCGGTTTTCAGCTCGCTGGTGACGTACGCAGGCAACAGTATGCGCATAGGAACGGCCTCCGGACCCTGCAATTCCCCGGTGTTGGAAAGGCGGGCAAAGAGAGCCAGATCCGCTTCGCGCGTCTGGCGCAGCATGAATTCACGCAGCGGCTGCGCGCCTTTCTCCAGGGCCTCCTGCATGGAGATTTTATCTTCACTGAACGGCTGGTAGGCGTCGGTATAAATCTTGTCGATGACCGGCGACATGATAAAAAAGGTCAAAAACAGGGCCAGGCCCAGCAGCACCTGGTTCGGCGGGGCGGAAGGGGTACCCAGCGCATTTCGCAGCAGGCCAAAGACAATGATGATGCGGGTAAAGCTGGTCATCATCAGCAGGATCGCCGGAATAAAGGTCAGCGAGGTGATGAACACCAGCGTCTGAACCGGGAGCGACCAGCTTTGTCCGCCGCCCGCCAGAGGGGTTGAAACCAGACCGGGCAGTTGCGCATAAACCGCAGGAGCAAACAGGCCAACGCCCGCGAGCGTCAGGGATAACAAACGGCGCATCAGGATCTCCCGGAACGCTTAAGCAAACTCTTCATGACGGACTGGAAATCCGCAGGGGCTTCTGCGCGCTCGTCACTGATAGCAGGGGCGGGCGGCAGTTTATGTAAAACGTTGACGTTAGACGCGGTGACGCCCAGCACCAGCCGCGCGTCCTCAACATCCACGATGACCACGCGCTCGCGTGGCCCCAGTGTTGTACTGGCGCTGACCTTCAAACCGCGCGTCCCGGCGGTTTTACCCGCCAGGCCAAAACGCTTCGCCAGCCAGGCGGCGATAAGAATAAAGGCAATAATACCGAGCAACGCGCCGCTCACCTGGAGCAGCGGTGAGCCGGGAACGGCAGAAGGTTGTGATACTGTTGCCTGGGTTTTCATTCTTAACGGCTCAGACGACGCATGCGCTCAGACGGGGTAATGATGTCGGTGATACGCACACCGTATTTATCGGCCACGACCACCACTTCACCCTGAGCAATCAGATACCCGTTGATCAGGATATCCAGCGGCTCACCGGCCAGACCGTCGAGGGCCACGACGGAACCCTGCGTCAGACGCAGCAGCTCTTTAATGGTCATGCGGGTGCGGCCCAGTTCAACGGTCAATTTAACCGGGATATCCATAATCAGGTCGATATCCTGCAGCGTACCGCTGACATCGCCGCCGCCTAACTGCTGGAAGACGGCATCCGCTGCACTTTTGGCCGGGGTCGCTTTTTGCTCGTTTAACGCGTCAGCCCACAGATCGTCCAGTGCTCCGCTGTTTTCATCGGACGGATTGTTCATGTCACTCATTTGGGCTGTTCCTCATTCAGCGAATTCAAAATCGGGTTGATCAAGTGCTCAACGCGTAACGCATACTGGCCGTTAATTGTGCCGTACTGACTTGTCAGCACGGGGACACCATCCACATGGGCAATAATGCGGTCGGGTTTTTCTATCGGCAAAACGTCGCCGGGTTGTAATTTCAGGATCTGGGATAACCGCAGCGGGATATCGGCGAAGCTCGCCACCAGCTCAAGCTGAGAGTGCTGAACCTGGCGCACCAGGTTTTCACGCCAGTTCTGATCTTCATGGCGTGAGTTCTCCAGCGGCGGGTTGACCAGCAGCTCGCGCAGCGGTTCGATCATGCTGAACGGCAGGCAAATATTAAACTCGCCGGTCAGGTTACCGATCTCCACGTGGAACGGGGTATTGACGACAATATCGTTCGGAGAGGTGGTGATATTGGTAAATTTCACCTGCATCTCAGAACGTACGTACTCCACTTCCAGCGGGTTAATCGCCTTCCACGCGTCGCTGTAAGACTCCAGCGCCAGTTTCAGCATGCGATTAATGACGCGCTGTTCGGTGTGGGTGAATTCACGACCTTCCACTTTGGTCGGGAAACGCCCGTCGCCGCCGAACAGGTTATCCACCGCAATGAACACCAGGCTTGGGGAAAATACCACCAGCCCTGTGCCGCGCAGCGGTTTCAGATGAATCAGGTTAAGGTTGGTTGGCACCGGCAGGTTGCGGGCAAACTCATGATACGGCTGAATGCGGATCGCACCCACGGTGATATCCGGGCTACGACGCAGCAGGTTAAACAGCCCCATACGGAACTGACGTGCAAAACGTTCGTTAATGATCTCCAGCGCCTGCAGACGTTCACGTACCACGCGACGCTGGGTATTCGGGTCATAGGGACGAATATCGTTATCGCCGCCAATACCCGGTTGTGGATCATCACTCTTATCGCTGTCGCCGTTGAGCAGCGCATCGATTTCTGCCTGAGAAAGAATACTGTCGCCCATGTCGTTACCGCAGAATAAAGGCTGTATACAGAACGTCAGTGACTTCCTGCTTAGGTTGGCCGTTCACCAGCGGGGTTGCCAGCGTTTGCTTAATAGCGTCGACCAGCTTTTGCTTACCTTCATCGGTGGCAAGCGTTGAAGCGTCCTGACGAGAGAACAGCAGCAGCAGACGGCTGCGCACTTCCGGAAGGTAATCGTTCAGTCGGGAACGGGTGGCTTCGTCTTTCAGGCGCAGCGTGATGCCGACATACAGCACACGATCCGCATCACCGAGGTTGACGGTGAAGGTATCCAGCGGGAAGAACACCGGTGCCGGCGGAGGTGGCAGTTCGGCTTTGGCCGCAGCAGTAGAAGGTTTCTGCTGCATGCGCCAGTAACTATAGCCCGCGGTAGCGCAGGCGGCGAGCGTGATTAACACCAGCAGCGGGATCCAGATGGAACGCTTACTTTTTTTGGTGATCGCGGAGTCAGTCATCTGATACGAGCTTCCTGTTTCGGTACAGCTTAATATGGTGATTATCCCGTGTCCGGCTGACGTCAAAGCGTGGAAAAGACGGGGATAATCACGCTACCTCTGGCGTTTAGGCGAAGATGTCTACGGCGCGGTTGCCGCTCGCAGCGGATTGCAGGGCTGCCGGGGTCGGCAGTAACTCCTCGCTCTCTTCAGTAAATCCGCCATGTTGGCCGGAACGCGACGCCTGCTGTTGCTGCTGGGACGAAGACTGCTGCTGCCCGGCAAAGCTCTCGCTGCTGACGCTACTCTGCGTAAGCTGAATGCCGTTTTCCGCCAGTGAGGTACGCAGTACCGGCAGGGCGGCTTCCAGTGCGGCACGCACGTGGCTGTGCGCAGACACCATCTGCAGCTGCGCCTGGTCATTATCCAGCTTCAGCGAAATGTGCACCTGGCCCAGATCTTCCGGGTTCAGGCGCAACTCTGCGGTTTGCTGTCCTTGCTTCGCAAACAGCGTGATGTGCTGGCTCAGGTTCTGTTGCCATTCGTGGGTGCCGAGCGGCTGACTCAGCACCGGAGCGGTGGCAACGGTTGCGGCAGGCTGCGCGGACGCATGGCTGGTAACGATCGGGGCCAGGGTGGCGGTCGGCGTTGAGGATGACGACACGCTGGCGAGATCCTGTTTCTCGGCCGCGACGGCGAGGGCTGGCGTGGCCGGTGCGCTGGCTGGCAGGGAAGGATCGACGTTTGCCGCCTGAGCCTGATACGCGGAAGCGGGCTGTGCTTTTTCCTGGCCCGTCAGCGCGCTGCTCAACGCGTGTGCACCATTTTGCGAAAGCGTTGCGGAGGTCAGGGCAGATTTCGCCGTGATCCCCACACTGCCGGTCGCCGGTGCGGTCACTGCCGTTGGCGTTTGCTGGTGTGGCAGCATGGCCATCAGCGCACTTAAGCCCGCCAGCTCTTCTTCGCTCAGCTCGGTTTTGCTGTCATCCCCGCTATTTGCCGTGGTCAACGTCTTCAGGGCATCGCCCTTTGACGCAGGCATCAGCCCGGAGACCAGCGTCTGTAGCGGCGTCGTCTGCGCTGTTTCATCGCCCGTCAGCGTGGATTGACGCGCAAGCAGATCGGCAATTTTCGCCTGCAGGGTAGACTCTTCCCCGGCGTCCTTCGCGACCTTTGACAGCTTGCTGCCCGCCGCCTTCAGGTCGGCCAATGTCAGCGGCGCATCTTTGCCCTGACCGCTGGCGTCCGTTAAGGCGCCCGCCAGCAGAGAAAGAAAGTCTTGCGCACCGTCGGTGCCTTTCCCCGTTTGCATGCCGCCTGACAGGTCGCTGTCGGTCATCAGCAGTTGTTGCAGTGTGATCATTCCGGTTTCCTCATTGATGCGCGCTGGGCAAACTCATCCATTTTTTTCTGATCCTGGCGGTTTTCCGCCAGCGTCGCTGCGGCAATCTGCCGGTCCTGTAAGGTCTGCCAGGCCTGCAGTCGCTGCTTCTTCTCGCGCCAGAAATTCAGCGCGGTGTCGACTTTTTGGGTCCATTGCTGAAGCTGCTGGCGATGCTGTTCAATCGCCTTCTCCAGCGTCTGAATAAACTGCTGATAGTTAATCCAGCGCTGGCTTCCAATGCCCTGTGTCATGTCAGTATTGAGGTTGGTGCGATACTCATGCTGATAGTCGATTAACATCTTCAACTGTTCTTCAGCCTGCTGGCACCCGCGTCGCATTGCGCCAAGCTGCAATGCGGCATCATCAACTTCTTTTTCAGCCAGATCTTTCAGCGTTGATAACGCGCTGTTTTGCGCCATGACCTTCGCCCTCCACCTGTGTTACACCTGCGGGAAAATCAGCTCCAGAGCCTGAATTGAATCTTCCCAGTCGGCGCGTTCAAAAATGCCTTGTTGCAAAAATGCCTCCAGCTGCGGCCACAAGGTAATCGCTTTGTCGAGCATGGGATCGCTGCCTTTGGCATACGCCCCCACGCTCACCAGATCGCGGTTGCGCTGGAAGCTGGAGAGCAGTTGTTTGAAGTTACGCACGCGGGCGTAGTGCTTCTCGGTTATCAGCGCCGTCATTGCGCGGCTGATGGATGCTTCAATATCAATCGCCGGATAGTGTCCGGCTTCCGCCAGCCGGCGGGATAACACGATATGACCGTCGAGGATCGCACGCGCGGAGTCGGCAATCGGGTCCTGCTGGTCGTCGCCTTCGGTCAGCACCGTATAAAACGCGGTGATGGAGCCACCGCCGCTGATGCCGTTTCCTGCGCGTTCAACCAGCGCCGGGAGTTTGGCAAAGACCGACGGCGGATAGCCTTTGGTGGCCGGTGGCTCACCGATGGCGAGGGCAATTTCACGCTGCGCCATCGCGTAACGGGTCAGGGAGTCCATGATCAGCAGCACGTGCTGACCACGGTCACGGAAATCTTCGGCGATACGGGTGGCATAGGCTGCCCCCTGCATACGCAGCAACGGCGAGACATCCGCCGGGGCGGCGATGACCACCGAGCGGGCGCGGCCTTCCGCACCCAGAATGTTTTCAATGAAGTCTTTAACTTCACGACCACGTTCACCGATCAGCCCCACGACGATCACATCGGCCTGGGTGTAACGGGCCATCATGCCGAGCAGGACCGATTTACCGACCCCTGAGCCGGCGAACAGCCCCATACGCTGGCCGCGACCGACGGTCAGCAGGGCGTTGATCGGGCGCACGCCGGTATCAAGAACATGTTCGATCGGGGTACGCTGCAGGGGGTTAAATGGTTGGGTGATCAGCGCGCCGGTTTCGGTGGTGTCTGGAGCGGGCAGGCCGTCGAGCGGTTTACCGCTGCCGTCCAGCACGCGGCCCAGCAGGGCGGGGCCGAGCGGGAGCTGCTTACCGCTTTGCAGACCATCGCCGATGATGTTTTTCGCATAGACGCGTGCGCCGGGCAGAATGCCTTCCACCTCTTCAAGCGGCATCAGGAAAAGACGCTGGCCGTTAAAGCCCACCACTTCGCTTTCCACTTCCCGCGTTTCCTGCCCATCCTGACGCTCGATTACACAGGTAGCCCCCAGCGGCAGCTGCAGGCCGGTGGCTTCCAGCACCAGACCGGTGGCACGGGTCAGGCGCCCATAACGGCGAACAGATGGCAGTTGCGCCATCTTCGTTTCAAAGTTATCGAGCGTGTTGAGCCAGCGAGTGAGGCGTGCGGTCATCAGACGACTCCCGGTGCCGCCAGGCGGCACAGTTCCTGCCAGCGGGTGGCGACGCTGGCATCCAGATCGCCTTCATCGGCGGAGACTTTACATCCACCGTGATGTAATGACGGGTCACCGCGCAGACGCCAGCCGTGCAGGCTCAGGGTGGCGCCCAGGCTCTCTTCCACGCGCTGAAGATCGTCCGGGTGAACCCGCAGCTGCGGTTTCCCGCTGAACAACGGCTCTTGCTGCAACAGGCCCTGAATTTGTTTGATCAGCGCCGAATTATCAACCGCCGGGGTCTGGCCAATCACCTGACGGGCTGCTTCCAGCGCCATCTGCATCAACCGGGAAGCAATCACGCTGTCCAGCGCATCCAGGGTGTGCTGGAACTCGCTGACCAGCTGCTGCATACGGGCATGGAGAGGCGCCTGCTGCTGGCGCGCCTGCTCAATACCCTGTTCTAACCCTTTCGCCAGACCTTCCTGATAACCCAGGTCATGGCCTTTCTGTCGGCCTTCGTTCAGACCTGCATTAAAACCCTGCTCATGCGCCTGCATTTGTAACTGCGCCAGCATCTGCGTGCGCTGTTCTTCTTCGCTCAGTTCAGGCACCTCGACGTCGGTGTCGCCCTCCTCGGGCGACGCTACGACAGCCGGGGTGAATTCAGAGAGGGCAGGGGCCAGATCGTCAGGCGTCCAGCGCTTCCACGGCAGCTCATTAGACATAGGTGTCGTCTCCGCTGCCAATTACCATCTCGCCGGTTTCTGCCAGACGACGAACGATGAGCAGGATCGCTTTCTGTTCGTTTTCCACCTGAGACAGACGCACCGGGCCACGGTTGGCAAGGTCGTCGCGCAGGATATCTGCCGCACGCTGCGACATGTTGCGCAGGAACTTCTCGCGCAGCGGCTGTTCGGCACCCTTGAGGGCGATAAGCAGCGACTCGGAGTCCACTTCCTGGAGCAGGCGCTGGATACTGCGATCGTCCACTTCGACCAGGTTTTCGAACAGGAACATCTCGTCGATAATTTTCTGCGCCAGTTCGCCGTCGAATTCGCGAACCGCCGAAATAACCGCCTCTTCCTGCTGGGTTTTCATCAGGTTGATGATTTCCGCCGCCGTTCTCACGCCGCCCATTTTGCTGCGCTTGAGGTTCTGACCGTCGAGCAGGTTGTTCAGCACTTCGGTCAGCTCTGCCAGCGCCGCTGGCTGAACACCGCCGAAGGTGGCGATACGCAGCATCACATCGTGACGCAGGCGCTCTTCGAACAGCGCCAGAATATCGGCCGCCTGACCCCGTTTGAGGTGAACCAGGATGGTGGCGATAATCTGCGGGTGCTCGTCGCGAATAAGGTCGGCGGCACTCTGCGGCTCCATAAAGTTGAGCGTTTCGATCCCGCTGGCGGTATCGCGCGTTTCCAGAATATCTTCCAGCAGGCTGGCGGCACGCTCTTCGCCCAGCGCCTTGACCAGCACGGAGCGCAGGTAGTCGTTGGCGTTGACGTTCAGCGCTGCAAACTGTTCGGCTTCCTGCTCAAACTCCGACAACACTTCGGTCAGCTGTTTGTTGGAGATCTGACGCACGTTGGCCATGGCCGCACTCAGAATTTGTACTTCTCGCTGGGAGAGGTGTTTAAACACCTCTGCCGCACGATCTTCGCCAATGGTCATCAGCAGGATGACGCTTTTATCGGTGCCCGTAAGCGTATTACTCATGTTCGTTACCCATCCACTGGCGGATGACCAGCGCCACGACGCGCGGATCGTTATCTGACATTTCGCGAATGCGCTGGCTCATGACCTCAGCGCCCATGCGCTGGTTAGCACGACGCTGCTGCATCTGTTCGTCTTTACTGAGGCGAACTTCAACCGCTTCTTCCACTTCCTGACGCGCGTTCATCTGTTCGCGAGCCGCTTTCTCGGCTTCTGCACGACGCTGTAGCTGAGGACGAACACCTTTACGCCACAGCAGCCAGGCGACAATCAGCACCAGCAGCCAGCGACCTGCGGACATCAGCTGATCGATAAACGCCTGCTGTTGCCAGAACGGCAGCTCACCGCCGGTCTCATCCACCGCGTTGAACGGTGAGTTCACCACGTTGAGGCTATCGCCACGCTTCTCAGAGTAACCCATGGCTTCACGGGTCAGGTCTTCGATCTGCTTCATCTGCTCAGCTGTCAGCGGCAGCGGTTTGCCATTCGGCAGCGTTTTGTAGTTCACCACCACGGCCACCGACAGACGCTGAATATCACCCACGTTCAGTTTCGTGTGGCGGATAGTCCTGTCGACTTCGTAGTTGGTGGTTTCGTTACGGCTGCTGGTACGTGGACCGGCATTGCTGGCCGTCGAGGTTGTGGTCTGCTGATTTTGCTGACCGTTCTGCTGATTAGCAGGCGGCGTAGAAATAGGCGCCGCGTTAGCCGGGGCAGGCTGGTTAGAGAGTGCGCCCGGCACGCCGCCTGGGTATGCACCGCCAACCTGTTCGTTTTCGTTAACCTGACGTGAACGCATCACCGCCTGAGCCGGATCGCCGTTCGGGCTGTACTGCTCTTCGGTCTGTTCTTTATTAGAGAAGTCGATCTGCGCGGTGACCTGTGCATGCACGTTGCTGTTACCCACGACCGGGCCGAGGATCGCTTCGATACGGCGCTGGAGACGCGCTTCCACATCGGCGGCGTATTTCAGCTGCGCGTCATTCAGATCGCGACCGGCGGTATTGCTTTGGGTCAGCAGATGACCACTCTGATCCACCAGCGTCACATTACCCGGCGGTAAACCGGCGACGGCGCTGGAGACTAAATGGGTGACCGCGCTGATCTGCCCTTCGTCCAGCGCACGGCCTGGCTCAAGGTTGACGGTGACGGAGGCAGACGGGGATTTCTGTTCGCGCACAAACAGCGACGGCTTAGGCATGGCCAGATGCACGCGGGCGCTCTTCACCGGGCCTAATGTTTCAATAGTACGGGCCAGTTCACCTTCCAGCGCACGCTGGTAGTTCACCTGCTCGCTGAACTGGCTGATACCGAATTTTTCCTGATCCAGCAGTTCAAAACCCACCGCGCCGCCTTTCGGCAGACCCTGCTGCGCCAGGCGCAGACGGAGTTCATGGACCTTATCCGCCGGAACCTCAAGCGCACCCCCATTATCGGCAAAGCGATAAGGGATGTTCATCTGGGTAAGCTGGGTGACGATGGCACCGCCATCCTGATCGGAAAGGTTACTGTAAAGCGTGCGGTAATCAGGGCTTTTCGCCCACAAGACCATCGCTACAAGGATCGCAATTGCGGCAGCGCCTGCCACGATCAACGGGATTTTAGGATTCGCGCGAAGGCGGTTCATCCACTCGAGTGATTTATTTTGTGGCGCTGTCGATGCTGTTGCAGTCATTGCGCACCTCTTAAATCCTGGTGGTTTACGTTATTCGTGTAGAGAAACAAAACTGACTCCCGGGTCGGCAAACACGACAAAAGTTCCATATTGATGGCCCAGCCATTATTTGATGATTCGTGATTTTCTATGGGTCAAATAACCTGGTTTTTTATCGCTATTTACCGCCATTATCTTATTGACAAGCTGTTAGTCTTGACCGCGTAAAAAACCATCCAGGGGAGAGTCATGGCTATACAGGGCATTGAAGGGGTTATCAGTCAGTTGCAGGCAACGGCAATGACGGCCCGTAATCAGAACGTGGCAGATCAACAGCCGACCATCAGTTTTGCCGGGCAGTTGCATGCCGCGCTTGACCGTATCAGCGATACCCAGACCGCCGCGCGTACCCAGGCCGAGAAGTTCACCCTTGGTGAACCGGGTGTGGCGCTGAACGATGTGATGACCGATTTGCAAAAAGCTTCAGTGTCTCTGCAGATGGGGATCCAGGTGCGTAATAAGCTGGTGTCTGCGTATCAGGAAGTCATGGGGATGCAGGTCTAAGACCTGGACGATCTTCGCTGGCAGCCTCAGCGCTTTAATGCCACAATATTTTTTTCTTCGAATGCAGGAAAGATGATGAAAAAAATAGCAATTGCTGGCGCGCTGCTGGCACTCACCGGGTGCGTACAGGTGGATAATTATCAGGATGTGATTAAGCATCCCGTTCCGGCGCATCTGGCGGGATACTGGCAGTCAAAAGGGCCGCAGAGCAAAATGGTCAGCCCGGAGGCGATTGCCACGCTGGTGGTGACAGAGGAGGGCGATACGCTGGACTGCCGTCAATGGCAGCGCGTGATTGCCGTGCCGGGTAAAATCATGCTGCGTTCAGACAGCTATTATAACGTAACCAGCAAGCTGGATATCTACCCGCTGGAGCGCGAAGGCTCGGTGCTGGAGTATGATGGCATGGAGCTGCAGAAGGTCGATCGCCCAACGGTGGAGTGTGCCGATTACCTGAGCAAAAATCCGCTGGAAAGTAAGCTACCGTAGCCGTTTTTGGTGTTTGCACCCTCTCCCTGTGGGCTGAGGGATCCCCACAGAAAAAGCACGCACGGCCCCCTCTCCTCTTAGGGGAGAGGGCTGGGGTGAGGGGGAACATACAGCTCTGGTGGTTATTCCGTTCACTTTACGTTCCTTGCTACTCTGGAACAACATGACCCGTGAACGTGCCAGGGTGGCTCAATCGCCACCACCCTGGCGACCCGGGCTCCCGGCGGTAAATCGCCGCTTCGC
>MTEY01009219.1_pt1 | contig 51756 bp, 45 predicted proteins | sample 1042721 | NCBI WGS metagenome assembly MTEY01 (sample SAMN06185809, study PRJNA358809) | soil metagenome | isolation source: soil biostimulated with seedmeal as carbon source | place: India | collected 2015-05-23 | reverse complement strand
GCCCGCTTCGCGGTCCTTGGCGAATGAATTCGCCCCTACAGGGAACGCAGCTCGCTGTCAGGAGCGTTCCCCATGCCCACCCCCAAACCCGGCCTTTCCACCCGTTCCGTCCACACTGGCAACGACGTCGATCGCAGGATGGTCACCCGGCCCAAGAGCCTGCCCATCTACGAATCCTCGGTGTTCGTCTACGACTCCCTGGAGCAGGTGGACGACTTCCTCGCCGGCAACCCCGACAACTACATGTACACCCGCATCGCCAACCCCAATCAGGCGGCGCTGGAGGAGTTGGTGTGTGCACTGGAAGGTGGCGAAGCGGCCTTGTTCTCCGCGTCCGGCATGGCCTCGGTGAGCGCGGCACTGCTGGGCCGGTTGAATGCGGGTGACCACCTGATCGCCAGCCGCGAGCTGTACGGCACCACCCAGAGCCTGATCGAGAAGGAGCTGGCGCGGTTTGGCATCACCGCCACCCTGGTGGAGATCAACAATCTGGCGGCTGTGGAAGCAGCCATCACGCCGGCGACAAAACTCATCTACACCGAAACCGCCTCCAACCCGCTGGTGCGGGTCAGCGATGTGCCGGCGCTGGCGAAGCTCGCCAGGGCCCGTGGCCTGAAGCTGCTGGTGGACAACACCTTCCTTTCGCCGGCGCTCTACAACCCGCTGGCCGAGGGCGCCGACCTGGTGCTGCACAGCACCACCAAGTACCTCAACGGCCATAGCGACGCCACCGGCGGCATCCTGGTTGGCGATGCCGAGTGGATCGCCCAGGCGCGGCGCTTCCAGATCAACGCCGGCGGCAGCGCCAGCCCCTTCGAGGCCTGGCTGACCTTCCGTGGCGCCAAGACCTTCGCCCTGCGCATGAAGGCCCACTCGGCCAACGCTCAGGCCCTGGCCGAAGCCCTGGAAGCCCACCCGAAGGTGGCGCAGGTGTTCTATCCGGGCCTGCCTTCTCACCCGGATCACGCGCTGGCCCAGCGGCTGTTCCCCAAGGGTGCCTCGGGGATGCTCAGCTTCACCCTGCATGGCGGTCTGCCAGAGGTGGACAAGCTGATCCGTGCCCTCAAGAACACCGCCTTCGCGCCGTCGCTCGCGGGTGTCGCCAGCAGCATCACCCACCCCGGCAAGACCTCTCACCGCGCCCTGTCGCCGGAAGCCCTGGCCGAGCTGGATATCCATGACGGCACCATTCGCGTGTCGGTGGGCATCGAGGATGCGGCCGATATCGTTCAGGACTTCGTGCAGGCGTTGGATAGCCTCTGAGGCGCAGTAGCGTCAGGCGACGTCGGCTCTTGTAGGGGCGAATTCATTCGCCAAGGACAGCGCAGCTGTCCCATCGGACCTTTGCAGGGCAGCCCTGCGGCCTGCTTGGCGAATGAATTCGCCCCTACACAAACTCGCTAGGACGAGCTTCTATCCTTATTCGTTATCGGTATTTCACTCTCCGTTCTTATGCTCGCTATTCTCTCGCCACAACTTGTTATAACAAGTCAGGATCACGAGCGAACAACGACATGGCCGAACTGCTTCCCCTCTCCCCGGTACCGCTCTACAGCCAGCTCAAGGAGCTGCTGCGCGGGCGCATCCTCGACGGCACCTACCCGCCCCACAGCCGCATGCCCTCGGAAAGCGAGCTGGGCAAGGCGTTTGGTGTCAGCCGCATCACCGTGCGCCAGGCGCTGGGCGACCTGCAGAAGGAAGGGCTGATCTTCAAGATTCACGGCAAAGGCACCTTCGTCGCCAAGCCCAAGGCTTTCCAGAACGTCAGCACCCTCCAGGGCCTCGCTGAGTCCATGACCCAGATGGGCTACGAGGTGTTGAACCGACTGCGCAGCTTCAAGCACGTCCCGGCCAGCGCCCTGGTGGCCGCGCGACTGCAAGTGGAGGAAGGCAGCCCGGTGACCGAAATCCGCCGCGTGCGCCTGATCAACCGTGAGCCGGTCTCCCTGGAAATCACCTGGTTGCCGAAGGCGGTGGGCGAGAAGCTGGAGAAGGCCGACCTCGCCACCCGCGACATCTTCCTCATCCTCGAAAACGACTGCGGCATTCCCCTCGGCCATGCCGACCTCGCCATCGATGCGGTACTCGCCGACGGCGACCTGACCCAGGCGCTGGAGGTGGAAGAGGGCTCGCCGATCATGCGCATCGAGCGCCTGACCCACGCTGCCGACGGCACGCCGCTGGACTTCGAACACCTTTACTACCGCGGCGATGCCTTCCAGTACCGCCTGCGCATCGACCGTCAAAAGGGGCCCCAGGCATGAGCACCCGAGAACAGGAATACGACATCGTCGTCATCGGCGGTGGCACCGCCGGCCCGATGGCCGCCATCAAGGCCAAGGAAAAGAACCGCGAGCTGCGCGTGCTCTTGCTGGACAAGGCCAACGTCAAGCGCAGCGGCGCCATCAGCATGGGCATGGACGGCCTGAACAACGCCATCATCCCCGGCCACGCGACGCCCGAGCAGTACACCAAGGAAATCACCATCGCCAACGACGGCATCGTCAACCAGGCGACCGTGCATGCCTACGCCACCCACAGTTTCGAGACCATCGAGCAACTGGACCGTTGGGGCGTGAAGTTCGAGAAGGACGAGACCGGCGACTACGCGGTGAAGAAGGTCCATCACATGGGCGCCTACGTGCTGCCGATGCCCGAGGGCCACGACATCAAGAAGGTGCTCTACCGCCAGCTCAAGCGCGCGCGGGTGGAGATCAGCAACCGCATCGTCTGCACCCGCCTGCTGCTGGATGGCGAGGGCGCGGCGAGCGGGGTGATGGGCTTCGACTGCCGCAGCGGCGAATTCCGGGTGATCCGCGCCAAGGCGGTGATCCTTGCCTGCGGCGCCGCCGGCCGCCTCGGCCTGCCGTCGTCCGGCTACCTGATGGGCACCTACGAGAACCCCACCAATGCCGGTGATGGTTACGCCATGGCCTATCACGCGGGGGCGGAGCTATCGAATCTGGAGTGCTTCCAGATCAACCCGCTGATCAAGGACTACAACGGCCCGGCCTGCGCCTATGTCACCGGCCCGCTCGGCGGCTACACCGCCAACAGCAAGGGCGAGCGCTTCATCGAGTGCGACTACTGGAGCGGCCAGATGATGTGGGAGTTCCACCAGGAACTCGAAGGCGGCAACGGTCCGGTGTTCCTCAAACTCGATCACCTGGCCGAGGAAACCATCCAGACGATCGAGGAAATCCTCCACAGCAACGAGCGCCCGAGCCGTGGCCAGTTCCACGCCAACCGCGGCACCGACTACCGCTCGCAGATGGTCGAGATGCACATCTCCGAGATCGGTTTCTGCTCCGGCCATTCGGCCTCGGGCGTGTGGGTGAACGAGAAGGCCGAAACCACGGTGAAAGGCTTGTATGCGGCGGGCGATATGGCTGCCGTGCCGCACAACTACATGCTCGGCGCCTTCACCTACGGCTGGTTCGCAGGCAGCAACGCGGCGGACTACGTGGCCGGTCGCGACTTCGCTGAAGTCGATGCCGAACAGGTGGCGCTTGAGCGGGCGCGGGTCTTCGCACCGCTGGAACGTGAGCACGGCCTGCCGCCGGCCCAGGTGGAATACAAGCTGCGGCGCATGGTGAATGACTACCTGCAGCCGCCCAAGGTGACCAAGAAGATGGAGATCGGCCTTACGCGCTTCGCCGAGATCGAGCGGGACCTGGCGCAGATGAAGGCCAGCAATCCCCACGAGCTGATGCGCGCGATGGAAGTGGCGGTGATCCGCGACTGCGCCGAAATGGCCGCCCGCGCCTCGCTGTTCCGCGCCGAGAGCCGCTGGGGCCTGTACCACCACCGCGTGGACTTCCCCGAGCGCAACGACGCCGAGTGGTTCTGCCACTGCCACCTGAAGAAGGGCGAGGACGGCCGCATGACCAGCTTCAAGAAAGCCGTGGAGCCGTACCTGATCCCGCTGGATGCCGAAGAGCAGCAGGCCTATGACCGTCTGCGGGTCCGCAGCGACGCCGCGGCATAACGATTTGTAGGGTGGGCTTCAGCCCACCAGCAAAGTCCTGCGTCACGCCAATGGTGGGCTAAAGCCCACCCTACGGGGGCAAGGCCAGGCAACAAATGAGCGAGCCCCAGGCTCCAAGGAAATCGTGAAATGGCCCATCAACCCCAGGAAATCTTCTTCCGCAGCAGCGCGCCGGTGACCATCGACGAAGACAAGTGCATCGCCGAAAAGGGCTGCACCGTCTGCGTCGAGGTCTGCCCGATGGACCTCCTGGCCATCAACCCGGCCACCCAGAAGGCCTACATGGCCTTCGACGAATGCTGGTACTGCATGCCCTGCGAGAAGGACTGCCCGACCGGCGCGGTGACGGTGGAGATTCCTTACTTGCTGCGCTGACCGCTTTTCTCCCCTCTCCCTTCAGGGAGAGGGGCCGGGGGAGAGGGTGCTCTACCTTGCCCTCTCCCCAACCCTCTCCCACAAGTGGGAGAGGGGGTAAATGCCGCCATCCGGCCCACCCCCGGACGCCTCACCTGAAAGCCCCTCGTTTCCCACCACCCGACCACGTGGCGGAGACGATTCCAACACTCATGATTCGAGGGGAAAAACCCATGCGTCTTCGTGCAACCGTCGCCGGCCTCGCGCTGGCTATTTCCAGCCTGTCCGCCTCTGCGGAAACCATTCGTATCGCCATCGGCACCCAGGACACCACCATCAACTGCGCCACTGGCGGCCTGCTCATTCGCGAGCTGGGCCTGCTGGAGAAGTACCTGCCCCATGACGGCAAGTACAAAGACGCCGACTACCAGGTGGAGTGGAAGAACTTCACCAGCGGTGCGCCGCTGACCAACGAGATGGTCGCCGGCAAGCTGGACTTCGGCGCCATGGCCGACTTCCCCGGCTCGTTCAACGGCGTCGCCCACCTGGATGCCGGCAAGCAGAGCCTGTTCATCAGCGTGCTTTCGGGCAGCACTCGGGGCAGCGGCAACGGCATCGTGGTGCCGGCTTCGTCGCCGGTTCAATCGCTGGCCGAGCTCAAGGGCAAGACCATTTCCGTGCCCTTCGCCTCCACCGCCCACGGCATGCTGCTGCGCGCCGTCGCCGCCCAGGGCTGGGACCCGGAGAAGGACGTGCGGATCATCGCCCAGCCGCCGGAGATCGCCGGCTCGGCCCTGCGCAGCAACCGCATCGAAGCCCACGCCGACTTCGTGCCCTTCGCCGAGTTGTTCCCCAACCGTGGCTTCGCCCGCAAGATCTACGATGGCTCCCAGGCCGAGGCGCCCACCTTCCACGGAGCGCTGGTGGACGCGGCCTATGCGGAGAAATACCCGGAGATCGTCACCGCCTACCTGCGCGCCAGCCTGGAGGCTGATCGCCTGTTCGCCGAGTCACCTGAGAAGTACAGCGAGCTGATCGAGAGGGTCACCGGCATCGAGGCCGAGGTGAACTACCTGTTCCACGGCCCCCTAGGCCTGCAGACCCGCGACCTCACCTGGAAGCCGGAGTACCGCAAGGCAGTCGCCACCTCCATCGACACCCTGAAGCTGCTGAAGAAGACCGACCGTGGCCTGGATACCGCCAAGTTCATCGACGACCAGTACATCCGCGCGGCGTTCAAGGCGGCGGGCCAGGACTATGACAAGGCGCTGAAGAACTACGCGCCGCTGCCGCTCAAGGCCAACGACGCCGCCACCGGCAAGCCCATCACCGACTTCAAGCGCCTGGCGCAGATCTGGGTGCGCGGCGAAGACAAGGTGCGCCATTACGCCTCGCCCGAAGCCGCGCTGACCGCGCTGGCGCAACTGGAGCAGGAGGGCAAGGACATCCGCGCCATCTACGCCCAGGCGACCGACAGCGGCATCAAGCTGCTGGCCAACCAGGCCTGGTTCGTGCGCAACGACAAGGGTGAGCTGAGCGCCTTCCTGCTCAAGTCCCAGGCCGAGCAGTACGCCCAGCAGCACGGCGGCACGGCGCTCGATTTCGTGAGTGCCAATCAGAAGCTGGTGGCCCAGCGCTGACGCCAACGTAGGGTGCGCTGCGCGCACCGGAATCCCACTGCGGGCTTCCCGGTGCGCGCGGCACACCCTACGGGAATCTGAGGAGTTCCCATGACGAATCTCTACCGCTGGCCCCTGCGCCTCGCATCACTGGCGGCCTGCCTGCTGTTCTGGCAGCTGGCCGCCAACGCGCGCCTGGACCTCGGGCTGTTCACCTTCACTTACGTGCCCACGCCCGCCGCCGTGCTCGACGCTGCCTGGCAGTTGGCGCACTCCAGCAAGCTGCTGCCGCACCTGGCCAGCAGCCTGTCGCGGGTGTTTGCCGGCTACCTCGCCGCCGCCGTGCTGGGCGTGCTGCTGGGGCTGCTCATCGGCCGCTCGAAATGGGCCGAGGACAGCCTCTTGCCGCCGCTGGAAGTGCTGCGGCCGATTCCCGCGGTGGCCTGGATTCCCCTGGCCATCCTGATGTTCCCTTCGTCCGAGCTGTCGATGGTGTTCATCACCTTCACCGGCGCGCTGTTCCCGATCCTGCTCAACACCGTGCACGGCGTGGAAGCGGTGGACCCGCGCCTGATCGCCTCGGCGCGCAGCCTGGGTGCTGGTCGGTTGGCGATCCTGCGTGAAGTGATCCTGCCCGGCGCGGCACCGAGCATCGTCACGGGCCTCGCCATCGGCATGGGCACGTCGTGGTTCTGCCTGGTCACCGCCGAGATGATCTCCGGGCAGTTCGGCATCGGTTATTACACCTGGGAGTCCTACGTGGTGCAGAACTACGCCGACATCGTCGTCGGCATGCTGCTGATCGGCCTACTCGGCATGGGCAGCAGCGCCCTGGTGAAGCGCCTGGGCGCACTCGCCACCCCCTGGTACCACGCGCGGAGGAACGCTTGATGAGCAGCTTCGAACGCGCAGTGGAACCCGGCCGTATCGAGGCACGGGGCGTCTCCATCCGCCTGGGACAGGGCCGCGATGCCTTCGAGGCGGTGCAGTCCCTGGACTTCGCCATCGCACCGGGTGAATTCGTCTGCATCCTCGGTCCATCCGGCTGCGGCAAGTCCACCTTGCTCGGTGCCCTGGCAGGCCACCTCACACCCAGCGCCGGCCGGCTGGAGGTGGATGGGCAGCCGGTGGCAGGACCTTCGCCCGACCGCGGCATGGTGTTCCAGCACCACACGCTGCTGCCCTGGCGCAGCGTGCTCGACAACGTCGCCTTCGGTTTGAAGATGCAGGGCATCGGCAAGCTCGAACGCCAGCGTCGCGCCGCCGAATTCCTCGGCCTGGTCGGGCTCGGCGACTTCGCCGAACGCTGGCCGAGCCAACTCTCCGGCGGCATGCAGCAGCGCGCCGAGATCGCTCGCGTGCTGATCAATCGTCCTCGGCTTCTGCTCATGGACGAACCCTTCGGCGCGCTGGACGCGCAGACCCGTTCGCGCATGCAGGAACTGCTGCTGGATATCTGGACGCGCATCCGCACCACCGTGGTGTTCGTCACCCACGACATCGACGAGGCATTGTTCCTCGCCGACCGCATCCTGGTGATGAGTCCGCGCCCCGGGCGCTTCATCGAAGACTTGCGCCTGGACTTCCCGCGTCCGCGCCGCGCCAGCCTGCTCACCAGCCCCGGCTTCACCCACCTCAAGCGTCATTGCCTGGAACTGCTGCGCCATGAAGAAGGCCGCGAGCTGCCACGCCTGACCCCGTTGGGACTGCCCACCGATCACCCGCCATTGCGAGTCGCCCTATGACCATCCGTGAAACCGACAACCCTGACATCCTCGATCTGCTGCCACGTCTCGCCGCTGATGACGCCGGTGTGCGTCGCATCGCCCTGATCGAACTGGCCGACCTGGAAGACCCGGAGGGCCTGCCCTGGCTCACTGACGCGCTGGTGGTGGACCCGGCCGCCGAGGTGCGCGCCGAGGCCGCGCGCCTGCTGGAAGCCTGGGAAGAGCCCGAAGTCGTGCAGGCCCTGTGTGCCGCCCTGGCGGACGCCGCTGAACCCGTGCGCCTGGCCGCCGCGCAGAGCCTGAGCGAACTGAAAAGCCTGGAAGCGGGGCACCTGATTCTGCCCTGGGTGACCCACGCTGATGCCTTCGTCCGCAGCAGCGCCTTGCGTGCCCTGCGCGAACTGCGCCTGGAAGATGCAGCAGGTCCCGCGCTCTTGGCGCTGAGCGACAGCGAGGCTTCGGTGCGCCGCGAGGCGGTGGGCATCCTCGGCTGGCTCAAGCACGGCGAAGCATTGCCGGTGCTGGCGCGCCTGGCCAGCGACGATGCCGATACCGAAGTACGCCGCGCCGCCACCGGCGCCCTTGGCCTGGCCCGCGATGCCGGCGTGCTGCCGGCCCTGTATGCGGCGCTGCGCGATGCCACCTGGCAGGTCCGCGAGGAAGCCGCCACCACCCTCGGCAAGGTCGGGTTGGCCGAAGCCGGTCCCGCATTGGTGAAGGCCCTGGACGATGATTACTGGCAGGTCCGCCTGCGCGCCGCCCGTGCCCTGGGCCGCATGCGTTATCGGCAAGCCCTGGCAGAGCTGGCAACCCTGCTCGGCCATGGCATCGCCAACCTGCGCAAGGAGGCGGCGCTGGCACTGGGTGAACTGGGCGACGCCGCCGGACTGCCTGCTCTGCGTGCCGCAGAAACCGATAGCGATCCGGAAGTGCGCAAGGCCGTACGCATCGCCCTGGCGCAACTGCAGGGAGCCGCCTGATGGACGCCCCCAGCGCGCTGCGCAATTCCCGTAGCCAGGCGCGTCTGAGCCTGGAATGGACCGATGGTGAGCAACAGCAGATCAGCCACACCCGCCTGCGCGGCGCCTGCCCCTGCTCGCAGTGCAAGGCGGCGCGTCTGCGTGGGGCGATCACGGTGGTGGACGAAGGTGTGATCCTGGAGCGCATCGCTTTACAGGGTTATGGCGTGCAGTTGGTGTTCAGCGATGGGCACGAGCGCGGGATTTATCCCTGGGAATACCTGCGGGAGTTGGGCGGCACCCATCTGTAGGAGCGAGCTTGCTCGCGAAGCGTTGTGCATGGGCCGTTCGCGAGCAAGCTCGCTCCTACACGTTCTGCACCGAACCTTTGGGAGCGAATTCATTCGCGAAAGGGCCGCGCACCCGGCCCGTAGGCTGTGGCAGAGCTACGCGAAGCCCAACACGCGGAGTCATGGTCAACCTCGCTGGGCTTCGCTGCGCTCTGCCCAACCTACAAGAGCCCCGTCCGCGAATTCATTCGCGAATAAATTCGCCCCCACGTTGTGTGCCCAGCACATGCCGGCAGAAGGCGATGCAAACCAGGGCGAAGACGATGAGGCCGAGCCACTCCGCCGTATCACTGAATCCAGGGCCGACCAGGGCCAGCGGGGCATCCTTGCCGGAAGTGCCGATCAGGCCGGCGAGCAGGATGCCCATCAGGCTCTCGCCGACGATCAACCCCGAGGCCAGCAGTACACCACGGCGGCGGGGCACTTCGGCGTAGCGCTCCAGGTCCTGCCCGGCAGCCTGGGCGCGGCTGGCCAGGCGGCTGTCGATCAGCCAGCCCAGTGCCGCACCAATCACCAGGGTCATGCCGATGGTTGGCGGCAGGTAGATGCCCAGCCCCACCGCCAGTACCGGCAGGCTGGCCTTGCTGGTGCGGCGCAGGGCCAGGTCGACGAGGATCAGGGCGATGCCCAGCACGACGCCGATGAGGATCATGTTCCAGTTCAGCGCGTCCTTGAAAATGCCGCTGGCGATGGCGGTGAGCAGGGTCGCCTGAGGCGCCGCCAGGGCCTGCTGCGGGTCCATGCCCTCGCGGGGCAGGGCGCCGGGGAAACCGTAGGCGTTGTAGAGCAGATCGAGCACCGGCGGGATCACCAGCGCGCCGACCAGGCAGCCGACGATCAGTGCCACCTGCTGGCGCCAGGGTGTGGCGCCCACCAGGTAACCGGTCTTGAGGTCCTGCAGGTTGTCGTTGGAGATGGCGGCGATGGCCAGCACCACCGACGTGGTGAACAGCGCGAGGGCGATGGCGACCTTGCCTTCGGCCAGTTGCAGCAGACCGGACTCCAGGCTGCCCATGCCGAGGATCAGCAGCGACACCAGGATCACCGCGATGATGCCGATGCCGGAGATCGGGCTGCTGGACGAACCCACCAGGCCGGCCATGTAGCCGCAGGCGGCGGCGATCAGGAAGCCGAAGAAGAAGGCGAAGAACACGCAGCCGGCCACAAAGCCCCAGAACCCGAAGCCGGACAATTCCGGCGCGGCCTCGTGGAGGAAGTTGGCGAAGACACCGAGCAGCGCGAGCAACAGCAGTCCGGCCAGCAGCAGGATGGCCTTGGGCGGCATGTCGCGCTCGGTGCGGGCGGTGCTCGTCTCGCCCTTGCCGCGAACGGCGCGAAGCGACGTCCACACGCCTTGCGCCATGGGCTTGAACAGCGTGGCCAGAGTCCAGAGCGCGGCGATGCCGATGGTGCCGGCGCCGAGGAAACGTACCTGCGAACTCCACAGCTGGGTGGCCAGTTCACTCAAGCCCTGGCCTTCGGCCGGCGTGGCATTGAAGGTCAGCAGTGGCACCGCCACGCCCCAGCAGATGAGTACGCCGATGAGGATGGCGATGCCGGCGGTGATGCCCATCAGATAGCCCGCGCCGACCAGGGCGAAGGAGAACCCGGTGGAGAAACGGAAGGCCGCCTGCCCGGCGCCCAGCCACAGGCTGATGCTCTCGCCGAGCACCTTGAAGCCGCTGCTGCACAGGCTGAAGGCCGCAGCCACCAGGCCGCCTCCAAGGATGTCGCGCAGGCCCGGTTCACCGCGATTCCGCGCTGCGTGCTCGTCGTCGCCTTCGTCGCTGCTGCCGACACGGAGGATCTCCGCCGCCGCCACGCCTTCGGGGTAGGGCAGCTCGCTCTGCACCACCATCACGCGGCGCAGGGGGATGGTGTAGAGCACGCCGAGGATGCCGCCGATGGCGCAGATCATCGCGGTCTGCCAGAAGGGAAAGCCTGCCCAGTAACCGATCATCAACAGGCCGGGAAGGATGAAGATGATCGAGGACAGGGTGCCGGCCGCCGACGCCTGGGTCTGCACCATGTTGTTCTCGAGGATGTTCGAGCCCTTGAAGTAGCGCAGCACCGCCATGGAAATCACGGCGGCGGGTATAGACGAGGCGAAGGTCAGGCCGACCTTGAGGCCGAGGTAGACGTTGGAGGCGGTGAACACCAGGGTGATCAGCGCGCCCAGGATCAACCCGCGCAGGGTGAGTTCGGGGAGGTCGAGGTGGTCAGGGACGCGGTCCGTCATGTTGCTCTCCAGGGGACATGCCGGCGGGGTGCGCCGGCACGGGAAAGCCTAGACCACGAGGCGCTGCCCGATCAGAACGGCTTGTCGCCCAGGATGGTCGCGCGGTGCATCACGCGGCGCTGCGGGCGGTAGTCGTCCACGGCGAAATGCTGGGTGATGCGGTTGTCCCAGAAAGCCACGTCGCCCACCTGCCAGCGCCAGCGAATGGTGAACTCCGGGCGGGTGGAATGAGCGAAGAGCAGGCGCAGCAGCGCATCGCTTTCTGCTGCCGAGAGTTCGTTGATGCGGGTGGTGAAGCCCTCGTTGACGAACAGCCCCTTGCGTCCCGTGACCGGGTGGGTGCGCACCACCGGATGGCTGCGCGGCGGGTGCTTGCGCTTGGCGTCTTCCAGGCGCTCGTGTTCTTCGGCTGTGAGGCTGAAGCGCTCCTCGGGGAAGGAACGGGACAGGTCATGGGTCGCCGTGAGGCCTTCGAGCAATTGCTGGATGGGTTTGGACAGCGCGTCGTAGGCCTCACTGCTGCTGGCCCAGAGCGTATCGCCGCCATAGGGCGGAAGCTGCTTGGCGGCGAGCACCGCACCGAGTGCGGGGGTTTCCAGGAAGGTCACGTCGGTGTGCCAGAGGGCGTTGTCGCGCACATCGGTCACGGCGGTATCCAGGACCAGCACTTCCGGCTGATCGGGAATGTTCGGATAGATCGGGTGGATATGCAGGTCGCCGAAATTGCGGGCGAAGGCGGCCTGCTGCTGCGGGTTCAGCGGCTGGTCGCGGAAGAACAGTACCTGATGGGTGAGCAGGGCTTGCTCCACGGCTTCACGCAGCGAGGCATCGAGCGGCTTGTTGAGGTCGAGGCCTTCAACCACGGCGCCGAGGGCGGGGGAGAGCGGGGTGATGTGGAGGGGCATGGCGGGTATCTCGATGTCTGGATGTGTTGGGCTTCGCGTAGCTCAGCCACAACCTACGTAGGTTGGGCTGAGCGCAGCGAAGCCCAACAAGAAGTTCTTCAGTGGCTCTGCCCATGCCAGGGGACGAGCTTGCGTTGCAGGGCGCGCAGGCCGAGTTCGAGGGCGAAGGCGATCAGGGCGATGACGAGGATGCCGAGGATCACCACGTCTGTGACCAGGAACTGCGCCGCCGACTGCACCATGAAGCCCAGGCCACGGGTGGCGGCCACCAGTTCGGCGGCCACCAGGGTGGACCAGCCGACGCCGAGGCCGATGCGCACTCCGGTGAGGATGTCCGGCAGGGCGCTGGGCAGGATCACATGACGGATCAATTGCACTTGGGTGGCACCGAGGGACTGCGCCGCGCGCAAGCGCGCCGGGTCGACATTGCGCACGCCGGTGGCGGTGGCGATGGCGATGGGGGCGAAGATCGCGAGGAAGATCAGCAGCACCTTCGACAGCTCGCCGATGCCGCACCAGATGACGATCAGGGGCAGGTAGGCCAGCGGGGGAATCGGCCGGTAGAACTCGATCAGCGGGTCGAAGATGCCACGGGCGATGCGGTTGCGGCCGATGGCGATGCCCAGCGGAACAGCTATCAGCACCGCCGCCAGCAGGGCCAGGCCGATGCGTCCGAGGCTCGCGCCCAGGTGCTGCCAGAGGCTGGCGTCCATGTAGCCCTGGGTCAGCAGTACCCAACCCTTGCGGGCGATGGCCTGCGGGCTGGGCAGGAACAACGGTTCGATCAGGCCGGCGGTGGTCACGGCCCACCAGGCCAGCAGCAGGCTGCCGAGGGTCAGCAGGCTGACGGACAGGGTGCTCAGGGGGCGGCGCTGGCGCGGCTTCACGGACGGTGCGGACTTGCTGGCCAGGGTCAGGTCGAGGCTGCTCATGCGCTTCTCCTATGACGTTCGGCGAAGACCTGGGCGAGCACGTGCTCGCGCGTTTCGATGAACTGCGGGTCGGACTTGATCGCCCGTGCGCTTTCCCCGGCGGCGTAGCGCTGGCCGAAGTCCAGGCGCAGGCGCTCGGCGATGCGGCCCGGATTGGGCGACAGCAGAATGAGTTCGGTGGCGAGGAAGACCGCTTCCTCGATGTCGTGGGTGATCAGGAACACCGGCTTGGCGGCGCGTCGCCAGACCTGCAGCTGCAGTTCCTGCATCTGTTCGCGGGTGAAGGCGTCGAGGGCGCCGAAGGGCTCGTCCATCAGCAGTACGCGCGGGTCGGCGGCCAGGGCGCGGGCGATGCCGACGCGTTGTTTCTGTCCGCCGGAAAGCTCCCAGATGCGGCGCTTGTCGAAGCCGGCCAGGTCCACCAGGGCGAGCATTTCGCGGGCGCGTGCCTCACGTTCGGTGCGGGATACGCCGGCCAGTTCGAGGCCGAAGGCGACATTGCCGAGCACGTCTTGCCAGGGCAGCAGGGCATCGTCCTGGAACACCACGCCGCGTTCGGCGCTGGGGCCGCTGACGGGTACGCCGTCGAGGCTGATGCGTCCGGCGCTGGGGCTGACGAAGCCGGCAATGAGGTTGAGCAGGGTGGTCTTGCCGCTGCCGGAAGGACCGAGGGCCACCAGCAGTTCGCCGGGGCCGAGGTCGAAGGAAATGTCGGTCAGTACCGGCTCGGCCGCGCCTGGGTACTGTGCGCTGATGCGCTCCAGTTGGAGTAGGGCCATTTTCTGCGGGTCTCGAAAGGGCCTGCCCGGAGTGACCGGGCAGGCTGGGAGTGGATCAATTAGTGACGTACTTCGAGCTGACGTACGGGGCGTAATCCGGCAGCACCGCGTCGACCTTGCCCTGCTCCTTGAGGAAGGCGGCGGTTTCGCTGATGGCCTGGGTGGTCGGCGCGCCCAGGGCGGTTGCCTGGTCGGCGGCCAGCGGGAAGACGTTGCCCTGCAGCAGCAGCGGGATGTCTTCGGCCTTGGCGCCGGAGAGCTTCACCAGCTTGTCGATATTGCCCTTGTCGGCCAGCCAGGCTTTCGGGTCCTTGCGGTAGTCGGCGTAGGCGTCGAGGGTCACCTTGGCGAAGGCGCGGACGACTTCAGGATGCTTCTCGGCGAAATCCTTGCGCACGATCCAGGCGTCGAAGGTAGGCGCACCCAGCTTGCCCAGTTCGGCGGAGCTGATCAGCACCTTGCCGTTGGATTTGGCAACGCCCAATGCCGGGTCCCAGACGTAGGTGGCGTCGATGTCGCCGCGCTGCCAGGCGGCGACGATGGCCGGCGGCGCGAGGTTGAGGATGGTCACCTTGGTGGGGTCGATCTGCCAGTGCTTGAGGGCGGCCAGCAGGCTGTAGTGGCCGGTGGAAACGAAGGGCACGGCGATCTTCTTGCCGATCAGGTCTTCGGGTTTGGTGATGCCGGCGCCGTTGCGCGCCACCAGGGCTTCGGCGTCACCGATCTGGGTGGCGATCAGGAAGGTCTGTATCGGCAGTTGGCGAGTGGCGGCGGCGGCCAGGGGGCTGGAGCCGACATAACCGATCTGCACGTCACCGGAGGCGACGGCGGTGATGACTTCAGCGCCGCTGTCGAACTTGCGCCAGTCGATCTCGGATTTGCTGGCCTTTTCATAGGCGCCATCGGCCTGGGCCACCTTGGCCGGGTCGACAGTGGTCTGGTAGGCGACGGTGAAGTCTGCAGCCTGGGCGCTCAGGGCCAGGCCACCAATAGTCAGTGCCGCGATCAGGCGACGGGGGAACAGGGACGGAATCATGGGGTGCTCCTCAACGGGCTTTGGGGGCCGGTCTTGGAGGCCGGTCCACGGGACAGGGTGTTGCGCTCTGGGGGATTGTCCGGTGGTCCGGTGAAGAGAATTTAATTGATCTAAAAAACGCGAAATAAATAATTTTTTAGCATTAGCTTAGGTCAGACGGATTGTTACCTCCGTAGAATTGCTTATTGCTGAAAGTTATCTGCATCGAAAAAATAATTCTTTTTAGAAATTAGCCTTCGCCTTCTAGAGTGGCGGCCTGCCGAAAGCGGACCGCCGCATCGCACTTGCACCGGAGCCTGTGAAAAAGACAGTGGCTTCGAAGGTCACGCAGCGGCGCGTCGCGTCAGCTCCTGCTCCGGGCACCCCAACACCCTTACAAGATCGCAATGGAGCATCGAGCATGAACAAGTCGTCCCTCGCCCTGGCCGTCGCCCTCGGCGTGCTGGCCCAGCAGGCCGCCGCCGGCGGTTTCATCGAAGACAGCAAGGCCAGCCTGACCCTGCGCAACTTCTACATCAACACGGACAACCGCCAGTTCGCCGACGCGCCGTCCAAGCAGGAAGAGTGGGGCCAGGGCTTCCTCTTCAACTACGCCTCCGGCTACACCGAAGGCACCGTCGGCGTTGGCGTCGATGCCCTCGGCCTGTTGGGCGTGAAGCTGGATTCCGGCAAGGGCACTCACTACAACCCGACCAGCGCCAACTACGGCGGCACCGTGTTCCCCACCGACAACGACGGCCGCGCCAAGGACGATTTCGGCAGCCTGGGCGTGACCGGCAAGGTGCGCATCTCCAAGACCGAAGCGCGCCTCGGCACCCTGCTGCCGAAGCTGCCGGTGGTGACCTACAACGACGGTCGCCTGCTGCCGCAGACCTTCGAAGGCGGGCAGATCACCTCCAGCGAGATCGCCGGCCTGACCCTGGTCGGCGGCCAGCTGGAACACGCCAAGGGGCGTAACTCCAGCGACGCCCGCGGCCTCTCCATCGCCGGCGCGAACAACGCCCGCACGGGTCAGTTCGTCAACAAGTTCTACTTCGCCGGTGGCGACTACAAGGTCAGCGACAACCTGCTTGCGCAGTACTACTACGGCAACCTGGAAGACTTCTATCAGCAGCACTTCGTCGGCCTGACCCATAACTGGGCGCTGCCGGTGGGCGCGCTGAAGTCCGACCTGCGCTACTTCTACAGCGACTCCGACGGCAAGAACGCCAGCGTCGAAGGCCGCCGCGAAGGTTTCCGCAGCGCGGGCAACTGGGCGACCAACGACCCGGACCGCTTCGAGGTCGACAACCGCACCTGGAGCGCCCTGTTCACCTACACCCTCGGCGGCCACGCGGCCAGCCTGGGCTACCAGCAGGTGTCCGGCGACAGCGCCTTCCCCTTCCTCAACCAGGGGGATGGCGCCACCGCCTACCTGATCACCGACCGCCAGATCGGCAAGTTCCTCAGCGCCGGCGAGCGCACCTGGGTGGCCGAGTACGGCTACGACTTCGCCAAGCTCGGCGTGCCGGGGCTGAAGGCGGTGGGCACCTACCTGAAGGGCAGCAACATCGAGACCCAGGGCAGCGACCAGGGCGAGTGGGAGCGCGACTTCCGCCTCGACTACGTGCTTCAGGGCGGCCCGCTGAAAGGCCTCGGCCTGTCCTGGCGGAATGCCTCTCTGCGCAGCGATGCCGCCCGTGACCAGGACGAGAACCGCCTGATCCTGAGCTACACCCTGACGCTGTTGTAAGGGACTGGCAGGCCTGCGGCCTGCTTCGCGAATGAATTCGCCCCCACAGGGAAGCGCCAAAGCCGAACGCCGGCACGGACAGCTCCCTCTCCCTCTGGGAGAGGGTTGGGGTGAGGGCTTTTGTAGGTTGGTCAGAGCGCAGCGAAGCCCAACGAGGTGCGCCGAAACTCCGTGAGTTGGGCTTCGCTTAGCTCAGCCGTAACCTACGGGGCCGCTGCGCGGCCCTTGGCGAATGAATTCGCCCCCACAGGGAGAGCGGCTTTTGTAGGTTGGTCAGAGCGCAGCGAAGCCCAACGAGGTGGCCGGCAAGTCCGCGTGTTGGGCTTCGCGTAGCTCAGCCACAACCTACGGCGCCGCTGCGCGGCCATTGGCGAATGACTTCGCCCCCACAGGGAGAGGGGCTTTTGTAGGTTGGTCAGAGCGCAGCGAAGCCCAACGAGTTGGGTCGCAACTCCGCGTGTTGGGCTTCGCATAGCTCAGCCACAACCTACGGCGCCGCTGCGGGGCCGTTGGCGAATGAATTCGCCCCCACAGGGAGAGGGGCTTTTGTAGGTTGGTCAGAGCGCAGCGAAGCCCAACGAGGTGGCCGGCAACTCCGTGAGTTGGGCTTCGCTTAGCTCAGCCGCAACCTACGGTTAGTTCGGGTATGAACCAGCCGGGACCCTCATTCCAGAGGCCTTCCCGGCTTTTTCACGACTGCCTTTCAATAGCTCATAAAGTAATAAATAAATCGTTATTTATTCTTTTTAATTTTCAGCGCAACTACGCATAGTGAGCCCCACGGAACGACATCCAGACACAGGAGCAGCACCATGAGTATCCGCCTCGGCGACATCGCCCCCGACTTCGAACAGGATTCCAGCGAAGGCCGTATTCGTTTCCACGAGTGGCTGGGCAGCAGCTGGGGCGTGCTGTTCTCGCATCCGGCCGACTTCACTCCGGTGTGCACCACCGAGCTCGGCTTCACCGCCAAGCTGAAGGATGAATTCGCCGCTCGCGGGGTCAAGGCGATCGCCCTTTCCGTCGATCCGGTGGACTCCCACCACCGCTGGATCGAGGACATCAACGACACCCAGGGCACCCTGGTGAACTTCCCGATCATCGCTGACGCCGACCGCCAGGTGTCCGACCTCTACGACCTGATCCACCCGAACGCCAACGACACCCTCACCGTGCGTTCGCTGTTCATCATCGACCCGAACAAGAAGGTGCGCCTGATCATCACTTACCCGGCGAGCACCGGGCGTAACTTCAACGAAATCCTGCGGGTGATCGATTCGCTGCAGCTGACCGACAACCACAAGGTTGCCACCCCCGCCAACTGGCAGGACGGCGACGACGTGGTGATCGTTCCCTCGCTCAAGGATGAAGACGAGATTCGCCAGCGCTTCCCGCGTGGCTACAAGGCGGTCCGGCCGTACCTGCGCCTGACCCCGCAACCCAACCGCTGATTCATCCGGCGCCTCGCGCGCACTGAACGACCCCCGCCTTACTCACCCGCCAACGGGAAGCAGGCAACGACACCACAAGCAAAGTCATGAGGAGAGCGCCATGCGCACCATCACTTTGCGTCGGAGCCTGGCTGCCCTGTTCGCGGCTGCCCTGGCTTTCGGCGCCATCACTCAAGCACAGGCCGAAACCCTGCGGATCGGCTACCAGAAGTACGGCACTCTGGTGCTGCTCAAGGCCAAGGGCACGCTGGAGAAGCGCCTGGCCGAACAGGGCGTTGAGGTCAAATGGACCGAATTCCCCGGCGGCCCGCAGCTGCTGGAAGGCCTGAACGTCGGCTCCATCGACTTCGGCGTGACCGGTGAAACCCCGCCGGTATTCGCCCAGGCGGCAGGTGCCGACCTGCTCTACGTGGCCTATGAGCCGCCGGCCCCGCAGAGCGAGGCAATCCTGGTGCAAAAGGGTTCGCCCATCCAGTCGGTGAAAGAACTCGCCGGCAAGAAGGTCGCCCTGAACAAGGGCTCCAACGTGCACTACCTGCTGGTGCGCGCCCTGGAAGAGGCCGGCCTGAAGTACAGCGACATCCAACCCGTCTACCTGCCACCGGCCGACGCCCGTGCCGCCTTCGAGCGCGGCAGCGTGGATGCCTGGGTGATCTGGGACCCCTTCCAGGCCGCCGCCGAGAAGCAACTGGAAGCCCGCACCCTGCGCAATGGCGAAGGGCTTGTGGATAACCACCAGTTCTACCTGGCGACCCGCACCTACGCCCAGAAGCACCCGCAGGTAGTCAGCACCCTGATCGAGGAAGTGCGCGCCGTGGGCGAGGACTCCAAGGCCGATCCGGACAAGGTCACCGAACAGGTCGCGCCGCTGCTGGGCCTGTCCAAGGAGATCACGTCCATCGCGGTGAAACGCCAAGGCTACGGTGCCCAGCCGCTGAGCCCGGAGGTTGTCACTGCGCAGCAGAAGATCGCCGACACCTTCACCGCGCTGAAGCTGATCCCGAAAAAACTCAGCATTGCCGATGTGATCTGGACGCCGCCGGCCAAGGTCGCGCAGCAGTAATTTCGAAGCACCGGGTGAGCCCGCATCAGACGAAACAGCCCTCAACCCCGGCCCCCGCTCCGCGCCCCGGCCTGAACGCGTAGCGTTCAGGCGCTCATCGTCACTGGAAGCGGTGCTTCCAAAGCATTCCTCTTCGCCCCAAAGGGAGAGGGGAGTAGAAATTTGAAAGGAGACCACTCCATGAGCTTGAACATCTTCTGGTTCCTGCCGACCCACGGCGACGGCCACTACCTCGGCACATCCGAAGGCGCCCGTGCCGTCGACCACGGCTATCTGCAACAGATCGCGCAGGCGGCCGACCGCCTCGGTTTCGGCGGCGTGCTGATCCCCACCGGACGTTCCTGCGAGGACTCCTGGCTGGTGGCGGCTTCGCTGATTCCCGTGACCCAGCGCCTGAAGTTCCTCGTGGCCCTGCGCCCCGGGATCATTTCGCCGACCGTGGCCGCGCGCCAGGCAGCGACCCTGGATCGACTGTCCGGTGGCCGTGCGCTGTTCAACCTGGTGACTGGCGGCGATCCGGACGAACTGGCCGCTGATGGCCTGCACCTGAACCATGAAGAACGTTACGAAGCCTCAGTGGAGTTCACCCGCATCTGGCGCCGCGTGCTGGAGGGCGAAACCGTCGACTACGACGGCAAGCACATCCAGGTGAAGGGCGCGAAATTGTTCTACCCGCCGCTGCAGCAGCCACGTCCGCCGCTGTACTTCGGCGGTTCCTCCGAAGCGGCCCAGGACCTCGCGGCCGAACAGGTGGAGCTGTATCTGACCTGGGGCGAGCCGCCGGCGGCGGTGAAGGAGAAGATCGAGCAGGTGCGCGCCAAGGCCGCCAAACAAGGTCGCACGGTGCGCTTCGGTATCCGCTTGCACGTGATCGTGCGAGAGACCGTTGACGCCGCCTGGGCCGCCGCCGACCGCCTGATCGAGAACCTCGACGATGCCACCATCGCCAAGGCCCAGGCTGCCTTCGCCCGTTTCGATTCGGTGGGCCAGCAGCGCATGGCCGCCCTGCACAACGGTCGCCGCGACAAGCTGGAAGTCAGCCCCAACCTCTGGGCCGGCGTCGGCCTGGTGCGCGGTGGTGCCGGTACAGCCCTGGTGGGCGATGGCCCGACCGTGGCCGCACGGGTGAAGGAGTACGCCGATCTCGGCATCGACACCTTCATCTTCTCCGGCTATCCGCACCTGGAAGAGTCCTATCGCGTCGCCGAACTGCTGTTCCCCCATCTCGATGTGGCCCGTCCGCGCACCAATGACGGCCTGGGTTTCGTCAGCCCGTTCGGCGAGATGGTGGCCAACGAAGCGCTGCCCGAAGCCAAGCTGGCGTCGCAGAGCTGAGGGCGCGGGGATGAAACTGGAATCCTTACTCCTGCGCCTGGCGCCCTGGGCTCTGCCCGTGGCGCTGCTGGCGATCTGGCAAGTCGCGGTGGAAACCGGGTTGCTCTCCACCCGCATCCTGCCCGCGCCGAGTGCGGTGCTGGCGGCGGGCTGGGCCCTGCTGTCCAGTGGCGAGATCTGGACTCACCTGGCCATCAGCGGCTGGCGCGCCGGCATCGGCTTCACCATCGGCGGCGGCCTTGGCCTGCTGCTGGGCTTCATTACCGGCCTGTCGAAGTGGGGCGAGCGCCTGCTGGACAGTTCGGTGCAGATGATTCGCAATGTGCCGCACCTGGCGCTGATCCCGCTGGTGATCCTGTGGTTCGGCATCGATGAGTCGGCGAAGATTTTCCTGGTCGCCCTCGGCACCCTGTTCCCCATTTACCTCAACACCTACCACGGCATCCGCAACGTCGACCCGGCGCTGGTGGAAATGGCGCGCAGCTATGGCTTGGCCGGCTTCCCGCTGTTCCGTCAGGTGATCCTGCCCGGCGCGCTGCCTTCGATCCTGGTGGGCGTGCGCTTCGCCCTCGGCTTCATGTGGCTGACCCTGATCGTCGCCGAGACGATTTCCGCCAGCTCCGGCATCGGTTACCTGGCGATGAACGCCCGCGAGTTCCTGCAGACCGATGTGGTGGTGCTGGCGATTCTGCTGTACGCGGTGCTCGGCAAGCTGGCCGACGTCGCCGCCCGCGGCCTGGAACGCATTTGGCTGCGCTGGCACCCGGCCTATCAGGCCAAGGGAGGTGCCGCATGACCGCTGCCCAGGTTCCACAACGCCTCAAGCGCGGCATTCCGCTGGCGCTGCGGGGTATCGGCAAGGCCTTTGGCGAGCGTGAAGTGCTCAAGGGCATCGACCTGCTGATTCCGGCCGGTCAGTTCGTCGCCGTCGTCGGTCGCAGTGGCTGCGGCAAGAGCACGTTACTGCGGCTGTTGGCCGGGCTGGATCAGCCCTCCCGTGGCGAACTGCTGGCCGGTTCGGCGCCGTTGGAAGATGCCCGCGAAGACACTCGCCTGATGTTCCAGGATGCGCGCCTGCTGCCCTGGAAGCGGGTGATCGACAACGTCGGTCTCGGCCTTTCCGGCAACTGGCGTCCGCGTGCCCTGGAAGCCCTCGAAGCGGTGGGCCTGGCCGACCGTGCACAGGAGTGGCCGGCAGCACTCTCCGGAGGCCAGAAGCAGCGTGTGGCCCTGGCCCGCGCGCTGATCCACCAGCCGCGCCTGCTCCTGCTGGACGAACCGCTGGGTGCGCTGGATGCGCTGACCCGCATCGAGATGCAGCAACTGATCGAGCGCCTGTGGCAGCAGCACGGTTTCACCGTCCTGCTGGTGACCCATGACGTGAACGAGGCAGTGGCCGTTGCCGACCGGGTGATCCTGATCGAGGAAGGTGCCATCGGTCTCGATCTGCCGGTCGAGTTGCAGCGTCCGCGAGCCCGTGGCTCGGCGCGCCTGGCCGCGCTGGAAGCCGAAGTGCTGGACCGGGTGCTGGCGTTGCCGCCGGCCCCGCCGGAACCCGAACCCCTTTCCCCCTTGCCCACGCAGTTGCGTTGGGCGCTTTGACCTAAACCCGATATCCCCGAGCAAAGGAACCAACGCCATGACCATCAAAGCCATCAACGTCCGTAACCAGTTCAAGGGCACCATCAAGGAAATCATCGAAGGCCCGGTGCTCTCCGAGATCGACGTGCAGACCGCCGCCGGCATCGTCACCTCCGTGATCACCACCCGCTCCGTGCGCGAGCTGGAGCTGGGTATCGGTTCGGAAGTGATCGCCTTCGTGAAGTCCACCGAGGTGTCGATCGCGAAGCTGTGATGGGCGAGGACCGCTTCGCTTTTCCTGTGGGGGCGAATTGATGTTGTAGGGGCGAATTTATTCGCCAAGCAGGCCGAAGGTCTGCCCTGCAAGGCATCAGGGGGCAGCTGCGCTGCCCTTGGCGAATGAATTCGCCCCTACAGGATGTCGCCCCCGACAGGCATGGAAAAACAACCCCCCGCAAGTGCGGGGGTTCGTTCATTCCAGCTTCACTCAGCGCTTCTGCGGCGCCGGCTGCTGCTGGGTGATGCAGTGGATGTTGCCGCCGCCGAGCAGGATCTCGCGGCCGGGCACCATCACCACTTCGTGCTGCGGGAAGATGCGTTTGAGGATGGCTTCGGCCGTGGCGTCCTTCGCGTCGTCGAACTTCGGCGCAACGATGCCGCCGTTGACGATCAGGAAGTTCACGTAGGAACCGGCCAGGCGGATCGACGGATCGCGTTCCTGGGTGCCTTCCACCAGGTCCACGCCCGCGCATTCTTCCTCGGTGGCGTAGATCGGGCCGGGGATCGGCATCTTGTGCACCACGAGTTGGCGGCCCTTGGCGTCGCGGGCGTGCTCCAGCACCTTCATGGCGGCCTGACAGCGCGGGAAGTTCGGGTCGTGCGGATCGTCGGTCCAGGCCAGCAGGACCTCGCCCGGGCGCACGTAGCAGCAGAAGTTGTCCACGTGGCCGTCGGTTTCGTCGTTGTAGAGGCCATCCGGCAGCCAGATCACGGTCTGCACCGCCAGTTGCTCGCGCAGCACCGCCTCGATTTCCTCCCGGGAAAGGTGCGGGTTGCGGTTCTTGTTCAGCAGGCATTCTTCGGTGGTGATCAGGGTGCCTTCGCCGTCCACATGGATCGAACCACCTTCCAGTACGAAACCATTGGTGCGGTAGCGCTTGCTGCCTTCGATTTCGAGGACCTTGCGCGCCACCTGGTCGTCGCGGTTCCAGGGGAAGTAGAGGCCGCCATCGAAGCCGCCCCAGGCGTTGAAGGTCCAGTCAACGCCGCGGACGTCGCCGTTGTCGTTGACCACGAAGGTCGGGCCGGTGTCGCGGACCCAGGCATCGTCGGTGCTGATTTCCACGACGCGGATGTTCGGCTCGTCGAGGCGCGCGCGGGCGTTCTCGTACTGATTGGCCGAGACGCAGACGGTCACCGGTTCGAAGCGGGCAATGGCCTTGGCCACAGCGGTGAAGGCCGCTTGCGCGGGTTTGCCGCCAAGGCGCCAGTTGTCCGGGCGCTCCGGCCAGACCATCCAGGTGCGGGTATGGGGTTCCCATTCGGCCGGCATGCGGAAGCCGTCGTCACGGGGGAGGCTGTTCAGAGTGTTCATCGATCCACCATCGGTATGGAATGGGGCAGGGGCCAGCCTGCTGGCGAACAGTGCATCGCCATCAGACTGGCCCCTGTTTTAACTGTCAGGACTCGAGGGAGCCGTCCAGGGTCTTGATCGGGGAGTATAGGTTCGGGCGACGGTCGCGGAACACACCCCAGGCGCTGCGCACGTGCTCGAGTTTGTCCAGGTCGAAGCTGTGCACCAGGATGCCTTCTTCGGTCTCGTCCAGTTCCTCGACCTTCTTGCCGAACTGGTCGGCGATGAAGGACGAGCCGTAGAAGGTGATGTCGTAGCCGTCCTGCTCTTCCTTGCCGATGCGGTTGGACGCTACCAGCGGCATCAGGTTGGCGCCGGCGTGACCTTGTTGCACGCGCTGCCAGTGATCACGGGAAGTGATGTTGGCGTCGTGCGGCTCGCTGCCGATGGCGGTCGGGTAGAAGAGGATTTCGGCACCCAGCAGGGCCATGCTGCGCGCGGCTTCCGGGAACCACTGGTCCCAGCAGATGCCCACGCCGATCTTGGCGTAGCGGGTGTTCCAGACCTTGAAGCCGGTGTCGCCCGGGTTGAAATAGTACTTTTCGTGGTAGCCGGGGCCGTCCGGGATATGGCTCTTGCGATAGACGCCCAGGTTGGAGCCGTCGGCATCGATGATGGCGATGCTGTTGAAGCGCGCTCGGCCGGCCTGCTCGAAGTAGCTGATGGGCAGCACGACCTGGAGTTCCTTCGCGACGTTCTGGAAATGCGCGATGGCTTCGTTGGTTTCGGTCGAAGTGGCCAGTTGCAGGTAGTCCGGGTTCGGCTTCTGGCAGAAGTAAGGGGTCTCGAAGAGCTCCTGGATCAGGATGATCTGCGCGCCCTTGGCCGCAGCCTGGCGAACCAGTTTTTCGGCGTTGGCGATATTCGCGCCGCGATTCCAGGAACAGGCCATCTGCGTGGCGGCGACGGTAACGATGCGGGACATGAAACACCTCGTCAGTACGAATAAGGGCCGATAACCGGATATCCATCGGTAATCGGTGGTTTTTCCGTGCTGGCGGAGTGTGCCGCCGTGCGGATGGCGACTTTATATCCGATAAAAATCTGCTTTCAAAGCGAGATTTATCTATCAAAGACTGAATTTCGATTTATTGACGGATAAATATCGGATTTGTGTCGACTCAGATTTCCCGCGGCGCCGCTCGCTTCGGCAGGTAAGGCGGCAGGTACAAACCCAGGTAGGCATCGAACACGCGCATGCCTTCCTCGGCCAGGCGCGGGGTGATTTCGCCGTGCAACTGCACCGAACGGGCGTAGACGCGGTCGCCCAGTTCCATGCCCAGGGCGAAGACATCGACATCCTCGGGCAGCGCCGGCAGGTCGAAGTGACGTTCGAAAAGGGCATGCATGAGCCGTCCCAGTTCGATGTCGTGCTGGCGGTCGGCCTGGGTGACTTCGGTGAGACCGTGCTGGGCGAGGATCAGCTGGCGCGCAGCGGCGTCGGCGCCGTAGATCGACAGCATCCGTTCCTCCACCAGTCGCGAGAGGTCGTGCCAGTGGCGCAGGCCTTCGTGCTCGATAGGCTCCTGGAGGCAGGCGCGGAACGCTGCATGGATATCCGCGGTGAGGGCTTCGAGGATCGCCGGGACGCTGGAGAAGAAGTGGTAGACGGAGGAGGGCGGCATTTCCGCCCGCTCGGCGACGCTGTAGATCGACAGGTTGGCCACGCCCTGTTCCGCGAGCAGGGTGCGAGCGGCATCTAGAATCCCGGCGATGCGCAGCTGGCTGCTGGCGCGGGGCTTGCGAGCGGTGGCGTGGCGCGGCATGGGTAGCTCCTTTCCGAAGAGCCGCTATTGGACGCCAGGCGGTGGTTCAGGAGCAAGCGAACGCGCAGCGATGAACACCGATCGCGATTGGAATTCGTCGTAGGGTGCGCCGTGCGCACCGGGGGCGGTTGCGCGGGCATTTTGGTGCGCGCGGCGCACCCTACCGGCTACTTGTTGCCTTCGCGGAAGGCGGTCCACACCTCATCGCGCGTAGCGCTGAGCTTCGCCGGCACGGGCTCGACCGGGAACAGGCGTCGCTTGGTGTCCTTGTCCGGATACAGGCCCGGCTGGTTGCGCAGGGACTCGTCCAGGTACTGGCGGGCATCGGCGTTGCCGCTGGGGTAGAGGGTCGCGCCGGTGACCTTGGCCGCGACCTCTGGACGCAGCATGAAATCGATGAACCTGTGCGCGAGGTCGACACGTTTGGCGCTGGTGGGAATCGCCAGGTTGTCGATGAACAGCACCGAGCCTTCGTCCGGGACCATGAAGGTCACCGGCTGGCCGGCAGCGGCGGCATTCAGGGCGTCACCGACCCAGGCCATGGCAACGCAGAGCTTGCCGGCGTTGAGGTCGGCGATGTAGCGCTCGCTGTCGATGTAGCGCAGGTTCGGTCGCAGTGCGGTGAGGGTCTCGGCGCTGCGCTTGAGACGGCTCGGCGCACTGCGGGCGAGGTTTCGGCCCTGGTAGTTGAGCAGCACGGCGAGGGTCTCGTCGGGGGCGTCCAGCAGGCTGATGCCGCACTGGCCGAGGCGCGCACTCTGCTCGGCATCGAACAGCAGGCTCCAGCTGTAGGGCAGCGGGCCGCCGAATGCCTTCTCCGCCTGGGGCGTATTCACGGCCAGGCCGACGGCGCCCCAGAGGTAGGGCACGGCGTGCTGGTTGTTCGGATCCATCGCGGCCAGCTTGCTCAGCAGCTGTTTGTCCAGGTGCTGGCGGTTGGGCAGGCGGGAGAAGTCCAGGGGTTGCAGACGACCTTCCTTGATCAGTCGGGGCAAGTCGTTATGGGAGGGCACGGCAATGTCGATGGGCTCACCGCTGGCCAGCGCCTTGTCCAGTTCGTCGGCGCTGCTGAAGGTGCGGTAATCGACCTTGATGCCGGTCTCTTTCTGGAACGCTTCCAGCATCTCCGGGGCGATGTAGTCGTTCCAGTTGTAGACGCGGATCAGGTCGTCGGCCGGGGCCAGTGCGGGGAGCAATGCGAGCAACAGTGGGGCGAGCAAACGGGGCATGACGTCCTCCCTGGTAGAGCATGCGGGTTCTGTTTGTTCTGGCTTACGGGTGCTGCAAGGCGTCGGCAGCCGGAATGGCGCCGCGCCGGGTGGTGCAAAGGTTGCAGATACAACAACGCCGGCCCTGGGGCCGGCGTTGTGGACTCGCTTACACGGTATGCAGGTACCAGTTGTACTCGAGGTCGGAGATGGAGTGTTCGAACTCCTCCAGCTCGCTTTCCTTACAGGCGACGAAGATGTCGATGTAATCCGGGCTGATGTACTTGGCCAGGACTTCGCTGTCGTCCAACTCGCGAAGGGCATCGCGCAGGTTGTTCGGCAAGCTCTGCTCCAACTGCTCGTAGGAGTTGCCTTCGATAGGCGCGCCCGGTTCGATCTTGTTGGTCAGTCCATGGTGAATACCGGCCAGGATGGCCGACATCATCAGGTAGGGGTTGGCGTCGGCACCGGCCACGCGGTGCTCGATGCGCACGGCATCCGCACTGCCGGTGGGCACGCGGACCGCGACGGTACGGTTGTCCAGACCCCAGCTCGGCGCGTTCGGCACGTAGAACTGCGCGCCAAAACGGCGGTAGGAGTTCACGTTCGGGCACAGGAAGCCCATGGACGCGGGCATGGTCTCGAGCACACCGCCGACCGCGTGACGCAAAGCGGCGTTCTGCTCGGGATCATCTGAGGTGAAGATGTTCTTGCCGGTCTTCTTGTCGATCAGCGAAATATGCACGTGCAGACCGTTGCCCGCCTGGCCCGGGTAAGGCTTGGCCATGAAGGTGGTGTCCATCTCATGGTCGTAGGCGATGTTCTTGATCAGGCGCTTGAGCAGCACGGCGTAGTCGCAGGCCTTCAGAGCGTCTTCGACATGGTGCAGGTTGACTTCGAACTGGGCCGGGGCGCTTTCCTTGACGATGGCGTCGGCGGGGATGCCCTGGACCTTGGCTCCTTCGAGGATGTCCTGCAGGCAGTCGGCGTATTCGTCGAGGTCATCGATCAGGTACACCTGGGTCGACTGCGGGCGCTTGCCGGAAATGGGCGAGCGCGGCGGCTGCGGACGGCCGTTGATGTTCTCCTGGTCGATCAGGTAGAACTCCAGCTCGAACGCGGCGCAGATGGTCAGGCCGAGTTCATCGAATTTTTCCACCACACGACGCAGGACTTCGCGCGGGTCGGCGAAGAAGGGTTCACCGTCGCCCTCGACCTCATGCATGGTCATCAGCAGCTGCGCGGTCGGGCGCTTCTGCCAGGGTTCGTCGCTGAGGGTGCTGGGGATGGGATAGCAGATGCGGTCTGCGTCGCCGATGTCCAGGCCGAGGCCGGTGCTTTCGACGGTGGAACCGTTGATATCGAGAGCGAAGATCGAAGCGGGGAGGTTGATGCCTTTCTCGTAGACTTTGGTCAGGCTGGCGCGTTCGATTCGCTTGCCTCGTACCACTCCATTCATATCTGCAATCAACAGGTCGACGAACTGGACCTCAGGATGCTCCTTAAGGAATTCGTTCGCTTCTTGAAGCTGAACGGCACGCGGGGGTACCGACATGATGCAACACCTTTTTTGTTAAAAATATCAATCACGCTTAATCTAAGGTGTGAGTCAATCCGAATCACCCCTTGATGTCAAGCGAGCCCTATTTTGCCCCAAAACCGGGCTCGATGGCCAGTTTTGGGGCGTTCTGGGGCATCCGAACCTCTCTCCGAACCTTGCCGGCTGCGGTGCTCAGCAGGGCGTGTTCAATTTTTTACAGCCCTATTGTGTAAAAAAATGAACAACGCTAAGCTCGGTCGAAACCCAAATCAGACAAATAATACGGGTGTCTCATGTCTCGCCTGCCGTTGATCGGCGTATCCGCTTGCACCAGAGAGATCGGTCCTCAGACCTATCATATAGCTGGTGAGAAGTATCTGCGTGCGGTGGCGGTCGGAGCCGGTGGAATTCCGCTGGTAATTCCGGCCCTGGCTGAACTGATGGATCAAGCGACCCTCCTGGCCAGCCTGGACGGTCTTCTCTTTACCGGTTCCCCGTCGAACGTGGAGCCCCATCATTATCAGGGCCCCGCATCCGAGCCCGGCACCCGTCACGATCCCGCCCGGGATCGCACTACGCTTCCTCTGGTCCGTGCGGCCATCGCCGCCGGTATTCCCGTTCTGGGCATCTGCCGTGGTTTCCAGGAAATGAACGTGGCCTTTGGCGGCACCCTGCACCAGCGTGTGCATGTAGTAGAAGGATTCATGGACCACCGCGAGCCGGCCGACGAGCCGTTCGAGGTGCAATACGCGCCCCGGCACCCGATCCAGGTAAAGCCGGGTGGCGTGCTCGACGGCATCGGCTTGCCGTCCGAGATTCTAGTCAATTCCATTCATGGCCAGGGCGTTGAACGTCTGGCGCCGGGCCTGCGTGTAGAGGCTCTGGCGCCTGATGGGTTGGTCGAGGCCTTTTCGGTCGAAGGCGCCAGCAGCTTTGCCGTCGGGGTGCAGTGGCATCCCGAATGGCAAGTGCAGACCAACCCGAACTATCTCGCCATCTTCCAGGCCTTTGGTGAGGCTTGCAGGGAGAAGGCGGGGAAACGCTGAGCGGGAGAATTCTTCAGGAAACCGGCGAAGTTGCCGTGTCGCGCAGTTCGGACTGTACTGATCGCGGCGGTGCCTCGATGGGCGTGAATGCCACGAACCTGCTGATGCCTCCTAGTGAAGCTCTCAACCCTGAGGTCTTTATGACTACCAAGCTCGACCAGCTGACCAGCTGGCTGAAAGAACGCAAAATCACCGAAGTTGAATGCATGATCAGCGATCTTACCGGCATCGCCCGCGGTAAGATTTCGCCCACCAACAAGTTTCTGGACGAGAAGGGCATGCGCCTCCCTGAGAGCGTGCTGCTGCAAACCGTGACCGGCGACTATGTTGAAGACGACATCTATTACGAGCTGCTCGACCCGGCGGACATTGACATGTTCTGCCGTCCGGACCAGAGCGCTGTCTACCTGGTGCCCTGGGCCATCGAGCCCACCGCCATGGTTATCCACGACACCTTCGACAAGCAGGGCAACCCCATCGAGTTGTCCCCGCGCAACATCCTGAAGATGGTGCTCAAGCTGTACGCGGATAAAGGCTGGAAGCCCATCGTCGCGCCGGAGATGGAGTTCTACCTGACCAAGCGCTGCGACGACCCGGACTTCCCGCTGCAAGCCCCGTTGGGCCGTTCGGGCCGTCCGGAAACCGGTCGCCAGTCCTTCTCCATCGATGCGGCGAACGAATTCGATCCGCTGTTCGAGGACATGTACGACTGGTGCGAGATGCAGGACCTGGATCTCGACACCCTGATCCATGAGGAAGGCCCCGCCCAGATGGAGATCAACTTCCGTCATGGCGATGCCCTCGACCTGGCCGACCAGATCCTGGTGTTCAAGCGCACCATGCGCGAGGCCGCGCTCAAGCACAACGTGGCGGCGACCTTCATGGCCAAGCCGATCACCGATGAGCCGGGTAGCGCCATGCACTTGCACCAGAGCGTGGTCGACATCAAGACCGGGAAGAACATCTTCTCCAACGAAGACGGCTCCATGAGCGAGCTGTTCCTGAGTCATATCGGTGGCCTGCAGAAATACATCCCCGAAGTCCTGCCGCTGTTCGCGCCGAACGTGAACTCCTTCCGCCGTTTCCTGCCGGATACCTCCGCGCCGGTGAACGTGGAATGGGGCGAGGAAAACCGCACCGTGGGCCTGCGCGTACCGGATGCCGGCCCGCAGAACCGTCGTGTGGAAAACCGTTTGGCCGGCGCCGACGCCAACCCCTACCTGGCCATCGCCGCAAGCCTGCTGTGCGGCTACATCGGCATGGTGGAAGGCGTGAACCCGAGCGCACCGGTGAAAGGCCGTGGCTATGAGCGCCGCAACCTGCGCCTGCCGCTGACCCTCGAGGCAGCGCTGGAGCGCATGGAGTCCTGCCGGGACATCGAGAAATATCTGGGCGGCAACTTCGTGACGGCCTATGTGGCGGTCAAGCGTGCCGAGCATGAAAACTTCAAACGGGTGATCAGCTCCTGGGAACGTGAATTCCTGCTGCTCTCCGTCTGATCCGGAACGGAGGCCGGTCGACCCGGCCGGCCCTCCAGACGTGTGTTTACTGAGGTATAGAAATGAACAGCCAAGTGACCAACCCCAAGACCCTTGAATGGCAAGCGCTCGGTCGTGACCACCACCTGCCGCCGTTCACCGACTACAAGGCGTTGAATGCCAAGGGTGCGCGGATCATCACCAAGGCCGAAGGCGTGTACATCTGGGATAGCGAAGGCAACAAGATCCTCGATGGCATGGCCGGCCTGTGGTGCGTCAACGTCGGCTACGGCCGCGAGGAGCTGGTCCAGGCGGCTACCCGCCAGATGCGTGAACTGCCCTTCTACAACCTGTTCTTCCAGACCGCGCACCCGCCGGCAGTGGAGCTTTCCAAGGCAATCGCCGAGATTGCGCCGGAAGGTATGAACCACGTGTTCTTCACCGGCTCTGGTTCGGAAGCCAACGACACCGTGCTGCGCATGGTCCGCCACTACTGGGCGATCAAAGGCCAGCCGCAGAAGAAAGTCATCATCGGCCGCTGGAACGGCTACCACGGTTCCACCGTGGCCGGTGTCAGCCTCGGTGGCATGAAGGCCCTGCACGAGCAGGGTGACCTGCCGATTCCGGGCATCGAGCACATCGCCCAACCCTACTGGTTCGGCGAGGGTGGCGACATGGCGCCGGCCGAGTTCGGTGTCTGGGCCGCCGAGCAGCTTGAGAAGAAGATTCTCGAAGTCGGCGAGGACAAGATCGCCGCCTTCATCGCCGAGCCCATCCAGGGTGCCGGTGGCGTGATCGTCCCGCCGGAAACCTACTGGCCGAAAATCCGCGAGATCCTCGCCAAGTACGACATCCTGTTCATCGCCGACGAAGTGATCTGCGGCTTCGGCCGTACCGGCGAATGGTTCGGCAGCCAGTATTACGGCAACGCCCCGGACCTGATGCCGATCGCCAAGGGCCTGACCTCGGGTTACATCCCCATGGGCGGCGTGATTGTCCGTGACGAGATCGTCCATACCCTGAATGAGGGTGGGGAGTTCTACCACGGCTTCACCTACTCTGGTCATCCAGTGGCGGCGGCGGTTGCGCTGGAGAACATCCGCATCCTGCGCGAAGAAAAGATCGTCGAGAAAGTGAAGGCCGAAACGGCACCGTATTTGCAGCAGCGCTGGCAGGAGCTGGCCGACCATCCGTTGGTGGGCGAGGCGCGCGGTGTCGGCATGGTGGCGGCGCTGGAACTGGTCAAGAACAAGCAGACCCGTGAACGCTTCGCCGGTGGTGTGGGGATGCTGTGCCGTGAGCACTGCTTCCGCAATGGCCTGATCATGCGCGCGGTGGGTGACACCATGATCATCTCGCCGCCGCTGGTGATCAGCAAAGACGAAGTCGACGAACTGGTGACCAAGGCACGCAAGTGCCTGGACCTCACCCTGGCGGAAGTCAATGGCTAAGAAAAAGAGGGCTTGATGGTGGCATTTAGGAACGCCGCCTGTTGTAAGCAAGCCCTCTACCTTGCCAGACTTCGCCGGTGCGTTGGCCAGGCTCACCGAGTGGTGACGTATTCGGTACGACGCCACTCGGACACTTCAACAAAAATGGAGCTACCCGCATGATCAAAACCTTCGGCAAGACCCTGCTCGCCATGACCCTGGCGGGCGCCGTGGCCGGTATGGCACAGGCTGACGACAAAGTTCTGCATGTCTACAACTGGTCGGACTACATCGCGCCGGATACGGTCGAGAAGTTCACCAAGGAAACCGGCATCAAGGTCGTCTACGACGTCTTCGACTCCAACGAAACCCTCGAAGCCAAGCTGCTGGCCGGCAAGTCGGGCTACGACATCGTTGTGCCGTCCAACAACTTCCTCGCCAAGCAGATCAAGGCCAAGGTCTATCAGCCGCTGGACAAGTCCAAGCTGCCGAACTGGAAGAACCTGGACCCGAACCTGCTGAAGACCGTCGAAGTGTCCGACCCGGGTAACCAGTACGCCTTCCCCTACATGTGGGGCTCCATCGGCATCGGCTACAACCCGGACAAGGTCAAGGCCGTACTGGGCGACAATGCCCCGGTCGACTCCTGGGACCTGCTGTTCAAGCCGGAAAACATCGAGAAGCTGAAGGCTTGCGGCGTTTCCTTCCTCGACTCGCCGACCGAGATCCTGCCGATCGCGCTGAAGTATCTGGGCCACGATCCGCTGAGCCAGGACCCGAAACAGCTGAAGGAAGCCGAGGCGCTGTTCCTCAAAATCCGTCCGCACATCACCTATTTCCACTCCTCCAAGTACATCTCGGACCTGGCCAACGGCAACCTCTGCGTCGCAGTCGGCTACTCGGGTGACGTGTACCAGGCCAAGTCCCGCGCCGAAGAGGCCAAGGGTGGCGTGAAGGTCGCCTACAACATTCCGAAAGAAGGCGCAGGCACCTTCTTCGACATGGTCGCCATGCCGGCCGATGCCGCCAACCCGGAAGCCGCCTATGCGTTCATGAACTTCCTGATGAAGCCGGAAATCATGGCCGAAATCACCAACGAAGTTCAGTTCCCCAATGGCAACGCCGCTGCCACTGAGCTGGTTGACGAAGCGATCCGCAAAGACCCGGGCATCTACCCGACCGCGGACACCATGGCCAAGCTCTACGCCTTCCCGGACCTGCCGTCGAAGGTGCAACGCGCCATGACCCGTACCTGGACCACCATCAAGTCGGGCAAGTAAGCACGGCTGCCGTGCCCGGCGGGGTTTCCCCGCCGGTGCCCGGACCGCGCTGCGGTACACCGCAAGTTCATTGGCTCGGGTAGCGGGAAGAACCCGGGCTCCTTCCGGCAGCGTCCGGAGACAACTAGAGGACGAACCTGTGCAATCCCCCATCCGCAAGATGATGATCACTGCCGCCGCCACCCTCACCCTGGTTTCCCAGGTCCAGGCGGATCAGACGGTGCATATCTACAACTGGTCGGACTACATCGGCGAGACCACCCTGGCGGATTTCCAGAAGGAAACCGGCATCAAGCCGGTGTATGACGTCTTCGACTCCAACGAGACCCTGGAAGGCAAGTTGCTGGCAGGCCGTACCGGCTACGACGTCGTCGTGCCGTCCAACCACTTCCTCGGCAAACAGATCAAGGCGGGCGCGTTCCAGAAACTCGACCGCAGCCAGCTGCCCAACTGGCAGAACCTGGACCCCAACCTGCTCAAGCAGCTCGAGCGCAACGACGCGGGCAACCTGTACGCCGTTCCCTATCTGTGGGGCACCAACGGCATCGGTTACAACGTCGAGAAGGTCAAGGCCGCGCTCGGCGTCGACCACATCGATTCGTGGGCGGCGATCTTCGAACCCGAGAACATCAAGAAGCTCAGCCAGTGCGGCGTGGCCTTCCTCGACTCGGCCGATGAGATGATTCCCGCCGTGCTGAACTACATGGGCCTGGACCCCAACAGCACCAATCCGGACGACTACAAGAAGGCCGAAGAGAAGCTGATGGCGGTACGTCCCTACGTGACCTACTTCCACTCCTCGAAGTACATCGGCGACCTGGCCAATGGCGACATCTGCGTCGCTGCCGGTTTCTCCGGTGACATCTTCCAGGCCGCCTCGCGCGCCGAGGAAGCGGGCAAGGGCATCCAGATCGCCTATGCGATCCCGAAAGAAGGCGGCAACCTCTGGTTCGACATGCTGGCCATTCCGGCCGATGCGGCGAATGCCAAGGAAGCCCACACCTTCATCAACTATCTGCTCAAGCCCGAAGTGATCGCGAAGGTCAGCGATTACGTGGGCTATGCGAACCCCAACCTCAAGGCTGGCGAGTTCATGGATCAGGAAGTACGCACCGATGAGTCCGTCTACCCGCCACAAGCGGTGCTGGACAAGCTCTATGTTTCGGCGGAGCTGCCGCCGAAGGTCCAGCGGCTGATGACCCGCAGCTGGACCAAGGTCAAGTCGGGCAAATGATGCAAAACCGGCGCGTCTGTAGTGTGGCGGGCGCGTCGGATCAACCCAGGCGGTGTCAGGCAGGGAGCCTGATTCCGCCCATGTTGTACAAACCCGCCCGACCGCGGTGGTCGGGTAGCAATTTCTGGGAGTGTGGTAATGGCAATAGCCTCCGGTGCCTACAAGAAAGCCCTTGAGGGCAACCAGCAACCCAAAGAGGTGCTGGTAAAGATCGACCGGGTAACCAAGAAGTTCGACGAGACGGTGGCCGTGGACAGCGTGTCCCTGGACATCAAGAAGGGCGAAATCTTCGCTCTCCTCGGCGGTTCCGGTTCGGGTAAATCAACCTTGCTGCGGATGCTCGCGGGCTTCGAGCGGCCGTCTGAAGGGCGCATCTTCCTCGATGGCGTCGACATCACCGACATGCCGCCCTACGAGCGCCCGATCAACATGATGTTCCAGTCCTATGCGCTCTTCCCGCATATGACTGTTGCGCAGAACATCGCCTTCGGACTCAAACAGGACAAGCTTCCGGCTGCGGAGATCGACGAGCGCGTCAACGAGATGCTCAAGCTCGTGCAGATGACCCAGTACGCCAGGCGCAAGCCGCACCAGCTGTCTGGTGGCCAGCGTCAGCGCGTGGCCCTGGCCCGCTCCCTGGCCAAGCGTCCGAAACTGCTGCTGCTCGACGAGCCCATGGGCGCCCTGGACAAGAAGCTGCGTTCGCAGATGCAACTGGAACTGGTGGAGATCATCGAGCGCGTGGGCGTGACCTGCGTGATGGTGACCCACGACCAGGAAGAGGCCATGACCATGGCCCAGCGCATCGCGATCATGCACCTGGGGTGCATCGAGCAGATCGGCAGCCCTGTGGATATCTACGAGACGCCCATCAGCCGCCTGGTGTGCGAGTTCATCGGCAACGTCAACCTCTTCGACGGCGAAGTGGTGGAGGACTACGAGGCCCATGCGCTGATCGCCTGCCCGCAACTGGAGCGCCCGATCTACGTCGGCCATGGCGTGACCACCTCGGTGCAGGACAAGCGCATCACCTACGCCCTGCGTCCGGAGAAGCTGCTGGTGACCACCGAACAGCCGACCTGCGAGTACAACTGGTCGCGCGGCCGGGTCCACGACATCGCCTACCTGGGCGGCCACTCGGTGTTCTACGTCAAGCTGCCGAACGGCTCGGTCGTCCAGTCCTTCGTCGCCAACGCCGAGCGCCGTGGCGCGCGTCCGACCTGGGACGACGAAGTGTTCGTATGGTGGGAAGACGACAGCGGCGTGGTGCTGCGGTCATGAAAATTCCCAAACTGAGCAACTTGATACCGACCGGCCGACACCTCGTCATCGGGGTGCCGTTCTTCTGGCTGTTCCTGTTCTTCCTGCTGCCCTTCGCCATCGTGCTGAAGATCAGCTTCGCCGAAGCCGACGTGGCGATCCCGCCGTACACGGAGATCTACACCTGGGCTGAAAACCAGCTGCAACTCGTCCTCAACCTGGGCAACTACGTGATGCTCAGCGAAGACGAACTGTACCTGGCGGCCTATCTGGGCTCGTTGAAGGTCGCCTTCCTCAGCACCTTGCTGTGCCTGTTGATCGGCTATCCGATGGCCTATGCCATCGCCCGCGCCAGCAAGGAAGCGCAGACCGTACTGCTGCTGCTGATCATGATGCCGACCTGGACCGCGATCCTGATCCGCGTCTACGCCTGGATGGGCATCCTCAGCAACAACGGCCTGCTCAACAGCTTCCTGATGGGCATCGGTCTGATCAATGAGCCTTTGCAGATCCTCAACACCAACCTGGCGGTGTACATCGGCGTCGTCTATTCGTACCTGCCGTTCATGGTGCTGCCGCTCTACGCCAACCTGGTGAAGCATGACCCGAGCCTGCTGGAGGCTGCGTCGGACCTCGGTTCGAGCACGTTCAACAGCTTCTGGAAGATCACCGTGCCGCTGTCGAAGAACGGCATTATCGCCGGCTCCATGCTGGTGTTCATCCCGGTAGTGGGCGAGTTCGTGATCCCGGAACTGCTCGGCGGTCCGGAGACCCTGATGATCGGCAAGGTGCTGTGGCAGGAGTTCTTCAACAACCGCGACTGGCCGGTAGCGTCGGCCCTGGCAGTGGTGATGCTGGCGATCCTGATCGTGCCCATCATTCTCTTCAACCGTAACCAGGCGAAGGAACTGGAGGGCAAGGTATGAATCTTTATCTGTTCGGATCGTGCCCATCATTCTCTTCAACCGGCTCTCCATCCAGAAGCTGGGCCAAAGAGCTGGAGGGCAAGGTATGAAACGCTTCAGTTTCTCCAACCTGATGCTGTGGGCAGGCCTGCTGTTCATCTACCTGCCGATGGTCATCCTGGTGATCTACTCCTTCAACGCCTCCAAGCTGGTGACGGTCTGGGGCGGCTGGTCGGTGAAGTGGTATGTGGGCCTGCTGGACAACACCCAACTGATGAACTCGGTGGGCCGCTCCCTGGAGATCGCCATCTACACCGCGGTTGCCGCTGTAGCACTGGGTACCCTGGCGGCCTTCGTGCTGACCCGCATCCCGCGTTTCCGCGGCCGCACTATCTTCGGCGGCATGGTCACCGCGCCGCTGGTAATGCCCGAGGTGATCACCGGTCTGTCGCTGTTGCTGCTCTTCGTGGCCATGGCGCAACTGATCGGCTGGCCCCAGGAGCGTGGCATCGTGACCATCTGGATCGCCCACACCACCTTCTGCTCGGCCTACGTGGCCATCGTGGTGTCGGCGCGCCTGCGTGAACTGGACCTGTCCATCGAAGAGGCGGCCATGGACCTGGGCGCGCGTCCGTGGAAGGTGTTCATCCTGATCACCATCCCGATGATCGCGCCATCCCTGGCAGCAGGCGGCATGATGTCCTTCGCCCTGTCCCTGGACGACCTGGTACTGGCGAGCTTCGTCTCCGGTCCCGGTTCCACCACCCTGCCGATGGAGGTCTTCTCCGCTGTGCGTCTGGGCGTGAAACCTGAGATCAACGCCGTGGCCAGCCTGATCCTGCTGACGGTCTCGCTGTTCACCTTCTTTGCCTGGTACTTCACCCGCCGGGCCGAGGAGCGTCGCAAGCGCGCCATCCAGCAGGCGATGGAAACCATGGCCGAGGAAGCCGCTTCCTCCAACTGGAAACCCGCTGCCACCCAGGCCGCCTGATCCAGCGCTGAAAAAACAAAGGCCACCTTCGGGTGGCCTTTGTCGTTTCTGCGAAGCGCTTATTCAGTAGGAGCGGGTGTGGGCGAAGGAATCCGCCCAGTTGGACAATCAGTCCTTCAACGCCATCCGCACATCCCCCAGCTTCGCGCCGTAGGGCCCGTAGCTGCGCTCCACCAGTTCACGGCTGCCGTCGGCGCGGACGATCAGCGCCGAACTGGCACGGGTGCCGTAGGTGCGGGTGGCGATGAACACGCTGGAGAGCATGCGCTCGGTATTCAGCCCGACGCCGGTGTCCGGCAGGATGTGGTCCTGAGCGACCTCAGGGTCGTGCAGCAGGTTGAGCAGGGCATCGGTCGACGGTGGGTTGAGGCATTCGGCGATGGCCGCCTTGCCGCGTTCGACCTTGGGCCAGGGCGTATCCAGATCAGCGTTGGAGACGCCATAGATGCCCGGCTTGAGGTTGATCGGGCCGCCACTGCGAGGGTTGAGGAACCACAGCTCCCGGTCGTCCCCTACCAGCAGGTTGAACCCCGAGTAGTCGTTAGCGCGGCGCCGTGCATCTTCGAGGAATTCGCCCGGCCCCATGGTTCCGCGCAGGAACTGCACGCAGAGCTCGCCACGGGTGCGGCCGACCGGGGGCGTTCGGGGATCTCGGATATTGGTAAGGGCGGCGAAGCGGCCTTTGGGCCCGGCGCCGAGCCAGGTACCTCCGGCTTCCAGGTCGCGACCAGCGATCACGCCAGGTGCGTCTTCCCAGTTCGCCATGGGCAGTGTGGGACGCGCGTAGAATTCATCTCGGTTTGCAGCGAGCACCAGCGGGACTTCGTGTCCGGGGCGCCATGCGAATACGATAAGGCACATGGAGTCGTCTCCTTTTTATGAGCCGGAGTGTAGCAGCCGGTAGGAAAACTACATCAGCTGCAAATGTCTACTTCCGGGTTATCGGCAGCTTCCGTCGAACGTCCATCTCCACGCGGTGGAGCCAGAAACAGCCTTCCGTTAACATGCCGCTTTGTTTTCGGGGGTGTCCATGGAATTCCTGCTCTACCTAGTGCTCGGCGCCTGCGCCGGAGTGCTGGCCGGGCTGTTTGGCGTCGGCGGCGGCATGATCATCGTGCCGGTGCTGGTGTTCAGCTTCACCGCCCAGGGATTCGATTCCGGCATCCTCACGCATCTGGCAGTCGGTACCTCTCTGGCCACCATCATCTTCACCTCGATCAATTCGGTGCGCGAGCATCACCGCAAGGGTGCGGTGCGCTGGCCGATATTCGCCTGGATGGCCGTCGGCATCCTCATCGGCGCCGGCTTCGGTTCGCTGACCGCCGCCGCCATTCAGGGCCCGATGTTGCAGAAGATCATCGGTGTCTTCGCCATACTGGTAGCCATCCAGATGGGCCTGGACCTGAAGCCCAAGGCCAGTCGCGAGGTGCCGGGCAAGCCGGGCCTGACCCTGGCAGGCGTGGTGATCGGCTGGGCTTCGGCCATCTTCGGGATCGGTGGCGGCTCGCTGACCGTGCCCTTCCTGACCTGGCGCAGCGTACCCATTCAGCAGGCGGTGGCCACCTCCGCGGCCTGCGGGCTGCCGATTGCCGCGGCGAGCGCATTGTCGTTCATGGTGCTGGGCTGGAACAACGCCAGCCTGCCGCCCTACAGCTTTGGCTTCGTCTACCTTCCGGCGCTGGTCGGCATTGCCGTCACCAGCATGTTCTTCGCCCGCTTTGGCGCGCGCCTGGCCCATAGGCTGTCGCCGCGCCTGCTGAAGCGCCTGTTCGCCCTGCTGCTGCTGGCAGTGGGCCTGAACTTCCTGATGTAAGGAGCTGTGATGCTGGCTTATCCCCAGATCGATCCGGTAGCGCTCGCTATCGGCCCGCTGAAGATCCACTGGTACGGCCTGATGTACCTCATCGGCATCGGCGGTGCCTGGTGGCTGGCCTCGCGCCGCCTGAAGGCCTTCGATCCCACCTGGAGCAAGGAGAAGCTCTCCGACCTGGTGTTCTGGGTCGCCCTCGGTGTCATCGCCGGCGGTCGTCTTGGTTACGTCTTGTTCTACGATCTGTCGGCATACATCGCCAATCCGCTGCTGATCCTCGAAGTCTGGAAGGGTGGCATGTCGTTCCACGGCGGCCTGATCGGCGTGATGCTGGCCACCCTCTGGTTCGGCAAGCGCAACAACAAGAGCTTCTTCCAACTGATGGACTTCATTGCGCCCCTGGTCCCCATCGGCCTGGGCGCCGGCCGTATCGGCAACTTCATCAATGCCGAGCTCTGGGGCAAGGCCACCGACCTGCCGTGGGCGATGATCTTCCCCACCGACCCGGCGCAATTGCCGCGCCATCCGTCGCAGCTGTACCAGTTCGCTCTGGAAGGCGTGGCGCTGTTCGCCATCCTCTGGTTCTATTCCCGCAAACCCCGCCCGACCATGGCCGTTTCCGGCATGTTTGCGCTGTTCTACGGTCTTTTCCGTTTCGCGGTGGAGTTCGTCCGCGTACCGGACGCCCAACTCGGTTATCTGGCCTTCGGCTGGCTGACCATGGGCCAGATTCTCTGCCTGCCGATGATCTTCGGCGGCATTGCCCTGATTGTCTGGGCCCATCGCCGCCAGGCTGCCCAAGGAGTCGTCTGATGAAACAGTATCTCGACCTGATGCGCCGCGTGCGCGAGACCGGCACCTTCAAGAGCGACCGCACCGGTACCGGCACCTACAGCGTGTTCGGCCACCAGATGCGCTTCGACCTGGCCGACGGCTTCCCCATGGTGACCACCAAGAAGTGCCACCTGAAATCCATCGTCCATGAGCTGCTTTGGTTCCTCCAGGGTGATACCAACATCAAGTACCTGAAGGACAACGGCGTCTCCATCTGGGACGAATGGGCCGACGAAGAGGGCAACCTCGGGCCGGTCTACGGCTACCAGTGGCGCTCCTGGCCGGCTCCCAATGGCGAGTCCATCGACCAGATCGCCAAGGTGGTGGAAATGATCAAGAAGAACCCGGACTCGCGCCGGCTGATCGTTTCCGCCTGGAACCCGGCCCTGGTAGACGAGATGGCCCTGCCGCCCTGCCACGCGCTGTTCCAGTTCTACGTGGCGAACGGCAAGCTGAGCTGCCAGCTGTATCAGCGCTCCGCCGACATCTTCCTCGGCGTGCCCTTCAACATCGCCAGCTATGCCTTGCTGACCCTGATGGTGGCCCAGGTCTGCGACCTGGAGCCGGGCGAGTTCATCTGGACTGGCGGCGACTGCCACCTCTACGCCAACCACATCGAGCAGACCGACCTGCAGCTCACCCGCGAGCCGCTGCCGTTGCCGACCATGAAGATCAATCCGGACGTAAAGGACCTGTTCGCCTTCAAGTTCGAGGACTTCGAACTCGTGGGCTACCAGGCGCATCCGCACATCAAGGCGCCGGTCGCCGTCTGACCCACCGGGGCGGCCAACGCCCCGGTCTTCCGCTGACAGGAGTCACCATGAAAGCCCCGCTTGCAGCCCTGCTCACGGGGCTTTTTGGCCTCTGGCCGTCCTTCATCGCCTGGGCCGAGCCGGCCCAGGGCAGCTTCGTCGCCAGCCAGCGTTGCGAGGCCTTCCAGTCCATCCGTAAGCAGAGCAACCCCGATGACCTCGAGCTGGAGCCGGGCCAGCGCTACGAAGTGGTGGAGGTCAACAAGAGCGATTACGACTGGCTGCGAATCCGCATTCCGGACAGTGCCACGCCGCTGCGCTGGGTGGCGGCCGATTGCGGGACCGTTGAAGGGCTGGTGTCCAACACCGGCAAGCCCGCGAAGACCGAAAGCAGCGGCGACATCTGCAGCCTGCCGGACCAGCATGACGGCTACGTGCTGGCGGCCACCTGGCAGCCGGGCTTCTGCGAACACGCGTCCTACAAGGGCACCAAGCCCGAATGCGAAAGCCTGGAGTCCGGTGAACTGAAAATCTCCCACCTGACCCTGCATGGCCTCTGGCCTAATCGACAATCCTGCGGCAAGCGCTACGGCCACTGCGCCGGGCCCGATCTCAAGCTCAGCGCGGACACACTGGCCTACGTCCGCCCATGGATGCCGAACTTCCGTTACGGCACCAGCTTCGGGCGCTATCAATGGGACAAGCACGGTGTCTGCCAGAGGCAGATGGACGATGACGCCTACTTCCGCCGCGCGGTGGACCTGGTGCGCCAGCTGGACCAGTCGGCGGCGGGCCAGTATTTGGTTGCCAACATCGGCGGCGCCATTTCGAAACGCCTCTTCTACGAGCGCGTGGAGAAGGACTTCGGCAGCCGCGATGCGCAGAACAACTTCCTGCTCATCTGCAGCGGTCAGTATCTGCAGGAGATTCGTGTCGCCCTGCCCCGTGAGCTGAAGCAGGCTGACAACCTGGTCGGTGTTGTCGACGGGCAGTTCGCCGCGAGTCGCGCGCGGGATCGCAGCGAATGCCGTGCTGATCGCATCCAGATCGAAGCCGGTGGTCGCTGACCCGGATGCTCCCGAGCTGCTTCGAACCCCTCGGCAGCCCGCTTGGCGTGGGGCGCTGCCTAGTTCAGTGGCCGCCAGCTCGTCGAGATCGTCGGCCGCGCGGCTGAGATAGAACTCGGCGCCGCCATGGGTGCGGCCGCCGCCATGTTTCCGGTAAGTTCCTTGCCGCCGGTTGTCGTCAGGGCATCAGGCCAGTGGCCAGTGTCGCGACCTGCCCCTGGCGCTCCGCCTGTTCCAGCTCGGCGCCCGGATTCAGCGACGACCATTCCGGATGCGCGCGAGCCTTGCCCAGCACTGCCGGCAGCTTGCCTTCCTGCCACTGCTTCGCCTCCGGTGAGTCGACGCGCACCGCCTCGAACGCCGCGTGACCCCGCGCGTCGAGCGCCGCCAGCAACTGCCGTTGACGCAGCGCCAGCAGGCGCAGGATGGCGTCGTCCACGGTCAGCTCGCGTTGTCCCTTGATCTTGCCCAGCAACCGTTCGCCATAGTGGCCGAAGGTCTGCCAGGCGCCGCCGGCGATGGCTCCAAGCGCCGCTGCTGCACCCAGCGTGAGGCCGCCCACCAGCAAGTCGACGCTGGCGCCAGCCGCCGCTCCCGCGGCCATGCCACCGCCCAGGCGCACGCCCAGTTGCTTGAGGGTTTCCGGGTTGAACAGGTCGTCGCCCCAGCGGCCGCCCAGCAGCGGCAGGTCGCTGGTGGCGGCATCGTCCTGAGCGAAGGCGTAGAGGCGCAGCAGGGCTTCCACGCAACGTTGCTCACGCTGGCGCACCTGCTGCCGCAGTGCCTCGGTGGCCGCCTGGAGGGCGGCTTCCTGCGCCGGCACGCTGCGGCGGCAGGCGGCGACGTCCAGCAAGAGTTCGGCGATCAGTCGGCTGCCGGCTTCCAGGCGCAACCGGCGTTGCGCCTGGTGATCGTCCACCAGCCGCTGCAACTGCGGGCGGGCGCGCTCCAGCAGCAGGGACAGGCTGTCGTAGAGCCGCTCTTCGCCATCCAGCGGCGGCGCCACGCTGTCGAAGCGCACCAGCGCATGCAGGCCCAGCCGGGCCAGTGCCTCGCGCCAGTCGGCTTCGCGGTGGTGTTCGCTGGCAACGAAGTTGAGTACGGGCAGAAGCGGTCGTCCGCACATGGCGAGCACGGCCAGCTCATCGCGGTACTTGGCGAGCACCGGCTCGCGGGCGTCGATCACATAGAGCCCGGCGTCGGAGGCCAGCAGTTGCCGCAGCACCTTGGCCTCCTGTTCGAAACGCTGGCGTGCTTCGCTGCCGTCGAGGAAGCGGGCCAGGCGGGCGGGGCCATCCAGGCGTTCGCCGGGGCGGTCCAGCCGTTCCAGGTGATCGAGAAGGGCGATGGCATCTTCCAGGCCCGGCGTGTCGTAAAGCTCCAGCAATGGCTGGCCGTCCACTGACAGGCGCGCCCCTTCCACGTGCCGGGTGGTGCTGGGGCGATGGGACACCTCGCCGAACGAGCGATCACGCAGCAGGGTGCGCAACAAGGAGGTCTTGCCCACGTTGGTGTGCCCCACCACAGCGAGCTTCAAGGGTTTAGTCATGGCCGGTCTCCAGCCAGTGCAGGGGAGCCCCCTGAGCGTGGGTCAGGGCCAGCCGGTCGAGTGCCTGGTGCCAGTCTTCCAGGCGCTGGCTATCCAGGACCTCGCCTGAGGGCGGTGGCAGGAGCCAGATGCGGATCTGGCCCGCGCTGCGCGCAAGTTCGCCGATCAATGCCAGGGTGCCGCGATCCGGCGAGCGACGAGGATCGCAGGCCACGGCGAGGCGTTCTGGCGGAAAGCGGCTGAGCTGGTCGAGCAGACGCTGGCGTTGTTCGCGGCTGTCGAGCACGCCTGCATCACCGACGCCTTTGGGCAGGGTCGGCGGCCAGGGGCGGCGATCATCCAGTTCGATCGCCACCAGCAACGCACCCTGGCTGGCGCCATTCAGGCTTCCGGCACGGGGTTCGACCCGTTCGGGCGGGGCGGCATCGCAAACGCCCAGGCGCTCGCTGGCGGGCTGCAGGCGTTCGCGCAGCAAGCTATAGCCAGGCAGGCTGAGGTCCAGGCCAAGGCGCGCGCGTCCTTGTGCCCAGCGCCAGAAGCAGAACAGTCCCAGCAGCAGCCGCGGCAGCAGGCCGTAGGTGAAGGTGACTCCCAGCAGCCAGCCTGACCAGGCCTGGCGCGCCGCTTCCTCGCCGACCACGTTGCTGCTGGCGCGAATGGTGTCGGCGTCTGGCAGGCTGAAGCCCAACAGGCTGGGAAGCGCACCGAGGGCCTGGGTGAGGAAGACGAAGGTGTCGCTGCCGAGGAGGGTGGTTTCCCAGACGAAACCGTAGCGACGGGTAGCGAGCAGGAGGAGGAGGACCGCCAGGGCGCTGCCCAGGGTCAGCAGCCAGACGCCGTGAACCAGGGTGCCCAGGCCCCAGCGGGTCAGGCGTTGGCGTTGCAGCAACAGGAGCAGTGCGGGGGCCAGGTGGGCAGCCTGGGCGTCGCGGGCGAGCTTGCCGCTGAGCCAAAGCCAGATGCGTCCCAGCACGCTGGCGCTGCTGCCGAGACAAAACGACAGGACCCAACCGAGCAGCATCAGTAAGTGCAGACCGAGCAGGCTACCCAATGCCCAGAACAGGTTGACCGGGCGTTGACCATCGCCAAGCGCGGCAACCGCCAGGCCCGCGCCGCTGACCAGGGCGAGCACCAGCAACAATAGGCCGGCAAGTCGTGCACCCTGGCGCCAATGCTGCAAGGCCTGGAACTGCCCGTCGCGCTGGGCGAGCCAGAGGGCACGGGCTTCAATGCGTGCAGCGAGGTCTCCGCCAGCGGCGTTGGCGCGGCGGTTGGCTTCAGCATCTTCGAGGGGGCCGGCGTGTTCTTCGCGCAGGCGGATGGCCTCGGTCAGCCAGAGCCGGTCGAGGAGGGAGAGGGAGGGAAGGGAGGCTGGATTGAGTTCGCTCACGAAGGGCTTCTTGGCCAAGGGTGAGCGTTGAGAATAACCGCTGGAAGCGGCCCCATCATCAAAAGAGAAGGCCGGCGCTGGGCGCCGGCCTTCATCTGTCAGTGGCTATGGGAACTGGCTGCCACCTTCACCCTGGGTGTTGATGGCGCGTCGTGGTGGTCATCATGTTCGGACACCACTTTCACTTCGTTGCCGTCGCAGTCGTACAGCTTGCCGTCGCGGAAGTAGTCGCCTTCGTTAAGGGCGGCGATGTCCTGGTAGCGAAGGGTGCGCTCGCTGGCGGCGACGAACACCGATTGCTGGTCCGAGTTGCCGGCCTTCAGGTGGTTGAAGATCAGGTTCAGCAGGATGGCCATGATGGCGGCCGAGCTGATGCCGGAGTGGAAGATGGTTTCGAACCAGGCGGGGAAGTGGTGGTAGAAGGTCGGCGCCGCGATCGGGATCATGCCGAAGCCGATGGAGGTGGCGACGATGATCAGGTTCATATTGTTGCGGTAGTCCACCTGCGCCAGGGTGCGGATGCCCGACGCGGCCACGGTGCCGAACAGCACCACACCTGCGCCGCCCAGTACCGAGGTGGGGACTGCGGCGATCAGGCGGCCCATCACAGGCAGCAGGCCGAGGGTCACCAGGATCAGGCCGGCGGTGGCCACCACATAGCGGCTCTTCACACCGGTCACGGCTACCAGGCCAACGTTCTGGGCGAAGGCGCTTTGGGTGAAGGATCCGAACAGCGGAGCCACGGAGCTGGAGATCATGTCCGCGCGCAGGCCGTTGCCGAGGCGCTTGGAATCGACCTTGGTGCCGATGATCTCACCGACGGCGAGGATGTCGGCCGAGGTTTCCACCAGGGTCACGATGATCACGATCAGCATCGACAGGATCGCCGCGATGTGGAATTCCGGCATGCCGAAGTGCAGCGGCGTGGGCAGGGCCACCAGCGGGCCCTCGAGCACCTTGGAGAAGTCCGCCATGCCGAAGAACACCGCTGTGACGGTACCGATGACCATCGCCAGGAGGATCGACAGGCGCGAGATGCTGGCACTGCCCAGCTTGCTCAGTAACAGAACGGTTGCGAGGGTGAACGCGGCGAGGCTGACGTTGGCCACGCTGCCGAACTCCGGCGACTGGCTGTTGCCGCCCATGGCCCAGCGTGCCGCAACGGGCATCAGGGTGAGGCCGATGGTGGTGATCACGATGCCGGTCACCAGCGGGGGGAAGAACTTGGTGATCCGCGAGAATATCGGGGTGATCAGGAGGCCGATCAGTGAGGCGGCGATTACCGCGCCGAGGACGGCGGGGATACCGCCGGCGCCGTTACTGCCGATGATGGCGATCATGGTTGCTACACCGGCAAAGGACACGCCTTGCACCAGCGGAAGCTGACAGCCGAAGAAGGGAAGACCGATTGTTTGCAGCAAGGTGGCCAGGCCACCGGCGAACAGTGAGGCTGCGATCAGCAGGCCGATGTCCGCGGGCGAGAGCCCGGCGGCCTGGCCGATGATCAGGGGTACCGCGACAATTCCGCCATACATGGTCAGCACATGCTGTAGACCGTAGGCGAGGTTGGCTCCAATGCCGAGGTTTTCATCTTCCGGTCGTTGCACCGGAGACGGACTTGCGGTTGGGACTGTCATGGTGGGCTCTCGGTTTTGTTATTGTGCTGGCAACTGTAGACAATTCTTTGGTCCATTGACTAGTGCTTTGTATACAATTTTTTAGGCGGCATTTTTTGCCTATATCCAGCTAAAAATCAGTCAAGTTCTCCTAAAAGCGCAGAACACGCAGCTGACCATATGGTCAGAAAAATGATTTGCGACGAATGGGACCTGGCTGTTGAGTCGACGATTGCCGGTATGCACAGGCCATGCCGAAAAAACGCCCGGACCTCCGTTTGCTTTCTCTCCATGGCGGCAATCGGTATTCTCGCCGCCATGAAAAAGACCCTACCTCTCTGCCTGATTGCCGCCCTCGCGCAGAACCGCGTGATCGGTCGCGACAACCAACTGCCCTGGCATCTGCCAGCGGACCTCAAGCATTTCAAGGCCATGACCCTTGGCAAGCCGATCATCATGGGCCGCAAGACCTGGGATTCCCTGGGTCGGCCGCTGCCGGGGCGGCTCAATCTGGTGGTCAGTCGCCAGGAAGGGTTGGCGCTGGAAGGCGCGGAAGTCTTCCCCAGCCTGGACGCCGCCATCGAGCGCGCTGATGCCTGGGCGCGCGAGGAAGAGGCCGAAGAGTTGATGCTGATCGGTGGCGCCGAGCTCTACGCCCAAGCCCTGGTCCAGGCCGATCGCCTCTACCTGACCCGCGTGGAGCTGGCTCCGGAAGGCGATGCATTCTTCCCTGAAGTGTCGCAGCAGGATTGGCGCCTCGCCTCCAGCATCGAGCACGAGGCGACGACGGACACGCCGGCCTACGCGTTCGAAGTCTGGGAAAAGCGCTGAACTCCAGCGCTGGGGACGCTTTTTGTGGGGGCGAATTCATTCGCCTAGCATTCCGAAGGGCTGCCGTGGGCGTGTAGGGGGTCTGCTGCGCAGTCCTTGGCGAATGAATCCTCCCCTACAGGTCCAGCTCCCGCAGCTCTGCTTCTACCCTGCTGTTCTCAATCAGCAGAAACCCCACTGCCACCGGCAACTTGAAACGCCTCGGTCCGGCGCTCCCCGGATTCACGTGCACCAGGCCGGCGCGTTCGGTAATCAGCGGTTTATGGGAATGCCCCGTGACCACGACGCTGAACCCACGCGCCTTCAAATCAGCGGGGATGTCCGCCTGGTCGTGCACCAGGTAGATACCCGTTTCCCCCAGCCACAGTTCTTCGACGTCGCGTAGAGCGTCGGCCCAGGCGTCCACGTCGTTATTGCCTCGCACCGCAGTCAGCGGCGCCAGTTGGCGCAGAGCATCGAGGATTTCGGACTTGCCGATGTCGCCGGCATGGAGGATATGGTCGCACCCCTCAAGCGCCGCGAGGGCCTGGGGCCGGAGAAGGCCGTGGGTGTCTGAGATCAGGCCGATACGGAGGGAGGTCATGGCTGGGGCCCATCGTGTGATGGGACCCATTCTGCCACTTAGTGCGCGTGCGCCAGGCTTTCCGGCAGGAACCAGTTCAGCAGCAGGGCGCAGAGGCCGCCGGTGGCGACGCCGGATTCGAGGATGTTGCGCAAGGCGGCGGGCATGTGGGCGAGGAACTCCGGCACCTGCGATACGCCGAGGCCCAATGCCAGGGACACCGCGATGATCAGCAGCGCGCGGCGATCCAGCGTGGTGCCGGCGAGGATGTTGATGCCGGAAGCGGCGACTGCGCCGAACATCACCATGGCGGCGCCACCCAGTACCGGTTCGGGAATGGCCTGCAGCACGCCGGCCACCGCCGGGAACAGGCCCAGCAAGATCAGCATCAGGGCGATCCAGATACCAATGTGGCGGCTGGCGATGCCGGTGAGCTGGATCACGCCGTTGTTCTGCGCGAACACCGAGCTGGGGAAGGTGTTGAACAGGCCGGCCAGCAAGGAGTTGGCACCGTTCACCAGCACGCCACCCTTGATCCGCTGCATCCACAGCGGGCCTTCCACCGGCTGGCGCGAGACCTTGCTGGTGGCGGTGACGTCGCCTATGGCTTCGAGCGAAGTGACCAGGTAGATCACCAGCATCGGCACGAACAGCGACCAGGAGAAGCCCACGCCGAAGTGCAGCGGAACCGGCACCTGAACCAGCGGCGCGTCATGCAGGCCGCTGAAGTCGAGGCGACCAAGCCAGGCAGCCAGTGCGTAACCCGCCAGCAGGGCGATGACGATGGCGCAACTGCGCATCCACACCAGCGGGATGCGGTTGAGCAGCAGGATCACGGCGAGCACAGTGCCGGACAGCAGCAGGTTCTCGCCATTGGCGAAGGTGCCATTGGCCATGGCGCCGAAGCCGCCACCCATGCTGATCAGGCCGACCTTGATCAGCGTCAGGCCGATCATCAGCACCACGATGCCGGTCACCAACGGGTTGATCAGCCGCTTGACGAAGGGCAGCACGCGGGAGATGCCCATCTCGACGAAGGCGCCGGCCATCACCACGCCGAAGATGGCGGCCATAACCGCTTCCACCGGCGTACCTTGCTTGACCATCAGCGCGCCGCCGGCGATCAGCGGGCCGACGAAGTTGAAGCTGGTTCCCTGGACGATCAGCAGCCCGGCGCCGAACGGCCCGAAGCGCTTGCATTGCACGTAGGTGGCGATGCCGGAGACCACCAGGGACATGGAGACGATGAGGTTGGTATCCCGCGCCGAAACGCCCAGCGCCTGACAGATCAGCAGGCCGGGGGTGACGATGGGAACGATGATGGCCAGCAGGTGCTGCAGCGCGGCCAGCAGGGCAGCCAGCGGACGCGGCTTGTCCTCCAGGCCGTAGAGCAGCTCGTTGCGAGCCTCAGGAATCGGGGGCTTTTCCAGTGAAGTCATGGCGATCGACCGCAAAAAAGCGGCGATTCTACCTGAATGGTCAGGTTTTATGGCGGCGCACCGGCTCCATCCAGGGGCAATTTCATTTGAGCTTGGGAAAATGCTCGGGCTACCAGGATGAGCTCGATGGTAGGGGGCGCCGTGCGCACCAGCGGTTTGACCTGGGTGCCGAAGCCCATTCTGGAATCGGTGCGCACAGCGCACCCTACGGTCCGACTGCCCCAAGGGGACGACAGGCGGGCCTTCGGTCGGCCCAGCGATTGAAATCGCCCCCACAAGAAGCAAAAAAGCCCGGCATTCGCCGGGCTTCCGTGTTGCCGGAGCTTACAGGTGGTCCAGCATCGCCTTATTGCGCACCGCGCCCTTGTCGGCGCTGGTGGCGAGCAGGGCGTAGGCCTTCAGGGCGGTGGTCACCTTGCGCGCGCGCGGCGCGACTGGTTTCCAGCCCTTCTTGTCCTGCACATGGCGGCGGTGGGACAGCTCTTCATCGCTGACCAGAAGCTGGATGGTGCGGTTGTGGATGTCGATGTGGATCCGGTCGCCGTCCTCCACCAGGCCGATGGCGCCACCGGCGGCGGCTTCCGGGGAGGCGTGGCCGATGGACAGGCCCGAGGTGCCGCCGGAGAAGCGGCCGTCGGTGAGCAGGGCGCACTGTTTGCCCAGGCCCTTGGACTTCAGGTAGCTGGTCGGGTACAGCATTTCCTGCATGCCCGGGCCGCCTTTCGGGCCTTCGTAGCGGATGATCACCACGTCGCCGGCCTTCACTTCGTCGGCGAGGATGCCCTTCACGGCGCTGTCCTGGCTTTCGAAGATCTTCGCGGTGCCTTCGAACACGTGGATGGATTCATCCACGCCTGCGGTCTTCACCACGCAGCCATCGAGGGCGATGTTGCCGTAAAGAACCGCGAGGCCACCTTCCTGGGAGTACGCGTGCTCGACGCTGCGGATGCAGCCTTCGGCGCGGTCGTCGTCCAGGGTGTCCCAGCGGGTGGACTGGCTGAATGCGGTCTGGGTCGGGATGCCTGCCGGGCCAGCCTTGAAGAAGGTGTGTACGGCCTCGTCCTGGGTCTGGGTGATGTCCCACTGGGCGATGGCGTCCGCCATGCTCGGGCTGTGCACGGTGGGCACGTCGGTGTGCAGCAGGCCACCACGGGCCAGTTCACCGAGGATGGAGAAGATGCCGCCGGCGCGGTGCACGTCTTCCATGTGGTACTTCTGGATGTTCGGCGCCACCTTGCACAGCTGCGGGACCTTGCGGGACAGGCGATCGATGTCGCGCAGGTCGAAGTCGATCTCCGCCTCCTGGGCGGCGGCCAGCAGGTGCAGGATGGTGTTGGTGGAGCCGCCCATGGCGATGTCCAGGGTCATGGCGTTCTCGAAGGCCTTGACGCTGGCGACATTGCGCGGCAGCACGGACTCGTCGCCTTCGCCGTAGTAGCGCTGGCACAGCTCGACGGCCAGGCGGCCGGCGCGCAGGAACAGCTGCTCGCGGTCGCTGTGGGTGGCCAGGGTCGAGCCGTTGCCCGGCAGCGCCAGGCCGAGGGCTTCGGTCAGGCAGTTCATCGAGTTGGCGGTGAACATGCCGGAGCAGGAGCCGCAGGTGGGGCAGGCGCTGCGCTCGTACTCGGCGACCTTTTCGTCGGAGCAGGAGTCGTCGGCGGCAACCACCATGGCGTCGACCAGGTCCAGGCCGTGGTTCGCCAGCTTGGTCTTGCCGGCTTCCATCGGGCCGCCGGAGACGAATACCACCGGGATGTTCAGGCGCAGGGCGGCCATCAGCATGCCGGGGGTGATCTTGTCGCAGTTGGAGATGCAGACGATGGCGTCGGCGCAGTGGGCGTTGACCATGTATTCCACGGAGTCGGCGATGATCTCGCGGCTCGGCAGCGAATACAGCATGCCGTCATGGCCCATGGCGATGCCGTCGTCCACGGCGATGGTGTTGAATTCCTTGGCCACGCCGCCGTGCTTCTCGATCTCGCGGGCGACCAATTGGCCCAGGTCCTTCAGGTGCACGTGGCCGGGCACGAACTGGGTGAAGGAGTTGGCGATGGCGATGATCGGCTTCTTGAAGTCCTCGTCCTT
>MTEY01012587.1_pt1 | contig 54100 bp, 48 predicted proteins | sample 1042721 | NCBI WGS metagenome assembly MTEY01 (sample SAMN06185809, study PRJNA358809) | soil metagenome | isolation source: soil biostimulated with seedmeal as carbon source | place: India | collected 2015-05-23 | reverse complement strand
TAACAACGCTCTCAATGGGGGCTCTGTTGGTTCTCCCGCAACGCTACTCTGTTCACCAGGTCAGGTCCGGAAGGAAGCAGCCAGGGCAGACGACGTGTGTGCCGGGATGTAGCTGGCAGGGCCCCCACCCATTTGTGCCTCCGGCAACATGCCTCCCGTTTTTACGCCTCCCTGCATGACTATCCCACAGAATTAAAAGGGTTTTAATTTGTGATGTAATATATATTTCATTTCGATGAAATATTACTGTCATAAACCTGTAATAATAGACTGTCATTTTATTTCTGGGCGTCTTTTTTCTGTCATAAGTCAAAAATATATATCTGGATTACATTGTTAACATCGTGTATTAAATAAAGCACTTATTCCGAAGGGAAGTGACAATCATGGCTACTGCGGTATTAAATGTTAAGATTGATGAAGCGCTAAAAGAAAGACTTCGCCACTATGCGGAAGTGAATAACGAGAACTTAAGCGTGACCACAGAGAAATTGCTGCTGCTGGCGTTTGAAGCAGCAGAAGAGGCGGGAGTATCGGAAGAGGATATTGATAATCAGCATACGGAAGAAGAGAGTGTTTCTCCTTTTACTCCTAAAGAAATCAAAGCTCTACGTAAACTTCTGAAGAAGAGAAAATGAAACAACAACTGTCAACCGCCAGTGACTACAAAGAGGCCTGCGATCTGTTGCGTTCGGGCTACGTGAAGCATGTACGTCTTGGCTGGAATGTAGGAAGTGATGAGTTCTTTCGTATTGCGTCTGACTGGTGTGATACCGGCGCGAAAATAAAGAAAGACGGTGAAAGCTTCGTTATTTCATTGAAAGGTTTCCCCATTCCTCCTCAGCACTGATTCGTGACTGGTGAAAACTGCTGACTGCCTGTATGACAGTCAGCAGTTTTTATTTTATGATCCACTTCAAATTTTTTAATATCAAACCAGGCTGCGTTTTATCGATGGCGCTGTTTTATTTAATGCAAGCCATAACGGTTTGATTCTCAGTAGCGCCTGCTCAAGCTCTGCCGGCTCAAGCGAGAAGGGCATACGTAGATAGCGGTCAAACGCCCCCGATAAACCAAACCGCGTGCCGGTTCCCAGATTAATCCCCAACATCTCTGCACGTGCGGCAAGCTGCGTCGCCTGCATGCCCGGCAGTTCGATCCAGTAGGAAAGCCCACCTTCGGCCTCCTGAAACCGCCACTGCGGGAAATGTTCGCGCAGCAACTCACTGCAGCGGTCGCGTCGCTCTGTCAGCATCTTCCGGCGCGCAGGCAGAAATGTCTCGCTGTTGTTGATAAGCCACAGTGTCGCCAGTTGTTCCAGCAGCGGCGAGCCTAAATCCAGCGTGTCACGCGTCTGGGCAAGCGTAGCAATGGTGCGTGAAGAGGCGCGGATCCAGCCGAGACGCAGCCCGCCCCAGAAGCTTTTTCCGGCCGAACCCAGCGTGATCACCGTTGCCTGCGGGTTAAACGACGCCAGAGGCGGTGGCGGCGGTGCCTCAAACCAGAGATCGACCATCGTTTCGTCGACCACCAGCGTGGTGCGGGTGTTTGCCGCAATGTCGGTTATCGCCTGGCGGGTGGCGATATCCATACATCGTCCTGTCGGGTTATGAAAATCCGGCATCAGGTACGCCAGGTGCGGTGCAGTCTGAGCCAGCGTGGCCGCAAAGCCATCCGTGTCCCAGCCGGTTTCCGGTAATGACACGCCCACCGGCCGACACAGCGCCCCCTCAATAGCCGCAATCGCCAGCGGATAGGTAGGGTGATCGACCACCACGCGATCGCCCGGACCAGTCATCATCCGCAATACCAGCGCAAAACCACTGACGGCGCCATTGACCACCATCACTTCGTCAGCCCGGGTCGGCAGCCCGCGCGCGGTATAGCGGGCGGCAATGGCTTCACGCAGAGCCGCCAGACCGAGCTGGTCGTAACCGGTCAGCGCAAGGTGCTGGGTGATTGCGGTGAGCGCCCAGGTGTAAGCCTGGTGGATCTCTGGCCCGGCATTCAGGGCGGCAGTGGAGAGATCCAGCGCCGCACTTGCCGCTGAAAGCGTCGGTACGGCACGGGTATCGGGCAGGATCACCCGTGAACCGCTGCCGTGTCGGCTCTCCAGATACCCTTCCTCTCGCAGATGGGCCAGCGCGCTACTGATGGTCGTCCGGCTTACATCTAACGCCGTGGCCAGTTCGCGTTCACCGGGCAGACGCGTACTCAACGCCAGCCTGCCGTCGAGGATCAGCAGACGCAAGGCGTCGGCCAGCTGTCGCCAGAGTGGGGTTCGGGACGGGGTTTGTTGCCAGTGGCCCAAAAGGCGAACCAGCGACTGACTTCCGAAACGGCGTGATGACATATGCAGTCCACTATTTGAAAACTGGACATTAATCATAGTGCCATTTTCGAACAAGATGAAAGCCTGGTTCACTGGAGAAGCTAAAAATGGTACGTCGTCTGCTGCAACTGTACGTTGGTTTAGGCCTGTATGGGCTTTCAACCGCGATGTTTATTCGTTCGGATCTGGGGGTTGACCCGTGGGATGTGTTTCACCTTGGGGTGGGATTACAGCTGGGGATGACAATCGGTACGGTGATTATTTTGACCGGCGCTGCGGTGCTGCTGCTGTGGATCCCGCTGCGTCAGATGCCAGGGCTGGGAACGCTCAGTAATGTTGTCTGTATTGGCCTGGCGGCAGATGCCTCGATGGCCCTTATCCCCGAGCTGGATCTTCTCCCCATTCGGATTGCTCTGCTGCTTGGGGGCATTGTGTTGAACGCGATAGCAACCGGTATGTATATCGGTGCCGGGTTCGGGGCGGGCCCACGCGATGGACTGATGACCGGCATTCATGCCCGGCTGGGGTGGTCAATCCGCAGCGTTCGGACCTCAATTGAAGTGAGCGTCCTGCTGATTGGCTGCGTTCTTGGCGGAACGTTTGGCGTCGGGACGGTACTGTATGCCCTGACCATCGGCCCGCTTATCCAGCTCTGTTTGCCGTGGTTCCGTCAGAAGCCGCGTACGGATAATGTTCCTCAGCCAGAGCGGGTTGTTTAATTTTGCGAAGCGCTCACAGGTATTAATGGCCGCGCTGTGCCACAATAGACGGCTCTGTTAACACGAAGCCGGAACGCATGAAAGCCATTACCCTCTATGATGTTGCCCTCCTTGCGGGGGTGTCTTATCAGACCGTTTCTCGTGTGATTAACGACGCGGAGCATGTTTCTGCCCGCACACGGGAAAAGGTGCAGCAGGCCATGGCGGAGCTGCACTACGTCCCTAACCGTGGCGCGCAGCAGCTGGCGGGTAAGCGCACTCGTACGCTGGGGCTTATCACTACCGATCTGGCGCTGCACGCCCCTTCGCAAATTGTCTCTGCGGTAAAATCCCGGGCGGTAGAAAAGGGGGCGAGCGTGCTGATCTCGATGGTGGAACATCCACAACAGTGCCAGGGCGCGCTTCAGGAGTTGCTGGCACAGCGCGTGGAAGCCCTGCTGGTGAACGTGCCGCTTGACGATCCTGACGCTGAACAACTCAAGGTACTGGCATCTCCCGTGCCGGTGCTGTTTCTGGATGTCTCTTCGTCGGCAGCGGTCAACAGTCTGGTGTTCAATGCCGAACAGGGCGCCCGACTGGGGGTTGAACATGTGCTCTCTCTGGGGCACCAGCGTATTGCGTTGTTAAGCGGGCCAGAAAGTTCTGTTTCCGCCCGCGCCCGTCTGGCGGGATGGAAAGCGACGCTGGCGCAGGCCGGGCTTGAGGCTGCGGCGGTGGCATACGGCGACTGGAGTGCGGCGAGCGGATATGAGAAGGGCCATGCCCTGTTGTCTGCTGCAGCGTTACCGGATGCCATTCTGGTGGCTAACGATCAAATGGCGCTGGGCGTGATGCGGGCCTGCGCGGAAAAAGGCGTGGCGATCCCGGGCCAGATAGCGATCGTGGGCTTTGACGATACTGCCGACAGCGCCTGGTTTTCGCCTCCGCTCACCACCATCCGTCAGGCGTTTCGCGAGGCGGGCGAACAAAGTGTGGAGTGGCTGCTGGCGCCCACCCGCAGTGAAGCATGCTGGCAGGTTCAGTTGCCCGTTACGTTGATCAGCCGACAATCCAGTGCCCGTCGCGCGCCGCAGCAGGCCGATCGTGAGGATCTGGCGCAGCAGCTCCGAACCCTGGCCCTGCTGGCCGAGAAGCTTGCCCGCGAATAACGCTTTTGTGATCTGCCTCGCTATGCGGCGATCCCACGCTTTACCGCAGCAGTTTGTCAGGGCATGTTGACTTAAATTGTGAGCGCTTCGCAAAGAGGAAAACATGTCCAATACCGTATCGCTGTCGCTCAGCGCACTTCTGGCCCGTCGGGACTGGGAAAATCCCGGCGTCACGCAATGGAACAGGCTGGCGGCGCATGCGCCATTTCACAGCTGGCGTAAAGAAGACGCAGCCAGAGAGGATGCCGCATCCGTCAGCCGACGTTCCCTGAACGGGGAGTGGCGATTTAGCTTCTTTTCTGCGCCTGAACAGGTTCCGCAGGCATGGACAGGTGAAGATTGCCCGGATGCGGTTGCGATGCCGGTGCCGTCAAACTGGCAGATGCAGGGATTTGATACCCCCATCTATACCAACGTCACCTATCCCATTCCCGTCAATCCGCCCTTTGTCCCGGCAGAGAATCCGGTTGGTTGTTACTCGCTCACATTTGAGATGGAGGACGCCTGGCTTGAGTGCGGCCAAACCCGCATTATCTTTGATGGGGTGAACTCGGCCTTTCATCTCTGGTGCAACGGCCAGTGGGTGGGGTATTCCCAGGACAGTCGACTGCCTGCTGAATTTGATCTCTCGTCCGTGTTGCGTGCCGGGCAGAACCGGCTGGCGGTGATGGTTCTGCGCTGGTGCGATGGAAGCTATCTGGAAGATCAGGACATGTGGCGCATGAGCGGTATTTTTCGCGATGTGTCGCTGCTGCATAAGCCGGAGACGCACATCGCGGATTATCACGTTGTCACCGATCTGAATGCGGAGCTGGATCGCGCCGTGCTGAAGGTGGATGTCGCCCTGGCAGGGGCTCGCTATACGGAGTGCGATGTGGCAATAACGCTGTGGCGCAACGGTGAACGCTGTGCCAGCGCCACCCGGCGGCCAGGGTCTGCCATTGTGGATGAACGCGGTAACTGGGCCGAGCGGTTAACGGTGGCGATCCCGGTTACGTCCCCCGCGTTATGGAGCGCTGAGACACCCGAGCTTTATCGTCTGACGATCGCGCTGGTGGACCCGCAGGGCGACGTGCTGGAGATTGAAGCCTGTGACGTGGGCTTCCGCCGCGTTGAAATCAGCAATGGCCTGCTGAAGCTCAACGGCAAGCCACTGCTGATCCGCGGGGTCAACCGGCATGAACATCACCCGGAAAATGGCCAGGTGATGGACGAAGCGACGATGCGTCGCGATATCGAAATCATGAAGCAGCATAACTTCAACGCCGTGCGCTGCTCGCACTATCCAAACCATCCTCTGTGGTACCGGCTTTGCGATCGCTACGGCCTGTATGTGGTTGACGAGGCCAATATCGAAACCCACGGCATGGTGCCGATGAGTCGTCTCGCTGACGATCCCCGCTGGCTGCCCGCCATGAGCGAGCGCGTAACCCGCATGGTGCAACGCGATCGTAATCATCCTTCAATTATTATCTGGTCGCTGGGCAATGAGTCTGGTCACGGTGCAAATCACGACGCACTGTATCGCTGGCTAAAAACCGCCGATCCGACGCGGCCGGTTCAATATGAAGGCGGTGGGGCGAACACGGCGGCGACCGATATCGTCTGCCCGATGTATGCCCGCGTCGATCAGGATCAGCCGTTCCCGGCGGTCCCGAAATGGTCCATCAAAAAATGGATCGGTATGCCAGATGAAACCCGACCGCTGATCCTCTGCGAATACGCCCACGCGATGGGTAACAGCTTTGGTGGTTTCGCCAGATACTGGCAGGCATTTCGCAGCCACCCGCGTCTGCAGGGGGGATTTGTCTGGGACTGGGTTGACCAGGCGCTGACGAAGAAAGATGAACATGGCACCCCGTTCTGGGTCTATGGCGGCGATTTTGGGGATAAACCCAATGACCGGCAGTTCTGCCTTAACGGGCTGGTGTTCCCCGATCGTACGCCGCATCCGGCGCTGTATGAGGCTCAGCGTGCGCAGCAGTTCTTCACCTTTACGCGGGTAAGCACGTCTCCGCTGGTGGTGGACGTGCAAAGCGACTACCTGTTCCGTCGTACGGATAACGAGTTGCTCAAATGGTCGGTGACCCGTGACGGCACGGTGCTGGCGAACGGGGAGGTTACGCTCTCCATCGCGCCTCAGGAGACTCAGCGTCTGGAGATCACCCTGCCGGCGCTGACGGCAGAGCCCGGCGAGCTCTGGCTGAATGTTGAGGTTTACCAGTTGAAGGCGACACCGTGGTCACCGGCGAACCATCGCTGTGCGTGGGATCAATGGCCACTCCCGGCACCGTTGTTTATCGCCCCGCCCGCACCGGTGGGTGTGCCGCCGGTACTGTCACAGACCGATGACGTGCTGACGCTGACGCACCAGCAGCAGCGATGGATATTTGACCGTACCTCAGGAAACCTGACGCAATGGTTGAACAATGGCGTTGAAACGCTACTCTCGCCGCTGACGGATAACTTTACCCGCGCGCCGCTGGATAATGATATCGGCGTGAGCGAAGCCACCCGAATTGATCCGAATGCCTGGGTTGAGCGCTGGAAGGCGGCAGGGATGTACGCGTTGATCCCGCGGATGCTGCGTTGTGACGGGGAGCAGCATACCGGTGAAGCGATAGTCACGACGCTGCATGCCTGGGAACATCGTGGCAAAGCGCTGTTCCTGAGCCGTAAAGTCTGGCGGGTAGACGATCAGGGTGTGTTGCACGGAGACGTTGAGGTTGAGATTGCGCCTGATATCCCCGAGCCTGCGCGTATTGGTCTGAGCATGCATCTTGCCCGGCCGCCGGAAGCCGTGCACTGGCTGGGGCTGGGGCCGCATGAAAACTACCCGGACAGAAAGCTGGCGGCACAGCAGGGGCGCTGGACGTTGCCGCTGCAGGCAATGCATACGCCGTACATCTTCCCGACGGAAAACGGTTTGCGCTGCGATACCCGCGAGCTGGTGCTGGGTGAGCATCAGTTCAACGGCCAGTTCCATTTTTCTGTGAGCCGCTACAGCCAGCAGCAACTGCACGAGACAACCCATCATCATCTGCTACATGATGAGCCGGGGTGTTGGCTCAATCTTGATGCGTTCCATATGGGCGTGGGCGGAGATGACTCCTGGAGCCCCAGCGTTTCACCGGAGTTCATCCTGCAACATCGCCAGCTTCGCTATCGCTTTAGCTGGCGTCAGAACCTCAACTAAACTCTGCGTGGCGGCCACGCGTTGGCCGCCTGGTTCAGGCCAGGATACCGCCTAACCCGTGCAGGATCATGTACCCCCCCACAAGGATAATCAGTGCTGCAGAGAACCACGGTGCTTTGCGGGAAAACTCGCTGAACCCCGGCCAGCGTTTTGTCGCATGTTTAAGGCTTAACGCGGCAATCGCGCCCGACGCCACCAGCGTTAACGCCAGACCAATACTGAAGCTAAACACCAGCGTGGCGCCCAGGGCAAAGTGCTTCAGTTGCAGGCAGATCAGCAGGACGGTGATTGACGCCGGGCAGGGGATCAACCCGCCGGTGAGGCCAAACATCGCAATTTGTCCGGTGGTGACGTTTTGTCCGTTAAAACGACGATTGATATCCTGCGCATGGGCGCGCTGGTGGGCGTCTTGCCACTCCTCTGCAACCAGTTGATGTTCATGGTGGTGATGATGATGATCGTGCGGCTGATTCTCCTTCCAGGTTCGCCACGCCATCCACAGCGCGATCAAAACGATCAATACCCCAGAGATAAGCTGGAACCAGGGTTCAGAGGTTTGCGCATCCCAGCCGCGACCAAACCATAATCCCGCCATGGCAATGATCCAGACCACCGCGGTATGGGAAAGCGTGGCCGCCAGCCCCAACAATACCGCCTGTTTCAGCGTGCCGCGGATCGCCACAATAAAAGCAGCCATCATCGTTTTAGAGTGGCCCGGCTCAAGACCATGCAGGGCACCGAGCAGGATCGCGCTGGGAATGAATAGCCATGCGTTGCCCTGTTGCAGGAGAGAAGCAAAATCGTTCATTACAAAATCCGCACTGGAAAAGGTGCCGAGATAGTACTCCCCCCCAGTAGGTCAATACTACCCCCCAGTAGAAAAATACTCAGTGGGAGTAGGGCGTGTTATGCTTTACCCGCCAGAAGAAGAAGGATGCAGAGATGTCACATACCGTTCGTCACAAGAAGATGTTATTGACTCGCCTGAAGAAAATTCAGGGACAGAGCACCGCGCTGGAAAAAATGCTCAGCAACGACGAGCACGAGTGTGCCGAGGTATTACAGCAGCTGGCCGCGATCCGTGGTGCGGTGAATGGCATGATGCTGCAGGTGATCGAAGGCCATTTAACCGATCACGTCGTCAAAGAGCCTGAAGAAGATCAGCGCAAAGCCGATCTTGGCGTGGTTTTACAGGTGATCAAATCCTATCTGAAGTAGGAGAGGCGTTGAGATTATTTTCTGCCCATGCCATAAATTCCGCTTTTGGCAGCGCCTTACTGTAGTACCAGCCTTGCCCATATTGCACGCCGTGACGGTGCAGCCAGGCGAGCTGCCCTGCAGTCTCTACGCCCTCTGCAACCATCGCCAGCTTCAGTGATTTCGCCATTTCAATGATGTGTGGCGTCACGTTTTTGTACTCCAGCGCATCCACGAACGACTTGTCAATTTTTAGCGTGTCGACGTCCAGATCCTGCAGATAGCTCAGGCTGGAATAGCCCGTACCAAAATCATCGATATAAATCGCATGGCCCGAGCGGCGGAAGGCGGCAATGGCCGGTGCGCTGATTTTGGGATCGGCAAAGCCGCGTTCGGTTAATTCAAGCGCGATCTGTTCGGGGCGGACTTGCCATTTATTTAACAGCTGGCTCAGGAGCGGCGGCAGCTTGCCCGAGGTTAAATCCGCAGGCGCGAGGTTGATGGAGATGTGCTGATCGGCATGAAGGTGCAGCCAGTTGCCCATATCCTCGAACACTTTTTCGATCACCAGATGCGTGAGGCGCGAGATAAGCCCCGTTTGTTCCGCCAGCGGGACGAAAATATCAGGCGACAGGCTGCTCCCGTCAGGCTGAGGCCAGCGCGTTAGCGCCTCCGCGCCCACCATTTTCCCGCTGCAGAGCGCAACAATAGGCTGGTAGTGAACCTCAAACTCGCGGTTGTTAATCGCATCCAGCAGCCGGTTACGTGGCGACTGAATGCGACGCAGTATCCGCAGAACAAAGAGCGCGGCAAGCAGGCTTATCAGCATGCCAAACGGCAGCCAGAAAAGAAGCTGTTTGTGCCAGGTTTCCGCCAGCGGTTTAAGCGCGGCCCAGGCGACAACATTCATTCCCAGCTCCGGAACGGGTTTAATGACATACATGGAGCCGTTGTACTGGATGCTGACCTTCTCCCGATCTTTGATCATGTCGCGGATATGCGGATCCAGTTTATTGCTGCTGGCGAAAACGAGATGTGTTGTACTCCCCACCAGCGCGGCATCGATAGCGATATCGCCAAACGGGATCACATCTACCAGCGAGGCGGGATCGACCAATACCAGGTAATGCTCTTGCCCCAGTACCGCCATGTAGCGGTTAAAACCAAGATCGTTTTGCGTTGTAAGCCACGCGCTATATCCATCTTCCGTAATCCGCATAGGGGGTGGGAATGAGGCCACTTTACTGACTTGTTCCAGCGACGAGCACAGCGGTCTCAGGTTATCGACATAGATCACTTCCTGGACATAGCGCCAGGAGAATGCGACCCGGCGCATTTCCCGTAAATGCAGATGACTACACGGGGGGCCTTTGAACGTCTGTAGCTGCGTGAGCGCTTCTTTTGCCTGTTCAACGACCCTGTCCGTACGCAACAGCACGCGTGACGCATAGCTGTCCAGCGCATCGACAAATTTTTCTTCCGCCTGGCGATGCGCCAGCCAGATACTGAGGCAAATCGGTATCAGCACAGAAAAGATCAGAATGCCAGTCACCAGGCTGACCAGATGTCGGGTTTTCATGCTGCCGTGTCCTTCCTCAAATGCCCGCTCCAGGGCACTGAGACGCTTGCCTGAAGAGAAAGTTTTTACCGCGAAATGATATAGTTATAGCACGTGAGCGTCATGGTTTTCGTTTCGCAGCGGCGAAATCAGAAAATATCATCGGAAAAGGCAGGGCACGATCGGGGCTTGTTTTTACCGCAGAGCCTGGATATTATTTTGTTATGTTATAACAAAACATGAGTGATTCACGATGAAACCAGATATCCATCCAGCCTATCGCACCGTGGTGTTTCACGACACCAGTGCCAATGAATACTTTAAAGTTGGTTCAACCATCAAGACTGACCGCGAAATTGAACTCGACGGTGAAACCTATCCCTACATCACCATCGAGGTCTCTTCAAAATCCCATCCGTTTTACACCGGTAAGCAGAAAACCTTCTCGACGGATGGCAGCGCCGCGCGCTTCCGTAAACGTTTTGGCGGCTTTCTTAATGCGAAGCGGGGGTGATCATGCAGGTACTTAACTCGTTGCGGAGTGCGAAACAGCGTCACCCGGATTGCCAGATAGTCAAACGTAAGGGACGCCTGTATGTGATTTGCAAATCAAACCCGCGCTTTAAAGCGGTTCAGGGACGTAAAAAAAGACGCTAGACGCCCGCTTCACGCCAGCTTTCCAGGGATCTTTTCTGTTTGCCATCGGCAGTAAAATTGTCGGTGGCAAGCCAGTTCTCAAAGGCGATCGCCAGCGCTGGCCACTCTTTGTCGATGATCGAAAACCAGTCCGTATCCCGGTTATGGCCTTTTGTGACCAGCGCCTGACGAAAACGCCCCTCAAACAAAAAGCCCAGACGCAGCGCAGCTTTGCGGGAAGGCTCATTCAGGCTGTTGCACTTCCATTCATAACGCCGGTAGCCCAGGGTATCAAACACGTATTGCATCAGCAGGTACTGCGCTTCCGTGGACATCGGTGTGCGGCTTAACAGCGGCGAGAAATGAACGTGTCCCACCTCCACAACGCCATTTTTTGGGTCGATACGCATCAGGGCCAGAGTGCCCACCGGTGACTGGGTCTGATTATCGAAGACGGTAAAGTGTATCGGATCAGATAATTCACTCACGCTTTCCACCCATGCGGCAAACTCACCGGCCGTGGCATCAGGTTCACGCAGTAGCCATGTCCAGCTTCGGGTATCTTCGGCCTGAGAATAAGCGGCAAACAACGCATCAGCATGCTCCACCCGCAGCGGTTCAAGATGACAGTAGCGGCCCTGAAGGACCACCCGGGAAGGATGCTGACGGGGTTGCCAGTCAACAAGCGCTTCGCCCACAGGCTGCCCAAACTGATTGAAAATATTCATCTTCATCTCCGTGACGTTGTAAAGAGTTCCAGACTAGTGAAGAAGTGGTTCCTTAAAAAGAACCAACAGGCTATGTTTTGGTGGTACCACGAGGAGGGGCGATGAATATTCCCGGTGATGAATTGTATACCTTGCTGAATGCGGCGCTGAAAAAACGCGGACAAGAGACGCTACAGCGCGCGCTTTATCTTTCTCTGCGGGAGTATATATTGTCCGGCAGATTACAGTCCGGTAGTCGCCTGTCGGGTTCCCGGACGTTGGCCCGGCAACTCTCCCTTTCCCGAAACACCGTTAACGCGGCGCTGGAACAGCTCACGCTCGAAGGGTATCTGTTGCGTAGCCGCCAGGGAACACGGGTGGCTTCGCTGGCGGCCCGTCAGCTCGCGCAGGATTTACCGGCGCCCGCGGTTGCGCTTGCCGGGCGGGTCAGCGCACTGCCTGCCCCTGTTCCGCGTACCACGCCGGTTCTGGCCTTTACGCCGGGGACACCGGCCATCAACTATTTTCCCTTGCCGCTCTGGCGGCGCTTGTACGATCGCGTGTTACGGGAGGAGGGAAGCGCCCTGTTGGGTTACGGCGATCCCGCCGGGGAACCTGCTTTGCGGGCGGCCATTGCCCGTCACCTTGCGCTTTCCCGCGGGATTGACTGCGACGCCAGCCAGATAGTGATCACCGAAGGGGCGCTGGAAGGCGTGAATCTCTGCACCCTGCTGTTGAGTGAGCCCGGCGATGTAGCCTGGGTGGAAGATCCCGGCTATACCGGGGCAAAAAGCGCCTTTGTGAAAGCGGGTTTAGCCATGACGGGAATACCGGTTGATGGAGAGGGCATGTGCTGGGAAGGCGCAGAGGCGCCTTCTCCTTCGCTTATTTTTACGTCTCCTTCGCATCAGTTCCCGTATGGAAGCGTCCTCAGTGCACGGCGGCGTCTGGCCTTACTGGACGTGGCGCGACAACATAACGCCTGGATTATCGAGGATGATTATGACAGCGAGTTTCGCTATAGCGGTGAGCCGATCCCGGCGATGCTGGGAATGACAAACCATGCGCCCGTTGTTTATCTGGGAACATTCAGCAAAACGTTATTCCCGTCGCTCAGAATGGGGTTTATGGTTTTCCCCCCGGCGCTGGCGAAAGCGGCACGCCCGGCCATCGGTTCGTTATTGCGCGGCGGACATCGTGCTGAGCAGCGTACCCTGGCCCTGTTCATTGAAGAGGGTCACTATGCCCGCCACCTTGCGGCGATGCGTCGTCTCTATCGTAAACGCTACCGGCAACTGCGTGAGGCCCTGAATGCGGAACTTCATGTGCCACACCGGGTTCTGGCGGGGGAAGGGGGCATGCATCTGACGGTGGCGATTGACGGAATTGACGACAGGCAGCTGGTGGAACAGGCCAGGGGGTTTCAGCTGGCTCCCGCAGCATTGAGCGGGTATTACCTTGATACGAAACAGGGGCAGAGCGGTCTGGTATTAGGCTACGGGAATACGTCGGCTTCACTGTATGCGTCGGCTATCCGACGCATACAGACACTCATCAGGCAACAGCAGGGCGGGAAAGGGTAAAGACATCATAGAAGGAGAGCTGGCCTTTGGTTGAGACCATTTTCTGCAGTTTCTCTTTTTGTTCGGTTTCTACCGCAGGAGAGTGCAGAATGCTGTCGATAAGCTCCGGGGGGACAAAACGGGTGTTGTACCATTCGCCGTTGTAGCAGACCCGGAAATCGAGCACGTCGATATCTTCATAACGATAACGCGGATGCACGTCAAAAAAGAAAAACGCGTTAAACACTACAAACAGCACCACAAGCAGCCAGACGGAGTCCACCAGCGTTTCGGACTTCAGCATGACAATCAGCGTTGCCAGCCAGGCCGCATACATTGCCACAAAGAGGCCTGGGTGTTTGCGGATAAAACTAATGCTAAAGCGCGGGCGGTTGTCGCGCTTTTCGCGGATGTTGAGATCGTCGATGGTGGCGGTAAGCAGGCGCTGTATTTCGGTCATTTTTAGCCTTCATGATTATTGAATACAGAGGATCTGCCTATTTTAGGGGAGCCATTTGACTGAAAAAAGTAACAGTTACGCGCTGAAAGACCATAACAGTTGACCCCCCACACCTTCACAGCATTTTGATAATTTTCGCCGGGTTACCCCCGACGACGGCATTGGCTGGGACATCTTTGGTGACCACAGCACCGGAGGCGATCACCACATTATCACCCACAGTGACGCCCGGGTTAATGACCGCCCGTCCGCCGATCCAGACATTATTGCCAATGCGTACGGGTTTGCCATACTCAATCCCGCTGTTGCGTTCGTCCGCATCCAGTGGATGGGTGGCCGTATAGATATGCACGCCGGGCGCGAGCATACAGTTATCGCCAATATGGATAGGGCAGACATCCAGCATCACGCAGTCAAAGTTAGCGTAAAATTCTTTGCCCAGGTAAATGTTATAACCATAGTCACAGCGAAAGCTTGGCTCAATGTACGCGCCTGCGCTTTGACCCAGCAGTTCCGCCAGAATGTTCTGGCGTTCTGTTTTCTCATCGGGGGCGGTATGGTTATAGCGGTGAACCAGATGGCGGGCACGCAGTCGATCGGCCCGTAATGTTTCATCGCCAGGACGGTAATGTTCACCCGCAATCATTTTCTGTTTTTCTGCGCTCATAGGTTACCTCTCTGTAATCGATTACAGCAGGGTAATCGGGATAAGCCAGAAAGGGAACGTTCCCGAAGGGCGCATGTGACTAACGTCACAACATAGTTGCTAATGATCGCGTTTTACACGGAGACCTTGCTTTTAGACCGGGATCGTAATTCGAAAGGTGTAGACAACTCAGAATGTGGCGTAGAACCTCTACAGACACACTTCAAAGGTTAACGGACAAATTTCCACACGGAAGGGGGGATTTTGTCATACAGTTTATTCATGGTCAGCTCAGCAAGACGGTGGTCCGCCGCAGAATAAAATACAGTCAGTTCATTATCAGAAAGCTCGTATTTATTTTTTTCAATAACACGTTCGAGCGTGTCAATTGATTGACAGCGTCGTAAGCGCATCAAATAATCGGTTTTTGTGAGTGGTTTATCAGACATAAAATCACCTTAGTCATTGTAATAATTTTAACAGGAAAGGCTAACCGGGTTAGCTCTGCTCACGTTGACGAAACAACGGAATAGCCGGTTTCCAGATTTACGCCATTTCTGCAAATCCTGTGCGTTAATGCCGTAGCTGCTGAACAACATAAAGGTGTCATCCAGGTATTCGTCAATTTGCTCAATCAGCTTATTATCTTCATTGTACTTAATTTTATAATTAAGTGCGAAGGTCGCGATATGCTCTATCAACTCATTCAATTGTAAATTGATGGCAGACGTTGGATCGTTCACCCAGCCATGATTACTTTCATCAAGATTGGCAAGGCAGTCATGGTACAAGGATTCGCAGAGAAATTTCAACTGCGCGATATCATGCCTTTTTGGCGAGTACTCGTCCATAGCGCATCCCCTTCTGAGTGATTTCTTACTCACCGAACATCATTGTCGGGATGGATACTACTTACTAAGCCCTACGGGTGCTGTGCTCCTGTTTACTCTAACTATAAGCCACTCTGATCAGGATTTCACCGCGCTATTACGAAAAATTACAATTAAAACCAGATCCTGCGAGCGTTCACGCAATAGCGCATCCTCAAATGAACACATTTATCCAAATTAACGCTGGCTTTTTTTCGCTTCCTTACGTTTCATTGATTTAGCTTAAACACCTGGATGAAGTCCGGATTCAGAGTTCTCTGGGTATGGACTTGTTATTAGGAATATTCCTAATAACTTAAGCGATGAAATGGAATTAAAACAATCCTGAGTTCACCCATTAAGTTATCAGCTAATTATGATATGTCTTATTAAGATGGCAGAAAATAAATAGAACGACAATAAGCGTATTTTATGATTTTTTTTCTGAAATGAAAAAGGCCGCTAATGCGGCCTTTTTATCCTATGAAACCGGTATCAGTGAGGTTCTACCGAATGGCTGTGCTCAATATCTTCATTCTTCCGGCTGAAGCGGCGGCGAACCACCACGAAGAATACCGGTACGAAGAAGATAGCCAGTACGGTCGCGGTGATCATACCGCCCATTACACCTGTACCTACCGCGTTCTGTGCACCGGAACCCGCACCAGAGCTGATAACCAGCGGCAGTACCCCGAGGATAAATGCCAGTGACGTCATCAGAATAGGGCGCAGACGCATGCGAACGGCTTCAAGCGTGGCCTCTATCAGGCCTTTGCCTTCTTTCTCCATCAGATCTTTGGCGAATTCAACGATAAGTATCGCGTTCTTCGCCGACAAGCCAATGGTTGTCAGCAGGCCTACCTGGAAGTACACGTCGTTGGTCAGCCCACGGAACGTTGCGGCCAGCAGCGCACCGATAACCCCCAATGGCACCACCAGCATAACGGAGAACGGAATTGACCAGCTCTCATACAGTGCCGCCAGACACAGGAACACCACAATCAGTGAAATGGCGTACAGGGCAGGGGCCTGGTTACCGGACAGACGTTCCTGATAGGACATACCGGTCCAGTCATAGCCAATACCCGCAGGCAGTTTGCTGGCTAATTCTTCCATCAGGTTCATGGCTTCACCGGTGCTTCGACCCGGCGCGGCCTGACCCAAAATTTCCATGGATGGAAGCCCGTTATAACGTTCCAGACGCGGTGAACCGTATTCCCAGCGCGAGGTAGAGAAGGCCGAGAATGGCACCATCTGACCATTGCTGCCGCGAACGTACCAGTTGTTGATATCGTTCGGCAACATACGGTATTGCGCCTCTGACATCACGTACACTTTCTTCACACGACCACGGTCGATGAAGTCGTTAACGTAGCTACCGCCCCAGGCTGCGCCCAGTGTGGTATTGATGTCGCTGATGGACACACCCAGCGCCTGCGCTTTCTCCTGATCGATGTCGATCTTGTACTGCGGTGTATCTTCAAGGCCGTTAGGACGCACGCCGACCAGCAGGTCAGGGTGTTTAGCCACTTCACCAAACAGCTGGTTACGCGCCTGAGTCAGTTTTTCGTGGCCCAGACCGCCCTGGTCAATCAGCTGGAAGTCGAAACCGGTCGCGGTACCCAGTTCAACAATCGCTGGCAGGTTAAAGGCGAAGACCATCGCATCTTTTATCTGCGAGAAGGTGCCCATTGCACGGCCGGTGATAGCCTCCACCTTATTCTCTTCGCCCGGACGTTCAGACCAGTCTTTCAGAGAGACGAAGGCAATACCGGTGTTCTGACCGCGACCCGCAAAGCCAAAGCCGTTAACCGCAAACACCGATTCAACGTTCGCTTTTTCTTTGGTGAGGTAGTAGTCCGTCACTTCATCCAGCACTTTCTGGGTACGCTCTTGTGATGCACCCGCCGGAAGCTGCGCCATTGTCAGGAACACGCCCTGGTCTTCATCAGGCAGGAACGAACTTGGCAGACGCACGAACAGATAGGCCATGCCGACCACGATGATGATATAGAGCAGCAGATAACGACCGGTGCTGCGCAGAATGTTGCCTACGCTGTCGGTGTAGTGGTGCGTGCTCTTATCAAACATGCGGTTAAACCAGCCGAAGAACCCTTTATGCTCGCCGTGACCGCCTTTCTGAACCGGTTTCAGCATGGTGGCACACAGCGCTGGCGTCAGGATCAACGCCACCAGTACCGACAGCGCCATCGCAGAAACAATGGTGATGGAGAACTGACGGTAAATCGCACCGGTAGAGCCCCCGAAGAAGGCCATCGGAATAAATACCGCGGACAGCACCATCGCGATACCGACCAGCGCGCCCTGGATCTGACCCATGGATTTACGGGTTGCTTCCTTCGGCGGCAGACCTTCTTCCGCCATAACACGCTCGACGTTTTCTACGACCACGATGGCGTCATCCACGAGCAGGCCGATGGCGAGCACCATCCCGAACATCGTCAGGGTGTTTATCGAGTAGCCAAATATCGCCAGTATGGCGAAGGTTCCGAGCAGGACGACCGGTACGGCGATGGTTGGGATCAACGTCGCGCGGAAGTTCTGCAGGAACAGATACATCACCAGGAAGACGAGGATGATCGCTTCTACCAGGGTTTTAACCACTTCGTGAATCGAAATTTTAACGAACGGCGTGGTGTCATAGGGATAAACGATCTTCAGACCTGACGGGAAGAACGGTTCCATCTTCTTCAGCTCTGCACGGATAGCCGTTGCGGTGTCCAGGGCGTTAGCACCGGTTGCCAGTTTGATACCCAGACCGGAAGCCGGTTTGCCGTTAAACTTCGCAATGATGTCGTAGTTTTCGCCACCCAGTTCAACTTTCGCCACGTCGCGCAGGCGAACCTGAGAACCGTCCTGATTCACTTTCAGCAGAATTTTGCTGAACTCATCGGCGGAAGTCAGACGCGTCTGTGCGATGATAGACGCGTTAAGCTGCTGGCCTTTCACCGGCGGTGTACCGCCTAACTGACCGGCTGCCACCTGGGCGTTCTGCGCTTTAATGGCGTTGATGACGTCAACCGGCGTCAGCTGGAAGTTGTTCAGTTTATTCGGATCCATCCAGATACGCATCGCGTACTGGGAACCGAACAGCTGAACGTCACCCACACCGGAAGTACGGCTGATGGCGTCCTTCATGTTGGCGCCCACGTAGTCGGAAATATCCTCCTGCGTCATGGTGCCGTTGGTATTGATAACGCCAACAACCATCAGGAAGCTACTGGACGATTTCTCGACGCTCACACCCTGCTGTTGTACTTCCTGCGGCAGCAGTGGCATCGCCAGCTGCAGTTTGTTCTGCACCTGCACCTGCGCGATGTCCGCATCGGTACCTGACTCGAAGGTCAGGGTGATCTGGACCGTACCGGTGGAGTCACTGTTTGAGGACATGTACATCAGGTTATCGATACCGTTCATGTTCTGTTCGATAACCTGCGTAACGGTATCCTGCACCGTTTTCGCATCAGCCCCCGGGTAGGTTGCGGAGATCGTCACCGCCGGTGGCGCAATGGTCGGATATTGCGCAACAGGCAGCTTCAGGATCGCAAGTCCCCCGGCCAGCATGATAATAATGGCGATCACCCATGCGAATATGGGGCGATCGATAAAGAAATTAGGCATGTCTTAACGGCTCCTGTTTAAGTTAAGACTTGGTTTGTTCTGACTGGCCAGCGGCCGAAGCTTGTTGTTTATCGTCAGACTTCACTTCCTGTGCTTTTACCTGAGCGCCAGGACGAACTTTTTGCAAACCAGTAACAATCACGCGATCGCCATCTTTCAGACCTTCCGTCACCAGCCATTTATCGCCAATCGCCTGCGTTGCAGTGATATTGCGCGTTTCGACTTTGTCACCGGCACCCACAACCAGTGCGCTCGCATCGCCGCGTGGCGTACGGGTCACACCCTGCTGTGGAACCAGAAGTGCGGTTGGATTCGTTCCTTCTTCCAGACGGGCGCGAACGAACATACCTGGCAACAGGGTGTGGTCAGGGTTCGGGAAAATCGCACGTAAGGTAATGGAACCGGTGGTCTGGTCGACCGTCACATCAGAGAATTCCAGCGTACCTGCCTGCGGGTATTTGATGCCGTCGTTGGTCACCAGCTCCACTTTGGCTTTGCCGTTTTCCTGCTTCAGGGTGCCGTTTGCCAGCTCCTGTTTCAGGCGCAGGAAATCGTTGCTGGACTGCGTCACGTCTACGTAGATCGGATCAAGCTGCTGCACGGTAGCCAGTGCCGTGGCCTGACCGTTCTGCACCAGAGCCCCTTCCGTGACGGAAGATTTACCAATACGACCGCTGATAGGGGAGGTCACTTTGGTATAGGCCAGGTTGATGCGCGCGGTTTCGACAGCCGCTTTCGCTGCCACGACGGCCGCGTTAGCCTGCTGTGCATCCGCCAGAGCAGTGTCGTAATCCTGTTGGCTGATGTACTGCGTACCGAGCAGTTTTTTGTAACGATTCAACGTCAACTGAGAGATTTTGGCCGCCGCTTCCGCTTTCGCCAGGTCGCCTTTCGCACTTTCATAAGACGCCTGATAGGTTGCAGGATCAATCTGATACAGAGACTCACCGGCTTGCACATCGCCGCCTTCGGTGAAGTTACGTTTCAGGATAATGCCGCTCACCTGAGGACGAACTTCCGCAATACGATACGCATTTGTACGGCCAGGTAATTCGGTGGTGATCTGGAGAGGTTCGGATTTGAGCGTCACAACGCCAACTTCCGGCATCTGCTGCGCTCCTTGTTGAGCCTGTTTGTCGTCACATCCTGTAAGCGCTAAGCTGCCTGAGAGCATCAGAACGACCGCCAGAGGCGTTAACCCTCTGTTTTTGTTCATATGTAAACCTCGAGTGTCCGATTTCAAATTGATCAATGGTCCTGAGTCCAAAAACCCATTGCTGCGTTTATATTATCGTCATGCTATGGTACATACATTCACAAATGTATGTAAATCTGACGCCTGTAAATTCACCCACTTATGGCACGAAAAACCAAACAACAAGCACTTGAAACCCGACAACACATTCTGGATGTGGCAATCCGTTTGTTTTCTCAGCAGGGTGTTTCGTCAACCTCGCTGGCTCAGATTGCTCAGGCCGCAGGTGTTACGCGGGGAGCGATTTACTGGCATTTTAAAGACAAGTCAGATCTGTTCAGTGAAATCTGGGAGCTTTCAGAGTCCAGCATTAGCGATCTCGAGAGTGAGTATCGGGCAAAATTCCCTGACGATCCACTCTCAGTATTAAGAGAAATATTAGTATATATCCTTGAAGCGACGGTAGTTGAAGAGCGTCGTCGGTTAATGATGGAAATTATTTTCCACAAATGTGAGTTCGTGGGAGAGATGGCTGTCGTGCAGCAGGCGCAACGCAGCCTTAGTCTGGAAAGCTATGACCGTATTGAACAGAACCTGAACCAGTGCATGCAGGCTAAACTGTTACCGGCCAATCTCCTGACCCGCCGGGCGGCTATTCTGATGCGCAGTTACATTTCGGGTCTGATGGAAAACTGGCTTTTTGCCCCGCAATCCTTTGACCTTAAAGCGGAAGCCCGCAGCTACGTGGCGATTTTACTGGAGATGCTACAGCTCTGCCCGACGCTGCGCAGCGGCGAATCTTCACTGCCCGTCTGACGCTTTCCAGGATTTATCTCAGAGGCTCACGTTCGCGCTATTCTGCTTCAGGTGAGCGTGATATCCTGCACGCCGGACTATTTTCGGTCATCTTCTGACATCACTCACAACTATGCTGCACACCAATCGCTCGCAACATCCTGTATTTGCATTGCTCTTTGCGACGCTGTTTTTCTTCGCTACGGCCCCGCTTTCCTGGGCCCGCGCCGATAACGGCAATGACATCCCATCACGTGCTGATGTTCAGTCGCAACTCGACACCCTGAATAAACAAAAAGATCTCACGCCTCAGGAAAAACTCATCCAGCAGGACCTGACGGAAACGCTGGAATCGCTGGATAAAATTGAGCGCGTCAAGGCGGAAACCACCCAGCTTCGCCAGAAGGTGGCGCAGGCGCCTGAAAACATGCGCAAGGCAACGGATTCGCTGAGTGCCCTGAGCGATGTGGATAATGACGATGAAACGCGCAAAACGCTGGCAACGCTGTCGCTGCGTCAGCTGGAGTCGCGTGTCGCGCAACTGCTCGACGATCTGCAAAATGCACAGTCGGATCTCGCGACCTACAACAGCCAGCTTGTCTCACTGCAGACTCAGCCCGAACGCGTGCAAAACGCGATGTACGCCGCGTCTCAGCAACTGCAGCAAATCCGCAACCGGCTGAACGGCACCACGGTGGGTGAAGGCACGCTGCGCCCGACGCAGCAAACGCTGCTGCTGGTTCAGCAGGCGTTACTCAATGCGCAAATCGAACAGCAGCGTAAAAGCCTGGAAGGGAATACGGTGCTGCAGGACACGCTGCAAAAACAGCGTGACTACGTGACTGCCAACATTAACCGCCTGGAACACCAGCTTCAGCTGCTGCAGGAGGCGGTGAACAGCAAGCGTCTGACGCTGACGGAAAAAACCGCCCAGGAGGCGGTATCGCCGGACGAAACCGCCCGTATTCAGGCCAATCCGCTGGTGAAGCAGGAGCTCGACGCGAACCATCAGCTGAGTGAGCGTCTGATTCAGGCGACCGAAAGCGGCAACTCGCTGGTTCAACAGAATATCAAAGTCAAAAACTGGCTGGACCGTGCGCTGCAGTCTGAACGCAACATCAAAGAGCAGATTGCGGTCCTGAAAGGCAGTCTTCTGCTGTCACGCATTCTCTACCAGCAACAGCAGACGCTGCCGTCCGCCGACGAGCTGGAGGACATGACCAACCGCATTGCCGATTTGCGTCTGGAACAGTTTGATGTCAACCAGCAGCGCGACGCCCTTTTCCAGAGCGATACCTTTGTCGCCAAAATAGAAGAGGGCCACTCCAGCGAAGTGAACCCGGAAGTGCACGACGCGCTGTTGCAGGTAATCGATATGCGCCGCGAGCTCCTCGACCAGCTCAATAAACAGCTGGGTAACCAGCTGATGATGGCGATTAACCTGCAGATCAACCAGCAGCAATTGGTGAGCGTGTCTAAAAGTCTGCAGGAGATTTTGACCCAGCAGATTTTCTGGGTTAACAGCAACAAACCGATGGACTGGGACTGGGTTAAATCCTTCCCGGAGACGCTGAAAACGCAGATTAAGGGCATGAAAATCACCGTCAACTGGGAGAAAGCCTGGCCCGCGGTGATGATTGCCTTCCTGGCGGGATTACCGCTATTACTGATTGCCGGCCTGATCCGCTGGCGTCTGGGTTGGCTGAAGAACTATCAGGCGAAGCTGGCGTCAGAAGTGGGGCAACTGCGCAACGATAGCCAACTCCATACGCCAAAAGCGATTCTGATCGATCTTATTCGTGCGCTGCCGGTGTGTCTGATCATTCTGGCGCTTGGCCTCATCCTGCTCACGATGCAGCTTAACGTCAGCGATTTGCTGTGGGCCTTCAGTAAAAAACTGGCGCTGTTCTGGCTGGTGTTTGGCGTGTGCTGGAAAGTGCTGGAAAAAGACGGCGTGGCGGTACGTCACTTCAACATGCCGGAACAACTGACCAGCCACTGGCGTCGTCAGATTGTCCGCATCAGCCTGGCGCTCCTGCCGCTGCACTTCTGGTCGGTGGTCTCGGAGCTTTCTCCGCTGCATCTGATGGATGACGTCCTGGGTCAGCTGGTCATTCTGCTGAACCTGCTGCTGATAGCCATTCTGATGTGGCCGATGTGTCGCGATAGCTGGCGTGATAAAGAGTCCCATAATCTTCGTCTGGCCACCGTCACGGTGCTGGCAATCATTCCGCTGGCGCTGATGGTGCTCACGGCGACGGGCTACTTCTATACCACGCTGCGCCTGTCCGGACGCTGGATCGAAACGGTCTATCTGGTGATCGTCTGGAATCTGCTCTATCAGACCGTGCTGCGTGGCCTGAGTGTGGCGGCTCGCCGTATCGCTTATCGTCGCGCCATCGCGCGTCGTCAGCATCAGGTGAAAGAGGGCGCTGAAGGGGCGGAGCCGCAGGAAGAGCCGACCATCGCGCTGGAGCAGGTTAACCAGCAGACGCTGCGTATCACCATGCTGGTGATGATCGCCCTGTTCGCGGTGATGTTCTGGGCTATCTGGTCTGATTTGATTACCGTCTTCGCTTATCTCGACAGTATCACCCTCTGGCAGTACAGCGGGACCGAAGCTGGCGCTGCGGTGATGAAGAGCGTCACCATGGGTAGCCTGCTGTTTGCGGTGGTGTCGTCGATGGTGGCCTGGGCGCTAATTCGAAACCTGCCGGGCCTGCTGGAAGTGCTGGTGCTGTCGCGCCTGAACCTGCGTCAGGGGGCCTCCTATGCCATTACCACCATCCTCAACTACGTCATTATTATTGTCGGGGCGATGACGGTCTTTGGCTCGCTCGGCGTGTCGTGGGATAAACTGCAGTGGCTGGCGGCAGCCCTCTCTGTGGGTCTCGGTTTTGGCCTGCAGGAGATTTTCGGTAACTTCGTTTCCGGCCTGATCATCCTGTTCGAACGTCCGGTGCGAATCGGCGATACGGTGACCATCGGGACCTTCTCCGGTACCGTCAGCAAGATCCGCATTCGTGCGACCACCATTACCGACTTCGATCGCAAAGAGGTGATCATCCCGAACAAAGCGTTCGTGACCGAGCGTCTGATCAACTGGTCGCTCTCTGATACGACTACGCGTGTGGTGATCCGCCTCGGCGTAGCCTACGGTTCGGATCTGGATAAGGTGAAAGAGGTATTGCTGAAGGCCGCAAAAGAGCATCCAAAGGTTATGCACGAGCCTGCGCCAGACGTCTTCTTCACCACCTTCGGGCCGAGTACGCTGGATCACGAGCTGCGTTTATACGTGCGTGAGCTTCGCGATCGCAGCTACACCGTGGATGAACTGAACCGCTCCATCGACCGTCTGTGCCGTGAAAACAATATCAATATTGCTTTCAACCAGCTTGAGGTTCACCTGCATAATGAGAAAGGTGACGAGCATACGGAAGTGAAGCGTGAGATTAAGGGTGACGATCCGACTCCCGCCTGAACTATTTTCCCTCTCCCTGTGGGAGAGGGTTAGGGTGAGGGCAACCGGCCTTCACCTTTCCCTCAAAATCCCGCCGTACAATCTCCAGCGCCTTCAGCACCGTTTCCGCCGGGATCTCATGATTCTCCAGCAGCATAATCAAATCGACGGCCAGTTTGACCTCATCCGGGGCATTTTCCAGCGACATGTGTGGCTCCTTTTAACGGGTCAGGCGTTCAATCACGCGTTCTATCTCTTCCAGCGCCTGACGGCAACGGACAAGACGTCCTTCCAGCGCGTCAATCTCGCGCATTAGTATCTGCTGTTCTTCCAGCGTTTCACTGTTGTTCAGACGCGCTTCCCGCTCGCGCTTCATCTCAAACAGACGGCGTTCAAACTCCTGGTGCTCCAGCCGTTTGCGCTGCCATTTTCCGAGGCCCGGTGACGCGCTGTCCCAGCTGCGCAGGGGCCAGGCTGCGATCTCCCGGTGCAGGGCGGTGATCTGGCTGGTGAGGTGCTCCGCAAGCCAGGCCACCTGCTCATGTTTACCGTCATTCACGGCCTGACGCAGTTCATCGAGGTTGGTCTGCGCTTCGTCAAGATAGTCTTTCATCAGTGTACTTCGGGTATGAAATAACTGCCGGTCAAAGCGCGGTTTGAGCGTCGCATGCTGCATCAGCGGTGACGCCTGCGTGCGCAGGGCAATGAGCTGATTTTGCAGCGTCTCTAAAAGCAGGGCTATTTTCAAGGCGCGCTCCAGTGGTAAAGTAGCCGTTCAGTTTGATAACGATTCGCATTATGCAGCGTACTATTTTAATCATCATTGGCTGGCTCGCGGTAGTGTTGGGCACGCTGGGCGTGGTTTTACCGCTTTTGCCCACGACGCCGTTTATTCTGCTGGCAGCCTGGTGTTTTGCCCGCTCATCTCCGCGTTTTCACCACTGGCTGCTGTATCGCTCGTGGTTTGGCGGGTACTTGCGCTACTGGCAAAAACACCGTGCCATGCCGCCCGGGGCGAAGCCGCGCGCGATTGCAGTGATCCTCATCACTTTCGCTGTTTCATTATGGCTGGTGAAAATGATGTGGGTGCGGATCCTGCTGCTGATCATTCTCTCCTGCCTGCTTATCTTCATGTGGCGGATCCCCGTGGTTGATGAAAAGCAACAAAAGCACTGAAGCCTTATAATGGCTGTTGCAATTATTGCGCGCAGCCAGTAAATTCGACCGTTTTCGAGCACAGGTGCGCCTGGTTAAAGGTTAAGCAATTGTTACCTTTACCGACTCTTTGCGCGCTGTGAGTAACACTGTTTCATTTAGGCACAAACCGATGACCGCAACTGCACAGCAGCTTGAATATCTGAAAAACAGCATCAAAAGCATCCAGGACTATCCAAAACCTGGCATTCTTTTCCGTGATGTCACCAGCTTGCTGGAAGACCCGAAAGCGTACGCCCTCAGCATTGAACTGCTGGTAGAGCGTTATAAAAACGCCGGGATCACCAAAGTAGTAGGTACCGAAGCCCGTGGCTTCCTGTTCGGCGCACCAGTGGCGCTGGCTATGGGCGTGGGTTTTGTGCCGGTGCGTAAACCGCGCAAACTGCCACGTGAAACCATCGCGGAGAGCTATGAGCTGGAATACGGCACCGATCAGCTGGAAATCCATGTTGATGCCATCAAGCCTGGCGACAAAGTGCTGGTGGTTGACGATCTGCTGGCAACCGGTGGCACCATCGAAGCGACCGTGAAGCTGATCCGTCGTCTGGGTGGTGAAGTGACCGATGCGGCATTCATCATCAACCTGTTCGATCTGGGCGGTGAACAGCGCCTGGAAAAACAGGGTATTACCAGCTACAGCCTGGTGCCATTCCCGGGTCACTGATCCCGGTTTTCACAACCTCGCTCAATGGGTGAGGTTGTGATAGCATTCCCCTCCATAAATTCACCTTCCAGCGTTGCAGAGCCTGCCCATGAGTTATCAGGTGTTAGCCCGTAAATGGCGACCACAAACCTTTGCCGACGTTGTCGGTCAGGAACATGTGCTGACGGCCCTGGCGAACGGCTTGTCGCTAGGTCGTATCCATCACGCCTATCTCTTCTCCGGTACCCGCGGCGTCGGTAAAACCTCTATTGCCCGTTTACTGGCAAAAGGTCTGAACTGCGAAACCGGGATCACCGCCACGCCGTGTGGCGTGTGTGACAACTGCCGTGAGATCGAGCAGGGGCGCTTTGTCGATCTGATCGAGATCGACGCCGCCTCGCGCACCAAAGTTGAAGATACCCGCGATCTGCTGGATAACGTGCAGTACGCCCCGGCGCGTGGCCGCTTCAAGGTCTATCTGATCGATGAAGTCCACATGCTGTCGCGTCACAGCTTCAACGCCCTGCTGAAAACGCTGGAAGAGCCGCCGGCCCATGTGAAATTCCTGCTGGCGACGACCGATCCGCAAAAGCTGCCGGTCACCATTCTGTCGCGCTGCCTGCAGTTCCATCTGAAGGCGCTGGACGTTGAGCAGATCCGTGCGCAGCTGGAACACATTCTCGATGAAGAGCACATTGTCCACGAACCGCGCGCCCTGCAACTGCTGGCCCGCGCGGCGGACGGCAGCCTGCGTGATGCGCTAAGCCTGACCGATCAGGCGATTGCCAGCGGTGACGGTAAACTGTCGACGGACGCGGTCAGCACCATGCTCGGCACGCTGGATGACGACCAGGCGCTGTCTCTCATTGAAGCCATGATTGCCGCTAACGGTGAGCGCGTCATGTCGCTGGTGAACGCGGCCGCGGCCCGTGGCGTCGAGTGGGAATCCCTGCTGGTCGAGATGCTTAGCCTGCTGCACCGCGTGGCGATGCTACAGCTCTCTCCGTCGGCGATTGGCGCGGATATGGCGACCATTGAACAGCGGATGCGTGAACTTGCCCGCACCGTACCGCCTGCTGATGTGCAGCTTTACTACCAGACCTTACTGATTGGCCGTAAAGAGCTGCCGTTTGCGCCGGATCCTAGAATGGGCGTTGAAATGACGCTGCTGCGTGCGCTGGCGTTCCATCCGCGTATGCCGCTGCCAGAGCCAGAAGTGCCGCGGCAGTCTTTCGCCCCGGCTGCCCCTACGGCGGTGATGTCGCCGCAGCAGGTACCAGCACAGCCGGCAGCGCCGCCGCCACAAAATGTGCCGCTGTCGGATGCCACCAGTTCGGTGCTTGCCGCCCGCAGCCAGTTGCAGCGGGCGCAGGGAGCAACCAAACCAAAAAAGAGTGAACCGGCAGCGCCAGGAAGAGCGCGGCCGGTTAACAACGCCGCGCTTGAACGACTGGCCTCGGTAACGGAGCGCGTACAGTCGCGCCCGGCACCGTCCGCGCTCGAGCAAAAAGCCCCGGTGAAAGAAGAGGCTTACCGCTGGAAGTCGACGACCATCGTCGAAGAGGTGAAGAAAGAGGTCGCCACGCCAAAAGCGCTGAAAAAAGCGCTGGAGCATGAAAAAACACCGGAGCTTTCCGCGAAGCTCGCGGAAGAGTCTATCGCGCGTGACGCCTGGGCTGCAGAGGTCAGTAAACTGCAGTTGCCGAAGCTGGTCGAGCAGGTCGCGCTGAATGCCTGGAAAGAGCAGGACGGTAATCAGGTGCGTTTGCATCTGCGTCCGGGTCAACGGCACCTGAATTCCCCTGGCGCGCAAAAGGCGCTGGCGGAGGCGCTCGCCACATTACAGGGTGCACCGGTTGAATTGACTATCATTGAAGATGATAATCCGGCGGTGCGAACGCCACTGGAGTGGCGACAGGCCATTTATGAAGAGAAACTCGCGCAGGCGCGTGAGTCGATTATTGCGGATAACAATATCCAGACCCTGCGCCGGTTCTTCGACGCCGATCTGGATGAAGAGAGTATTCGCCCCATTTGATCGTGAGTCTGACTTACGGTTGTCATCGTTAAACGTGAAAGAGAGAGAAGCCTATGTTTGGTGGAAAAGGCGGTCTGGGTGGCCTGATGAAGCAGGCTCAGCAGATGCAGGAAAAAATGCAGAAGATGCAGGAAGAGATCGCTCAACTGGAAGTCACGGGTGAATCCGGTGCCGGTCTGGTCAAGGTGACCATCAACGGTGCGCATAACTGCCGCCGCGTTGAAATCGATCCAAGCCTGCTCGAAGACGACAAAGAGATGCTGGAAGATCTGGTTGCAGCCGCGTTTAACGATGCTGCGCGCCGTATCGACGAAACCCAGAAAGAGAAAATGGCCTCTGTTTCCAGCGGTATGCAACTGCCGCCGGGCTTCAAGATGCCGTTCTGATGCAAACCAGTCCGCTGCTCACGCAGTTAATGGAAGCGTTGCGCTGCCTGCCGGGCGTTGGCCCGAAGTCGGCGCAGCGTATGGCGTTTACGCTATTGCAGCGCGACCGCAGCGGCGGGATGCGCCTGGCGCAGGCTCTGACCCGCGCCATGTCAGAAATTGGTCACTGCGCGGATTGCCGTACCTTTACCGAGCAGGACGTCTGTAATATTTGCTCGAATCCGCGTCGTCAGGAGAACGGTCAGATTTGCGTGGTGGAGAGTCCGGCGGACATCTACGCCATCGAACAAACCGGGCAGTTCTCTGGCCGCTATTTCGTGCTGATGGGGCATCTCTCCCCGCTGGACGGTATCGGTCCGGATGATATCGGTCTTGATCGCCTTGAACAGCGTCTGGGATCCGAGACCATCAAAGAGCTGATCCTCGCCACCAACCCCACGGTGGAAGGGGAGGCAACCGCTAACTACATCGCCGAGCTGTGCGCGCAGTATGGCGTTGACGCCAGCCGTATCGCTCACGGTGTGCCGGTTGGCGGTGAGCTGGAGATGGTTGATGGCACCACGCTGTCGCACTCTCTGGCCGGTCGTCACAAGATTATTTTCTGACCAAACGGAGGCGGCGTTCGCGGCCTCCGCTTGAAAATTTCCCTGCTTATCCCCATCTCTCCCTCAACGTTTTACAACCCCATTAAATGGCATTGTTGAGGTCGACTTAGATGAAAGGACAAGAAACCCGTGGTTTCCAGTCAGAAGTAAAACAGCTTCTGCACCTGATGATCCATTCCCTGTATTCCAACAAAGAAATCTTCCTGCGTGAGCTGATTTCCAACGCCTCCGATGCGGCGGACAAGCTGCGCTTCCGCGCGCTGTCTAACCCGGATCTGTATGAAGGCGACGGCGAGCTGCGCGTGCGCGTCTCTTTCAATAAAGAGAACCGTACCCTGACCATCGCCGATAACGGCATCGGCATGAACCGCGACGAGGTGATCGACCACCTCGGGACTATCGCCAAATCCGGGACTAAAGCGTTCCTGGAATCTATGGGCTCTGACCAGGCGAAAGACAGCCAGCTGATCGGCCAGTTCGGCGTGGGCTTCTATTCGGCGTTTATCGTGGCGGACAAAGTCACCGTGCGTACACGTGCGGCGGGCGACAGCGCGGAAAACGGCGTGTTCTGGGAATCCAAAGGTGAAGGTGAATACACCGTTGATGACATCACCAAAGCGGATCGCGGCACCGAAATCACCCTGCACCTGCGTGAAGGCGAAGACGATTTCCTGAACGACTGGCGCGTGCGCTCCATCATCAGCAAATATTCCGACCACATTGCCCTGCCGGTTGAGATTGAAAAACAGGAAGAGAAAGACGGTGAAACCGTGGTCTCCTGGGAGAAAATCAACAAGGCGCAGGCCCTGTGGACGCGCAATAAGGCTGAAATCAAGGACGATGAATACAACGAGTTCTACAAACACATCGCCCACGACTTTACCGATCCGCTGACCTGGAGCCATAACCGTGTGGAAGGTAAGCAGGAGTACACCAGCCTGCTGTATATCCCGTCGCAGGCGCCGTGGGATATGTGGAACCGCGATCACAAGCACGGCCTGAAGCTTTACGTTCAGCGCGTCTTCATCATGGACGACGCCGAGCAGTTCATGCCGAACTACCTGCGCTTTGTCCGTGGCCTGATTGATTCCAACGATCTGCCGCTGAACGTCTCCCGTGAAATTCTGCAGGACAGCACCGTGACCCGCAACCTGCGTAACGCGCTGACCAAACGTACGCTGCAGATGCTGGAAAAACTGGCGAAAGACGACGCGGAAAAATACCAGACCTTCTGGAAACAGTTCGGCCTGGTGCTGAAAGAAGGCCCGGCGGAAGACACCGCGAATGTGGAAGCGATCGCTAAACTGCTGCGCTTTGCCTCTACGCACACCGACTCCTCCGCGCAGACCGTGTCGCTGGAAGAGTACGTCTCCCGCATGAAAGAAGGGCAGGAGAAGATCTACTACATCACCGCCGACAGCTACGCCGCGGCGAAGAGCAGCCCACACCTGGAACTGCTGCGTAAGAAAGGCATCGAAGTACTGCTGCTTTCTGACCGCATCGACGAGTGGATGATGAACTACCTGACCGAGTTCGACGGTAAGCCATTCCAGTCTGTTGCCAAAGCCGACGAGTCCATCGATAAGCTGGCGGATGAAGTGGATGAAAGCGCGAAAGAAGCCGAGAAGGCGCTGGAGCCGTTCGTTGAGCGCGTGAAAACCCTGCTGGGCGACCGTGTGAAAGAGGTGCGCTTCACCCACCGTCTGACCGATACCCCGGCGATTGTGACCACCGATGCGGACGAAATGGGTACCCAGATGGCGAAACTGTTCGCCGCGGCGGGTCAGGCGATGCCAGAAGTGAAATATATCTTCGAGCTGAACCCGGATCACCCGCTGGTGAAACGCGCGGCGGATACCCAGGACGAAACCCGTTTTGCCGAGTGGGTTGAGCTGCTGCTGGATCAGTCTCTGCTGGCCGAGCGCGGCACGCTGGAAGATCCTAACCTCTTCATTAAACGTGTGAATGCGCTGCTGCTGGCGTAATTGACCACGCCTCCCCTGGTCTTCTCCCTCTCCCCGTGGGAGAGGGCCGGGGTGAGGGCACCAGACCGCACTCCCCCAAATAATCTCCCCTCATTAACCGTTTCAGCCCTCCTGCCTTCCTTGAGCCACATCCGTTCTGGTGGTATTGTTTAGCGCTTTTGAAAAATTGAATCGACTTTTGAGGGGATTTTCGCAATGCGTATTATTCTGCTTGGCGCTCCGGGCGCGGGTAAAGGAACTCAGGCTCAGTTCATCATGGAGAAATACGGTATTCCGCAAATCTCCACCGGTGATATGCTGCGCGCCGCTGTTAAATCTGGCTCTGAGCTGGGTAAACAAGCGAAAGACATCATGGACGCAGGCAAGCTGGTGACTGACGAGCTGGTTATCGCTCTGGTCAAAGAGCGCATTGCTCAGGAAGACTGCCGTAACGGTTTCCTGCTGGACGGCTTCCCGCGTACCATTCCTCAGGCTGACGCCATGAAAGAAGCGGGCATCAACGTGGATTACGTACTGGAGTTCGATGTACCGGACGAGCTGATCGTTGACCGTATCGTGGGCCGTCGCGTACACGCTGCTTCTGGCCGCGTTTACCACATCAAATTCAACCCACCTAAGGTTGAAGGTAAAGACGACGTGACCGGCGAAGAGCTGACCACCCGTAAAGACGATCAGGAAGAGACCGTGCGTAAGCGCCTGGTGGAATACCATCAGATGACTGCGCCGCTGATCGGCTACTACACCAAAGAAGCGCAGGCGGGTAACACCAAATACGCGAAAGTTGACGGCACCAAAGCCGTGGCTGATGTGCGTGCAGAGCTGGAAAAAATCCTCGGCTAATCGCACCCCTCTCACCCGGGCTCCCGGGTGAGAATATTTCTCATCTCACCTATTACAGCAATGGGTTCCGTTTAAACGCATTTCCGCTACAATTGACAACCATTCAAATGGTTAAGAGGCGTGAATGAGTCAGGCGAAAACCGGCATCCTGCTTGCCAATCTGGGCACTCCAGAAGCACCTACATCAGACGCGGTAAAACGCTACCTGCGACAATTTTTAAGCGACACGCGCGTCGTGGATTTTCCGCGACTGCTGTGGTGGCCGCTGCTGCGTGGCGTCATTCTGCCGATCCGTTCTCCGCGCGTCGCCAAACTCTATCAGTCCGTGTGGATGGAAGAGGGTTCTCCACTGATGGTCTACAGCCGTCGCCAGGAGAAGGCGCTGGCCGCCCGCCTGCCGGATATGCCCGTCGCGCTCGGTATGAGCTACGGAAAACCGTCCCTCGAAAGCGCGGTGGAAACACTGCTGGCGCAGGGCGTGGACCACATCGTCGTGCTGGCACTCTACCCGCAGTATTCCTGCTCGACGGTCGCTGCCGTCTGGGACGAGCTGGCCCGCATTCTGGCGACCCGCCGCCGCATTCCGGGCGTGACGTTTATTCGCGACTACGCCGATAACGAACTGTACATCAAAGCGCTTGCCAACAGCGCGCGCGCGTCGTTTGAAAAACACGGCGAGCCGGATCTGCTGCTGCTCTCCTATCACGGCATTCCGCAGCGTTTCGCCAACGAAGGGGATGATTATCCGCAGCGCTGTCGCGATACCACCCGTGAGCTGGTCTCCGCGCTCGGCCTGCCGCCGGAGAAGGTGATGATGACTTTCCAGTCGCGCTTTGGTCGCGAGCCGTGGTTGACGCCGTATACGGATGAAACCCTCAAAATGCTCGGCGAGAAAGGCGTGAAGCATATTCAGGTAATGTCCCCGGGCTTCTCGGCCGATTGCCTGGAAACGCTGGAGGAGATCGCGGTGCAAAACCGGGAGTTCTTCCTTGAGGCTGGCGGTGAGAAGTACGAGTACATTCCGGCACTTAACGACTCCCCTGAGCATATCGACATGATGGTCTCGCTGGTGAAAAACAGCCGCTGATCGCACTTCGGGCCGGGTTTGTGCTACCATTCCCGGCCCATATTCTTTGCACAGTTCAGACCATGAAATTTCCCGGTAAACGCAAATCCAAACACTACTTCCCCGTTGATGCCCGCGATCCGCTCCTGCAGCAAATTCAGCCAGAAAATGAAACCAGTGCGGCATGGGTCGTCGGTATCGATCAGACGCTGGTGGACATTGAAGCGAAAGTGGATGATGCGTTTGTCGCCCGTTATGGTCTGAGCGCCGGGCACTCGCTGGTGATCGAAGATGACGTTGCCGAAGCCCTGTATCAGGAGCTGGTGCGTGACAATCTGATCACCCATCAGTTTGCCGGCGGCACCATCGGCAATACCATGCACAACTACTCCGTTCTGGCAGACGACCGCTCGGTGCTGCTCGGCGTGATGTGCAGTAACATCGAAATTGGTGGCTACGCCTATCGTTACCTGTGCAACACCTCCAGTCGTACCGACCTGAACTATCTCCAGGGCGTCGACGGCCCGATTGGCCGCTGCTTTACGCTGATCGGGGAATCCGGTGAGCGAACCTTCGCCATCAGCCCAGGCCACATGAACAAGCTGCGTGCAGAGAGTATTCCGGAAGAGGTGATTGCGGGCGCGTCGGCGCTGGTGCTCACCTCCTACCTGGTGCGTTGCAAGCCGGGCGAGCCGATGCCGGAAGCCACCATGAAGGCGATTGAGTACGCGAAGAAGTACGATGTGCCGGTGGTCCTGACGCTGGGAACGAAATTTGTGATTGCCGACAACCCGGAGTGGTGGCAGGCCTTCCTGAAAGAGCATGTCTCCATTCTGGCGATGAACGAAGAAGAGGCTGAGGCCCTCACCGGCGAGAGCGATCCGCTGCTGGCCTCCGATAAAGCGCTGGACTGGGTGGATCTGGTGCTCTGCACCGCCGGACCGGTCGGTCTGTATATGGCTGGCTTCACGGAAGAAGAGAGCAAGCGTAAAACCCAGCATCCGCTGCTGCCTGGCGCCATCGCCGAGTTCAACCAGTATGAGTTCAGCCGCGGTATGCGTTTTAAAGACTGTGTTAATCCGCTGCGTATCTACTCGCACATCGCTCCGTATATGGGCGGGCCGGAGAAGATCATGAACACCAACGGCGCGGGCGACGGTGCGCTGGCGGCGTTGCTGCACGATATCACCGCCAATGCTTATCACAAAACCAACGTGCCGAATTCCAGCAAGCATAAGTTCAGCTGGCTGACCTATTCGTCGCTGGCGCAGGTATGTAAGTATGCAAACCGCGTAAGTTATCAGGTGCTGAACCAGCACTCCCCGCGCTTAACACGTGGTCTGCCGGAAAGGGAAGACAGCCTCGAAGAGGCGTACTGGGACAGGTAAAAGCAAAACGGCAACGCATGTTGCCGTTTTTAGTGTTTATTCCCTCTCCCGGTGGGAGAGGGCCAGGGTGAGGGCATCAGGGCGCACGAAACTTACCTCGTCACAGCCTCTTCAACCGGCGGCTTCGCCAGCAGCGTCAGCATCGTGTTCGCAATTTCACGCTCACCCATCACCACTCGATCCGCACCGCGCTCGGTGATGTACTCCACCTCGTCGTCATAATGCGCGCGGGCTATGATCTCAATCGTTGGGCATTTCTCGCGTGCGGTTGCCACAATTTCACCCGCTTCATAGCCGTTTGGAATGGTCAGCAGCAGCCAGCGGGCGCAGTCCAGATGCGCCAGGTTCATTATTTCTTCATTCGCTGCATTGCCCAGCACTGCGCGAATACCGCGCTCACGCAGCTCATCAACGCGGGTGCGTGAGGTTTCAATCACCACCAGCGGAATACCCTGCTCCATCAGCTTCTCGCCAAGCAGGCTACCCACGCGGCCAAAGCCGACCAGCAGGGCATGATTGCAAATATCCACCGGGATCTGCTTCTCTTCTTCGATGGCCTCTTCGAGCGTCTGCTCTTCAAGGGTTTCCGTTTTATCGAGATATTTTTCCAGCAGCGCGAACAGCACCGGGTTGAGCATAATGGAGAGGATCGCCCCCGCCAGCACCAGATTCTGTCCGGCCTGCGGCAGCAGGTTCAGCGCCATGCCCAGACCCGCCAGAATAAAGGCGAATTCACCAATCTGTGCCAGGCTGGCGGCGATGGTCAGTGCCGTACGCGGCGAGTGGCCGAACATTCGCACCAGGAAGAAGGCAGCGACTGACTTACCAAAGATGATAATCGCCAGCGTCCCCAGTACGGCCAGCGGCTGCTGAACCAGAATCATCGGATCAAACAGCATCCCGACGGAGACAAAGAACAGCACCGCAAACGCATCACGCAGCGGCAGCGTATCGTGCGCGGCGCGGTGGCTCAGCTCGGATTCATTCAGCACCATCCCGGCGAAGAACGCACCCAGAGCAAAGGAGACATCAAACAGCTCCACCGCACCAAAGGCAATCCCCAGTGCCAGCGCAAGGACGGAGAGGGTAAACAGCTCGCGCGAGCCGGTGGCCGCGCTGCGCGACATGATCCACGGCACCAGTCTGCGGCCCACCAGCATCATGATGGCGATAAACGCCACGACTTTACCGATGGTGATACTCATATCCAGCGCCAGCGAGGCAAAGCCGACGTTGTCCTTTTCCATCATCCCGGCGACGGCAGGCAGCAGCACCAGGGTCAGCACCATCACCAGGTCTTCAACAATCAGCCAGCCTATCGCGATTTGTCCGCGCTGGCTGTCAATCAGCTGTCTCTCTTCAAGCGCGCGCAGCAGGACCACGGTACTGGCGGTTGACAGACACAGCCCAAACACGATACCGGTCATTAACGACCAGCCCAGCACAGCTGAAAGCGCCATCCCCAGCAGCGTCGCTACCCCTATCTGTGCGATCGCTCCCGGTATGGCGATAGACTTTACCGCCATCAGATCCTTCAGTGAGAAATGCAGACCCACACCAAACATCAGCAGAATCACGCCTAATTCCGCCAGTTCAGGCGCCAGTTTGGTATCCGCCACGAAACCTGGCGTAAACGGCCCTGCCAGTACACCGGCTAATAAATAGCCCACGAGAGGGGAAATACGCAGTTTATTGGCAATCATGCCGAGAATAAAAGCGAGCACAAGTCCACCAACAATGGTGGTGATAAGCGGTGTGGCGTGGTGCATTCCGTCTCCTTTCGTTGTGGGTGTTCCATTTTGGTGAAAACCAAAAACCAGGTAATAGTTTATGACAATTTTTACCCTTATGTTTATGAATAATTGTTGAAGTTTGAATAAAACAGCAATATGCGTGTAAAAAAGCAAGTTTTGGCAAATTCGCAGGAGGGAAGGAGAAGAAAGCCTTATGCCATCGGGAAGGTGGGCTGCCAATGTTAAACTTTGGCAGCCGTGAAATTACGCTTTGTGACGATTATCAGGCAGGAATATGGTCAACATCCCCAGAAGTGGCAGGAAAGCGCAGATTTTATAAACCAGGAAGATACTGGTGTGGTCGGCAACCATGCCTAACACGGCTGCACCAAGGCCGCCCATGCCGAAGGCGAAACCAAAGAAGAGCCCGGAAACCATACCAATACGCCCCGGTAACAACTCCTGCGCATACACCAGAATAGCCGAGAACGCCGAGGCGAGAATAAAACCAATGATCACCGTTAAAATGCCCGTCCATTCAAGGCTGGCGTAAGGCAAAATAAGGGTAAAGGGGGCAACGCCAAGGATAGAGCCCCAAATAACATATTTACGGCCAATTTTATCCCCGACTGGCCCGCCAATCACCGTCCCTGCCGCGACGGCAAACAGGAAGGCAAACAGGTGGAACTGCGCGTTTTGGACCGATAATCCAAATTTTTGCATCAGGTAAAAGGTGTAATAGCTGCTGATGCTCGCCATATAGAAATATTTCGAGAAAATCAGCACCAGCAGCACGGACACCGCGAGAATAACCTTATTGCGGGGAAGGGGATTGATAACTTTTGCTTTAGGTTTGCCTTTGTTTACGCGGTGCTGCGCGGCATACCAGCGACTGATCTGCGCGAGCACAACGATCGCCAGCAGGGCGGCCAGCACAAACCAGGCGACGTTACCCTTGCCGTATGGCGCAATGATCACTGCCGCCAGCAGCGGGCCGAGGGAACTGCCAAAATTACCGCCCACCTGGAAGAGTGACTGCGCCAGCCCGTGACGCCCGCCAGAGGCCATGCGTGCCACGCGGGAGGATTCCGGATGGAAGACCGACGAGCCGGTGCCGACCAGCGCCGCGGCAAGCAGCACCGCTTCAAAACTGCCCGCCATAGCCAGCAGCACCAGCCCGCTCAGGGTGAAGCACATGCCAATCGGCAGTGACCAGGGCATCGGATATTTGTCCGTCCAGTACCCGACAATGGGTTGCAGTAGCGAAGAGGCCAGCTGGAAGGTCAGGGTGATCATCCCAATCTGCACAAAGGTTAACGAAAACTCGGACTGCAGCAGCGGGTAAATCGCCAGGATCAGCGACTGGATCATGTCGTTGAGCAGATGGGAGAGGCTAATAGCGCCTAAGACTTTAAATGAGGTGCGCGAGGGTGGCGGTGACGCCGGCGCGCCCGAAACGGACTGGGTTGATTCACTGATTGCCATAAATACCACGTCGTGAGTGATGGAAAATGCAGGGTGTAATTATTATCCAACTAACATACCTGCCAGCGACATTTGAAGAAAGTCGCAATTATGAAAACTTATTTGTCTATTCTTGTTACTCACTGTAATTTTTGCGTTTGTCTATTGGTCAGGGAGAGAGAAGATGAAGTTAATGAAGCATGGCGTTGCGCTGGCGCTGCTCGCCGCATGGGGTCTGGTAAGCCTGCCCGCACAGGCGTATGAAAAAGACAAAACGTATAAAATTACTATCCTGCATACCAACGACCATCATGGCCATTTCTGGCGCAGTGAGTACGGCGAATATGGTCTCTCCGCGCAAAAAACGCTGGTGGATGGCATTCGTAAAGAAGTTGCCGCCGAAGGGGGCAGCGTGCTGCTGCTGTCGGGCGGCGATATCAATACCGGTGTGCCGGAGTCCGATTTACAGGATGCCGAGCCTGATTTTCGCGGCATGAATTTAATCGGTTACGATGCGATGGCCGTCGGAAACCATGAGTTTGATAACCCACTGAGCGTCCTGCGTCAGCAGGAGAAGTGGTCAAAATTCCCGTTCCTCTCCGCCAATATCTATCAGAAAAGCACCGGCGAGCGCCTGTTTAAACCGTGGGCGCTGTTTAAGCGTCAGGATCTGAAAATCGCGGTGATTGGCCTCACCACGGACGATACGGCAAAAATTGGCAACCCGGAGTTCTTTACCGATATCGAATTCCGTAAACCGGCAGACGAAGCGAAGCTGGTGATTCAGGAGTTGCAGCAAAACGAAAAGCCGGACGTGATCATCGCCACCACCCATATGGGCCATTACGACAACGGTGAGCATGGTTCTAACGCGCCGGGCGACGTTGAAATGGCGCGCAGCCTGCCTGCTGGCTCACTGGCGATGATTGTGGGTGGTCACTCACAAGATCCGGTGTGCATGGCGTCAGAGAATAAAAAACAGGTGGATTATGTTCCGGGCACGCCGTGTGCACCAGACCGTCAGAACGGGATCTGGATTGTGCAGGCGCACGAGTGGGGTAAATACGTTGGCCGTGCCGACTTTGAGTTCCGTAACGGCGAGATGAAACTGGTGCATTACCAGCTCATCCCGGTCAACCTGAAGAAAAAAGTGACCTACCCGGACGGGAAAAGTGAGCGCGTACTCTACACCCCGGAGATCCCTGAGAACCCACAGATGCTCTCCCTGTTAACGCCGTTCCAGAATAAAGGCAAAGCGCAGCTGGACGTGAAAATCGGTACGCTGAACGGGCGTCTGGAAGGGGACCGCAGCAAAGTCCGTTTCGTACAGACCAATATGGGTCACCTGGTGCTGGCGGCACAAATCGCGCGCACCGGCGCTGATTTTGGTGTGATGAGCGGCGGCGGGATCCGTGATTCCATCGAAGGCGGGAATATCACCTATAAAGATGTGCTGAAGGTGCAGCCGTTTGGCAACGTGGTGGTTTATGCCGACATGAGCGGGAAAGAGGTGATTGAGTACCTTACCGCCGTGGCGCAGATGAAGCCGGACTCTGGCGCCTATCCGCAGTTCGCTAACGTCAGCTTTGTGGCCAAAGACGGCAAGCTCAACGATCTCAAAATCAAGGGTGAGCCGGTTGATCCCGCGAAAACCTACCGTCTGGCAACCTTAAGCTTTAACGCCACCGGCGGTGATGGTTATCCGCACATCGATAACAAACCGGGCTATGTGAATACCGGCTTTATTGATGCCGAGGTTCTGAAGCAGTTTATCGAGCAGAATTCACCGATCGACGAGAATGCGTATGAGCCGAAAGGCGAGGTGAGCTGGCAGTAGCGTTGTGGGGCCTGATGCCCCCTCCCACCGGGAGAGGGCGCGAACACAAAAAACGGTAACGCCTGTTACCGTTTTGCTTTTACCTCGCAGCCGCCACCCGGCTTTTTCTTTTAATCCCGGCGCGCAATATCCGCAAACTTCGCATCCAGCATTTTGGCCAGATCGCCTGCGGCCAGTTCGATATCCAGCCCGCGCTTGCCGCCGGAAATATAGATGGTTTCAAATTCCTGCGAAGGGGCGTCAATCAGCGTTGGCAGGCGTTTTTTCTGCCCGAGCGGGCTGATCCCGCCCACCAGATAACCCGTGGTGCGTTGCGCAACCATTGGGTCTGCCATATCTACCTTTTTCGCTCCCAGCGCTTTGGCCACTTTCTTCAGATCCAGTTGCCCCGCCACAGGCGTGACTGCGACGGCGAGATGCTTCATATCGCCATTCACGGCCACCAGCAGCGTTTTATAGACCTGGTCGGCGTTCAGCCCCAGTTTGCGCACCACTTCATCACCAAAATTGGTTTCGTTCGGATCGTGATCGTAAGTGTGGATCCGGAAAGAAATTTTGTTTTTTTCGAGTAATTTAACGGCGGGAGTCATAGCTATCCTTCTTACGACAGACAATTCATGCTGACAGCATACGCCTGACGTTTGTCTAAAAAATAGCACCATCTTGCGCAATAGTATTGGCAGTGATGGTCACTTTGAGCGACAATCGGCTCAACCGAAGGTCTCCTTCGGCATAATAAAAACGATGAAATTCCTCTTTGACGGGCCAATAGAAATATTGGCCATTTTTTTATTTCAGCAGCGACGGCAAATTCCCTTCTCCGTACAAATGTAATGCCCCCACCGCAACCACGTAATGCCCGGCAGGTAACGCATGCAGCGTCTGCCGCCATGCCGCATTGCGTGCGTTCATCAGCACATCATACAGCGATTCACTGAACGTTGACGGCAGCGTTAATTTCCCCTCAGCAGGCGGGGCATCGAGCCACCAGCCAATCATGGTTTGCAGCAGACGGGCGTTGGTATGCCAGTGCGTCAGCGTATCATCAAGCAGGATGAGACCATCATCAGGTAACTGGCGAAGGAGGGCAATCTGACTGTCGGTGCCTTCCAGCTCAATGATCGGCAGACGGCGTGCCCGGGCCGCATTCAGCAGCTGGTAATCAATACCGTAATCACCGCGCAGACCCAGACGCTGCGCCTGCGTCGCCTGCAATATCATGGCAATCTGCCAGAGCGGCAGGGTGTCCAGCATCGAGAGCGAAACGCCGGTTTCATCCGCCACGCGCGTCAGTTCGGCGAGCTGAGCCTCGTCCAGACGGTCGGCCAGGGTGAGATCGCTCTCCAGCCCGGCAAAGGGAGACTCGTGGCCTGAAATATCCGCCTCAACCACCAGCGCATCGGCCTGCTTCAGGAGGGATAACAGACCAGAGGGCAGCGGAGACATATCCTGCGTGCCCATATGTATGCTGCCCACCAGGTGCAGATGCTGACCGCCGGGGAGCGATATATCCATTCCGGGCCAGGAATAACGGCGGGGGAAGAGGGCGCGAAACGATGTTTTTATACGGCGAAACAGACTCATACGCGCTCCATAAACGGAAAGGTTCATGCTAACGCGTGGGGAAGGGCGGTGCAACAGGTGAACGTCGGCACGTTTCGTAGGCCTGATAAGCGCAGCGCCATCAGGCAAAAAAGCCGGGTGGCGCTGCGCTTACCCGGCCTGCAACGTATTACGCTTTCGGTTTAAAGCGCAGCAGCCGGTTGGCGTTGCTCACCACGGTAATGGAGGAGAGCGCCATCGCTGCACCTGCGACCACCGGGTTAAGCAGCGTACCGGTCAGGGGCCACAGAATGCCGGCAGCAATCGGGATACCGAGCGAGTTATAGATAAACGCCCCCAGCAGGTTCTGCTTCATGTTGCGCAACGTAGCTTTCGAAATTGCCAGCGCATCGGCAACACCCATCAGGCTGTGTCGCATCAGTGTGATGGCTGCCGTCTCAATGGCCACGTCGCTCCCGCTTCCCATGGCAATCCCCACCTCTGCCTGTGCCAGCGCCGGTGCATCGTTAATACCGTCGCCAACCATCGCGACCTGGCGCCCCTGCTGTTGCAGCGCCTTAATGGCGTCCGCTTTGCCGTCCGGCAGGACACCAGCAATGACTTCGTCGATCCCCGCTTCTCTGGCGATAGCGTTGGCCGTGGTTGGGTTATCCCCGGTTAACATCACCAGACGGTAGCCCGCGCGGTGCAGTCGTTGTAAGGCATCCACACTGTCCTGACGTAACGGATCGCGCACGGCCAGCAGGGCCGCAATGTGACCGTCTACCGCGAGCAGGACAGGGGTTGCGCCCTGTGATGCCTGGGCATTCAGTTCACTTTCCAGCGCTGAAGTTGCTATGCCGTTTTCATTCATCAGGGCCTGGTTACCCAGCAGCAGTGTGTGTCCTTCTGCCTCACCGCTGACGCCTAATCCGCGCAGGGTGCGGAAGTTGTTCACCTGCGGCAGGCTGGCCTCACCGGCTTTCTCAATGATGGCACGCGCCAGCGGGTGGCTGGAGCCTTGTTCTAAGGCCGCGGCGAGACGCAGCGCGTCAGCCTCCGCGAAGCCTGAGGTATGCACGGATACAACCTGCGGTTTACCTTCGGTCAGGGTACCGGTTTTATCAAAGACCAGCGTGTCGAGAGTGCTGGCGCGTTGCAGGGCGTCGGCATCACGCACCAGCACGCCAAATTCGGCGGCACGACCCACGCCGGAGATAATCGACATCGGCGTCGCAAGGCCGAGCGCGCAAGGACAGGCGATAATCAGTACCGTGGTGGCGATCACCAGGGTATAGACAATTTGCGGCGCCGGGCCGAAGAAATACCAGATAGCCGCGCTCAGCAGCGCGATGCCCACCACCACCGGTACAAAATTGGCGGAGATTTTATCGGCCAGCTGACCTATTTCAGGCTTACTGCTCTGTGCCTGGCGCACCATGCGGATAATACGGGACAGTGTGGTGTGACTTCCCACCGCACTGGCGGTGAACAGCACACTGCCGTCCTGCACCACCGTACCGGCATGCACGCCATCACCCTGTGATTTCTGCTGCGGAATGGGTTCCCCGGTGAGCATCGCTTCGTCAAACCAGGCTTCGCCCTGCGTGATGTCTCCGTCCACAGGAACGCGGTCACCGGTGGTCAGACGCAGCGTCATACCGGGCTGAACCTCGGCCAGCGGAACGCTTTTTTCTCCGTCGTCAGTAACCACGCGGGCGGTCGGCGGGGTTAAATCCAGCAGCCGCTCCAGCGCTTTTGAGGAGCGCTGACGGGCGCGGGCTTCCAGCATATGGCCCAGGTTAATCAGGCCGATGATCATCGCGCTCGCTTCATAGTAGAGATGGCGTGCTTCCATCGGGAACCACTGCGGCCAGACGTTCACGCTCATGGAGTAGAGCCATGCTGCACCGGTGCCAAGGGCTACCAGCGTATCCATGGTTGCGGTGCGGTTTTTCAGGCTCTTCCAGGCGCTGGAGTAGAAATGCCCGCCTGCAAATACCATTACACCAAGCGTAATGATACCAATGACCAGCCACAGCGTGCGATTGTCGTCGGTGACCATCATGTTGTCACCGATCATGCCCCACACCATCACCGGGATCCCGACCAGCAGCGCAACAATGGCCTGCCAGCGGAAGCGTTTCATGGTGGCGATAGCCGTTTCCTGCTGGCGTTCGCGACGTTTGGCATCATCTTCGATGGCCTCTGCGCCATAGCCCGCTTTTTCAACGGCCTGCACTAATTCTGCGGCGGAGGCACTGCCCATCACCAGCGCAGTACGCTCCGCAAGATTGACCCGTGCCTGTGCGACTCCGGGTACCGCCTGCAAGGCATTTTGCACCCGGGAGACGCAGCTGGCGCAGCTCATGCCGTTGATCAGCAGCTGTTGGCTGTCATCGATATCATCAGCTGCCGGAAGCTCAGAAGTGGCCGCTGTCAGTGCTTCCGACGGGGATGATGACTCTGCCAGCGGTTTAGCCTTTGGGTGGCTCAGCTCCGCCCCATAACCTGCCTGTTTGATGGTATCAATCAGCGCTTGCGCACTGGCGCTGCCGGTGACGGCGGCGTGATCAATCGTAACGTCAGCGCTTTCAACATCAGGACGCTGTTCCAGACTTTCTTTAACGCGTTTGACACAGTGGCCGCAGGAGAGGCCGTCCAGTGTCAGGTCAATTGTGTGAGACATAACAAAACTCCCGTATAATGAACTGGTCAGTTGTTGACCGGAGTAACGCTTTTCGCTAACTGTTATGAAGGTTAAACCTTCCATCAAGGGGAAGGTCAAGGGGGAAATGTGAATATCAGCGATGTTGCGAAAAAAACCGGATTGACCAGCAAAGCGATCCGTTTTTATGAAGAGAAGGGGCTGGTGACGCCGCCGCTGCGCAGCGAAAACGGCTACCGCAGTTATACGCAACTGCATCTGGATGAACTGACGTTACTGCGTCAGGCACGGCAGGTGGGTTTTAACCTTGAAGAGTGCGGTGAGCTGGTTAATCTGTTCAACGATCCAAAACGCCACAGCGCAGACGTGAAAAAGCGCACGCTGGAAAAAGTGGCGGAGATTGAACGCCACATTACGGAGCTGGAAGCGATGCGCAAGCAGCTGCTGGCGCTGGCGGAGTCCTGTCCGGGGGATGACAGCGCCGACTGCCCGATTATCGATAATCTGGCCGGCTGCTGTCATCGTAAGGCGCATGCCTAGCAGGCTTTAACCCGAAGCGTAATTCCTTCCACCGCAATGACCTCAACCCGCGTCCCGGCGCTGAGGTCATCGTCGGCCACCACCGGCCATGAGCTATCGCCCACGCGCATGTGTCCGCGGCCGTTCACCAGCGCGGTCTCAAGCGTAAAACGTCTGCCGACAATCTGCTGTCCACGCTGATTGAGGTGGGCATCGACCGGCTTTTGCTCTTTAACCTGACGGTTGAGCCAGCGCCACCACAGCCAGGCGGCCACCAGCGTCAGCACGGCAAACAGCGCGCCCTGCCACGCCCAGTCCAGGGGCAGCAGCCAGACCAGCAGCCCGGTAATGACCGCGGCCACACCGCTCCAGAGCAGATAACCGTTGCCACCAAGCATCTCTGCGGCCAGCAGTAAGCCACCGAGGCTTAGCCAGAAAGCATGAGGATGTGCGACGATCAGCTCTATCATTTTTTGCGCTCGTTTCCGCTGTCTTTAATCAGTTCAGCAATCCCGGCGATAGAGCCCATCAGACTGCTGGCATCCAGCGGCATCATGACCACTTTGCTGTTATTTGCCGAGCCGATCTCTTTCAGCGCATCGGTATATTTTTGCGCGACAAAGTAGTTCACGGCCTGGATGTCACCGGCGGCAATAGCCTCGGATACCATCTGGGTTGCGCGGGCTTCCGCTTCGGCAGAACGCTCACGCGCCTCCGCCTGCAAGAAGGCGGACTGGCGATCCCCTTCCGCCTTCAGGATCTGCGACTGTTTTTCCCCTTCGGCTTTCAGGATCTCCGCCTGACGCACCCCTTCGGCTTCCAGAATATAGGCACGCTTGGTTCGCTCAGCCTTCATCTGGGCGTTCATCGAGGCGATGAGCTCGGCAGGAGGACGAACGTCCCGGATCTCAATACGGGTCACTTTAATGCCCCACGGGTTTGTCGCTTCATCAACAATATGCAGCAGACGGGTGTTGATGCTGTCACGTTGAGAGAGCATTTCGTCCAGCTCCATAGAGCCGAGTACCGTACGGATGTTGGTCATCGTCAGGTTGACAATCGCCAGCTCCAGGTTGCTCACCTCATAGGCGGCTTTTGGCGCATCGATAACCTGAATAAAGCAGACGGCATCGATGGTGACGTTGGCGTTATCCTTGGAAATAACCTCCTGCGAGGGGATATCCAGTACCTGTTCCATCATGTTGATCTTACGACCAATTCTGTCCATGAAGGGAACAATCAGGCTTAAACCTGGCTGGAGTGTATTGGTGTAGCGGCCGAAGCGTTCAACGGTCCACTGATATCCCTGCGGGACAATTTTGACCCCGGCGCCCACAATAACCAGCGCAACGAATATAAGGACAGGAACAACGATAAGCATAAAAACCTCCTGTTTTGCATGCTGTTGATGAGTGAAAGTGCATGTTTATTGTTCATTAGTATATCGGCTATCGGATTGAAATTCGCCTCTGAAAACAGGCTGGAAAAAGATTATGCTACAGACGATTCTTACAAGACGCGGTTAATGGAAGCGGAATGAGCGATAAAACAAACGTATTACACCTCAGGGATGTTGGATTTCGTGTCGGGAATAACACGATCCTTCAGCACGTCGGGTTTTGCCTTGCACCGGGCGAGTTTAAATTAATCACCGGGCCGTCAGGTTGTGGCAAAAGCACATTACTGAAGATTGTGGCTTCACTGTTAAGCCCCACGGAAGGAACCATTCTGTTTGAGGGTAACGATATTGCGACCCTCTCCCCGGAACGCTATCGCCAGCAGGTCTCGTACTGCGTCCAGACCCCTTCGCTGTTCGGCGAAACGGTTTATGACAACCTGATCTTCCCGTGGCAGATTCGCCAGCAAACGCCGGATCCTGAAAAATTTATCGCTGACCTGGCCCGTTTTGGCCTGGCGCAGGAGACGTTGACCAAATCCATCAATGAGCTGTCCGGGGGCGAAAAGCAGCGCGTCTCGCTGATTCGTAACCTGCAGTTTTTACCGAAGGTGCTGCTACTCGACGAAATCACCAGCGCGCTGGATGAGGCCAATAAGCGCAACGTGAACGACATCATCCATCGCTACGTCAGCGAACAGAATATCGCCGTGCTGTGGGTGACACACGACTCAAACGAAATTGCCCATGCGGATGATGTCATCACGCTGCAGCCGCAGGGTGGAAAATGGCAGGAGGCAAACCATGGGTGAGCATAATATCACCAACGAATCGCTGGCGTTTTCGATGGTACTGGTACTGGTGGCGATTGTCGTGAGCTACCGGGAAAAGCTGGGGCTGGAGAAAGATATCCTCTGGAGCATCTGCCGTGCGGTGATCCAGCTCATCATCGTTGGCTATGTGCTGAAGTACATTTTCAATGTTAATCACGCGGTGCTGACGCTGCTGATGGTGCTCTTCATCTGCTTCAACGCGGCGTGGAATGCGCAGAAGCGCAGCAAATATATCGATAAGGCATTTGTCTCGTCGTTTATTGCCATTACGACCGGGACCGCACTGACGCTGGCGGTGCTGGTGTTATCTGGCTCTATAGAGTTTACACCGATGCAGGTGATCCCTATCTCCGGGATGATCGCCGGGAACGCCATGGTGGCGGTAGGGCTGTGTTACAACAACCTTGGCCAGCGTTTTAGCAGTGAGCAACAGAAGCTGCAGGAGAAGTTAAGCCTGGGGGCAACCCCGAAAGTGGCGTCGGCGCGGCTGATTCGCGAGAGTATTCGCTCCTCGCTGATCCCCACGGTAGATTCGGCGAAAACCGTCGGACTGGTGAGCCTGCCGGGGATGATGTCAGGGCTGATCTTCGCCGGCATTGATCCGGTGAAAGCGATCAAATATCAGATCATGGTGACCTTTATGCTGCTCTCTACGGCGAGCCTGTCGACCATCATTGCCTGTTACCTGACCTACCGGAAGTTCTATAACGCCCGGCATCAGCTGGTGGTGACGCAGCTGAAAAAGGTGCGGTGATTATGCCGGGCCTGCAGGTCTGAAAATGTTTTGTAGGCCCGGTAAGCGATAGCGCCACCGGGCTTTTTTATCAGTACAGCAGCGCGTACAGCTGACGACGGTACTTCGACGCCAGCGCATCGCCGGTACCCAGCGCGGCCAGGATCTCCTGGAACATTTTCCGTGCCTGACCGTCTGCGGCCGCCAGATCGTTTTGCAGATGGCTGAACAGCAGTTCCAGCGCCTCTTCGTTTCGGCCCACCTGGTGCAGCTGGAGTGCCAGCTGGCTTGCCAGCGCGGCGTCGGCCGGGTTATCGGCAACCTGCTGCTGCAGTTGCTGGATTTCCGGGGTATCCGCCGCCTGTTTTAGCAGCTCAATTTGCGCCACGAGGCCCTGGTAGCGGGTGTCCTGATCCTGCAACGGGATCGTCTTCAGCACGGCTTCAGCGTCTTCTGAGCGGTGCAGGGCAATCTGCGTTTCAGCCAGCAGCAGGCCAATCTGGCTGTTCTGCTTAGAGAGCTGCCAGGCGTCTTTCAACAGCGGCAGCGCGTCGTCGTATTGACCTTCCTGCATCAGCGCCATGGCTTCCTGCGCTTTTAGCTCCTCCTCACGCGGCAGTACTTTATCCAGCAGGGCGCGGATCGCCTCTTCAGGTTGCGGCCCCTGGAAGCCATCGACAGGCTGTCCGTTCTGGAAAAGGTAAACCGTTGGGATGGCACGCAGGCCAAACTGAGAGGCCACCATGGGTTCTGCATCACAGTCCAGTTTGGCGAGAATGAACTGGCCATTGTATTGGGCGGCAAGGCTTTCGAGGACCGGCGTCAGCTGCAGACAGTGTTGGCTGCGTTCAGACCAGAAGTAGAACAGTACCGGTTTAACCATCGACTGTTCGAGGACCTGTTGCAGGTTTGCTTCAGTAATATTGACGATATTCTGTACGGACATGCGGCATTCTCTTTTATCGGTGTGTTATTTACATGGGGATGAGCGTCGTCGCTTCAACTCAACCGTGTAAAATTTTGTCCATCATCCGGCCCGGCAGCAGGCGTTTTAACCAGCCTACGGCATGGGTGACCAGCGTTACCGGGTAGCGCATTTTGGGGTTATCGCTCTCAAAAGCATGGCGCACTTTCGCGACAACCGCTTCCGGCCCAAGGGTAAAACGTGCGGCAATGCCGGGGTTTTCGACCGGTTTGTCCGCCTGCGTCTGGTTAACGTTATCCGTAAACCGGGTGCGGATGGGACCGGGTTCAATCAGGCTCACCTTAATCCCGCTGTGACGCAACTCCATGCGCAGGGCGTCCGACCATGCTTCAAGCGCATATTTGCTGGCGGCATACGCGCCGCGGCCGGGGGTAGAAATCAGCCCCATCACCGAGGAGGTCATCACGATACGCCCTTCACCGTGTGGCAGCATCGCCGGAAGCAGGCGCATGGTGAGCTGATGCACACCGAAAAAGTTGCTGGAAAACTGTTGTTCAAGCTGTTCGCGGGAAATCGTATTCAGCGGGCCATAGAGACCGTAACCGGCATTATTGAACAGACCGTACAGACGGTTGCCGGTCAGGGCGAGCACCTCATCGGCGGCGCGTTCAACGCTTTCTGGTGAGTCCAGATCCAGCAACACGCTGGTGAACCCCATCCCGTTGAGGCGTTCCACATCGTCAGGTTTACGGCAGGCCGCCAGCACCTTAAATCCCTGACGCTTTAATTCGAGCGCACTTTCAAGACCAATTCCGCTGGAACATCCTGTAATTAAGACCGATTTTTGCATAACTTTACCTGTCAGGATCTCCGCTTAATCAGGAGTCATGGTTAACTAAAGGAGCCAGCCGCGTTGCCATCCAGTCGGCAATAAACGGCTGCGCATCGCGATTGGGGTGGATCCCGTCATCCTGCATCCAGTTGGGTTTGAGATAGACCTCTTCCATGAAAAATGGCAGCAGCGGAATATCAAACTCGTTGGCAAGCTTAGGGTAGATCGCACTAAAAGCTTCATTATACCGACGACCGTAGTTGGCGGGCAGGCGAATTTGCATCAGCAGCGGCTGGGCGTTTGCCGCTTTAATGTCCTTCAGGATGGTGCGCAGGGTTTGTTCCGTTTGCTGAGGCTGGAAGCCACGCAATCCGTCGTTACCGCCCAGCTCCACCAGTACCCATCGCGGTTGATGCTGTTTGAGCAAGGCTGGCAGACGCGACAGGCCCTGCTGCGAGGTATCACCGCTGATGCTGGCGTTGATAACAGCTGTTTTGCTCTGCCATTTTTCGTTGAGCAGAGCCGGCCAGGCCGCACTGGCGGCCATACGATAGCCTGCGCTGAGGCTGTCGCCGAGAACCAGTAACGTGTCCGCTGCCGCCGCGCGGAAAGTCATCAGAATCAAAAACAGGAAGGGCAAATGCCAGCGGAAAACATTGTTGAAGTTCATCGTCTTAAGAAGTCCGTCGGTCAGGGGGAACACGAGCTTTCCATCCTCACCGGAGTTGAACTCGTTGTCAAACCTGCCGAAACCATTGCGCTGATTGGCGAATCCGGTTCCGGAAAGTCCACGCTGCTGGCTATTCTGGCCGGACTGGACGACGGCAGCAGCGGCGAGGTTAACCTGGTCGGACAGCCGCTGCATCAGCTTGATGAAGAGGCGCGTGCCGCGCTACGTGCCCGTCACATCGGCTTTGTGTTTCAATCCTTCATGCTGATCCCCACCCTGAACGCGCTGGAAAATGTTGAGTTGCCCGCGCTGCTGCGCGGTGAAAGCAGCCGTGAAAGCCGCGATCATGCGAAGGCATTGCTGGAACAGCTGGGGCTGGGGAAACGCCTTGACCATCTTCCGGCGCAACTTTCAGGTGGAGAGCAGCAGCGCGTGGCGCTGGCCCGCGCATTTAATGGTCGCCCGGAGGTGCTGTTTGCCGATGAACCCACCGGGAACCTGGACCGTAAAACCGGAGATAAGATTGCCGATCTGCTGTTCTCGCTCAACCGGGAACATGGCACCACGCTGATTCTGGTCACGCACGATCCGCAGTTGGCCGCCCGCTGCGATCGTCGCCTGCGGCTGGTCAACGGTGAATTGCAGGAGGAAGCATGATTGCCCGCTGGTTCTGGCGCGAGTGGCGCTCGCCTTCGCTGCTGATTGTCTGGCTGGCGTTGAGCCTGGCGGTGGCCTGCGTGCTGGCGCTGGGCAGCGTCAGCGATCGCATGGAGAAAGGGCTTAGCCAGCAAAGCCGCGAATTTATGGCGGGCGACAGGGCGCTGCAAAGCTCGCGCGCCGTTCCGCCGGGCTGGATAGACGAAGCGCGCAAGCGGGGGCTGAAGGTCGGGGAGCAGATAAGCTTCCAGACCATGACCTTCGCCGGTGACACGCCGCAGCTGGCCAGCGTCAAAGCCGTGGATGATATCTACCCGATGTACGGTGAACTGCAGACCAGCCCGCCAGGCGTCAAGCCGAAACCCGGTACGGTGCTGCTGGCACCGCGACTGATGGCGCTACTGAACCTGAAAACCGGTGACAGCATCGACGTGGGGGACGCGACGCTGACCATTGCCGGGGAGGTGGTTCAGGAACCCGATTCCGGCTTTAACCCGTTCCAGCTCGCCCCACGCTTGCTGATGAACACCGCAGACGTGGCGAAAACCAACGCCGTGCAGCCGGGGAGCCGCGTCACCTGGCGCTATAAGTTTGGCGGCACGCCTGCGCAGCTGGAGGCGTATGAAAAATGGCTTCTGCCGCAGTTAAAACCGGAGCACCGCTGGTACGGGCTTGAGCAGGATGAAGGCGCGCTCGGCAAGTCTCTTGAACGCTCTCAGCAGTTTCTGCTGCTCTCGGCGCTGTTAACCCTGCTGCTGGCCGTGGCGGCGGTAGCCGTGGCGATGGGGCACTACTGCCGCAGTCGCTACGATCTGGTGGCGATCCTCAAAACCCTTGGCGCGGGCAGGGCGCAATTGCGGAGGCTGATTGTCGGCCAGTGGCTGATGGTGCTGGCGCTGTCGGCCGTCACCGGTGGGGCAACAGGTCTGCTGTTTGAAAAGCTGCTGATGATGCTCCTGAAACCGGTACTGCCTGCCGCGCTGCCGCCAGCAAGCCTCTGGCCGTGGCTGTGGGCGATTGGCGCGATGACCGTGATTTCATTGCTGGTGGGGTTGCGCCCGTACCGGCTCCTGCTCGCCACCCAGCCGCTGCGCGTGCTGCGCCGTGATGTGGTGGCCAGCGTCTGGCCGCTCAAATACTACCTGCCGGTGATGATTGCCGTGGTGGTCGGGCTCCTTGCCTGGCTGATGGGCGGGAGTACCCTGCTGTGGGCCGTGCTGGTCGGGGCGGTGGTTCTGGCGCTGCTGTGTGGCGTGCTGGGCTGGATGTTGCTCACTGTTCTGAAAAGGGTAACGATAAAATCCCTTCCCGTGCGGCTGGCGGTGAACCGTCTGCTGCATCAGCCGTGGTCAACGCTGAGCCAGCTTTCGGCGTTTTCGCTGTCGTTTATGCTGCTGGCGCTTCTGCTGGTGCTGCGCGGGGATCTGCTGGATCGCTGGCAACAGCAGCTTCCGCCGGAAAGCCCGAACTATTTTCTGATCAATATTGCCCCCGAACAGGTGACGCCACTGAAGGGTTTCCTGTCCGGGTATCACATTATTCCTGAGTCGTTCTATCCGATCGTGCGTGCACGCCTGACGCAGATCAACGGTCAGTCGACGGAGGGGAATAAAGATGAGTCGCTCAATCGTGAGCTAAACCTGACCTGGCAGGAGAAGCGCCCGGATCACAACCCGATCACCGCCGGAAGCTGGCCGCCGAAGGCAGGGGAAGTGTCGATGGAAGAGGGGCTGGCGGAGCGTCTGAAGGTGAAGCTGGGAGACAGCGTGACCTTTACCGGCGACACGCAGGACTTCAGCGCCAGGGTTACCAGCCTGCGCAAGGTCGACTGGGAAAGCCTGCGGCCTAACTTCTTCTTCATCTTCCCGCCGGGCGCGCTGGACGGGCAGCCGCAGAGCTGGCTGACCAGCTTCCGCTGGGAAAACGGCAACGGCATGCTGACGCAGCTTAACCGGGAGTTTCCGACGGTGAGCCTGCTGGACATCGGTGCGATCCTCAGACAGGTCGGGCAGGTGCTTGAGCAGGTCAGCCGCGCGCTGGAGGTGATGGTGGTGCTGGTGACGATCTGCGGCGTGCTGTTGCTGCTGGCGCAGGTACAGGTAGGCATGCGTCAGCGTCACCAGGAGCTGGTGGTCTACCGCACGCTGGGCGCAGGCAAGCGACTGCTGCGCGCCACGCTCTGGAGCGAGTTCGCCCTGCTGGGGCTGGTGGCAGGCCTGGTGGCAGCCATTGGCGCAGAGGCGGCGCTGGCAGTACTGCAGGCGAAAGTCTTCGACTTCCCGTGGGAGCCAGACTGGCGTCTGTGGCTGACGCTGCCGGTGTGCGGTGCGCTTCTGCTTTCACTTTGCGGCGGCTGGCTCGGAACGCGGCTGTTAAAAGGCAAAGCACTGTTCCGCCAGTTTGTCAGTTAGTTCACAGACGTGATGGTTGCGTACCGGTTTAAATGCTGGTACGCAGCCTGTTAACAGCACAAATCGATAATACCTACTCATTTAGTAGCACAAAACATTAAAAACCCACCCACACAGTCCGTTTATTTCCAGTTAATATTCACACGCTAAATATTTAGCAGCGTGTCTATTAAGGAAAAATAATGACTATAAAAACAACCGTGCTGGCGACAGCTATTGGCGCAGCAGTGGCATTAACCTCCTTCGCATCTCAGGCGGAAATCACGGTTCTTAAGCAAGATCCGCAGGCGGGTAACCCGCTGAGCCGTCTGAACTTTACCGTTGGCGGCAGTATTCGTCCTCAGTTCCAGAACATGACGGGCGACGACGGTAAAAACAGCTACAAACGCAACGGCTTCGACGGCGGCACCCGTTTCCGTTTTGCGGCAGATTACTATCTGTTCGACGACATCAGCTGGATCAGCTACTACGAACTGGGTGTGAATATCCCTGCCCAGTTCAACTGGGATCATCACTATGCTGACGGTGCCCACGACACCACGCGCCGTATGCTCTACACCGGCCTGAAGAGCGACACCTGGGGTACGCTGACCTTCGGTCAACAGAACAGCGTGTACTATGATGTGGTGGGTGTGAAAACCGATATCTGGGACTACGACATGATCGCCCAGGCACCAGGTAACGGCATCAATGGCGACTACGATGGCTCTTATCGTTCACGCAATATGCTGAAATATAAGAAAACCGTTGGCGATGCTGATATCTACGCCTCTTACCTGTTTGAAGACAGCGAATACCTGCCGGGTAACGGTCTGCGCTACAAGCGTAAAGGCGGCGGTTCCCTGGGTATTGATTACCACCTGACCACCGACCTGACCTGGGGCGCGGCATGGAACTACACCCGTGCGGATATGCGCAACCCGGACAACGGCGACAGCAAAACCTATGACCAGAACATCCTCGGTACCGCGCTCAGCTGGACGCCGGATAACTGGACCTTCTCTGCTGGCGGCGGCTGGTATCAGAACTTCCTGACCACCAAAAAAGTGTCTGTGAACGACTACTTTGCCGGTGACGCATGGGGTATCGAATACTTCGCAGGGTACAAATTCCCAATCAATCAGTATGCGGTTAAATCCATCCAGCCTTACTTCATGGGTGACCGTATCGAGTACGTGAACGGCCGTAACTACCAGCGCATCGACAACGGTGTGGGTATCAGCTTCCAGCTGGACTACGGTTTCCGCGTGGATTACGAACACGTGTTCACCTCCAGCACCGACAACCTGGGCGATATGAACCTGGTGCGTCTGCGTTACGACTTCTAAGGTCGAAACACAGGGTGCGGTCTGATGCCCTCACCCACAGGGAGAGGGATCCCCATAAATAATGTCTGCACAGACGGCCCCCTCTCCCTTTGGGAGAGGGCTGGGGTGAGGGGGAACATACGGCTGTAGAGGTCATTCCGTTCACTTCATGTTCCTTGCTACTCTGCAACAACATGATCCGTGAACGTGCCAGGGCGGCTCAATCGCCGCCGCCCTGGCGACCCGGGCTCCCGGCGGTAAATCGCCGCTTCGCGGTGCCCTCGG
>MTEY01005258.1_pt1 | contig 55827 bp, 58 predicted proteins | sample 1042721 | NCBI WGS metagenome assembly MTEY01 (sample SAMN06185809, study PRJNA358809) | soil metagenome | isolation source: soil biostimulated with seedmeal as carbon source | place: India | collected 2015-05-23 | reverse complement strand
ACGATGGCGTCGATCTCCTCGTCGCTCGGCCACAGGTCTTTCAGGGTGACGGGATTGCCGGCCTGGTCATGGCCCAGCACATCCTGCTCGATGTCGAAGCGCACGGTGCCGGCGATCGCGTAGGCCACCACCAGCGGCGGCGAGGCCAGGAAGGCCTGCTTGGCGTACGGATGGATACGGCCGTCGAAGTTACGGTTGCCGGACAGCACCGCCGTGGCATAGAGGTCACGGTCGATGATTTCCTGCTGGATCACCGGATCCAGCGCACCGGACATTCCGTTGCAGGTGGTGCAGGCGTAGGCGACGATGCCGAAGCCGAGCTTCTCCAGTTCCGGCAGCAGGCCGGATTCTTCCAGGTACAGCTTGGCGACCTTGGAACCCGGTGCGAAAGACGTCTTCACCCAGGGCTTGCTCACCAGGCCGAGGTCGTTGGCCTTCTTCGCCAGCAGACCGGCGGCCACGACGTTGCGCGGGTTGGAGGTGTTGGTGCAGCTGGTGATGGCGGCGATGATCACCGCACCATCCGGCATCAGGCCATCGGCTTCCTCGGCCTTGCCGGCTTCCAGCTTCGCCTCGTCGGCGATACCGCGCTCGGCCAGCGCGGAAGTCGGCAGGCGACGATGGGGGTTGGAAGGACCCGCCATGTTGCGCACCACGCTGGACAGGTCGAACTGCAGCACGCGCTCGTACTCGGCGGTGACCAGCGCATCGCCCCACAGACCGGTGGTCTTGGCGTAGTTCTCAACCAGCTCCACTTGCTCCGGCTCGCGGCCAGTCAGCTTGAGGTAGTCGATGGTTTGCTGGTCGATGTAGAACATCGCCGCGGTGGCGCCGTATTCCGGGCACATGTTGGAAATGGTGGCACGGTCGCCGATGGACAGGCTGTCTGCACCTTCGCCGAAGAACTCGACGTAAGCGCCTACCACCTTCTCCTTGCGCAGGAACTCGGTCAGGGCCAGAACGATGTCGGTGGCAGTGATGCCGGGCTGGCGCTTGCCGGTCAGCTTGACGCCGACGATATCGGGCAGGCGCATCATCGACGCGCGGCCGAGCATCACGGTTTCTGCTTCCAGGCCGCCCACGCCGATGGCGATCACGCCCAGGGCGTCAACGTGAGGGGTGTGGCTGTCGGTGCCGACGCAGGTATCGGGGAAGGCCACGCCACCACGCGCCTGGATCACCGGGCTCATTTTCTCCAGGTTGATCTGGTGCATGATGCCGTTGCCGGCCGGGATCACGTCAACGTTCTTGAACGCGGTCTTGGTCCACTCGATGAAGTGGAAGCGGTCCTCGTTGCGGCGCTCCTCCACAGCACGATTCTTCTCGAAGGCATCCGGATCGGAGCCGCCGAATTCGACGGCCAGCGAATGGTCGACGATCAGCTGGGTCGGCACCACCGGGTTGACCTTGGACGGATCACCGCCTTGCTCGGCGATGGCGTCACGCAAGCCGGCCAGATCCACCAGGGCGGTCTGGCCGAGAATGTCATGGCAGACCACGCGGGCCGGGTACCAGGGGAAGTCGAGGTCACGCTTGCGCTCGATCAGCTGCTTGAGCGAATCGGTCAGCATGGCCGGGTCGCAACGGCGCACCAGTTGTTCGGCCAGCACGCGGGAGGTGTACGGCAGCGTGGCGTAGGCACCCGGAGCGATGGCATCCACCGCCTCGCGGGTATCGAAGTAGTCGAGCGCCGTGCCCGGCAGGCTCTTGCGGTATTGGCTGTTCATGATTAGGCGCGGTCCTTCAGGGGCACGAACTTCAGGTCTTCCGGACCGACGTAGTTGGCGCTCGGGCGGATGATCTTGCCGTCGATGCGTTGCTCGATGACGTGGGAGGACCAGCCGGAGGTACGGGCGATCACGAACAGCGGAGTGAACATGGCGGTGGGCACGCCCATCATGTGGTAGCTCACGGCGCTGAACCAATCGAGGTTGGGGAACATCTTCTTGATTTCCCACATGGTCGATTCAAGGCGCTCGGCGATGTCGAACATCTTGGTGTTCTTCTGCTCGGCGGAGAGCTCGCGAGCCACTTCCTTGATCACCTTGTTGCGCGGGTCGGACACGGTGTAGACCGGGTGGCCGAAGCCGATCACCACTTCCTTCTTCTCGACGCGGGCGCGGATGTCGGCTTCTGCCTCGTCCGGATTGTCGTAGCGCTTCTGGATCTCGAAGGCCACTTCGTTGGCGCCGCCGTGCTTCGGCCCGCGCAGCGCGCCGATGGCGCCGGTGATGCAGGAGAACATGTCGGAGCCGGTGCCAGCGATCACGCGGGAGGTGAAGGTGGAGGCGTTGAATTCGTGCTCGGCGTAGAGGATCAGCGAGGTGTGCATGGCGCGGACCCAGGAATCGCGCGGCTTCTCACCGTGCAGCAGGTGCAGGAAGTGACCGCCGATGGAGTCGTCATCGGTCTCGACGTCGATGCGCTTGCCGTTGTGGCTGAAGTGGTACCAGTAGAGCAGCGCGGAGCCGAGGGAGGCCATCAGCTTGTCGGCGATATCGCGAGCGCCTGGATGGTTGTGGTCGTCCTTTTCCGGGGACAGGCAGCCCAGCACGGAGACGGCGGTACGCATCACGTCCATCGGGTGGGCGGACGGCGGCAGTTGCTCAAGGGCAGCCTTGACGCCAGCTGGCAGGCCGCGCAGAGCCTTCAGCTTGGCTTTATAGCCAGCCAGTTCGGCGACGTTCGGCAGCTTGCCGTGTACCAGCAGGTGAGCGATTTCCTCGAACTCACAGGCGTTGGCGAAATCGAGAATGTCGTAGCCACGGTAGTGCAGGTCATTGCCGGTGCGGCCAACGGTGCACAGAGCGGTGTTGCCAGCGGCGGTGCCACTCAGGGCCACGGACTTCTTCGGTTTGAAGGCAGTAGTGGTTTCGGAAGCGCTCATCGCGTGATTCTCCTCATTTCAATCCGGTAGTTTGAGTCTTGTTATTCCGCAGGCCGCCCCATTAATGAGGGGGCGGCCCACTTCCGGTTACTTCTTGGCGGCGAACAGCGCGTCGAGCTTCTGCTCGAAGGCGTGGTAGCCGATACGGTCGTACAGTTCCGCGCGGGTCTGCATCAGATCGATGACTTCCTTCTGATGGCCGTCGCGGCGAATCGCGGTGTAAACAGCCTCGGCTGCCTTGTTGGCGGCACGGAAGGCCGACAGCGGATAAAGCTGGATGGCGACGCCGACCGAAGCCAGTTCATCGCGCGAGAACAGCGGGGTCGCACCGAATTCGGTGATGTTGGCCAGCACCGGTACGCCCAGCGCATCGACGAAGCGCTTGTAGGTCGGCAGGTCGTAGGCGGCTTCGGCGAAGATGGCGTCGGCACCCGCTTCCACGTATTGCTGGCAGCGCTCGATGGCGGCGTCCACGCCTTCAGCCTGGATGGCGTCGGTACGGGCGATCAGGAAGAACGCCGGATCGGTCTTGGCATCGGCAGCGGCCTTGACGCGGTCGACCATCTCTTCGGTGGAAACGATTTCCTTGCCCGGACGGTGACCGCAGCGCTTGGCGCCAACCTGGTCTTCGATGTGTGCAGCGGCAGCGCCAGCCTTGATCAGGTTCTTGACGGTGCGCTCGATGTTGAAGGCGCTCGGACCGAAGCCGGTGTCGATGTCCACCAGCAGCGGCAGATCGCACACGTCGGTGATGCGACGTACGTCGGTGAGCACGTCATCGAGGGTGTTGATGCCCAGGTCCGGCAGGCCCAGCGAACCCGCGGCGACGCCGCCGCCGGACAGGTAGATGGCCTTGAAGCCGGCGCGCTTGGCCAGCAGCGCATGGTTGGCGTTGATGGCGCCGATGACCTGCAGAGGATGTTCTTCGGCGATGGCGTCGCGGAAGCGCTGGCCGGCGGTTTTCTGACTCATGACTCACCTCGTGTTTTGGACGGGTTGGCGAGCGCTTCCTGGTAGTGGCGCTCGATATTGCGCTTGGAGGCACCGATGTGACGGCGCATCAGCAACTCGGCCAGTTCGCCGTCACGATCGGCGATGGCATCGAGAATTCGGTGGTGCTCGTTGAAGGCCTGACGCGGCCGGTTCGGCACGGAAGAGAACTGTAGGCGGTACATGCGCACGAGCTGGTACAGCTCGCCGCAAAGCATCTTGGTCAGGGTCTGGTTGCCGCTGCCCTGGATGATCCGGTAGTGGAAGTCGAAATCGCCTTCCTGCTGGTAGTAACCGCGCCCGGCCTGGAAGGCCTCGTCGCGTTCGTGGGTATCCAGCACGCGGCGCAGCTCGTCGATCTCGGCCTGGCTCATGCGCTCGGCGGCCAGGCGGCAGGCCATGCCTTCCAGGGATTCGCGAATTTCGTACAGCTCGATCAGCTCGGCATGACCGAGGGACACCACCCGCGCCCCGACGTGGGGCACACGCACCAGCAGGCGCTGCCCTTCCAGGCGATGGATCGCCTCGCGCAGGGGGCCACGGCTGATTCCGTAGGTCCGCGCCAGCTCGGGCTCGGAGATCTTGCTGCCCGGAGCGATCTCGCCGCGCACGATGGCCGTCTGGATACGCCGGAATACGCTTTCGGAGAGCGTTTCCGTGTCCAGCTGATCAGTAACGGTAGCTTCAGGAGCGTCAATCATGATTGTCGACACATTGTTATTCGATTGGGCAAAACTACCCCCACCAACCCGCTCATGTCAAACAATCGCCGACCAATTGTCGACAATCTGTCTAATAGCCAAAAACCGGGTACGGCATCACGCTCCAACACCTGAAGCCATAAGCGTCTGTCGCGGCGGAAAATCCGCGTGTTAGAATGCGCGCCGCCAGCGCCAGTCTGGGCGCCAATGACTTGCCTGCTAGACTCCCAGACCAGGCGCCGCAGCCAAGATGGCCGTGGGCCGGGCTCCTGGACCGATGACCGCGTTACGCTCAAAGGACTTATGACACTCAAGCCCTTCGCCCCCTTTGCCTGCCTGCTTGCCCTCCCCGGACTTGGCTTCGCCAGCGAGAAGACCGTCTACGGTCTCAATGAATACGCCAAGCTGAAGGATCTCGACCTGGAGGTCGCCGCCAAGCTCGATACCGGCGCCAAGACCGCATCCCTCAGTGCGCGCGATATCAAGCGTTTCAAGAAGGATGGCGAGACCTGGGTGCGCTTCTACCTGGCTATCGACGATGCCCATGAGCATCCGATCGAGCGCCCCCTGGCCCGAATCAGCAAGATCAAACGCCGCGCCGGGGACTTCAATCCCGACGAAGGCAAGACCTACACCGCACGTCCGGTCATCGAACTGGAGGTGTGCATGGGCAAGGCCCTGCGGCAGATCGAAGTGAACCTGACCGACCGTAGTGCTTTCCAATACCCGCTTCTGATCGGTTCCGAGGCGCTCAAGCGCTTCGATGCACTGGTCGACCCGAGCCTTAAATACGCTGCCGGCAAACCCGGCTGTGCCACCGACGCAAACTCTGACGAGTAACCCACATGCGCTCTCTTACCCTGCATCTGAAAGTCCTGATCACCCTGTTGGTGAGCCTGGGCGTTCTGATAACGGCCTACCAGATATTCATTCAGGGCATTCCGATCACCGAGGATGCGACCGACGATCTCTGGAACATCGACGCCAAGGTCGAGTTCCAGGCGAGCCCGCGCGATCCGGTGAAGGTCCAGATGTTCGTTCCGCCGCTGAACCGGGACTACGTCAGCCTCAACGAGAGCTTCATCTCCAACAACTACGGAGTGAGCATCAATCGTGTGGACGGCAACCGAAAGGTAACCTGGTCCGCCCGCCGCGCCAGTGGCAACCAGACCCTCTACTACCGCCTGGTACTGACCAAGCGCTACAGCGGCGAGAAGCCCAAGGACAAGGGTCCGATCTTCCGCGACAGCATTCCGGTGGAAGGCCCCGAGAAGATCGCCGCCGAAGCCCTGCTGGCCCCCATCCGCCAGCACTCGGCTGACGTCGAGACCTTCATCAGCGAAACCATCAAGCGGGTCAACAACCTGAACGATGACAACGTCAAGCTGCTGCTGGCCGGCGACACCGGCACGCCGAACAAGGCCAAGGCCATCGAGCTGCTGTTGTCCATCGCCCACGTGCCGATGGAGCGCGTCCACACCATTCGCCTGATGAGCGAACAGGCCCAGAGCCCTGAGCTCTGGCTGCGCAGTTTCAACGGCGAGAACTGGCTGTACTTCAACCCGGACACCGGCGAGCAGGGCCTGCCCAGCGACCGCCTGATCTGGTGGACCGGTGATGACAACCTGATCACCGTCGATGGCGGCAAGAAGGTCCAGGTGACCTTCAGCATGAACAACAGCGAGATGAACGCCATCCGCCTGGCCAAGCTGACCGACGAGAACACCGACGCCGACTTCCTCGAGTACTCGCTCTACGGCCTGCCGCTGCAGACCCAGCAGACCTACCAGATCATGATCATGATCCCGATCGGCGTGCTGGTGATCCTGATCCTGCGTAACCTCGGCGGCCTGCAGACCCTGGGTACCTTCACCCCGGTACTGATCGCCCTCGCCTTCCGCGAAACCCAGCTGGGCTTCGGTATCGTGCTGTTCACCATCATCACCGCGCTCGGCCTGTCGCTACGGTCGTACCTCGAGCACCTGAAGCTACAGATGTTGCCAAGGCTCTCGGTGGTGCTGACCTTCGTGGTGGTACTGATCGCAGTAATCAGCCTGCTGAGCCACAAGCTCGGCCTGGAACGCGGCCTGTCCGTCGCCCTGTTCCCGATGGTGATCCTGACCATGACCATCGAACGCCTGTCCATCACCTGGGAAGAGCGCGGCGGCGGCCATGCCTTCAAGGTGGCCATCGGCACCCTGGTCGCGGCCACCCTGGCGCACCTGCTGATGACCGTGCCGGAGCTGACCTACTTCATCTTCACCTTCCCGGCCGTGCTTCTGATCATGGTGGGCTTCATGCTGGCGATGGGTCGCTACCGCGGCTACCGCCTGACCGAGCTCTTCCGCTTCAAAGCCTTCCTGAAGGACTGAGCCATGTTCGGCCTGATCAAGACGTGGAAAGCCCTCGAAGCCAAAGGCATCATGGGCATCAATCGGCGAAATGCGGACTACGTGCTGAAGTACAACAAACGGCACCTGTACCCGATCGTCGACGACAAGATCATCACCAAGCAGCGCGCCATCGAGGCGGGGATTCACGTACCGGAAATGTACGGCGTCATCTCCACCGAGAAGGAAATCGAGAAGCTCGACGAGATCATCGGCGAGCGTAACGACTTCGTGATCAAGCCGGCGCAAGGCGCCGGCGGCGACGGCATCCTGGTGATCGCCGACCGCTTCGAAGGTCGCTACAAGACGGTCTCCGGCAAGATCATCAGCCACGAGGAAATCGAGCACCAGATTTCCTCGATCCTCACCGGCCTCTACTCCCTCGGCGGCCACCGTGATCGTGCGCTGATCGAGTACCGCGTGACCCCGGACCAGATCTTCAAGAGCATCAGCTACGAAGGCGTGCCGGACATCCGCATCATCGTGCTGATGGGTTATCCGGTGATGGCCATGCTGCGCCTGCCGACCCGGCAGTCCAACGGCAAGGCCAACCTCCACCAGGGCGCCATCGGTGTCGGCGTGGACCTGGCCACCGGCGTCACCCTGCGCGGCACCTGGCTGAACAACAAGATCGCCAAGCACCCGGACACCACCAACGCGGTGGACGGCGTGCAGCTGCCCAACTGGGACGGCTTCATGAAACTGGCGGCCGGTTGCTACGAGCTCTGCGGCCTGGGCTACATCGGCGTCGACATGGTGCTGGACCAGGACAAGGGCCCGTTGATCCTCGAGCTCAACGCCCGCCCCGGCCTGAACATCCAGATCGCCAACGACTGCGGCCTGACCCACCGCGCCCATGCCGTCGAGGCCCGCCTCGAAGAGCTGAAGGCCAAGGACATCCAGGAAACCCCGGAAGAACGCGTGCGCTTTTCCCAGGAACTCTTCGGCTACGTGCGGCCGACGGAGATCTGATTCCCCGCTTCAAGGAAAAGCCCGGCCAAGTGCCGGGCTTTTTCATTCTGAGTCACCGTCTCTACCCTGTAGGAGCGAGCTTGCTCGCGAAAGATCGTGCACGGACTGTTCGCGAGCAAGCTCGCTCCTACAAGGGCAAAAAAGGGGCCTTTCGGCCCCTTCTTCATTCACCTGTGCAATCTCAATCATTGCTCGGCTTGTTCACTGCGTGCAGGACGTACTGCGGCAGGGCGAAGGCGCCGACGTGGATTTCCGGGTTGTAGTAACGGGTCACGATACCGCTGCCGGCATAGCGCTGGCGCAGGGTCTCCAGCGGAAGCTTGCGCAGCTCGGCGTTTGTAGCACCCCAGGCGAAGGTCATGGCCCCGCCGATGTAGGTCGGCACGGCGGCCTGGTAGAAGTGCCAGTCGGCGAAGAGGCTGTCCATGCGGCCGGCAGTGGTCTGCACTTCGCCAAGCTGCATGAAGGGGGTGCCGTTCTGGGTGACCAGCACACCGCCGTCGTTCAGGCAGCGGCGGCAGGCCTGGTAGAAGTTCTCGGAAAACAGCACCTCGCCCGGACCGATGGGATCGGTGGAGTCGGAGATGATGACGTCGAACTTCTCCTCAGTGGTGGCGACGAAACGCATGCCGTCGTCGATCACCAGGTTGAGGCGTGGATCGTCATAGGCGCCCTTGGAGTGGTTCGGCAGGAATTCCTTGCACATCTCGACCACGGTGCCGTCGATCTCAACCATGGTGATGCGCTCGATATCGCGATGCTTGCTGACTTCACGCAGCATGCCGCCGTCGCCACCGCCAATGATCAGGACGCTCTTCACCGCGCCATGGGCGAGGATCGGCACATGGGTGAGCATCTCGTGATAGATGAACTCGTCGGCCTCGGTGGTCTGGATCACGCCGTCGAGGGCCATGACACGACCCATGCGCGAGTTCTCGAAGATCACCAGGTGCTGGTGCTCGGTGCGCACTTCGTGCAGCAGCTTGTCCATGCGGAAGCGCTGGCCGTAACCGTCGTAGAGAGTTTCCTGATAATCGCTCATGGGTTGTTTCCCCTGCTGGCTGTATTAGCGGACGGTGCCACCGCCCCATGAAAAGGCGCGCATTCTACTGCGGCTTGGATGACAGGTCGAACCGCGACTGGGGAATTTGAAAGTCAGTTTTGCAGAGACGGCGCAGTATCAAGAGAATATCGTCGCACCATGACTACCAACGCTCCCTTTTCAGATTCCCACGAGCCCACCGAGCCCATGCGCCTTGAATACTTCGAGCCCTGGAGCTGGAAGCAGTTCCAGCAGCATTACGCCTTGCGTCGCTTGCCCGGTGTCGAGCAACTGACCGCCGACAGCTACTGCCGCAGCTTCCGTCTGGGCGAGCGCAGCGGCTGGTTCCGCCTGCGCCCGCAGCCTGGTGTCCTGAAACTGGAGTTGAGTCCATCGACCCAGGACCTTGGGCCGCTGCTGGCACCGCGCATCCGCCAGATGTTCGACCTGGACAGCGACCCGGCCGCCATCGCGCTGCACCTCAGCCGCGATCCGCTGCTTCAGGCGCTGCTGGCGCGATTCCCCGGTCTGCGCTTGCCGGTTGCCTTCGACCCGTTCGAACAGGGTGTGCGCACCATCATCGGCCAGCAGGTCACGGTGAAGGCCGCCGTCACCATTGCCGGTCGCCTGGTGGAGCGCCTGGGCGAGCCGCTGGCGGATGCAGAGGATGGCGGACCGCAGCGGCTCTTCCCTACCCCACGAGCCATCGCCGACGATCCGTTGCCCGGCATCGGAATGCCCGCCAAACGTGTCGACACGTTGCGCCGCTTCGCCCTGGCAGTGGCCGACGGCAGCCTGGAACTGAGCCTGGCCGCTGGCGTCGAAGCCCTGATCGAACGCCTGTGCGCCCTTCCCGGCATTGGTCGCTGGACCGCGGAGTACATCGCCCTGCGCGCCTTTGGCCAGCCGGATGCATTCCCCACCGCCGACCTGGGCCTGCTCAAGTCGCCACTCTGGGGACCCGGCGGCATCAGCGCGAAGGAGCTGGCCAGCCGCGCCGAACAGTGGCGACCGTGGCGCGCCTACGCCGCCGTCTATCTCTGGCAGAGCTACGCAGAGGAGCAATGAAGATGTATTTCCGCTATCACGAAAGCCCCACCGGCCCTCTGCTGCTGGCCGGCGACGAGTCTGGCCTGCAGATGCTCTATATGGACAACGAAGGACGCGGCTACCCGGACGAAAGCTGGGAGGCAGCCGGACGACGGCTGGACGAGCCTTGCCGCCAGTTGGAGCGCTATTTCGAGGGCCGCCTGAAACGTTTCGACCTGGCGCTGGCGCCTCGCGGCACGCCATTCCAGCAGCGAGTCTGGCAGGCCCTCCTGCAGATCCCCTACGGCCAAACCACCAGCTATAGCGAACTGGCGGAACGACTTGGCAATCCGAAAGCCGTCCGCGCGGTAGGAACCGCCAACGGCGCCAATCCCATTTCCATCATCATTCCCTGCCATCGGGTGATCGGCCGCGATGGCAGCCTGACTGGATACGCCGGTGGCCTCCCGCGCAAGGCACTGCTACTCAAGCTGGAAGGCGTGAAGTTGCAGCCGGCACAGGATCAGTTGCTGCTGCTCTGACTCAAGGCTGGCGGACGCGCGCCAACACCTTCGGTGGATCAGCCAGCGGCAGCCCGATGATCAACCCCTCTCCGCTCTTGGGCGCGACCCCGGTCAGGGCCTTGATGTTCACCTGGTGACTGACCATCACCACCGGGCGATCCTTGGGCACTTTTTCGATGGCCTTGCGCAACTCCACCGTCTGCGCCGCCTGGCTGTCGGGGTCGCTGAAGAAGGAATCCAGCGCCGACAGGGTTTCGACCGCGCCCAGCCCCATCTCCTGCGCGGTGTCCTGCGCGCGACACCAGGTGCTGCTGTAGAGGCGAGGCTGTTCGACCTTGCGTCGCACCAGCAGCCTGCCCCAGCGCCGGGCTTCCTGGCGCCCCTTGTCGCTGAGATTGCGCTGGGTACTGCAATCGCCCAGGCGGAAACCTTCCGGGTCGCCGGTGCCGGGGGCGGTGGTATGGCGCAGCAGGAGAAACGCCTTGCCCTCGCGCAACGCCTGCCAGGCCGACTTCTGGTCAGCGGCCGCCGACAATGCCAGCAGCGCCGCCATCATCAGGACCAGTAGGCGGGTCATTGCCCGGCCGCCAGTTGCACCGTCCAGTCGCGGGTTGCCCTGTACAGGCCCGGGGCGGGGCTATCCGTATCGATGCAAAGGCAGGAATCCATGGGGGACGCTCCAAGGTGGATGCAGTCACCCCAAGGATAGATCGGCCAACCGAAGCCTTCCTCGTGCTCCGTCAGACGATTTCAGGAAGGGTCAGAAGCGCGCCAGGTCGATCACCGCGAAGCTCGCCACGGTTTCGTGGCCCTCGAGCACACCACCCTCGCGCGCCAGCCCGATGGTCTGCATGCCGGCCTCGCGGGCAGCATCCAGCTCCTGGACCACATCAGAGAGGAAGAGAATCTCCTCGCCGGGCAAGCCGATGGCAGCGGCAATGCGCTGATAGGACTCGGCCTCGCGTTTGGGTCCGGAGGTCGTGTCGAAGTAGCCGGAGAAGTTCGGGGTCAGGTCGCCCGCCTCGGAGCAACCGAAAATCAGCTTCTGAGCCTGGATGGAACCGGAGGAATAAACGTAGAGCGCGTACCCTTCCTGCTTCCAGCGGCCCAGGGCTTCCACCGCATCCGGGTAGACATGGCCCTTGAGCTGGCCGGCGCGATAACCCTGCTCCCAGACCATGCCCTGGAGCGCTTTCAGCGGCGTGGCCTTGCGGTCTTCGGCGATCCAGTCGAGGAGGATGTCCACCACCCGTTCCACGCTGGCACCGGCCTCACCGCTTTCCGCGCGCACGGCTTCGATCTGCTGCGCCACCGCGGGTTCGTCGGCGTGAGTCAGGACAAACTCGGGCAGGTGGCGTGCGGCAAAGGGAAAGAGCACGTCGAAGACAAAGCTCACCGCGCTGGTGGTGCCTTCGATGTCGGTGAGAATGGCCTTGATGGGCATTGGGAAACTCCAGATGAATCGAAATGTGCCGTCGTAGGAGCCAGCTTGCTGGCGAAATCGAAAAGCTTGGCGAGCAAGCTCGCTCCTACAGTGGCCGGGATCAGTCTTCCAACTGCGGGAAGCGCTTGGCGATCTCGTCGCCGGTGAACTGGGCGACCCAGCCTTCCGGGTTGTTGAACAGGCGGATGGCGACGAAGTGCGGATGTTCACCCATGTCGAACCAGTGGCGGGTGCCGGCCGGTACGGAAATCAGGTCGTTCTTCTCGCAGAGCACGGCATAGACGTAGTCGTCGATATGCAAGGTGAACAGGCCGCGCCCGGCAACGAAGAAGCGCACCTCATCTTCGCCATGGCGGTGTTCGTCGAGGAACTTGGCGCGCAGTTCCGCCTTTTGCGGGTGGTCACTGGCCAGGCTGACCACGTCGACGGTGACGTAGCCCTGCTCCTGCATCAGCCGGTCGATCTGCGGACGATAGGCGGCGATCACCTCTTCCTGGCTGGCACCGGGCGCGATGGGGGCTGAAGCCTCCCAGCGCTCGAAGTGCACGCCGACGGACGCGAGGGTCGAGGCGATGTCATCCAGGTGGGTCAGGACCTTGTTCGGCAGGTCGGGGCTGGATTCGTGGTAAACGGTCAGGCTGCTCATCTGGGTACTCCTTGCGGGCGTCCTCCCGGCTCTCTGGCGGGTCGGCCGGCACCGTTGTCAGTCAGGCATCTTCGTGCGAAGGAAGCTTCAGCGCTGGGTGATCGAGAGCGTCTTCAGTTCGCACTCGAAGAGGAATTCGAAGGCTTCGACCTGGCGCAGGGCATCGCTCATGCGCGGCCCCCAAGTATAGAGTCCATGTCCCCGGATCAGGTATCCGACACAGTCCGGATGCTCGTCCAGCCAGGGTTGCACCTGGGTGGCCAGTCGGGCGATGTCCTGGTCGTTGTCGAAGATCGGCACCAGCACCTGCGATTCATGGGTGCTGATGCCAGTGAAGGCCTTCTGCAGTTCGTAGTCGGCAAACACCAGCGAATCGGCCAGGGTCAGGCGCGACAGGACGGTGGCATTCACCGAGTGGGTGTGCAGCACGGCGCCGATTTCCGGCTTCCAGCGATAGAGCTGGGTGTGCAGCAGGGTTTCCGCCGATGGCTTCTTGCCCGGCTCCAGGCTGTTGCCATCCAGGTCGGTGGCCAGCACGTCGTCCGGGCCGAGTTCACCCTTGTGTTTGCCGGAGACGGTCAGTAGCGCCTCGGTGGCGGAAAGCCTTGCCGAGTAGTTGCTGCTGGTGGCCGGCGACCAGCCGCGACCGTACAGGAAGCGGCCGGCGTCGATGATTTCCTGGGCGAGTTTCTGGCGATTCATGCCCGCTCCTCTTGCAATTGGGTGGCAATGATAACGGCTGCGGCAAGCGCCGCGAGACTGGCGATGGCGTAAGTCCAGACCGGCCCCAGGCTGCTCCAGCTGTAGCCCGAGTAGAGCGCACCCAGCGCTCCGCCGGTCCCAGCGAGTGCCGCGTAGAGCGCCTGGCTCTGGCCCTGTTGGCGCGGTCCGAAACGACATTGCACGAAATGGATGGCGGCTGCGTGAAAGCTGCCGAAGGTGGCGGCGTGCAACAGTTGGGCGAACAGCAACACCGGCAACTGGTCGGCGAAGTTGCCGATCAGCAACCAGCGCAGGGCAGCGATGAGGAAACTGGCCAGCAGCACCACGCGTACCGAGTAGCGCGCCAGGATGCGCGCCATCACGATGAACAGGAGCACCTCGGCCACAACGCCCAGCGCCCAGAGTTGGCCAATCAGGCTTCGCGAGTAGCCAAGGGCTTCGAGATAGATGGTCTGGAAGCTGTAGTAGGGCCCGTGCGACAACTGCATCAGTCCTACACATAAATAGAAGGCCAGTACACCCGGCTGGCGCAGTTGGGCGAGGAATCCGCCCTGCCCCGGCGCGTCCGGCCGCGCCTGGGGAACCGCATTGGGCACCCAGAAGCTGCTGAGGACGATTCCCGCCATGATGAAGACCAGCGCCCAGGGATAGAGATCCAGGCTGAACAGCTCGAACAGCGTGCCCAGGCCGATCACCGTGAGAATGAAACCGATGGAGCCCCACAGCCGAACCTGGCTGTAGCGCGCCGCCTGCTCGCGCAGGTGCGCCAGGGTGATCACTTCGAATTGCGGCAGCACGGCGTGCCAGAAGAAGGCATGCAGGGCCATGATCAGGGCCAGCCATGCATAGCTGTGGCTGACGAAGATCAGCGAGAAGGTCAGCAGCGTGCAGAACGCGCCGAAGCGCACGATATCCAGGCGCCGGCCACTGCGATCACCCAGCCAGCCCCAGAGGTTGGGCGCCACGCAACGCATCAGCATCGGGATGGCCAGCAGTTCGCCGATGCGCGCACTGGAAAAGCCCAGGTGCGCGAAGTACAGGCCAAGGAAGGGCGCTGTGGCGCCCAACAGGGAAAAGTAGAAGAGATAGAAGCTGGACAGCCGCCAATAGGGCAGCGCGTTCGCGCTGCCGGTCACAGCTGGCCGAGCACCGGAGTTGCGACCCGTACGTCGGCGTTCTGCGCACGATGGCGCAGCAGGTGGTCCATCAGCACGATGGCCATCATGGCTTCAGCGATCGGGGTTGCCCGGATGCCCACGCAGGGGTCATGGCGGCCCTTGGTGATCACCTCCACCGGGTTGCCATCGATGTCGATCGAGCGGCCGAGGGTGGTGATGCTGGAGGTGGGCTTCAGCGCCAGGTTGGCGACGATCGGCTGGCCGGACGAAATACCGCCAAGAATGCCGCCGGCGTTGTTGCTGAGGAATCCTTCCGGGGTCAGCTCATCGCGGTGCTGGGTACCGCGCTGGGCCACGCTGTCGAAGCCGGCGCCGATTTCCACGCCCTTCACCGCGTTGATGCTCATCAGGGCATGGGCCAGTTCGGCATCCAGGCGGTCGAAGATCGGCTCGCCAAGCCCCGGCGGCACGCCTTCGGCGACGACGGTGATCTTCGCACCCACCGAATCCTGGTCACGGCGCAGCTGATCCATGTAGGCCTCCAGCTCGGGTACCTTGTCCGGGTCAGGGCTGAAGAAAGCGTTCTGCTCCACCGAATCCCAGGTCTTGAAGGGAATCTCGATGGGGCCGAGCTGGCTCATGTAGCCGCGCACGGTGATGCCCTGGGCGGCCAGGAATTTCTTGGCGATGGCACCCGCGGCCACGCGCATGGCGGTTTCCCGCGCCGAGGAACGGCCACCGCCACGGTAGTCGCGGATGCCGTACTTGTGGTGATAGGTGTAATCGGCGTGGGCCGGGCGGAACAGGTCCTTGATCGCCGAGTAGTCCTTGGACTTCTGGTCGGTGTTGCGGATCAGCAGGCCGATGGAGCAGCCGGTGGTCTTGCCTTCGAACACGCCGGAGAGGATTTCCACTTCGTCGGCTTCCTGGCGCTGGGTGGTATGGCGGCTGGTGCCCGGCTTGCGGCGATCGAGGTCACGCTGCAGGTCCTCGAGGGACAACTCCAGCCCCGGCGGGCAGCCGTCGACTATGGCGACCAGCGCCGGACCATGGCTTTCGCCAGCGGTGGTGACGGTGAACAGCTTGCCGTAGGTGTTGCCGGACATGCACAGTGCTCCGCAGAAATGGGCCTCGATTCGAAGGTCGAGCAGTATACCCGCGGCGCCTGGCCAGTTCACCCCTCGAACCTTGCGCCGCCAGTCGCGTCCAACCCGCCAACCGCCAACCGACTCCGCCCCGATGCTGCGACTCCTTCTATTATTCATCCCCCTCCTCGCCAGCCTGGCCCAGGCCGCGCCCCAGAGCGTGCTGCAACGCCCCATCGAACTGGACACCGGCAGCGGCGTGTTACGCGGCACCCTGCTTCGCCCGAAAACCGATCAGCCAGTTCCAGTGGCATTGATCATCGCCGGCTCCGGACCCACCGACCGCGACGGCAACAACCCACTCGGCGGACGCAACGACAGCCTGAAGAAACTCGCCCAACTGCTCGCCCGCAATGGCATCGCCAGCGTGCGCTACGACAAACGCGGCATCGCCGGCAGCCAGGACGCCGGCACCGACGAACGCCAGCTCAGCATCGAACTCTATGCCCGCGATGCGGCGGCATGGGGCCGACGCCTGAAAGACGACCCGCGTTTCTCGCGACTCATCCTCATCGGCCACAGCGAAGGCGCACTGATTGCCAGCCTGGCAGCGGAGGCAGCCGGCGCGGATGCGCTGGTGAGCATCTCCGGCAGCGCCCGCCCCATCGACCAGCTGTTGCGCGATCAGTTGCAGAGCCGCCTGCCACCGCCACTCCTGCGCCAGAGCGAAGCCGTGCTGGCCAGTCTGCGCGCGGGCCAGCAAGTGCCCGAGGTGCCGCAATCGCTGGAAGTGCTGTTCCGACCCAGCGTGCAGCCTTACCTGATTTCCCTGTTCCGTCAGGACCCGTCCGAAGCCTTCGGTCGACTGCGCATCCCAGCGCTTATCCTGCAGGGCAGCCATGACATCCAGGTCAGCGTGAGCGACGCGGAGCAGCTCAAGGCCGCACGGCCTGATGCGGAGCTGGCGATCATCGAAGGCATGAACCACATGCTGCGCATCGTGCCCATGGACATGCAGCAACAGCTGGCCTCCTACGGCAACCCGAACCTTCCCCTGGCGCGGGAACTGGGCGAACGCATCCTGGCGTTCATTCAGCAGCAGCTCGACTCCAGAAACTCGAAAGTCAGTCGATAAAGGCGAAAGGTTCTGTAGGAAATCTCGCCTGACAAGGGCAGTTGCGCGCAGAATATTGCACTGACGTACCAGCTTCATCGCCACCGGCCCTTACAAGGTACTTCCCGATGACCGAAAGCCCCGCCGAACAGCAGAGCGTCGAAGAAGCCGCCCCCCAGCCCCATCCCTGGTCCGAGCTGGCGGCGGAACAGTTCGACCTGCTCCGGCTCGCGCCCCTGCCCATCGACCGGCACACCGGCTCACGACCGCTGCGCTTTGTCGAACTCGGACGCGTGGAACGCCACAGCAAGGAGCAGAGCGTGCTGCGCCTGAGCGTTGGACTTCCGGGTCAGAAAGTGCGCAAGGAGCAGAATCTGCTGGAAGTCTGGGTGGACCACCGCGACAAGCAAGTGCGCTTCGGCCCGGAAAACGGGTTGAACCTGGAACCACAGAATCGTGGCCTGGGCCGCTTTCTCCTGGCCCAGGGCATCGCCTGGGCCAAGCAGCATTGGGCGCACTATCGCGTCGAAGGTGGCGCCCTGCCGGCCAAGGATGCCCTGGACAACGAAGCGCGCCTGCGCCGCGACCATGTGCTAAAAGCGCAAGGCTTCGGGATCGAGTACCTCGACAACCTGCAGCTCAAAGCCAATTATGGCGCCGGCCGGCTCAGTGAACTGCACGGCGACTGGCACCGCGAGAAGGTCCAGTTGGTGGGGCTGCAGGAAGCCGCTGCAATGCTCGAACAGGCGGATCAGAATCTGCATCGGCAGGAAGTGGAGATTCGCAAACTGGAAGAGCGCATCGCTGTCTACAAGCGAGAAGACAGCGGACTGCGCTTCACCATTGCGTGCCTGGTGGTCTTCGCGGTGTTCCAGGCCGGCCTGCTGATCTGGATCACTACCCGCTGACCCTTGGGGTCAAGGGTTCACACGAGAACGGAACAGCGCCTGGTGCTCCCGGCACTGCCTGGCGCTGAGCATGAATACCCCGTGGCCACCGTGCTCGAAGTCCAGCCAGAGGAAATCCACCTCCGGGTAGAGATCCTCCACATGCACCTGACTGTTGCCCACTTCCACGATGAGCAAACCTTTCTCGGTCAGGTGATCGGCCGCCTCGGCGAGCATGCGCCGCACCAGGTCCAGCCCGTCATTGCCGCATGCCAGTCCCAGTTCGGGCTCATGCTGGTATTCGGCCGGCATGTCGGCGAAGTCTTCGGCATCCACGTAAGGCGGATTGGAAACGATCAGGTCGAAATGCTGCCCCGGCAAGCCATCGAAGCCATCGCCCTGCACGGTGTAGACCCGATCCTCCAGGCCGTGGCGCTCGATGTTCAGGTTGGCCACTTCCAGCGCGTCGAACGAGAGATCGCCCAGCACCACCTCGGCTTCCGGGAAAGTATGGGCACAGGCAATGCCGATACAGCCCGAGCCCGTGCAAAGGTCGAGTACGCGCGCCGGCTCCTGGGGCAGCCAGGGTGCGAAATGCTGCTGGATCAGTTCCGCGATGGGGGAACGCGGCACCAGCACCCGCTCGTCCACGACGAAGGGCATTCCGCAGAACCAGGCTTCGCCGAGCAGGTAGGCCACCGGCACGCGTTCTTCGATACGCCGGCGCAGCAACTCACGCAGGCGGGCGCATTCGTCTTCTTCCAGCCGGCAATCCAGATAGCTGTCGGAAATCTCGTAAGGCAGGTGCAGCGCGCCGAGCACCAGTTGGCGAGCCTCATCCCAGGCGTTGTCGGTGCCGTGACCGAAGAACAGGTTCTCAGCATGGAAACGGCTGACAGCCCAGCGGATGTAATCACGCAGGGTGCGCAGGCGGGATTCGGACACGGCAACTACCTCACGAAACGGGGCGCAGATTCTATCACCCCTGCCGCTCGGGGGTAGCCCGGCGCAGCCGACGAACGGAAGGGTCCCTCCGCAGCTCGATCCGCGATTCACGCAGTCTGGCGGCAGGTCGTCGCGCTCTCGCAGGGCAACTGGACCTTGGTCCATGGTTCACTTATTCCGTCGCAGGGCGGACAATGGTGGCCATGTCGTACCTGGAGATTCGCATGTCCGCCCCGAAATCCATGTTCCAGCTCAGCGGCCGTGGCTATCCGCCCGCCAGTCTGAACAATGCCACCCTGGTGATCATCGACGCTCAGGAAGAGTACCGCAGCGGCGTCCTCGCCCTGCCCGGCCTGGATGCCGCACTCGGCGAAATCGCCAGTCTCCTCGCCACTGCCCGCACCATGGGTAGCGCCATCGTTCACGTGAAGCACCTTGGCGTACCCGGCGGCATCTTCGACCCCCGTGGCGAGCGCGGTGAGCACCTGCCCGAAGTCGCGCCCCTGCCGGGTGAGATCGTCGTCGAGAAGCGCCTGCCCAACGCCTTCGCCGGGACCGACCTGCATGACCGCCTGCAGGCAATCGGCCATCTTGACCTCATCGTCTGCGGCTTCATGACCCATTCCAGCATCAGCACCACGGTTCGCGCTGCGAAGGACTATGGTTATCGCTGCACGCTGGTGAGCGCCGCCTGCGCAACCCGCGACCTGCCGACCGTGGACGGCGGCGTCATCAGCGCGGAAGACATGCACCGTGTCGAGGTGATCGCACTCGCCGACAACTTCGCCAGCGTGGTGCCGCAGGCCAAGGCGCTTATCTGAATCCGGAAAGCGTCGTTACATCCCGCGACATCCGCGACGGGGTAGATCGGAACAACCGCCAGCTGGCGCCGGTCATACCCCGATCTAGCAAGAGGACGTCCGGATGAAGTTATCCGATGGTTTCGATGCCCGCCGCCTCCGCCCACGGGGCCCAGGTAGCTGGCGCTGGCGTTTCGCAGCGGCCCTGTCCGCGCTATTCGCCGTATTCGGCGTGTTGCTGGCTATGGCCGGCACCGCCAGCCTCCTTGGCCGCTCCCCTTCCCTCGGCCCACTCAATGACAGCACGGGCGCGGCCATCGTGCTGCTGCTCTTCGGACTGCTCTTCCTCTGGATCGGCATACTCGCCTGGCGCCTCTGCCGGCGGCGATCACGGCGCCGCGACGGACTCAGCATGTCGCCCCATCTGATGAAAAAACGCGACTGAGCCTCGCACGAGTCATTTGGGTACACTAGCCGCCCTTCGCGGAGGCCTGCATGCAAGACGACACCCAGAAAAACGACTCCTTGAACGACGACGAAAGTTCCTTGTTCGCCGAGCAGATGCGCGGCGTGAAGCGCATCCAGAATGATCGCGCCGACACCGGGAAGGTACGTGCCGACCAGAAGCAGCTGGCCAACCGTCGGCAGAATGCGACCCTCAGTGTGACCAGCGTCAAGGTCGACGGCCTGTCCGATCAGTTCGTCATCGATGTCGGCGCCGAAGACGAACTGCACTGGGCCCGGGACGGTGTGCAGGAAGGCCAGATGCGCAAGCTCAAACAAGGCCAGATCGGCTTCGACGGCAGCCTCGACCTGCATGGCATGACCGTGGAAAAGGCCCGCGAAACCCTGTGGGATTTCATTGCCGAAGCCACCCGTTTCGAAGTGCGCTGCGTGCGCGTCACCCATGGCAAGGCGGCACGCCTGGACGGCAAGCGGCCACTGATCAAGAGCCACGTGAATACCTGGCTGCGCCAGCACCCGCAGGTGCTCGGCTTCACCTCCTGCCTGCCGAAGCACGGTGGCACCGGCGCCGTCTATGTGATGCTGCGTCGGACCATGCTCGACGGTCGCGACGAGTAACCACGGATCTCCTCCGCCTTGAGAAAATCGCGAGGCGGACTACTGCCTGCCGGCGGACGGCGAAGAACTGTTACAACGCTGCCTACCCCTCGCGGATTGGGCGGAGCACTGGGCCAACCGTCTGCCCGTGCCTGAAAAATGACTCGCACCGGCGCATGGTGCCCTTGCCAGCCGCCCCTTCGCGCCCTACCCTGCGCCTTTGCGTAAATCCCCACAGGAATTTCCATGTCCCTGGAACAGCATTACACCGCGATCCTCGGCCAGCTCGGCGAGGATGTCTCCCGCGAAGGCCTGCTCGATACCCCGAAGCGCGCCGCCAAGGCGATGCAGTACCTCTGCCGCGGCTACCAGCAGACGCTGGAGGAAGTCACCAACGGCGCCCTGTTCAGCTCCGACAACAGCGAAATGGTGCTGGTGAAGAACATCGAGCTGTACTCGCTCTGCGAACACCACCTGCTGCCGTTCATCGGCAAGGCCCACGTGGCCTATATCCCCAACGGCAAGGTGCTGGGCCTGTCCAAGGTCGCGCGCATCGTCGACATGTTCGCCCGCCGCCTGCAGATCCAGGAAAACCTCAGCCGCCAGATCGCCGAAGCCGTGCAACAGGTCACCGGCGCCCTCGGCGTGGCCGTGGTCATCGAAGCCCAGCACATGTGCATGATGATGCGCGGCGTTGAGAAGCAGAACTCCTCCATGGTCACCTCTGTGATGCTCGGTGAGTTCCGCGAGAACGCCGCCACCCGCAGCGAATTCCTCAGCCTGATCAACAACTGAGTTATCGCCGCCCCCGAAAAAGCCGGCGCAAGCCGGCTTTTTCGTTTCCGCGCCATGCTGACTTTTCGACAGCGGCCTGGTGAACTGCCTGAGCTTCTGACTAGAAGCTCTTGCCGTCCACCTTCAACACCTTGAGCCCGTCCACGGGGACATCCTCCAGACAACGGACATTCACTGCCGCCATGGCCTTGCCCTTGGGATCTGTCGCTTCACCGAAGGGCGCGCAGCCACAGTTGGCGCAGAAATGATGGGCGATGTGCATGCGGTTGAAGCGGTAGGTGGAGAGGTCGGACTCCGATGTGGACAAGCTGAACTGTTCGCGCGGCACGAACCAGAGCAGGTAGCCGCGCCGGCTGCACAACGAGCAGTTGCACTCCATGACCTGCTCCAGGCTGCCTTCCACTTCAAAGGCGATCTTCCCGCAGTGACAACTGCCTCGGTATTTCATGGTCGACACTCCGGAAACGCCTGTTGGCAGGCTGGAGCGTCCAACTTAGTACAAGGCCGGGAGGTCCGCCATGAATGCGGAAACCAGGCTGCTGCCTGCCCTCAACCGAAGAAGCGCCTCATCGAGCGTGAAAGCCAGCCGCCGTTGCTGTCGTCCCGCGTAAGTTGCTGCATATTGGCCTTGACCGCTTCGACGTAATTGGCGTCGTCATTGCGGATGTGATTGAACAGCCAGCGACCCAGTAGATCCTTGAGCTCGTCGGCCACGTCATCACCGGCCTGATGACGCGTGCGGAACACGTTGACCCGCCGGATGAACAGTTCGTGGACCTTCTTGTGCGCCCGGCTGAACGGATAGCCGGCATCCTCCAGCAGGGTTTCCTCGAAGGCAAAGTGCGACAGCGTGTAGTCGACCACTTCCTCGATCACCCGCGCTACAGCCGCCTTGTCCATCTGCAATTGGGCGGCATGCAATCCATTGATCATCTCGACGATGCGCTTGTGCTGGCCATCGATGACTTCGATGCCGGTGTCCAGATCACTTTCCCACTCGAGATACACCACTTGCTCTCCTCACCGCGCCGCCCGGCGTTGTCTGAAAAATCGAAACGGCCGGTAGGCTAGTGGCTGGCAGTGGGAAGAATCTTGATTCCAATCAATAAGATGAGAACGACCTGCAGCGGGTTTTCGAGTCACCGCGCAGTTCGCGGATAGGGACCACTGAACAACCCTGAGCAACGGATATCCGCCAGACGCCCGCTGTCCGCCAGACACAAAAAAGCCGGCTTGCGCCGGCTTCTTCGTGGACCAGAAACCTCAGTCGAACATCCCCACGTGCCGTGGATGGCTGGCCACGCGATCCAGCCAGGCCAGGATCGCCGGGTAGCCGGACAGATCGAAACCGCCTTCATGGGCCACATGGGTGTAGGCATAGAGCGCGATATCGGCGATGGAGTAGCGATCCCCCACCAGGTACGGCGTGCGCTGCAGCTGCTTCTCCATCACCTTCAGCGCCTTGTTCCCGCGCACCTGGCAGACCTTGTACTCCTCCAGGCGATCTTCCGGCATGCCCTTGTAGAGCTGGATGAAGCGCGCCACTGCGACATAAGGCTCGTGGCTGTACTGCTCGAAGAACTGCCATTGCAGCACCTGGGTGCGCAGGCGCGGCTCCGCGGGCAACAGGTCGCTGCCTTCGGCGAGGAAGTTCAGGATGGCGTTGGATTCCCAGAGCGTGGTGCCGTCTTCCAGCTCCAGGACCGGGATCTTGCCATTGGGGTTCTTCTCGAGAAACTCGGGGCTCTCGGTCTCGCCCTTGAGGATGTCCACCGGCACCCATTGGTAGGACAGGCCGAGCAGATTGAGGATCAGCTTGACCTTGTAGCAGTTGCCGGATTTGTAGTCGCCGTAAACCTTGTACATCGCTCTACCCCTCTGTGGTCAGGCAGCTTCCGCTGCCTGGGCCTGGCGGATGACGCCTGCGAGTCGTTTCAGACCTTCGCCCAGGCGCTCAGGCGCCACATGGCTGAAGTTCAGGCGCAGGTGACCCGGGTGCTTGTCCGGGTCGATGAAGAACGGTTCGCCCGGCATGAAGGCAACATTCTGCTCCAGCGCGGGCTTGAGCAGCGTGCGAGTGTCCAGCGGCTGCTTCAGGGTCAGCCAGAAAAACAGTCCGCCCTGGGGAATCTCCCAGGTGGCCAGCTCACCGAAATGCTCCTCCAGTGCGGCTTGCATGGAATCGCGGCGCACGCGGTAGAAATCGCGCAGCTCGGCCAGGTGCTGGCGGTACTGTTCGGTGCCGAACCACTGCAGCGCCTGCCACTGGCCAATGCGGTTAGTGTGCAGGTCGGCGGACTGCTTCAGGCGCAGCAGGTGCGGGAAGAGGTCCGGGGTGGCAATCAGGAAGCCCACGCGCAGACCCGGCAGCAAGGTCTTGGAAACGGTACCGGTGTAGATCCAGCTGGCCTTCTTCAGGCGGCTGACGATGGGCGTAGCGCTGCCTTCGTCGAACACCAGCTCACGGTAGGGCTCATCTTCGATCAGGGTTACGCCGAACTCGTCCAGCAGTGCAGCGACCGCATCACGCTTGGCCTCGCTGTAGCGGGTACCGGACGGATTCTGGAAGGTCGGAATCAGATAGGCGAAGGAAGGTTTGTGCTGCTCCAGACGCTGGCGCAGGGCTGCGATTTCAGGACCATCGGCTTCCTGGGGAACGGCGATGCAATCGGCGCCGAACAGCTGGAAGGCCTGGAGGGCCGCCAGGTAGGTCGGGGCTTCCAGCAGTACTTCGGTGCCCGGATCGATGAACAGCTTGGACGCGAGGTCGAGGGTCTGCTGCGAGCCGCTGACGATCAATACCTGGCTCGCCTCGCAGTGCACGCCCAGGGCACGCGCTTCGGCGGCGATGGCCTCGCGCAGAGCCGGTTCGCCCTCACTCATGCCGTACTGGCCCATGCTGGCCGGCATCTCGTCCCAATCCACTTTCGGCAGCATCGGCTCGGCCGGCAGGCCTCCGGCGAAGGACATCACTTCCGGACGCTGGGCGGCGGCAAGGATTTCGCGGATCAGGGAGCTTTTCAGGCGGGCGATGCGTTCGGAGAAGGCCATGGATTGTCACCGGGTGCGGAAGCGAGGAAATTAAGTCAAACTGCTTGACCGAAACTACGACGACCGCAGCAGATACGTCAATATGCTTGACCTGAAAAATCCCAGCATTCAGCAAGCCGCCATGGAAGCCTTCTTCTTCGGCTACCAGGCCTTCACCAGCAAGCCGGACGAAATCCTCGCCCGCCGAGGCCTGTCGCGGGTACATCACCGCATCCTGTTCTTCATCGCCAAGTATCCAGGGCTGAGCGTCAAGGAATTGCTGGGCTACCTGGGCGTGACCAAGCAGGCCCTGAACACGCCGCTGCGACAGCTGATCGAGATGAAAATGGTCGAGAGCGTGGCGGCCGACGAGGACAAACGCAAGCGCCTGCTGGGGTTCACCGCTGAAGGCGCAAGGCTGGAACAGGCCCTGCGCCGGGAACAGGCGCGACTGCTGCAACGCGCCTTTGGCGAGGCCGGGGAAGAAGCGGTGCGCGGCTGGCTGGAGGTCAACCAGGCGCTCTGCACCGCGCGGCAGACGGAAGCCGCCGAGGATTAGCTGGACGTCTCCAGCTCCCGCGCGCCGCGGAAGAACACCAGCATCATCGCCAGGTTGCCGGCTATCAGCGGAAGCAGTCCCAACACCATCAATACGATGGTGGCCATCATGATGCCGCCTACCAGGTCCAGCCAGCCCATCACCCTGAAAGCCGGATAGGCGTTCTGCACTTTCAGCAGGCGCACCCCGAGCCAGGCGGTCAAGGCGCCGAGCACGGCGATCGCACCGAAGTAGAACAGCATGGGCCAGCCCGGTTCGGAGCTGGCATCCCCCATCAGGACATCCAACAGTTCGATCGCCAGGCTCCCAATGATCACCGCCCAGACCGGCGGCGCCAGTCCCTCGGCAGAAAAGCGTGCCTCGGCGAACAGCTTCAGGCGGATCAACAGGTAGCAGCCCAGCAGTGTCAGCGCCGCGCCGATCCAGTCGGACAGGCGAGTCATCAGCGGGTCTTCGGTGGCGCCGGCAGCCACGGCAACCCCCGTGAGGATGAGGGTGCCCAGTGCACAGGCCAGGCTCAGCCAGCCCAACAATCTCAAATGCCCCGGCGTCCAGCCGTTCATCTGGCGGGGCCCCGCATCCTCCACCAGATCCACCCGAGGGGAGGCGTAGGGGTTCTCGTCCATGTGCATCACTCCAGGCGGCAAAAGCATCACAGTAGCCTCAGATACCCAGGGTGCCAACCGACTGTATTGCTCAACCCGTGCGTTGCTGTATCGGGACGTTGCGGCATGCCTGGTCGTAGTCTGCTGGCACAACGACAAGGTGACCGCCCATGAGCCTGGAACTGATCTTCGCCTTCATCCTCTTCGCCTTCGTCACCTCCGTGACGCCCGGCCCCAACAATATGATGCTGCTCGCATCCGGAGTGAACTTCGGGGTACGCCGCAGCCTGCCGCACATGCTCGGCATCAGCCTCGGCTTCATGGTGTTGGTGATGTGCGTCGGCCTCGGGCTGTCCCAGGTATTCCAGCAGGTCCCCATCCTCTACACCGCGCTGCGCTACATAGGCGCCGCCTACCTGCTCTACCTGGCCTGGAAGATCGCCGGCTCCGGCGCGCCGGATACCGGCAATGCCGAGAAGCGGCCGAAGCCCTTCACCTTCCTCCAGGCGGCGGCCTTCCAGTGGGTCAACCCCAAGGCATGGGTCATGGCCATCGGCGCCATCACCACCTACACCCCACAGGAGAACTTCGTGGTCAATGTGGTGCTGATCGCCGCCCTCTTCGCCCTGGTCAACTGCCCCAGCGTCGGGCTCTGGACGATCGCCGGCAGCCTGCTGCGCCGCTGGCTGTCTGAACCGCGCATACTGCGCCTGTTCAACATCGGCATGGCCCTGCTGCTGGTGGCTTCGCTCTACCCCATTCTGGTCGACGTCCACGGAAAGATCTGATGACCTCAACTTCGGAAACCCCGGCCAGCCCGACGCGCCTTCGTCCCCTGGCCGACTCGTCGCCGTCGGCCATCGTGGCGGGCTTCATCGCCATGCTCACCGGCTACACCAGTTCTCTGGTGCTGATGTTCCAGGCTGGACAGGCTGCGGGGCTCAGCAGCGCGCAGATTTCCTCCTGGATCTGGGCGCTTTCCATCGGCATGGCGCTGACCACCATCGGACTCTCGCTGCGCTACCGCACGCCCATAGTCGTAGCCTGGTCCACGCCCGGCGCTGCCCTGCTGATCACCAGCCTGCCAGGCGTGAGCTACGGCGAGGCGATCGGTGCCTTCATCGTCTGCGCCGCCCTGCTCGCCCTAGTGGGCCTGACCGGTGGTTTCGAGCGGTTGATGCGTCGCCTGCCGGGCTCACTGGCAGCCGCGTTACTGGCCGGCATTCTGTTCAAGATCGGCAGCGAGATCTTCATCGCCGCCCAGCATCGCACGGCCCTGGTACTGGCGATGTTCTTCAGCTACCTGGTGTTCAAGCGTCTGCAGCCGCGCTACGCCGTCCTGGTGGCGCTGGTGGTGGGCTGCGTGATGGCGGCCGTTCTCGGTCTGCTGGATTTCAGCGGTTTCGAGTTCGCCCTGGCCGAACCCGTGTGGACGACGCCGGATTTCTCCGTCACGGCGGTGATCAGCATCGGCATCCCCTTGTTCGTGGTGGCCATGGCATCGCAGAACATTCCCGGCATCGCCGTGTTGCGCGCAGACGGTTACCAGGTGCCCGCCTCGCCCCTGATTTCGGTCACTGGCATCGCCTCGTTGCTGCTGGCGCCGTTCGGCTCCCACGGCATCAACCTGGCGGCCATCAGCGCGGCTATCTGCACAGGCCCCCACGCCCATGAAGACCGCAAGAAGCGCTATACGGCCGCCGTCTGGTGCGGGATTTTCTACGGCATCGCCGGCACCTTCGGCGCAACCCTGGCGGCGCTGTTCGCTGCCCTGCCCAAGGAACTGGTGCTGTCCATCGCGGCCTTGGCGCTGTTCGGCTCCATCAGCAATGGCCTGACCGCAGCCATGCAGGAGCCCAAGGAGCGCGAGGCGGCGCTGATCACCTTCATGGTCACCGCCTCGGGCATGACGCTGCTGTCGATCGGTTCAGCCTTCTGGGGCCTGATCGCCGGCGTGCTGACCTTGCTGATCCTCAACGTCGACAGTGGCAAGAACAAATGAAAAAGGCGCCGCAAGGCGCCTTGAATTCGCAATTTTGTAGGAGCGAGCTTGCTCGCGAAGTCGGAACCGTTCGCGAGCACGCTCGCTCCTACAGTTCTTCAGATTGCCGTGGCCCCGCCGTCCACCGCCAGCGCATGGCCGGTAGTGAAGCCAGCCGCGTCGCAGCAGAGGTAGAGCACCGCCGCAGCGATTTCCTCCACTTTGCCGATGCGCCCCACCGGGTGCATGGTGGCGACGAACTCGGCCTTCTTCGGGTCGGCTTCGTAGGCGCGGCGGAACATATCGGTGTCGATCACCGCCGGGCATACAGCGTTCACCCGTACCTTCTTCTTCGCATACTCGACGGCGGCCGATTTGGTCAGGCCGATCACCGCGTGCTTGGATGCGGCGTAAATGCTCATTTTCGGCGCGGCACCCAGCCCCGCTACCGAGGCGGTGTTGACGATGGCACCGCCGCCCTGGGCCAGCAACAGCGGGATCTGGTACTTCATGCAGAGCCATACGCCCTTCACGTTGACGCCCATGATGGCGTCGAACTCGGCCTCATCGCCATCGGCGAGCTTGCCCTTCTCGATCTCGATACCGGCATTGTTGAATGCGTAATCAAGGCGGCCGTAAGCAGCCACGACACCTTCCATCAGTGCCTGGACTTCCGCATCGCGGGTCACGTTGCAGCGAATGAAAACCGCATCGCCGCCAGCGGCGCGAATCAGCTCTACGGTGCCTTCGCCGCCGGCAGCGTCCACATCGGATACCACCACTTTCAGGCCCTCGGCGGCGAACGCCAGGGCAGTGGCGCGGCCGATGCCATTGGCGGCGCCGGTTACCAGGGCGACCTGGCCGGAGAACTTCATGCTCATGTGTGCATCCTCGACGGAAGTGGAAACAGGGGCCGAGTCTAGTCAGTGACCGGTATCGGGCGTCAGCATCATCAGGGCTCTGGTGAGTACGCCATCCAGATCGATGATGAACAAGGGCATGCAGGATCACGATTATCGATGCCTGAACATTCCGCCCGGTCAACGGACTTGCCCTGGCTGTGACGAGGAACTATCACCAAGGCTTTCCTCTTCCGGAGTTCCTGCCATGTCCCCGCTCAACCGTCAGTTCCTCCTCGCCCAGCGCCCGGTCGGTCCGGCCACTCGCGAGACCTTCTCCTATGTGGAAACCGCGACTGGCGAACCCGCTGCCGGCCAAATACTGGTGGAGAACCTTTATCTGTCCCTGGACCCGGCCATGCGCGGTTGGATGAATGACGCCCGCTCCTACATCGCCCCCGTGGCGATAGGCGAGGTGATGCGCGCGCTGGGCATCGGCAAGGTGGTGGCCTCCGGACATCCTGACTTCAAGGTGGGCGATCACGTCAGCGGCGTGGTGGGCGTGCAGGACTACTTCCTGGGCGAACCACGCGACTTCCACAAGGTGGACCCGAACCAGGCTCCCCTTCCCCTCTACCTTTCCGCCCTGGGCATGACCGGCATGACCGCCTACTTCGCCCTGCTCGACGTCGGCCAGCCAAAGGCCGGGGAAACCGTGGTCATCTCCGGGGCCGCTGGCGCGGTGGGCAGCGTTGCCGGACAGATCGCGCGGATCAAGGGTTGCCGCGTGGTGGGCATCGCCGGCGGTGCCGACAAGTGCCGTTACCTGGTCGAGGAACTGGGCTTCGACGGCGCCATCGACTACAAGGCCGAAGACCTCCACGCTGCCCTCAAGCGCGAATGCCCCAAGGGCGTGGACGTCTACTTCGACAACGTTGGCGGCGACATCCTCGATGCCGTGCTCACCCGCATCAACCGCAAGGCGCGCATCGTCATCTGCGGCGCCATCAGCCAATACAACAACAAGGAAGCGGTGAAGGGCCCGGCCAACTACCTGGCGCTGTTGGTCAACCGAGCGCGCATGGAAGGCATGGTGGTGTTCGATTACGCGCCGCGCTTCGGCGAGGCGGTAAAGGACATCGCCGGCTGGCTGGCCAGTGGCGAGCTGAAGAGCAAGGAAGACGTGGTGACCGGACTGGAGACCTTCCCGGAGACCCTGGGCAGGCTGTTCAGCGGAGAGAACTTCGGAAAGCTGGTGTTGAAAGTGCGCTGATGGGCGCGAAAGGCGCGCTGCCCAAGGCAGCGCGCTCGCGGCGTCAGGCCAGTTCGGCGACGACTGCGGCCAGCGCCTTGGCCGGGTCGGCAGCCTGGCTGATCGGACGGCCGATCACCAGGTAGTCGGAGCCTGCATCCAGGGCCTGGCGTGGGGTGAGGATGCGGCGCTGGTCATCCTGGGCGCTACCGGCCGGGCGGATACCCGGCGTCACCAGTTGCAGGCGCGGATAGGCGGACTTGAGGTCGGTGGCTTCCTGGGCCGAGCACACCAGGCCATCCATGCCGGCCTTGTCGGCCAGGCCTGCCAGGCGCAGCACCTGTTCCTTGGGCTCGATGTCGAGACCAATACCGGCCAGGTCTTCGCGCTCCATGCTGGTCAGCACGGTCACACCGATCAGCAGCGGCTTGGGGCCGTTGAACTGGTCCAGGGTCTCGCGGCAGGCCGCCATCATGCGCAGACCGCCAGAGCAATGCACATTGACCATCCACACACCCATCTCGGCAGCAGCCTTTACCGCCATCGCCGTGGTGTTGGGGATGTCATGGAATTTCAGATCGAGGAAAACCTCGAAGCCACGGTCACGCAGGGTCGAGACGATTTCCGCAGCGCAGCTGGTGAACAGCTCCTTGCCCACCTTTACCCGGCACAGCTTGGGGTCCAACTGGTCGGCCAGCCGAAGCGCGGCTTCGCGGGTGGGAAAGTCGAGGGCGACAATGATTGGCGTCTGACAGGCGGACATGGAGGAAATCTCATACGAATCGGAAACGGCGCGCATTGTAGCGGAAGCCGGCGCGCGCCGCTGCCTCATGGAGCCTGTTTACGCGCTCGCGAGCTATGGAAAGACAAGGCGAAAACGGCTGAGAAAGCGGAGTCTACGAGCTGTAAATGAGCATTTCGAAGCCGTTTTCAACGCAGTATTTCAGATGCGCAGCAGCGTGTAGGCAGGCTCTCAGACCAGATGATCTAGGGCAAAAGCGGTCATGAACCCCGCCAGTGTGATCAGCCCCGTCCAGGCATGGGTGCTTTCGAAGGCTTCGGGAATCAGCGTATCCACCAGCATGCACAGCACCGCCCCCGCCGAGAATCCCAGGGCGAAGGCCAGCCAATGGGGCTGAAGGTCGGCAAACCACCCCGGGCCAGCCATGGCCGCCAGTCCAGACAGTAATGCGATCACGGCCCACAGCGCGAACACCAGCCAGCCGCTGCGCTTTTCCTCGCGCAGCCCGGCGGCGCTGGCCAGGCCCTCGGGCAGGTTGGCCAGAAAGATCGCCACCAGCATCAGCAGGCTGACCTCGCCACCGTCCAGCAGCCCCAACCCCAGGCCGAGGGATTCGGGAATGCCATCAAGAAAGGCACCGACGGCGATCAGCAAGGCGACCATGCCGCTGCCGCCATTGCTGCTCTTGCCGCGATGGTGGCGTTCCAGGCGATCGATGCACTGGCTGGCCAGGACGAACACGGCACCGCCGGTTAGCAGCCCCGCCAGAGTTGGCAAGAGACCGCCGATGCGTTCGGCTTCGGGAATCTGGCCGAAGCAGAGGGCAGCGACCAGAACGCCGCTGCCGTAGGCCATGATCGAAGCCACCACCTTTTGCGGCAGCTTCACCAAAAAGCCAATGGCGGCGCCGATCAGCAGGCTGCTGGCGGCGAGCCAGCCCCAGAGGCCGGCTTGAATGGTGACGGGAATCTGCATGGTCTTCCTCCTTGAACAACCGGGGCCAAGGCTACCAGAACGGTCTCAGCGCGCCGTCGGACGGTCCAGCAGGCGCTCCAGCAACCAACTTGCGGCCGGCCCCAGCGGACGCTGGCGGGACCAGACCACATCCACCGCCTGGCTGCGCGGCCAGCCGGGCACCTGTAACTCCTTCAGCCGCCCGTTGGCGTAGCCGGTGACGAGCCAGCGCGGCAGCTCCGCCCAGCCAAAACCGTTGCTGGCCATATCAAGCAGCATCAAGTAGCTCGGCGCCGACCAGCAACGGCCGCCGCTGAACGGCAGCTCGTCATCCAGCGCCATGCCGTCGCCCACGGTATTCAGACGCAGCAGCCGCCAGCCGGCAAGGTCGCTTTCCCGTACATCGGCCAACTGTGCGAGCGGGTGCTCCCGGGCAGCAAACAAGCCGAAGTCTGCCCGCTCGGCCACGGTCGCCGAGCCCACCTCCGGTGGGTAGCTGCCCTGTGCCGCGAGCAAGCCCAGGGTGGCGCGTCCTTGCACGACCAGTTCGATCACGTCGTGATGCTCGGCGATCAGGCATTCGAATTCGAGGTCGGGATAGCGCTGATCCAGTTCCGTCAGGCGCTCTTCGTATTGCGCCGACTGGTAGGCATCCGACAGCGCCAGGCTGACCCGTGGTTCCAGCCCGCCAGCCAGTTGCGCCGCAGCGTGCTGCAAGCGGTCGGATGCGGCAAGGATCTCCTCGACCCGCGCTAGCAGGGCGCGGCCGGCGTCGGTCAACTGCGGCTGGCGGCTGCTGCGGTCGAAAAGTTCAAGCCCAAGATCGATCTCCAACCGGGCGATGGCTTCGCTGACAGTCGACTGGCTCTTGCCCAGCTTGCGCGCAGCGGCACTGAAGGAGCCGAGGGCGACAGCCTGGGCAAAGGCTTCAAGGGATTCAGGGGAGTAGTTCATATCGGTTTTCCCGATGGCATCTCACTTAACCCTATCCCGTCAACCGATGAGAATACAGGCCTTCATCAGGAGCCAGGAGAGCACCATGACCCTGACCACCACCACCGCCCTGAACAAATCCATCAAGGAGCGGGTTTTCCATGCCCTGGCCTTCGAAGGCCTGGCCGTGCTGCTGACGGCCCCCGTGCTGTCGCTGGTACTGGGCAAGTCGCTTGCGCACATGGGCGCGCTCACGCTGATGTTCTCCACCGTGGCGATGCTCTGGAACATGGCATTCAACAGCCTGTTCGACCGCGCCCAGCAGCGCTTCGGCTTCCAGCGCACCCTGTCGGCGCGCCTCACCCACGCCGTCCTGTTCGAGCTGGGGCTGATCCTGGTGCTGGTTCCGCTGGCGGCCTGGTGGCTGTCGATCGGGCTGGTGGAAGCCTTCGTGCTGGATATCGGGCTGCTGCTGTTCTTCCTGCCCTACACCCTCCTGTTCAACTGGACCTATGACACGCTGCGCGCCCGTCTGGTGGAGGTGCCGGCCGAACAGGCCGGAGGGTGCAGTTCCCGCTGACGTGAAGGCGGCTCGTGCGCGGCCGCCTATCGAAATGAATGATTCTCGGGAACGTGGAAAGGCGCGCACAATCGAATAGAGTAACCACCCCTTTCCACGGGAGATGATCATGCCCTGGTATGCCTGGCTGATACTGGTCCTGGCCATCGGCTCCATTGTCGGTAGCCTGATGGTGTTGCGTGATACGGCAAAGAAACTGCCGCTGACCGAAGAGCAACTCAAGCGCATCCGCGAGCGCAATGCCGAAATGGATGCCAAGGAAGCCAAGGACCGCTGACCCCGTGCCCTCTTCTGAAGAACAGACTGCGGCATCGCCACAGGGAAGTGGCATGCCGCTTCATTTGCAACTGCTGTTTCCGCTCGTCGTCCTCGCCCTCGGCCAGGGCCTGGGTGGCGTGGAAGTGGGGGCGCTGCTGGCGGGAGTCGTCTTCTCCGGCTGGGTTCTCGCCGAACACCACTTGCCACCTCGTGTCTGGCTGACAGTCACCCTGCTTTCCTCCATCGCGTTGGCTGCCCACCTGGTGCCGGGCTTCAGCCCGCTGGTCCTGGCTGACCCACAGCAATTGAGCCCCGATGCGCCGTCCTATTCCTTGCGCTTGTCCTGGGACAAGTTACTGGTGGGCATGACGCTGTTGGCTTGCTGGCTGGGCCGTCCAGCACTGCCCGCGCCAGCTCCGCAGCGGGCAGCGCTGGCTGTGCTGGCGACGCTGTTGCTGGTGCCAGCGGTGGCCGTGGCGATTGGCCTGGTGGGTTGGCAGCCGAAATGGCCGCAAATGATCTGGGAGTGGCTGGCGGTAACCCTGCTGGCCACGGTGCTCGCCGAAGAACTGGTGTTTCGCGGCCTGCTCCAGCCCATGCTGGTTTCCTGGCTGGGTGGGCGCAACGGCGTGCTCCTCACCGCAGCGATCTTCGGGGCCGTCCACCTGCCCTTCAGCCCACTCTTCGCACTAGTCGCGGCAGTCGCCGGCTTGGGTTACGGCCTGGCGTTCCACTACAGCGGCCGGCTCTCGTTGGCCATTGCGCTGCACTTGGCGGTCAATCTCTGCCATCTGTTGCTATTGAGCTATCCGCTGCGGTTGGCCTGACCACCACCCCATAACGCCCGAATATCCGCTGCAATTGACCGCCGCTGCGCAGTTTGTCCAGCAGGGAGGAAAACTGCGCGGCGCTGATGGGCGCACCCGGCCTCAGCAGCGCGTAGTGGTGATAGCGCTGATCCAGCCGTTCGCTGGCCAGGAAGCTGCCTGCCAGGCTCGGGTTCTGCTCCAGGTAAACGTTGAAGTAAGAGCGCGTCACCAGGGCGATATCCGCCCGATTCCGCAGTAGCATACGCAGGTTGCTGTCATGTGAGTAGGTGAGCTTCGCGTCGAACTCGCGCTGAAGGAATCCTGGGTCGGAATTGAAGCCTGCGAACCCGTAGTGATAGCCGTTGTAGAGTGCCAGGCGCTTGCCGGTCAGCTTGGCGAAATAGCGCTGGTCGCGCCCCTGCTGGGCCTTGGCAACGAAGATTTCGGCATCTTCCAGACCCAGGTCGATCCGTGCGCCCGGAATGTCTTGCCAACCCCAATCCGGATTCTCGAAGACCGCGAGGTCGATTTTTCCTTCCTGGAAATCCCGGAAGCGCCGGGGAATGGCTGTCGGCCGAACCACGAAGCGATAATCCGACTGCAATTCATTGAGGGCAGCGAGCATGTCCAGCAGCAAGCCACTGGCTTCGGCCGATTCCGGCTTGATCACATAGGGTGGGAAATGCGCGCCGGCGACCTGCACGGTCTGCGACGCCACCACAGGCGCTGAAATCAGCAGGACTACGGCAACCCACAACGCCCTCAGGGACAACCCCCTGCAAACTTCCATCTCTACAACTGCTCCCTGCAGTAACGGCACTGCGCCGCAGAGTACGTGATTAACGTTGCAACTACCCACGTTCTCCAGAACGGGACGTGACGGACATCACATTTGCCGTCAGGCGTCCTTGATCACCAGCGACAGCGCTTGCTCGGCGAGTTGGTCAAGCGTCATCGGACCCTCTGGGCGGAACCAGGTAGTGGTCCAGCTCAAGGCGCCGGTGAGAAAACGCCGCAGGATGAACGGATCGGCCGTGAAATACCCTTCGGCGCGCGCCTCACCCAGAACTCCCAGCCAGAGTTGCTCATAGGCCTCGCGCAGCTGGAGGATGTACTGCTGCCCTTCCTCCGACAACGAACGCCACTCGTACACCAGCACGGCCATGGCTTCGCCGGTACCGCCCATGATGGATTGCAGTTCGCAGCGGATCAGCGCCAGCACCCGTTCACGCAGGTTACCGGCTTCCGACAGCGAGGCACGCATCAGCGCCGTGTTGTAGAGGACGGTCTCTTCCATCACCGAACGCAGGATCTCATCCTTGCTTTTGAAGTGGTGGAAGATACTGCCGGACTGGATGCCCACCGCGCTGGCGAGGTCGCGCACCGTGGTGCGTTCGTAGCCCTTGCTGCGGAACAGGTGGGCGGCGGTCTGCAGCAGCTTGCCGCGGGCACTTTCAGGGTCGGTGATCTGGCCATTGGCAACCAGTTCCTGCATTACCGCCTGGGCTTTTTCGTCATCAAGGCTCATTCGTTTCCCCGCTGCGCTCAACCATTCCAACTTAAGAATGGTTCGCAAGTCTCTGTCTTGATTAACGAAATTTATGCCGGCTCATGCGCCCAAGCAAGCGCTCGGGTGAAAAAGAAATGGACGGGCACTTTTCAACCAAGCGCTTGCTTGGTAGTGTTCGATCCATCACCCAACAGTGCTGCGGAAGACTCCAATGACAAGAACCGTACGCATCGGCTGCGCCTCTGCATTCTGGGGCGACACCTCCACCGCTGCTGCCCAGTTGGTGCATGGCGCCACACTGGATTACCTGGTCTTCGATTACCTGGCCGAGATCACCATGTCGATCATGGCGGGGGCGCGTCTGAAGGACCCGAACGCCGGCTTCGCCACCGACTTCGTCGAAGTCCTGGCTCCTCTATTGCCGGCCATCGCCGAGAAAAAAGTGCGCGTGATCAGCAATGCCGGCGGCGTGAACCCGGTCGCCTGCGCCAATGCCCTGGCCGCCGCCTGCGAAAAGGCTGGCGTGACGCTGAAGATCGCCGTCCTGCATGGCGACAACCTGCAGCCACGGCTGGGCGAACTGGCCAAATCCGGCGTCCGCGAGATGTTCACGGACGCGCCGCTCCCGCCCATGTGCGTCTCGGTCAACGCTTACCTCGGCGCTCCAGGAATAGTCGCCGCGCTGGAACAGGGTGCCGACATCGTCATCACCGGCCGGGTGGTGGACAGCGCGGTGGTCAGCGCCGCGCTGGTGCATGAGTTCGGCTGGTCCTGGGAGGATCACGACAAGCTCGCCCAGGCCGCCCTCGCCGGCCACCTGATCGAGTGCGGAGCCCAGTGCACCGGTGGCAACTTCACCGACTGGGAGTCGGTGCCGGATTACGAACACATCGGCTTCCCCATCATCGAAGTCGAGGCCGATGGCAGTTTCTGCGTGACCAAGCCGGAAGGTTCCGGCGGCCTGGTCACGCCTTTCTCCGTCGGCGAGCAGATGCTCTACGAGATCGGCGACCCGCGGGCCTATCTGCTGCCCGACGTGGTGTGCGACTTCACGCGCGTAACCCTCGACCAGGCAGGACCGAATCGCGTCCGCGTACTGGGCGCCCGAGGGATGGCGCCGACGCCGCAATACAAGGTCAGCGCCACTTATCCCGATGGTTTCCGCTGTACCGCCAGCTGCCTGCTGGCCGGCATCGATGCGGTCAGGAAGGCCGAGCGGGTCAGCCGCGCGATCATCGCCAAGACCGAGGAGATCTTCGCCGAACGCGGTTGGGGTCCCTACCGGGATGTGAACATCGAGTTGCTCGGCAGCGAAGCGACCTATGGTCCTCACGGCCAGCGCCAGGACAGCCGCGAAGTGGTGATCAAGATCGCTGTCAGCCACAGCCGCAAGGACGCCCTGGTGCTGTTCTCCCGCGAGATCGCCCAGGCCGCGACCGGCATGGCACCGGGCCTGACCGGCATCGTCGGCGGCCGCCCGACCGTCTACCCGGTGATCCGGCTGTTTTCCTTCCTGGTGGACAAATCCGCCTGCCAGCTCGAAGTGGAAATGGATGGCCAGCGCAGTCCCTGCGAGCTGCCGCACCTGCAGGATTTCGACGTCGCCGACCTGGCCGACGACCTGCCCCCCCCTGCCGCAGAGGGTCAGGCCAGCGCCAGCGTCCCCCTGGTGAAGCTGGCGGTTGCGCGTTCCGGCGACAAGGGCAACCACAGCAACATCGGTGTAATGGCGCGCAAACCCGAGTACCTGCCCTGGATCGCTGAAGCCCTGACACCGGAAGCCGTGGTCGACTGGATGGACCACGTGCTCGACCCGCAGCTCGGCCGTGTGGCGCGCTGGTACCTGCCGAGCAGCCACAGCCTGAACTTCCTGCTGGAAAACGCCCTCGGCGGCGGTGGCGTCGCCAGCCTGCGCATCGACCCGCAGGGCAAGGCCTTCGCCCAGCAACTCCTGGAATTCCCGGTGCCGGTGCCCAAGGCCCTGGCCGACAGCCTGCAATGAACGACACGGCGCCCGGCCCGTAGGGGCCAGCTTGCTGGCGAATGGCGCTGCACGAGAGATTCGCGGGCAAGCCCGCTCCTACGAAGAGCAAGGCGCGGATAACGCATCCCCGACGCGACAGACGGAAGGACAACAAGAATGAGCTACGACTCGGTATTCAAGCCCGGCCTGTTCAGCGGCCAGACCATCATGGTCACCGGTGGCGGCAGCGGCATCGGCCGTTGCACCGCCCATGAACTGGCAGCCTTGGGCGCGCACGTGGTGCTGGTCGGCCGCAAGCCGGAAAAGCTGGAAAAGACCGCAGGTGAAATCATCGAAGACGGCGGCGTCGCCAGCTGGCAGGCCTGCGACATCCGCGACGAAGACGCAGTGAAATCCATGGTGGCGACCGTGCTGGCCGAGCGCGGCGCCATCCACCACCTGGTCAACAATGCCGGTGGCCAATACCCCGCCCCGCTCGCCTCGATCAACCAGAAAGGCTTCGAGACCGTGGTGCGCACCAACCTGGTGGGCGGCTTCCTGGTGGCTCGCGAGGTGTTCAACCAGGCGATGAGCAAGACCGGCGGCAGCATCGTCAACATGCTCGCTGACATGTGGGGCGGCATGCCCGGCATGGGTCACTCCGGCGCCGCCCGCGCTGGCATGGAGAACTTCACCAAGACCGCTGCCGTCGAGTGGGGTCATGCAGGGGTTCGGGTCAACGCCGTGGCGCCCGGCTGGATCGCCTCCAGCGGCATGGACACCTATGAGGGCGCTTTCAAGGCCATCATCCCGACCCTGCGCGAGCACGTGCCGCTCAAGCGCATCGGCAGCGAATCGGAAGTGGCCGCCGCCATCGTTTTCCTGCTTTCCCCCGGCGCCGCCTTCATCAGCGGCAACACCATTCGCATCGACGGTGCTGCCAGCCAAGGCAGCCGCGCTTTCCCCCTGGCCAAGGCCAAGCCGGGCCAGAGCAAGGGCTACAACGGCTTCCACCGCGCCTACCTGCCCGATGTGCTGAAGGACCAGGAGTGACACGATGACGGTCATCCAATCCGAACTCGATTCCCAGGGCGAAGACTTCGCCCGAAACCGCGACGCCATGCTCGCCGCGATCGCCAGCTTCCGCGACGTCGAGCAGAAGGTGCTGGACAAGGCCGCCGAATCCAAACCGAAGTTCGAGAAACGCGGCCAGCTGTTGCCCCGCGAACGCCTGAACCTGCTGCTGGACCCGGGCAGCCCCTTCCTCGAACTCTGCTCCCTGGCCGGCTACAAGCTGCACGACGACAAGGACGGCACCCAGGCCGGCGGCGGCATCATCGCCGGCATCGGCTACATCGCCGGGATTCGTTGCCTGATCAGCGCCAGCAACAGTGCCATCAAGGGCGGCACCATCTCCCCCACCGGCCTGAAGAAAACCCTGCGCCTGCAGCAGATCGCCATGGAGAACAAACTGCCGCTGGTGGCCCTTACCGAAAGCGGTGGTGCCAACCTCAATTACGCGGCGGAAATCTTCGTCGAAGGGGCACGCGGCTTTGCCAACCAGGCACGGATTTCCGCGATGGGCATCCCCCAGCTCACCGTAGTGCATGGTTCGAGCACCGCCGGCGGCGCTTATCAGCCGGGCCTGTCGGACTACGTGATCGTGGTTCGCGGCAAGGCCAAGATGTTCCTCGCCGGCCCGCCCCTGCTGAAGGCCGCCACCGGTGAAGTGGCGAGCGACGAAGAACTGGGGGGCGCCGAAATGCACGCCCAGGTGGCCGGCACAGCCGAATACCTGGCTGAGAACGACGCCGACGCCCTGCGCCTGGCCCGCGACATCCTCGCGATGCTGCCCTGGAATGCCCAATTACCGGTCCGAGCCCACGCCGAATGGCGTGAGCCGCTGTACAGCGCCGAAGAGCTGCTGGGCGTGGTCCCGGCCGATCCGAAGAAGCCCTACGACGTGCGCGAGATCATCGCCCGCATCGCCGATGGTTCGGAGTTCCTCGCCTTCAAGAACGAATTCGACAGCCAGACCGTCTGCGGCCACCTGCGTATCGAAGGCCGTCCTTGCGGACTGATCGGCAACAACGGCCCCATCACGCCTCGGGGCGCGGCCAAGGCGGCGCAGTTCATCCAGCTCTGCGAGCAGGCCAATGTGCCGCTGCTGTTCCTGCACAACACCACCGGTTTCATGGTCGGCACCGAGTCCGAGCAACTGGGCGTGATCAAGCACGGCTCGAAGATGATCCAGGCCGTGGCCAACGCCCGTGTGCCAAAACTCACCCTGGTGGTGGGCGGTTCCTACGGCGCCGGCAACTACGCCATGTGCGGCCGTGGCCTCGACCCGCGCTTCATCTTCGCCTGGCCCAACAGCCGCACGGCAGTGATGGGCGGCGCCCAGGCCGGCAAGGTGCTGCGCATCGTCACCGAGGAAAAGCACGCCAAGGAGGGCAAGGAGCCCGACCCGAAGATGCTCGACATGCTGGAGCAGGTGACCGCGCAGAAGCTCGACAGCCAGTCCACCGCCCTCTACGGCACCGCCAACCTCTGGGATGACGGCCTGATCGACCCCCGTGACAGCCGCCGCTTGCTCGGCTATCTGCTGGATATCTGTGCGGAGGCGGAAGTGCGTCCACTCAAGGCCAACAGCTTCGGCGTTGCCCGGTTTTGACGGTAGGGTGCGCCTCGCGCACCACCCAAGATCTTGGTGCGCACGGCGCACCCTACAAGGAGAACAACAAAGATGATCTTCACTCAGGAACACGAAGAACTTCGCCGCACGGTGCGCAATTTCGTCGACAGGGAGATCAACCCCCATGTCGACCAGTGGGAAAAGGAAGGCCGCTTCCCGATCCACGACATCTTCAAGAAGGCGGGCGAGTTGGGCCTCCTGGGTATTTCCAAGCCGGAGAAATTCGGCGGCATGGGCCTGGACTACAGCTATTCCATCGTCGCCGCTGAAGAGTTCGGCACCATCCACTGTGGCGGCATTCCCATGTCGATCGGCGTGCAGACCGACATGTGCACCCCGGCCTTGGCCCGCTTCGGCTCCGATGAACTGCGTGAGGAGTTCCTCCGCCCGGCCATCGCCGGCGAGATGGTCGGCTGCATCGGCGTCTCGGAAGTGGGCGCCGGCTCCGATGTCGCCGGGATGAAGACCACAGCCCGCAAGGACGGCAGCGACTACGTGATCAACGGCAGCAAGATGTGGATCACCAACTCCCCCAGCGCCGACTTCATCTGCCTGCTGGCCAACACCTCGGACGACAAGCCGCACGTCAACAAGTCGCTGATCATGGTGCCGATGAACACCCCCGGGATCACCCTCAGCGCGCATCTCGACAAGCTCGGCATGCGCAGTTCGGAAACCGCCCAGGTGTTCTTCGACAACGTTCGCGTGCCGCAGCGTAACCGCATCGGCCACGAAGGCGCCGGCTTCATGATGCAGATGCTGCAGTTCCAGGAAGAACGCATGTTCGGCGCCGCCAACATGATCAAGGGCCTGGAGCACTGCGTGGACGTCACCATCGACTACTGCAAGGAACGCAAGACCTTCGGCAACCCGCTGATCGACAACCAGGTGATCCACTTCCGCCTGGCCGAGTTGATGACCGAGATCGAAGCCCTGCGCGCACTGGTCTACCAGGCGGTCGAACTGTACGTCACCGGCAAGGACGTCACCCGTCTCGCCTCCATGGCCAAACTCAAGGCCGGCCGCCTCGGCCGCGAAGTCACCGATGCCTGTCTGCAGTACTGGGGTGGCATGGGCTTCATGTGGGACAACCACGTTTCCCGCGCCTACCGCGACACCCGCCTGGTCTCCATCGGCGGCGGCGCGGACGAAATCATGCTGGGCATCATCTGCAAGCTGATGGGCATCCTGCCTGGAAAAAAGAAAGGTTGATCCCAATCCGTACGCCCCTGACGAGGATGCCGGCATGACTGAATTGCCGAACTGCGAAACCCTGCTACTGGAACAGGCCGGAGGCGTGCTGAACGTCACCCTGAACCGGCCGGAAAGCCGCAACGCGATGAGCCTGGCCATGGTCGAGGAACTGCGTGCGGTCCTGGCCGCCGTGCGCACCGATTCCGATGTGCGCGCCCTGGTGCTGCGCGGTGCCGGCGGGCACTTCTGCGCCGGCGGCGATATCAAGGACATGGCCAGCGCCCGTGCCACCGGCAGCGATGCGTACCGCAACTTGAATCGCGCCTTCGGCAGCCTGCTGGAAGAAGCCCAGGCGCAGCCGCAGGCCCTGGTCGTGGTGCTGGAAGGCGCGGTGCTGGGCGGCGGCTTCGGCCTGGCCTGCGTCTCGGACATCGCCATCGCCCACGCGGGCGCCCAGTTCGGCCTGCCGGAAACGAGCCTCGGCATCCTGCCGGCGCAGATCGCACCCTTCGTGGTCAAGCGCATCGGCCTTACCCAGGCACGCCGCCTGGCCCTGACCGCCGCGCGTTTCGACGGTAGCGACGCCCTGCGCCTGGGACTGGTGCATTTCGCCGAAACCACCACTGCCGCCCTGGAGCAGCGCCTGGGCGAGAGTCTGGAGCAAATCCGCCGCTGCGCGCCGGGCGCCAACGCCCGCACCAAGGCCCTTCTGCTGGCCACGGAAAACGAACCCCTTGCCGCTTTGCTGGACAGCGCCGCTGAACAGTTCGCCGCCGCCGTCACCGGCGCGGAAGGTACCGAGGGCACGATGGCGTTCGTACAGAAGCGCAAGCCCATTTGGGCGCAGTGACCCATCACTCACACCGAACAGCCCCCTCTCCCTTCAGGGAGAGGGTTGGGGAGAGGGAACAACCACCATGCCCGCTTTCAACAAGATCCTGATCGCCAACCGCGGCGAGATCGCCTGCCGGGTGATGCGCACTGCCCAGGCCCTTGGCTATCGCACGATCGCCGTATACAGCGAAGCCGATGCCGACGCGCGCCATGTTCGTCTCGCTGACGAAGCGGTGTGCATTGGTCCGGCGCCGGTGGGCCAGTCCTACCTGTCGATCCAGGCCATTATCGGCGCCGCGCAAAAGACCGGCGCCGACGCCGTCCACCCCGGCTACGGCTTCCTGTCCGAGAACGCTGACTTCGCCCGTGCCTGCGAGGCCGCCGGTATTGCCTTCATCGGCCCGACCGTGGAAGCCATCCACCTGATGGGCAGCAAGCGCCTCTCCAAGCTGGCGATGCTGGAGGCTGGCGTGCCCTGCATCCCAGGCTACGAGGGTGCCGAGCAGGACGACGCCACGCTGGCCCGCGAAGCCGGACGCATCGGTTACCCGCTGATGATCAAGGCCAGCGCCGGTGGTGGCGGACGTGGCATGCGCCTGGCGAACAACGCGGACGAACTCCCAGCACAGCTGCGCACCGCTCGCTCCGAGGCCCTGAATGCCTTCGGCAGCGCCGAACTGATCCTGGAAAAGGCCGTGCTGCAGCCGCGTCACGTGGAAATCCAGGTGTTCGGCGACCAGCACGGCAACCTCGTCTACCTGGGTGAGCGGGACTGCTCTGTGCAGCGTCGCCACCAGAAAGTGATCGAAGAAGCCCCCTGCCCGGTCATGACACCCGAACTGCGCCAGGCCATGGGCGAAGCCGCGGTGAAGGCCGCACGCACAGTGAGCTACGTGGGTGCCGGCACAGTGGAATTTCTGCTGGATGCCAGCGGCGCCTTCTACTTCCTGGAAATGAACACCCGTCTGCAGGTCGAGCACCCGGTGACCGAGCTGATCACCGGCCAGGACCTGGTCGCCTGGCAGATTCGCGTGGCCGAGGGCCAACCACTGCCATTGAAGCAGGACGAGATCCGCCTCAACGGCCATGCCATGGAAGTGCGCCTCTACGCCGAAGACCCGGCCGCCGGCTTCCTGCCCCAGACCGGCGACGTGCTGCGCTGGGAGCCGGCCGAGCTGGAAGGAATCCGCATCGACCACGGCCTGCTGGAAGGCCAGGCGGTAACGCCCTTCTACGACCCCATGCTGGCGAAAGTGATCGCCTGGGGCGCTACCCGCGAGGAAGCCCGGCGCAAGCTGGCTCGCGCCGTGGAGGATTGCGTGCTCCTCGGCGTGAAGGGCAACCAGCGCTTCCTCGCCAATCTGTTGCGCCACCCGCAGTTCGCCGCCGGGGAAGCCACCACCGCCTTCATCGGGGATGCCTTCGGCGACGACCCGAGCCTCAGCCCGCAATCGGCTTCGCCGATGGAACTGGCAATCGCCGCCACCCTGCTCTACCAGGCCTCGGCCACCCACTCCGCCCACCAGGGCGGTCTTGCCGGCTGGCGCAGCGCAGGCAGCGCGCCCTGGCGCCCGGTATTGCGTCAGGGAGAGCAGAAGTACGCCGTGGAGTTGGCCGTGCAGGACGCCGGCAAGCAACCGCGTCTGCTGGCAAGGGTGAATGACATAGAAGTCGCCGTTCGCCTGGTGAGCGCAGACGGCCGCTGGGCGGTGATGGAGCTGGACGGAATCCGTCGTCGCATCGCTTACCACCAGCAAGCCTCACAGCTCTGGCTATTCGGCCAGAACGGCAACCTGGAACTGCAGGACGTCACCCACGAGCCCGCCGGCGGCCAGTCCGGTGCCGCCTCCGGCATCGTGAAGGCGCCCATGGACGGTGCCATAGTCGAAGTACTGGTCGCCGAAGGCAGCCGCGTCAGCAAGGGCCAGCTACTGGTGGTACTGGAAGCCATGAAGATGGAGCACCCGCTGAAGGCCGGCGTGGATGGCGTGATCCGTCGCGTCCAGGTCAGCCAAGGCGACCAGGTGAAGAGCCGCCAGTTGCTCGTAGAGGTAGAGGAAAACCTCTGACGAGGCATCCGTCATAGGAGCGAGCCCTGCTCGCGAAAGATTGCGGCACGATTCGCTATTCATTGGCCAAGGGCCGCAGCGCGGCCCCGGACAACAACAAGAACCAGGAGGTCCAGATGTCCCTTTCCGGCAAGACCCTGTTCATCACCGGCGCCAGCCGCGGCATTGGTCGCGAGATCGCCCTGCGTGCCGCCGCCGATGGCGCCAATATCGTCATCGCGGCCAAAAGCGCGGAGCCGCATCCGAAGCTCGCCGGCACCATCTTCAGCGTGGCCGAAGAAGTGGAAGCCGCCGGCGGCAAGGCCCTGGCCCTGCAACTGGACGTGCGCGACGAGAACGCCGTGCGCGAGGCGATGGCCAGGGCCGCCGAACACTTCGGTGGCATCGATGGGCTGGTCAACAATGCCGGCGCCATCAAACTGGTGGGGGTGGAACGCCTGGAACCCAAACGTTTCGACCTGATGTACCAGATCAATACCCGCGCCGTAATGGTCTGCAGCCAGGCCGCACTGCCCTACCTGAAGCAGAGCGGCAACGGCCACATCCTCAACCTGTCGCCGCCGCTCAATCTCGCGCCCAAGTGGTTCGCCCAGCACGGCCCCTACACCGTCACAAAGTACGGCATGAGCATGCTCACCCTGGGCATGAGCGAGGAGTTCAAGCGCTATGGCATCAGCGTCAACTCGCTCTGGCCGCAGACCATGATCGCCACCGCCGCCATCGAGTTCGAACTGGGTAGCCGCGACGCCTTCAAGCGCGCCCGCACACCCGCGATCATGGCCGACGCCGCCTACGCCATCCTGGCAAGCCAGAGCCGCAGCATCACCGGCCGCCTGTTGATCGACGAAGAGATTCTGCGCGAGCAGGGCCAGACCGAGTTCGAGCAGTACCGCTACGACCCGCAGGGCGGCACGCTGGTGCCGGATTTGTTCCTCGATTAAGTCCGTGCCGCGAGCGATGAACCTGTAGGGGCGAATTCATTCGCCAAGGGCTGCGCAGCAGCCCCACTCCATCATTGAGCAGGACTCCGTCCTGCCTGGCGAATGAATTCGCCCCTACAAACACGCTCTTTACAGCCCCTGATTTGCCCATCTGCCTTCTTCCCGCCGCGCCAGGGTCATGGTGGGGTCTGGCTGCCCGTTCTAGAGTCAGGAAGACGACTGCGTACAACAACGACAACACGCGAGAACCATGAGCCAGGTCGAATTGATTTCCCCGCTGAGTTTCATCGCCCGCCTGCCGGCCAACCTTCCGCGCTTGCCGCGCATGCTGCTGGGCCTTTACTACACCGGCATTCGCAACCGCGAGAAAGCGCTCTCCCTGGGCTGGGCGCTGGAGCGGGCGGCACGCCTGTATCCCGAGCGGCCGGCCGTGATCGATGAACAACGTCAGCTCGATTACGCCCAGCTCAACGCCTGGAGCAACCGTGTGGCCCGTGCCCTGAAGGCCGAAGGCGTGGCCCATGGCAGCGTGGTGGCCGTGATGCTGGAGAACCGCATCGAGGTGCTGGCAATACTGGGTGCGTTGGCAAAACTCGGGGCGATCGCCGCCCTGGTGAACACCACCCAACGCGGCAAGGTGCTCTGCCATAGCCTCAATCTGGTGAAGGCCCGGCATTTCGTGGTGGGCGAAGAATTGCGCGGCGCCTTCGATGAGGTTCGCGACGAACTGGAAGACGCCCGCCGCTGCTACTGGGTGGCCGATGCCGATAGCCTGCTCGAGCCAGGTGACGCCCCGACCGGCTGGCAGAACCTGATGCGCCTCTCCCTGGGCGAGTCCGGCGACAACCCGGCAGACACCGGGCAGGTGCGCCTCAAGGATGCCTGTTTCTATATCTACACCTCGGGCACAACCGGCCTGCCCAAGGCCTCGATCCTCAGCCATGGCAAATGGATCAAGGCCTATGGCGGCTTCGGTCATTCGGGTCTTGGCCTCACCGAGACCGACGTGTTCTATCTGACCCTGCCCTGCTACCACAACAATGCGGTCACCGTGAGCTGGGCCTCGGTGCTGGCGGGTGGCGCCGCCATCGCGCTGCGCCGCAAGTTCTCCGCCAGCAATTTCTGGAAGGATGTCGCGCGCTACCAGGCCACCTGCTTCGGCTATATCGGCGAGCTCTGCCGCTACCTGCTGAACCAGCCGTCCTGCCCCGAAGAGCGCAACAACAGCCTGACCTGCATGATCGGCAACGGCCTGCGCCCATCGATCTGGGGCGAGTTCAAGTCGCGCTTCGGCATCGAGCGGGTGATGGAGTTCTATGCCTCCAGCGAGGGCAATATCGGTTTCACCAACGTCTTCAATTTCGACAATACGGTGGGCTTCTCCCCCGCCACCTTCGCCATCGTCCGTTACGACCTGGAGAACGACCGTCCGCTACGGGACCGACGTGGATTCCTTCAGGAAGTGGCGCAGGGTGAGTCGGGCCTGCTGATCAGCGAGATCAGCCCGAAGTGGCCCTTCGACGGCTATACCGATCCGGCCAAGAGCGAGGCGGTGATCCTCCGCAACGTGTTCAAGAAAGGCGACGCCTGGTTCAACACCGGCGACCTGATGCGCGGCATCGGCTGCAAGCATGCGCAATTCGTCGATCGCCTCGGCGACACCTTCCGCTGGAAAGGCGAGAACGTTTCCACCACCGAGGTCGAGAACACCCTGGGCGCTTTCCCCGGCGTGGAGGATGCCGTGGTCTACGGCGTGGAGATTCCCGGCACCAACGGCCGCTGCGGCATGGCCGCCTTGCGCCTGGCCAATGGCGCGCGCCTGGATCATCGCGCCCTTGCCGACCATCTGGACCGCGAGCTCCCGGCCTACGCCTCGCCGTTGTTCGTGCGCCTGCTGGGAGAGGTGGAGACCACGGGAACCTTCAAGTACAAGAAGACCGACCTGAAGCAGCAGGCCTATGACCCGACAGCCGTGAGCGAACCGCTTTTCGCGCGACTGCCCGGCGATGCGGCCTTCCGCCCGTTGGATGGGGCGTTGTATCAGGCCATCCAGCGCGGGGAATATCGTTTCTGACGCAGACTTTGTGATTTTGTAGGAGCGAGCTTGCTCGCGAATCTCCTTGGCGGCCTCTTCGCGAGCAAGCTCGCTCCTACTCACAACCGGATCAGCGCTTGAACTCGAACTGCAACTCGGCGCCTTCCACGTCTTCCCGCTCATTGGTAATCAACTTGCCGTTGAGCTGGAAGGGGCTTTCCGGTGCAGGCTTTTCCGCGAACATCTGCGGCAGCACGGGCTGGTCCGGTAGATCGGTAGTGGCTTCGCTGGGCTGCAACTGCTCAACCAGATCCTTTGGCAAGGTGAGATCGAGCTTGGCCTTGGGCAGTGGCGCCGTGGTTGCGGCGGCTACCGGCGACTCCTTCGGTTTGACCGGAGCAGGCGGCGACGGCACCGGTTTGGGCGTTGGCACCGGTGGCGGCGGAACAGGCGCAGTCTGGGGCACCTGTGGGACGGGCGCGGCCGGCTCGGCAGCCGAGGGTGCAGGCTCCGGGCTGGAGGAGATGGGGGGCGGTGCGGGCGGCGCCTTGGGCTGCGACGGGGCATCCTTGTCGCACGCCGCCAGTAGAGTCAGCGCCAGGCCGGCACAAAGCAGATGAATCGAACGCATGGAAGTTCTAGCGGGGGGCAGTGATGGCGCCATGCTCTACTTTCGCCAGCACCCTGGCAAGTCCGGCGCGACCGCCGTCAGCGGTCACGCTCCAACTCGCGCAATTCAGCGGCGATGTCTCGCTGCGGATAGCGGGCCTGCAACTCGTCCAGAAGCTTGTGCGCCTCTTCGCGTTTGCCTTCCGCCTGTAGCGCCAGCACCCGTTGCAAGCTGGCTTGCGGCTCGACCTGCGGAGCCGCCCTGGCCATTTCCGCCTTCGTAGCAGCCTCCTCCAATGCCATCGGTGCCTGCTGACGTGCCTCGACTTCAGCGCTGCTGTCGGCCATGGCTGAAGCTTTCTTTTCAGCCTGCACCGGAGGGCTGGCCAGGGTAGCCGGCGCGGCCTTGGACATGGGTGCCGCCGCTGGCGCGGGCGCCGAATACCGGGCGGGGCTGGCAGGCGGCGCATCGAAACGCTGTTCGGCTTCCTGCTGGGTCCGCAGGGTCAGGCTGAGCCCGATGCCCAGGGTGGCGAATCCAGCCACGGCGACCGCCCAGCGTTGCCGACCGCCAGCCCCAAACAGCCAGGCATGCAGCCGTTCTCCCCAGGATGGAGCCGCTTCAGCCCGGTTCTGTGCCGCCTGTGCCGCAGCAGCGGCGAGGATGCGCTGGTCCAGCAACGCCGAGGGTTCGTCATGGCAATGGCAGCGGTAGTGTTCGAGCAGTTCCCGTTCCATGTCATCCGGCTTGTGCGGGTCTTGGTTCATGCGGATACCTCCTCCGCCGCGGCCGGGTCGGCCAACAGCCGACGCAACTTCTGCAGCGCATAGCGCAGGCGGCTTTTCACCGTCTCCGCGGGTGTACGGGTGAGTTCGGCGATCTCGGTCACTTCCAGGTCACCGTGGGCACGCAAGAGGAACACTTCACGCTGCTCACCCGGCAATTCGTCCAGCGCCGCGCGCAGGCGTTGCTGGTCCCGGCTCAGGGAAAGCGCCCGCTCGGGGTCCGGGCTGCTGCCCGGCAGCGCGTCACCGTGCAGCGCCTCATCGAAGGTCTCTTCACGACCCTGCAAGCGCCCGTGCTTGCGCCAGTGGTCGATCAGGCGGTTACGGGCGATCTGATAGAGCCAGGTCTTGAAGCTGGCCTGGCCGAGGGGCGACGACTCGCTGCGGATCAGGTTCAGCCAGGTATCCTGGAAGATTTCCTCGGCAAGCGCGCCATCACCACACAGGCCACAGAGAAAGCGGTAAAGGCCAAGGCGATGGCGCGCATAGAGCACGCCGAAGGCCTCGGAATCGCCGTTGCGATAACGCCGCAGCAAGGCGGCGTCGTCATCCGTGAGGGTCGCGTTCACGTCATTCCTTCCGCGCTTGGGATGGTGCGGGAGTTTGCAGGCTTTGCGCGAGTTCCACCAGTTGCACGAATTCGCCTCGCAGGCCGAAGCGGTCGTCACCACGGGCCGCGCGGGCCAGGCTGGCGCTGTCGGACAGGCTGAACGCACCGGTGTACTGCCCGCCCTTGAGTTGTTGGGCGAAGGCAGCTACTGCGGCGGCGAAGCGCAGGTCCTCGCTGGCCTCGGCCAGGCTTGCGACCTTGGCGGCAGCGATGGGCCGCTCCAGCAGGCGGCTCTGATCCGCGCCCGGCGCCTTGTAGCGCACGCGCAACCAGGCCAGCTCGCCGGAATTGCCTTCGGCCTTGGCGGCTGGCTGATAGCGCAGTGGCTCCAGCCAACCCTTGGCACCGACGGGGACGATCTCATAGAGCGCCGTGATGGTGTGTCCGGCACCGATCTCGCCGGCATCCACCTTGTCATTGCTGAAGTCTTCACGCTTCAGTGCGCGATTCTCGTAACCCAGCAGGCGGTATTCGCTGACTTCGGCCGGGTTGAATTCCAACTGCAGTTTCACGTCCCTGGCCACAACCGACAGCGTGGAGCCAAGCTGATCCACCAACACCTTGCGCGCCTCGCGCAGGTTGTCGATGTAGGCGTAATTGCCGTCACCGGCATCGGCCAGTTGTTCCATCAGCCGTTCGTTGTAGTTGTCCATGCCGAAGCCCAGGGTGGTCAGGGACACGCCCCCTTTGCGCTTCTGCGCAGCCAACTGCTTCAGGCTTTCGAAATCGCTGATGCCGACGTTGAAGTCGCCATCGGTGGCCAGGAGGATGCGGTTGATGCCATTGGGGATCAGGCCCTTCTGCGCTTCGGCATAGGCCAGCTGGATGCCCGACTCGCCGGCCGTGGAACCACCGGCGCTGAGTTGATCGATGGCGGCGCGGATCTTCGCCTTCTCGCTACCGGGCGTGGACGCCAGCACCACCCTCGCCTCTCCCGCATAGGTCACCAGGGACACACGATCCTGTGGGCGCAACTGGTCCACCAGCAGCTTGAGGGTGCCCTGCACCATGGGCAGGCCCTCACGACGATCCATGGAGCCGGAAACATCCACGAGGAACACCAGGTTGGCCGGCGGCAGCTGTTCGACACGGCTATCGGACGCCTTGATCGCCACACGCAGCAGGCGCGTCTGCGGGTTCCATGGTGTCTGCGCCAGTTCGATGCCGATGCCGAAAGGCACATCGCCCTCGGGAAGCGGATAGCGGTAGGGGAAGTAGTTGACCATTTCCTCCAGCCGCACGGCGTCGACTGGGGGCAGTTGGCCGCCGCTGAGGAAGCGTCGCACGTTGGCGTAGCTGCCGGTGTCGACGTCGATGCTGAAGGTGGAGACCGGCTCGCTGGCCACCGCGTGCACGGGATTGTCGGCGAGGTGCTGGTATTGCTCACGAGGCACGTCGCGGTAGCCCGGCTGCACGGCATCCTGTATGGGCGTGGGCGCGATCATGGGCAACTGCCGTGACTCGGCAGCGTAATCGGCGCGATTGGCAAGGGCCGCCGGTGCGCTGGCCTTGGTCTCCTCGCGCTGCACCGACTCCACCTGGATCGATGCGGGGGGCGGTGCCTCGGCCTTGCCGGTGGCAGGCGCAGAAGCGTCCTGCGCACTGCAGGCGGCCAGGGCCAGCAGCAGGCCGGCGGTGAAGCCGGCTGCCAGGGGTTGGTGCTGAAGGAATCTGTGGCTGGACATGGGGCGCCTCCTAAGAGCGAATGAGCCATTCGCACCAGTAGACGGAGGCATTGCGCCAAACGGGTTAAGGCGACATGGATTGTTGAAGGGGTGCTCGGTCGGGATAGTAGGGTGCGCTGTGCGCACCGATTTCGGGATCAGCCAGGCACCCCGCCAAACCGCTGGTGCGCACGGCGCACCCTACTCAATCGGCTTCATCCTGCCAGTCCCGGAATTTGAATCGTCACAAGCAGAGCCGGTGACTCATGAGCACGTCTTCAGGACGTGCTTTCCGGGGTTCAAATGAACGCGCCTCTACAGGCCTGCTTCCTGGCAAAGCTGCTTGGCCAGCATGCCGAGCGTCATCATGGCCCGCTCGGCCTCGCGGTTCCACGGGATGCCACAGTTCAGTCGTACGCAGTGGTTGAACTGCTCCGTATTACTGAAGATCAACCCCGGCGCGATGCTGATGCCCTGCTGCAAGGCACGCATGTGCAGGTCCTTGGTGTTCACCTTGGCCGGCAAGCTGATCCAGAGGATGAAGCCGCCGTTGGGCCGGGTGATCTGGGTGCCTTCCGGGAAGTACTGCTGGACCGCGAGCTGGAAGGCCGTGAGGTTCTTCCGGTACTCCTGCCTGATGTAACGCAGGTGCCGGTCGTAGCCGCCATTCTCGAGATAGGCCGCCACGCCCATCTGGGTGACACTGCACGCCGAATGGGTACTGAAGGTCTGCAGGCGCTGGATTTCCGCCTGGTACTTGCCGGCGATCATCCAGCCGATGCGCACACCGGGCGACAGGGTCTTGGAAAAGCTGGAGCAGTAGATCACCCGATCGTCGAGATCGTAGGCCTTGATCGCCTTGGAGGGCCCCTGATCGAACATCAGTTCGCCATAGATATCGTCTTCGATGATCTGGATGTCGAAGTCCGAGGACAGGCGCAACAGTTGTTTCTGCCGGTCCTCTGGAATGGTGCCTCCGAGTGGGTTGCTCAGGCGCGCAGTCAGTACCAGCGCCTTGATCGGCCATTGGTTGGCGGCCAGTTGCAGGGCCTCCAAGCTGATGCCTGTGGTCGGGTCGCTGGGAATTTCGATGACCTTCAGCCCTAGCAGGTCGGCCAGTTGCAGCAGGCCGTAGTAGGTCGGCGACTCGGTGGCAATCAGGTCACCTGGACGGGTCAGCACCCGCAAGCTCATCTGCAGTGCGTCCACGCAACCGTGGGTAATCACCACTTCGCTGGGGTCCACCACCACGCCGGCATCGCGCATGCGAATCGCGACCTGGCGGCGTAATGGCTCGAAGCCGGGGCTGAACATGTAGCTGAAGGCGCGCGGACTGTGGAAGCGCGTGACCTTCGCGAGTTGCTGGTGCAGGGTGCGCACCGGCAGGTAATCGACATGGGGTACTGCCGCCCCCAGGGGGAAGACGCCTTCCCGACGGGACTCGGCCAATACCTGCTGGATGATGCTCGCGCGAGTGACGAGGCCTGGACGCTCCACGCGGGCGATATCCGGGGTGGACGCGGTCAAGGCCGGGGTCTGGTGCACATAGAAGCCGGATTGAGGGCGAGCGCGTATCAGCCCCTGGTCCTCCAGGCTGGCGTAGGCCTGTAGCACGGTTGCGTGACTGACGCTGAGCTGGGAGCTGAGCTTGCGCACGGAGGGTACGCGTTCGCCCGGCTGGTAGACACCACGGCGAATATCATCGGCCAGTTGCTGGGCGATGCGTTGGTAGAGCAACAGATTGGTCATGACGGCGGCACCTGTATCACTGGACCGAAACACTATCTGAACACTTCACAACTGCACCGGTACAGATCGGGAAATTGTGTGCGATACAGTGAATTTGTCCAGCCATGAAAAAGCCCCGGTGCCGAACGGCAACCGGGGCCTTTATGGCTATGCAGCTTCAGCGTGCCGAGCCGAGCTCGCCCTTTTCGTTGGAGAAGACGATTTCCACCCGGCGGTTCTGTGCCCGGCCCCGGTTGGAAGCGTTCTCCGCCACAGGGAAGGCTTCGCCATAGCCCTGGACCTGGATGCGCTTGGCATCGATACCAAGATCCACCAGAGCGTCCGCCACCGCCTGTGCACGGTCGGTGGAGAGTTTGAGGTTGTCTGCCTTGGTGCCGCTGCTGTCGGTGTAACCCTCGATGCGCACGACCCGGCGCGGGTTCAACTGGAGAAACTGCACCAGTTTCAGCACCGTGCGGTTGGCCGACGCCTTGAGATCGGCGTGACCGGTGTCGAACAGCACATCGCCCAGGGTCATCACCAGGCCACGATCTGTTTCGGTGGCGGCCAGCGCGATCATCTGTTCCTCAAGCCACTTGCCTTGTTGCTGGACGCTCAGAAGCTTGGCTTCGCGCAGGGCCAACTGCAGGCGCTCACGCTCCAGTTGCAGCTTGGCGGCGCGGGCCTGGTTGAGATTCTGTTCGCTGTGCTGGTTGGCGATCTCGCTGTAGCGCTGGCTGAGATAGGCGTAGTGGACAACATCCTTGTCATTGCCCCAATAACTGGACAGACGCTCGGCACGGGCCAGGGACTCGCCCGCGCGGATCACATCTTTCGGCGCGGCGCTGAGGACGTTCTGGTCCTCCTTGACCTTCTGGAACATCTGGCGGGCCTGCTCGAGGCTCTGTTCGGTCTGCTGCTGGTTGGCGCACCCGCCAAGGAGCCCTAGACCGAACACCAGGCCGGCGGTCAAAGCATGATTCCGATTCACTGCACGTCTCCCAACTGCTTGCGCAGGCGATTGATTCGCGCGGTCAGCTCGGCCAACTGGTCCTGGCTCTTCTTCGTCAGCACCTTGGCTTCAGCCAGGCGTGCATCCAGTTCCGCTTCTTCGGCCAGGACGCGTGCGCGCTTGTAATCCTGCTCACCCATGTTCTTTTCAGCCAGGGCGAGTTTGTCCTGGGCAAGCTTCATTTCCTCGATCTGTTCGGTGGCGCCGACGGCCTTGGCCTGCTCCACAGCCTTCTGGGTAAGGCGCATCTGTTCGATGGGCGCAGGGTCGCTGGCGCAGCCGGCCAGGGCCAGCACAACCAGGCCGGCTGCAAACAGGGGTGTCTTGCTCACTAGAGGATTCCTAATCATTCGGGAGTACCGGCGGGTTGCATCTGCAGTGCCTTCCAGCGTTCCAGGTTGCGCTGCAGCAGGGTTTGCGGCACTCCGGCGGCGACCAATTCTGTCATTTTTTTCGCGAGCTGTCCGCGCAGCCACGGGTCGTTGCAGGCCGAGTTGTGGGACAGAGTCAGGTACAGACCTTCACTGGAAATCGGAGGTTCCAGCGCGATCAGATCGTCGGCCATACCCAGGGTGTCGGCCAGCACGAGACCGGGGTAGCGCTCGTAGAGCACGTAGTCGGTGCGCTCCAGCAGCAGCTTCTGGTATGCCTGGGTCAGACTGGGAACCTCTTCCAACTTGAGGTTTTCCTGGGCGAAGCGATCAAAGGCTTCGCCAAAGCTGTTCTTCACCAGGGTGCCGCCAGTGTGACTGCGCAGGTCTTCCCAGCCACTGTAGGGGAACGCGCGTTCGCGCTTCACCCAGACGACGCTCTGGGTTTCCAGGAAGGCGGGATGAACGTAATCCATCGTTTCCAGACGCGGCAGGGTGAGGAATGCACCCGCAATCAGATCGACCCGGCCGGTACGGGCTTCATCCTGGGCGCGGGACCACGGGCCGGTGTAGAGGATTTCCACCTTGACGCCGAGTTCCTTGCCAATCTGCTTGAGCAGATCGGCATTGGCGCCTATGAGTTGCTGGGGATTCTCGGGATCACGCCACAGATACGGGGGATATTCGGGATTGCCGGTGGCCACCAGACGCTCGCACTTCCCGGCGGCCTGCCCGAGTCCGGGCAACAGGCACAGCACGAGGAGCAAGGACGAGAGCTGCAATCTTGGCATCTGAGGTTTCCTGGGCTGGACATTCGATTGGCCCTGGCGTGGGCCGCATCGCCTGGAGCGAGCTTCATGCTAGCGTACAGGCGGTTGAAAGGACTATTCGCGATAAGGGCAAGCCATGAAGAAACTCATCATCGCACTCGTCATCTTCTTGGTGGCGGCGGCGGCAACCCTCTATTTTTCGCCAGCGGCGCTCACCGCCAGCGTGCGTCTCATGGAGCGCCAACTCGCCGGTTTGTTGGAGCGCCAGGCCGCGCTGGGCGATCTTAGCATCCATTACTACGAGGGCGGCCCGGCCAAGGGCGAAACCATTGTGATGATCCATGGCTTCGGCGCCAGCAAGGACAACTGGCTGCGCTTCGCTCGCCACTTCACCGAGCGCTACCACGTTATCGCGCTCGACCTGCCCGGCTTCGGCGAAAGCGACCGTCCAACCGGCAGCTACGACGTCGGTACCCAGGCCGAGCGGCTGGAGTCCTTCATCAAGACGCTGGAACTGGGCAAAGTGCACCTGGTAGGCAATTCCATGGGGGGCCATATCGCCGGGATCTTCGCAGCCCGCTATCCCCAGCAGGTGCGCAGCCTGGCGTTGTTCGACAACGGCGGAATCACCGCGCCGAACAGGAGCGAAATGTTTCGCCTGATCGAAAGCGGCCAGCCCAACCCGCTGGTCGTGCGCACTGCCGATGACTTCCAGCGTTTGCTGGAATTCGTCTTCGTCGAGCCGCCGCCCCTTCCCGGGTCGGTGAAGGCCTACCTCGCCGAGCAATCCATGGCCAATGAGGCGCACTACAACGAAGTCTTCCGCCAGCTTCGTGAGCGGTACATCCCGCTGGAGCCCGAGTTGCCGCGAATCGAGGCCCCTACCCTGCTGCTCTGGGGAGATCGGGATCGGGTGCTGGATGTCTCCAGCATTGAAGTGATGAAACCTCTGCTGAAAAAGCCCAAGGTGGTGATCATGCGGGACTGTGGCCACGCGCCGATGCTCGAGCGCCCGGAAGAAACCGCCCGCCACTACCAGGCCTTCCTCGACGCCAGCCGTGGCTGACAGGCAATAAAAAAACGCTGTATTGAGGTAGGAGATTGGCTTGCCAGCGAATGGCTCTTTTCGCTAGCAAGCTAGCTCCTGCAGGGCTCCTTAGACCGGACATAGCCATAAAAAAACCCGCTCCGAAGAGCGGGTTTTCTGTACGGCAAGCCGGGAAGCGCTATTACAGCAGCTTTTCCAGTTCCGGTACGGCTTCGAACAGGTCAGCCACCAGGCCGTAATCCGCCACCTGGAAGATCGGGGCTTCTTCGTCCTTGTTGATCGCGACGATGAC